>Ga0209608_1000128_pt1 | contig 82147 bp, 67 predicted proteins | sample AD_UKC130_MetaG_FD_184428 | JGI IMG/M metagenome (GOLD analysis project Ga0209608, IMG submission 184428) | Active sludge microbial communities of municipal wastewater-treating anaerobic digesters from Canada - AD_UKC130_MetaG (SPAdes) (version 2) | ecosystem: Engineered > Bioreactor > Anaerobic...
TCATCAAGGTCAAAGGGCCGGATCTGGTGCGGACCGTGTCGGACATCATACGCCGGGGCAATGCGTCCAGGATTATAGTAAGGAGCGGGGACTACGTTGTGGCCGACATACCTGTTACAATCGGTGTTGTGGCAACTGTGTTTGCCCCGTGGCTGGCGGTTTTGGGTTCTGTTGCGCTCATGCTGAGCACTTGGACAGTTGAAATAGAACGGCCTTTAGATGAAAATGGACAGTAACAGAACAAGCTAGGGGATGATGGAATCCAGGGGACGATCCTAACGTACTTAGGACCGTCCCTGATGTTTCAGAAACAGCCAGGTATCTTATGCGAGGGGAAGGAGTTTTACCGTGGGCGAGTGTTTCTATTTTCAGGACGTGATACGGGCACTGCAAGATTTTTGGGCAGAGCACGGCTGCTACATCGGGCAGCCTTACGACATTGAAAAAGGCGCCGGGACCATGAACCCCTTGACCTTCTTCTATGTGCTCGGCCCTGAGCCCTGGAACATGGCATATGTTGAACCTTGCAGGAGGCCCCAGGATGCCCGTTACGGAGACAACCCCAACAGGATGGGCCACTACTATCAGTTCCAGGTAATCCTCAAGCCTCCGCCTGACAACGTGGTTGAACTCTACATCGACTCCCTCGAAAGGCTGGGTATAGACCGCAGGGAACATGACATCAGGCTCGTGGAGGACAACTGGGAGTCACCTACTTTAGGCGCTGCAGGCTTGGGTTGGGAAGTATGGCTTGACGGAATGGAGATCACCCAGTTTACCTATTTCCAGGAGATGGGCGGGCTAGAGATCAAGCCTATTGCGGCTGAGCTTACATACGGTTTGGAGCGGATCACCGCCTATATCCAAAACGTGGACAACGTGTGGGATATCCAGGTGTCGCCGGGGGTCACCTACGGCCAGATTTTCCTGGAGCAAGAGAAGCAAAACTCAGTCTACGGGTTTGAAGTGGCTGACGTCGAGTTTCTCAGGCAGCAATTTAGCGGCTACGAGGAGGAAAGTGCGGCGCTTCTTGACAAAGGATTGGTCAGGCCGGCTTACGATTGTGCCCTAAAGTGCTCCCATATCTTCAACTTGCTCGACGCAAGGGGCGCGCTCTCTGTTGCAGAGCGGCAGAACTACATTGCCAGGATCCGCAAGCTCACACGCCAGTGCGCACACAAGTATCTGAGTCTCCGGGGGTTTGACGAGAAATGAATGCAGACTTGCTTTTTGAGGTAGGTTCAGACGAAATCCCGGCAAGGTATCTTTTGCCTGCCATCGAACAAATCAGGCGAAGGACCGCACAGGCCCTGGAACAAGCCAGGCTGAGCTTTAGCCGGGTGGATGCTTACGGCACTCCAAGGCGGTTGGTGGTATACGTCAAGGATTTAGCTCCCAAGAGCCGGGATCTTACCACCAAGCAAAGAGGGCCTTCCAAGAAGGTGGCGTTTGACGCTGAAGGCAACCCGACCAAGGCGCTCTTGGGGTTTAGCCGGTCTCTTGGCATAGATCCGTCGGAGGTGATCATCGAAGAAGAGTCCGGCGGTGAATACGTGTATGGCTTCAAGCATGAACCTGGCCGGCCTGTGCAGGAGATCCTTCCGGAAATCCTGCCGTCTGTGGTCATGGGCATGGATTGCCCCCATCCCTTAAGGTGGGGTGAAGGCGACTGGCGTTGGTACCGGCCTATCCGCTGGGTGGTTTGCCTCTACGGCGGAGAGCCGGTTTCCCTCGAGATAGCCGGGGTGAAATCAGGCCGCACAAGTTTCGGCCACAGGACTCTGCATCCTGGTAAAGTGGAAATCCCTTCAGCGCCGGCATACTTCCAAATCATGGAGGACGCTGGGGTTATAGTCGACCACAACCGCCGGCGGGAGCTTATCCTCCAAGGGGCAAAGCGCCTTGCAGGTGAGCTATCAGGAGTACCTTTAGACGATAAAGGATTGCTTGACGAAGTTACTTGCCTTTGCGAACGTCCCGCTGCGTTCAGGGGCGGGTTCAGCCCGGATTACCTGCAACTTCCCAAGGAAGTGCTCATCACGGTCATGCGGCATCACCAGCGGTATTTCCCCATCCTCGATCAAGAAGGCAATGTGCTTCCCGGATTTATAGGGGTCCGGGACGGGAGCGATACCCAGGGCATGGAAAATGTGATAAAGGGCAATGAGTGGGTGCTGGTGGCCCGGCTGGAGGACGCCCTGTTCTTCTATTCCCAAGACCTGGGCGTTCCCCTGGGCGACAGGCTCCCTGACCTCAAGGGGGTATACTTCCTGCGGGGTGCCGGTACATTGTGGCACAAGGCCCACAGGCTGGTTGACCTCACAGCTTATCTGGGAAAAAGCCTAGGGTTTTCAGACGATGAGATGGAACCGGCCTTGGAAGCAGCTCGTCTTGCCAAGTGTGATCTGGTCACCCAGATGGTGAGGGAACTTCCCGAACTCGAGGGGATAATGGGCGGCCATTACGCCAGGGCACAAGGATTACCCGGAGAGGTGGCCGATGCCATAGCCCAGCATTACCTGCCTAAGGGGGCAGGGGACAAGCTGCCGGATAAAGGGCCTGGCGCCCTGGTTGCCATTGCAGACAAGATCGACACTTTGTCGGTGGCTTTTGCCCTGGGTACCCAGGTTTCAGGTTCCCAAGACCCATTGGGGCTTAGGAGGGCGGCTTCCGGCGCGGTAAACATCATCCTATCCCACGGCTATGACTTAAGGCTAGACGAAATAATCAGGTTTGCCGTGGAACTTGCCATGGATGCGGTAAAGCAAGGCGATGAAGCTTTCGGCAGGCCCGAAAAGGGCGAGCCTGCAAACGGTAAGGCAGGCAAGGCCAAGCAGCGGAATCAGCTTGATGAAAGCACTGTTGTTGACAACCTCAAGCAGTTCATGTTGTACCGGGTGGAAGCCCTTCTAACTGAACAAGGGTTACCCATAGAAATGATAAGAGGGGTCATCGGCGGGGGCGAAACCAGGATCGCCAGGTTGCCCCTTATGATCCGGGCGCTTTCAAGCCTTGTAGGCACGGAACAGCTCGACAACGTGGTCACAGGGTGGCGCAGGACTTCAGTGCTGGGAAGCAAAGCCCAGGGCAGGGCAGTGGATGAAAGCCTGCTTGTTGAACAAGCTGAAAAAGAGCTCTACTATTTAATCAGGCAAAAAGCCGGGCTTATGGACGAACTGTTTGAGAACAAGAAATATGAAGAGTACCTTGAGGAACTTTCGTCAATGAGGGTTCCCATTGACAGCTGCCTGGACAACGTGCTGATCATGGCAGAGGATGAGGCACTCAAACAAAACCGCCTGAGCCTCTTGGGGCTGGTGGCAGACATGTTTACCAGGTTCGCTGATTTCGCGTATGTGCTGCCTCTGACCGGAAAGCACTGAGGGTTCCCGGAAAGTACGCGCCGGAGGAGCCCTCAAGTGGTATGCCCTTCACCATGCCGCGATGCGGGCCCGCAGGTGATGGACCCGGAGCGCTTGGTATGCTGGATTGGCCGGCTTGAGGTTTTGGGGCAGACAGGGAGGGTTACATGTGGAAACTGAAAGGCCTGCAGTGTTCGTACTATCGGACTCATTGGGTGAAACCGCAGAACTCGTTGTAAGAGCTGCAGCCGCCCAGTTTAACGCCGGGGGCGTTAACATCCACAAGTTCGGGTATGTGCAAAGCGAGGAAGCGATTGACAGGGCTCTCAGCCAGGCAGAGTCCAAGAAATCCATAGTGGTGTATACCCTTGTCAAACCTGAACTTAGGGAATATGCAAGAACCCAGGCCGGACTCAGGGGCATTCCGGCAGTAGACGTGCTGGGGCCCGTATTGGACGCGCTTGCCACGGTTGCCCCGTCAGAGCCAAGGTTTGAGCCTGGCCTTATGCACAAGATCGATGAGGACTACTTCAGGCGCGTCGAGGCGGTTGAGTTTTCGGTTAAGTGTGATGACGGCAAAGACCTTCTGTCTTTACCCTTTGCTGAGGTGGTTCTGATAGGGGTGTCCCGTACCTCGAAGACTCCTGTCAGCCTCTACCTGGCCCAAAGGGGATATAAGGTGGCAAACATCCCCTTGGTACCTGAGATTCCGCCGCCACGGGAACTGTTTAAGATCCCGGTGGAAAAGATCATAGGGCTCACCTTGAGCCCGGAAAAGCTGGTTAAAGTGAGGAAAGAACGGCTCAGGGCCATGGGGCTTGACGAGAATTCGTCTTATGCGGATCTTACGCGGATTCTTCAGGAACTTGACTATGCAAACGAGATCTTCCGCCAGCTGGGTTGCGGCGTGATCGACGTTACAGATAAGGCTGTAGAAGAAACGGCTAACCAGGTCTTGGAGATCATCAAGGGGAGGAGCATGTAAAGTGGCCGGTAAACTCGTGTACTGGTTTGAAGAAGGTGGGGAGGAGCACAGGGCTATCCTGGGAGGCAAAGGGGCTGGCCTTGCAGAGATGACCAGGATAGGTTTGCCGGTACCTCCTGGCTTTACCATCACCACTCAAGCTTGCAAACTATATTACCAATCAGACAGGAAACTGCCGGATTCCCTCAAACAGGACATAAAAGATTACATCAAAGGTCTGGAGCAGAAAACAGGGAAGCACTTCGGCGGTGACCAAAACCCCCTTTTGGTGTCAGTCAGGTCCGGTGCTCCCATAAGCATGCCAGGGATGATGGATACCATATTGAACCTGGGTCTAAACGATCGGAGCGTCAAAGGGCTTTACGAAGCCACTCAGGATCTTCGTTTTTCATACGACTGTTACAGACGGTTCATCCAGATGTTCGGCAACGTGGTGCTGGGTATCCCTCACAGCGAGTTTGAGCGTGTGTTTTCGCAACTGAAGAAGGATGAAGGGGTGACCCAGGACCAGGATGTTTCAGCTCAAGGGCTTAAGTCCCTTGTGGCGTCGTACAAGCGGATAATTCGCCAAAAGGCGGGCATCGAGTTTCCTGATGATCCTTACGATCAGCTGTTTATGGCTGTGTCCGCTGTGTTTGACTCGTGGAACAATGAGCGGGCCATCATATACAGGAACATCAACAAAATCTCCCATGACCTGGGTACTGCAGTAAACGTCCAAACCATGGTGTTTGGCAACATGGGAGCAGACTCTGGTACGGGGGTCATGTTTACCAGGGACCCTTCAACAGGCGAGCGGGTGCTCTACGGGGAGTACTTGATGAATGCCCAGGGTGAAGACGTTGTGGCAGGGCTGAGGACCCCCAGGCCCATATTGGAAATCGATGAAGATTTGCCCGGGATGCTGGAGCAGCTCAAGAAGGTGGCACGGCTGCTTGAAGATCACTACAAGGACATGCAGGACATTGAGTTTACCATAGAGCGGGGCAAGCTCTACATCCTACAGACCAGGGCCGGGAAGCGTACTGCCCAAGCAGCGCTTGAGATAGCCAGGGCCCTGGTGCAGGAGGGGCAGATTTCTAAGGAAACCGCGGTAATGCGCATAAGTCCCGAAGAAGTCTCAAGACTTCTCCACAGGGCCATCGACCCCAAAGCCATCGCTGAGGCAGTGTGCCAGGGGTTGCCTGCATCCCCCGGCGCGGCCACAGGCAAGGTGGTGTTCGACACAGCTAAGGCAGAGATCCTAGGAGAGCAGGGCGAGAAGATAATCTTGGTCCGGCCTGAGACCACCCCGGATGACATGCCCGGGATAGTCCATGCTCAGGGAATCCTCACATCAAGGGGCGGGATGACCTGCCACGCCGCTATCGTAGCCCGTGGTATGGGCAAGCCCGCGGTGGTAGGGTGCGATGCCTTGCGGATCGACCTCGAAGGCAACAAAGCTACCATCGCCGGTAGAGAAATAAATGAAGGCGATGTGATTTCCATAGACGGTAGCACCGGAAACGTGTACTTTGGGCAGGTTCCCCTGGTGGAGCCCATCATGGGCGGGGCCTTCAAAGAAGTCCTGGGATGGGCCGATGAAGTCAGGAGACTGGGCGTCAAAGCCAACGCCGACACCCCTGAGGATGCCCGGCGCGCGAGAGAGTTCGGGGCTGAGGGTATAGGGCTTTGCCGCACCGAGCATATGTTTATGGGACACGACAGGATGGCTGCGGTCCAGCAGATGATCCTTGCAGATACCGAAGAAGACAGGCGGAAAGCTTTGGATGTGCTCCTGCCCATGCAGGAAGCTGACTTTTACGACATCCTAAAGGCCATGAGAGGCTACCCGGTCACCATACGGTTGCTGGATCCTCCTCTCCATGAGTTTTTGCCCAACGTAGAGGAACTTATGAAGACCCTGTCTGAGATGAAAGCCAAGGGAGCTCCTAAGTCAGAGATCTCCCACGTCGAGGACCTTCTCAGGAAGGCCAAGGCGCTTCAGGAAATGAACCCCATGCTTGGAATGAGAGGCTGCAGGCTGGGCATTGTATATCCCGAAATCTACGAGATGCAGGCCAGGGCCATCTTCCAAGCCACGGCGCGGCTCATCAAAGAAGGCATTTCAGACGTGTACCCTGAGGTCATGATCCCCCTGGTGGGCGCAGCCAAGGAGCTGGAAATCCTCAGGGAGCGTGTGGAGCAGGTGGCCAGGCAGGTTAAACAGGAACAGGGAGTGGACTTTCCTGTGGTTATCGGCACCATGATAGAGATTCCCAGGGCGTGCCTTACCGCAGATGAAATTGCGGCACATGCCCAGTTCTTCTCATTCGGGACCAACGACCTCACCCAGACCACCTTTGGGTATTCAAGGGACGATGCAGAAGCCAAGTTCCTCCACAAATATCTGGGTGAGAAGATACTCAAGGACAACCCGTTTGCCGTGCTCGACCAGAAAGGCGTAGGCAAGCTGGTTGAGACTGCCGTTAAACTCGGGCGGGGCATCAGGCCGGATTTGGTGATCGGCATTTGCGGAGAGCATGGCGGGGAGCCTTCGTCAATCGAGTTTTTCCACAAGGTCGGGTTGGATTATGTATCATGTTCGCCCTATCGCGTGCCGGTGGCAAGGCTTGCGGCGGCACAGGCTGCATTAAGAAGCCGGCAGGCCTAGCAAGCCAGAATCCCAAGCCGGCCAAGGCTTTCACGGGCCCGGGGGACCGGGCCCGTGATTGTTTTGACTTCCGTAGGACTTTTTCCGCCCGTAGTCGTATATAAGATGTACAAGCTTCTGCCTTACACCTAAGACTCCGATACCTGCAGTTGACGGTATTGCTGAGAAGGAATTTCGACACCGAAATCGAATATTGTATAGGTTATATTGTCGCCAAATATCAAAGCACTTGTGGGAAGGGAGTTAACGGACGGCAAAGTGTCCAGAAGGTACTACTCCGAGGATTTTATTGCGGAACTAAAATCCAGGGCCGACATAGTGTCCCTGATCTCTGAGTACGTGAGGCTCAGGAGGACAGGGAAGAACTATGTGGGCTTGTGCCCGTTTCATCAGGAAAAGACACCGTCTTTCAGCGTCGACCCTGATAAGCAACTGTTCTATTGCTTCGGGTGCGGACAAGGCGGAAACATATTTACGTTTCTGATGAAGATAGAGAACCTGACGTTTCAGGATGCCGTGGAAGAGTTGGCTAGAAGAACAGGCTTACCCCTTCCCAAGGCGGCATTGGATCCTGAGGCGGCCAGGCGGAGCGCCCGCGCGGCGGGTATCCGCAAGGCGCTTGAGTTCGCCCGGGACCGCTACAGGGAGATGCTTTACTCGGCGCACGGTGCAAAAGCTCTCAAGTACCTGCAAGGCAGGGGCTTATCCCGTGAGATAATCGATCTATTCCAATTGGGGTATGCTCCCGCAGGATGGGATTTTGTCACCCAGGGAGCTTTAAAGGCGGGAATAGACATTAGGTATCTTGAACTGTCGGGGCTCTCCGTACGGAGCAGGCGGGGAACATACTATGACCGCTTCCGCAACAGGATAATGTTTCCGATTTGGGACACCCGGGGCGAACTTATCGGGTTCGCCGGCAGGGCGTTGGGAGATGAGACGCCCAAGTATCTCAACTCCCCTGATACACCTGTGTTCCACAAGAGCAGGGAACTGTATGCCCTTCACCTGGCTAAGCCAAGTATAAGGAGCAAGGGACGGGTTTGTGTAATGGAAGGGTACATGGATGTTATCAGTATGTTCCAAAATGGCATAGACTACGTTGTGGCAGGCATGGGGACGGCCTTTTCGGTGGAACAAGCTAGGGCCCTGTTGCTGCTAAGCGACGATGTGGTGTTGGCTTACGATCAGGATGAAGCGGGGAAAAAAGCGGTCAGACGTTGTATTGACGTGTTTCGCGAAGCCGGTGGGCGCAGCCGGGTAGTTACCTTCGAGGGCGCTAAAGACCCCGACGAGTTCGTGCAGAGGTACGGAGGGGACAAATTCGAGGAATTGATTGAAAATGCAAGTCCCGACATAAGGTTCATATTTGAAGAAGCGGCCAGGTCAACTGATATTTCAACAGTTGAGGGCAAACTTCAAGTAAAGGACATAATGATACCGGTATTGGCAGCCTTGGACAGCGAGTTCGAAATCTCAGTGTATACTACCGAGCTGTCCAGGAAGCTTGATGTACGAAAGGAATCTTTAGAGAGGGATGTAGAATTATACCGACGAAGGGCACGGGCTGGGACCCGTGGGTATAAAAATCCAAAAAACAGCAATACTACAGGTTATGACAACCGGTCTCGATCTAGTGGGAAAAATCACAGCGTCCAGGGCAGCATTGCTCTTGGACGGCAGAGGGCTGAGGAAGGAATTATTAGGGCGCTTGTAGAAAAGCCTGAACTAATAAGAATGGCAAGTGCTTATCTTGATGAGAGCGACTTCGCCGGCAATATGTGTCGTTTTGTATACACGAATTTGGCAAGTTCCCCCAAACTGCCCGAGGATCACGAAGTCTCTAGTTGGATTGCAGAAATCTGCGCCAAATTCGGACCCGTAGACCGTCCTGAACGTGTGCTCATGGATTGTATACGAAGGCTTAAGGAAGTCCGGCTCAGAGAGTTGCGGGAAGAGATGAAACTGGTTCAAGAAGCGCAGGATGAGCAGAGACTCATGGCGATTCTCAACGAATATCAGGAACTACTTAGACAAGCGAAGTCTACCAGGGGAGATGATTATGACAGTTTCCCTGATGATTTCCCCGGGAGGGAAGAGGGTTGAAAGACTTACAACAACTAGCGTCTGATGCAGTAAAACACCTTATTGCCAAGGGCCAGGAAAAGGGCTTCTTGACCTATAAGGAAATTGCCGACGCCCTGGAAGGTATCGATATTGGCGAAAAAGAGGCTGAGGAAGTCTATCGTGTTTTTCACGATTTAGGTATAGAAGTAATCAGCGAGCGGCAATCGGCTCACGGAGACTATGCCCATCGCCGGGTTCCGGAAGGTGCTGCCGGAAAACCGGCAACCGATGGCGCAGTTCCGGTCCCTCTTTCTGATGAAGATGCCGCAGAAGATGACGAAGCAGATTTTGACGAAGATGCTGATGACAGCGAAACCGGCGATTCTGATGAGGCTGAAGCCAAGGAAGATGGGAAGGATACGGAAATCGACCTGTCTGTGCCTGAAGGGATAGCGTTAGATGACCCTGTGAGGATGTACCTGAAAGAAATCGGAAGGGTACCCCTTCTTACCGCTGAAGAAGAGGTTGAACTGGCTAAGCGGATGGAGATGGGCGACAAAGAAGCCAAGCAGCGTCTCATCGAGTCCAACCTACGGCTTGTGGTATCCATCGCCAAGCGGTACGTGGGACGGGGAATGTTGTTCCTCGACCTCATCCAGGAAGGCAACATGGGGCTCATAAAAGCGGTGGAGAAATTCGACTACAGGAAAGGGTACAAACTCAGCACTTATGCTACGTGGTGGATCAGGCAGGCGATTACCCGGGCGATTGCTGACCAGGCCAGGACCATAAGGATCCCTGTGCATATGGTGGAAACCATCAATAAGCTCGTACGTACTTCCAGGCAGCTGCTGCAGGAGCTGGGCAGGGAGCCCACTGCAGAGGAAATTGCCGAAGAGATGGGGCTCACACCTGAGAGAGTCAGAGAGATCCAGAAAATCGCACAGGAGCCGGTGTCTTTGGAGACTCCTATCGGCGAGGAAGAGGACAGCCATCTCGGCGACTTCATTGAAGACCAGGATGCCTTGGCGCCGGCAGAGGCTGCGTCCTTTGTGATGCTCAAGGAGCAAATTGAAGAGGTGCTCGATACGCTCAACGAGAGGGAACAGCGGGTTTTGCGGCTCCGCTTCGGGCTTGACGACGGCAAGGCCAGGACGCTTGAAGAAGTAGGACGCGAATTCGGGGTCACCCGGGAGCGCATCAGGCAGATTGAGGCCAAGGCTCTCAGGAAACTCAGGCATCCGCAAAGGAGCAAAAAACTGAGGGATTATCTCACCTAACCCTTAGTGGCAGGCGGATACGTTTGAGCCCGGGGCTACCGGGCTTATTGATTTTTAGGATATAATGACTATGTATTGCCTCCTGCTATTTTTCGGGTTTTGTGAGGATTAGAGTCTTAGGAGGATTAGGAATGGATGACAACGGTACAGCAGCTGGCCGGTTGGAACGCGACGCCGCTGTTCAAAGTAAGCAGGTAAGTCCCGGCGCATCCGGTTGTGCTGCGGATACGGCACCTTATCAGCGATCTGCGAGCCTTACCCAGCTTTTCTTGAGTTTCTTCAAGATAGGCGCGTTTACTTTTGGCGGAGGATGGGCTATGGTGCCCCTGATCCAAAAACAACTTTGTGAAAAGTATGGGTGGCTGGACGATCAGGAGTTCGTAGACATCCTGGCAATCGCCCAAAGCGGCCCCGGCCCCATCGCCATCAACACGTCGGTGCTATGCGGTTACAGGCTGAGGGGGCTCCCCGGTGCCCTAGTCGCCACCTTGGGTTCAAGCTTGCCCTCGTTTATCACCATCCTGGTGGTTGCCGCTTTCTTTTTGAAGATCCGTGACTCAAGCGCGGTTGAAGCCATATTCAGAGGTATGCGCCCTGCCATATTTAGCCTGCTGGTTTCAGCCGTGTGTCAGGTAGGCAGGAAGTCGGTCAGAAACAGGCAGGACATCATGTTTGCCCTGGCCGGTGCAGTGCTGCTCATAGGGTTCAAAGTAAACCCGGTGATAGCAATTGCCATAGCTGCAGCAGGCGGGATAACGCTGGGCGTTGTGAAACGGGGCGCGTGCGGCGCCAAGGACTCACACAGGGACCGTGAACCTAGATAAACCCTTGGCGGTGTAAACCGGACGGAAGGAGCAGAGATAACCCGATGTCAGTGTTGTGGGATCTTTTCTCATCGTTTTTCAGGATCGGTGTTGTTGCTTTTGGTGGAGGGTACGCCATGATCCCCTTGATTTCCCGCGAAGTGGTAGACATCAGGGGATGGCTGGATATGGCTGAATTTGTGGATGTGATCGCCATTTCCCAAGGTACTCCGGGCCCGATTGCCATAAACAGTGCTACCTACGTAGGTTACAAAGTGGCCGGTGTATTAGGCTCGGCGGTGGCTACCCTGGGGGTCGTAGTGCCGCCGTTTATCATAATGATGATCTTGGGCAGGCTGTTCCTAAAATATAAGGAAGTGCCGGTAGTCCAGGATATGCTGTGCGGCATAAGGCCCGTTGTGGTGGCGCTCATCTTGTCTGCTGCCCTGTCTGTATTCTCCACCTCGGTTACAGGGGTAGTCCCGGCTGTAGTGGCTGCTGCCGTAATCGTGGCCATCCTGGTGTTCAAAATAGACCCGGTCTTGCTCCTGGTATTGTCGGGCGCCCTGGGCTTGGTGCTGTACAACCGGTGATGCCCCCGCATTTTGCCACACGTGCTTGACGTTATGGTAGCCACAGTATAATCTGAATCGGTACCCACGTTGGCTTGGGTCTTATCGTCTCAAGAAACTCAGGAGGGCATCATGCTAGTAGACTACCACGTACACACACTAGGACACGGGGAATACGTAAACTCACTGGAGGAGGTTATCCCGTTTTTCCGGGAAGCATCCAAGCAAGGGCTGGCGCACCTAGGAATAGCTGACCACACGCAACTTGCCCCGCGCCGGGTGGTATCTGCTCTAAGGCAAGCTAACACCTACTTTCCTGAAGTCCAGCTGAGGCTCGGCTTTGAACTGGACCTCTCCAGGGACACACAAGCAGAAATCGAGTATGCCCTGAGTATGCCTGGCCTTGATTTTGTCATCGGATCTGTCCACTACATCGGTGATTGGCTGTTCAATAGCCCGGCATTAAAGGATGAATTCAAGAAGCGGGATCTAAGCCAGGTGTATGAACAGTACTACAGCCGGGTGCTATCAGCTTGCCGGACAGGCTTATTTGACATAGTGGGGCACTTGGACCTTATAAAGCTTTTCAACCCTGGGTTTCCCCCTGAGGGCGTTATGCCTTATGCCGAGCCGGTGCTTAAGGCCATCAAGGAAGCAGGTATTTGCGTAGAGATAAACACCAGCGGGTTGTACAAGCCTGTGGCTGAGATGTATCCCTCTGAAGAAATACTTCGCAGATGTTACGATTACGGAATCCCCATCACTTTCGGTTCAGATGCCCACACACCCAAGGAGGTGGGCAGGGACATTTCGCTGGCGAGGCAGCTTGCAAAAAGGGTGGGCTACCGTCAGCTGGCCACGTTTTCCAAGCGGACGCGGATAACGGTGTTCTTTTAGCAGGCTGCTTGGCCTGGCTGCACATCCATCCGCACATTCACGCCGCATATCCCTATTGCTAGCGAGGTCTTGGCAGAATCCTTTGTGCTTGTGGCGTGCATGACGCTTTGTGTTTTGAGCAAGGCTTGCCGCCGTTTTGGCCCACACTTAGCAACATATAGAAAGGCGGGATTTTATCCTCTACAGGAAGGAAATTTGTCGTCCTATGGCGAATTGAACATTTGTCAGGACATATGTTCACGGGTGAGGATGGGGGAACTCACAAGCTGACAACGCAAGATGTGCCAGCATCCGCTGCACAGTATGGGCACATATTGCAAAAACTATGCAAGGAAACGAGCAAGTAGACCTGGGTGCCGTGGGCTGACGTGCCTGGGACCCGGCGGAGTTGAAGGGAGTTATGAACATGGTGGAACAAACAGTCGTGGTTCAAAGCGAAGTCGGATTACACGCAAGGCCTGCAGCTTTGTTTGTACAAACTGCGGCTAAGTTCAAGAGCCAGATTACCCTGGAAGCTAACGGGAAGACGGCCAACGGGAAAAGCATCTTGCAGGTGCTGTCCTTAGGTGCCAAACAGGGAGACAGCTTGCTTATCCGCGCTGAAGGCGAAGACGAGGCTGAAGCTTTGGAGTCTTTAGTGGACCTTATCATGCGCGGTGCTGAAGCTACATCCTGAATACATTGGAGGTTAGGCAATGAGTCTTAAGTTTCAAGGAATCGGTGCAGCGCCAGGGCTATGCAAAGGTAAGGCAGTGGTGCTTAAATCCCAGAAGATTGAGTGGTCCTCAAGTAGCATCGGCGCTGCAGATGTGGACAAAGAAATCGCCCGGTTCAACAAAGCCGTGGAAACCGCCGTGAGCCAGTTGGAAGAGCTGGCCAACCAAGTGGCGGCCAAGGTAGGCGAAGCCGAAGCCGAGATTATGAGGGCCCAGGCACTCATGGCGTCTGATCCAGGGTTCACTGAAGATGTGGCCAGCCGCATCGCCCAAAGCCTGATGTCTGCTGAAAACGCAGTTCAACAAGCCAGCGAAGAACAAGCTAAGATGCTCGAAGGCTTGGGCGATGAATACCTGGCTGCCAGGGCGGCTGACATGAGGGACGTGGGCAGGCGGATTCTGGCAGCACTCACCGGAACTGCCGACCGGGCGGTGGTGCTAGGCAGGCTGCAGCCTGATACTGTGATCGTTGCCGACGATTTGGCGCCTTCAGAGACTGCCGCCATCGACATCCACAATGTCTCCGGCATCGTACTTGACAAAGGTGGCAGGACTTCTCACACCGCTATCCTGGCCAGATCCATGGGGATACCTGCAGTGATGGGCCTGGGGACCGCTACAGAGGATATCAGCGACGGGGACCTGGTTATAATGGACGGCAACAAAGGCTGGGTTGTGGTGAAACCCGAAGATGACCTACTCAAGGAGTTTGATGAAGCCATTGAGCGGGAAGAGCGGCGCAAGCAGGAGCTGTCCGTGCTCAAGGACTTGCCTGCAATTACCACCGACGGGCATCTGATTGAACTTGCGTGCAACATAGGCAGCGGCCAAGAAGCCGGACTGGTGCTAGATGCAGGCGCAGACGGGGTAGGGCTGTTCCGTACAGAATTCCTGTTTATCGACAGAAACAGTCCTCCGTCTGAAGAAGAGCAGTTTGAAATATACAAGCAGGTGCTAAGCCAGCTGGCGCCTAAGCCTGTGGTAATCCGCACCCTGGATGCAGGTGGGGACAAGTTCATCCCGTACCTTAACATCCCCGACGAAGAAAACCCGTTCCTTGGCTTCAGAGCCATAAGGCTATGCCTGGAAGAGAAGGAACTCTTCAGGTCCCAACTGCGGGCACTGCTAAGGGCATCTACATTCGGCACCTTGCGGATCATGTTCCCCATGGTAGCTGATATCCACGAACTTAGGGCCGCCAAGCGGGAGTACGAGATCGCAAAAGCCGAACTTGAATCCCAAGGGGTCCAGGTAGCAGACAACGTGCAGGTAGGGATCATGATCGAAGTGCCGTCTGCCGCCATCCAGGCGGATGTACTGGCGGCTGAATGTGACTTTTTCAGCATCGGGACTAACGATCTGGTCCAATACACCATGGCTTCTGACCGTGGCAACCCCAAAGTGGCGCATCTAAGCGATCCCTTCTATCCTGCAGTGTTGCGTCTCATCGCCAGGACCATATCTGAGGCCCACCGTCATGGCATTTGGGTGGGCATGTGCGGCGAGATGGCAGGAATGGAGCCGGCAGTGCCGCTACTTGTGGGTATGGGCATAGATGAACTTAGCATGGCCCCTGCGTCAGTTCCCAGAGCCAAGGAAATCGTGAGGAGCATAAGCTACGAGGAAGCCAAAGCCATCTGGGAAAAAGTCAGGATGATGACCGACAAGGACGAAATCCGGGCATACCTGGAGGGGCTTGTAAGCAGATAAGCAGGTACAAGATCCGGGACGTCCAGGGAATACTGTTTCGTGGTGTTATGTGTTAGATATAATAATGACCAGATAATGTTAAAGGAGGAATGGGTAATGGCGAGAATCGGTATCAACGGCTTCGGGAGCATCGGACGCCGTTTTCTGAGAGCAGCGAAACGCGCACCTGAGATTGAGATAGTAGCAGTCAACGACCTCACTGATCCCGGGACCCTTGCACATCTCTTGAAATACGACTCCAACTACGGGACTTTCGAAGGCGAAATCGAAGTTCAAGATGACGGCTTTGTGATTGACGGCAAGAAGATCAAGGTATTTGCCGAAAGAGATCCTGCCAACATCCCGTGGAAAGACCTGGGTGTGGATATCGTGCTTGAATCCACCGGCAGGTTTCGCGACAAAGACAAAGCTATTGCCCACATTGAATCAGGCGGGGCCAAGAAAGTGGTTATCTCAGCACCGGCCAAAGGGGAAGACATAACCATAGTGATGGGCGTCAATCACGGAGATTACGATCCTGCAAATCACCACGTGATCTCCAACGCGTCATGCACCACCAACGGGCTTGCCCCTGTGGCAAAAGTGCTTGACGAGAACTTCGGCGTGGAAAAAGGGCTTATGACCACCATCCACGCTTATACAAACGACCAGGTAATCCTTGATTTCCCCCACAAGGATCTGCGCAGGGCAAGGGCTGCCGCCCTCAACATCATTCCGACCACAACCGGCGCAGCCAGTGCAGTGGCCTTGGTGTTGCCGCAGCTAAAGGGTAAGTTCAACGGAATGGCCTTCAGGGTTCCCACACCTACCGTGTCAGTGGTGGACCTCACATGCCTGGTATCCAAAGAATGCGACGTAGAGGCTGTAAACAAAGCCTTTGAACGCGCAGCGGCAAACGAGCTCAAAGGAATCCTGGGTATCTCCTACGAGCCACTGGTATCTTCCGACTATAAGGGAATGACCGAGTCGACAGTGGTAGACGGGATTTCCACCCAGGTTATCGGCGGCAACCTGGTCAAAGTAGTGGCTTGGTACGACAACGAGTGGGGCTACTGCGAGCGCCTGGTAGACCTGATTTCCTACATAATCGAGAAGGGCGTCTGATTAGGTGTCAGCCGGTATTAAGGGGGTAACTTCCGTGGCTAAGGCCACCATTAGAGATGTTGACCTAAGAGACAAGCGTTGTTTTTGCCGGGTGGATTACAACGTGCCCATGAAAGGGCAAGAAATTACGGATGATACCCGGATCAGGGCATCTTTGCCCACTGTCAAGTACCTCATGGAACAAGGAGCAAAGATAGTGCTGGCATCTCACCTGGGCCGGCCCAAGGGCAAGGTGGTTGACAGCCTTAGGCTGGATCCTGTGGCCCAAAGGCTGTCACAGCTACTGAGCGCTGAAGTCAAAAAGCTTGATGACTGCATCGGCCCAGAGGTTGAGCAGGCAGTGGCCGAGCTGCAGCCGGGCCAGGTTGCCCTGTTGGAAAACGTCCGGTTCTACCCGGAAGAAGAAAAAAACGACAGGGAGTTTGCCAGGCAACTGGCAGCTTTGGGCGACATATTCGTCAACGATGCTTTTGGCACGGCCCACAGGGCTCACGCATCAACTGCAGGTGTGGCTGAATTCATACCCGGATATGCAGGGTTCCTCATGGAAAAGGAAATAAATGCCCTGGGTAAACTGCTATCGTCGCCCGACAGGCCCTTTGTCGCGATAATAGGCGGGGCCAAGGTGTCAGACAAACTCGGGGTGCTTGAGAGCCTGCTCGACCAGGTTGATACCCTGATTATCGGCGGCGGGATGGCTAATACCTTCCTCTTGGCACAAGGCTACGGCATGGGCAAGTCCCTGATCGAGCCTGACAGGGCCGAGGATGCCTTGAGGATCATGGAAAAGGCAGTGGAATCAGGTAAGAAACTGCTGCTTCCATCCGATCTGGTGGTGGCTCCCGCACCTGAGCCTGGTGTCCCTGTGAAAGTGGTGGAAGCTGACGCCGTGCCTGAGGACATGATGGCCCTGGATATCGGCCCGGAAACCCGCAAGTTGTTCTCTGAGGAAATCGCGGGTGCCAAGACGGTGTTCTGGAATGGGCCCATGGGCGTGTTTGAGGTTGAACCCTTCAGGGGAGGCACTCTTGAGATAGCTGCTGCCATCGCCCATGTTGATGGATTTACGGTGGTAGGCGGCGGCGATTCCTTGGCGGCGGTTGAGCTATCGGGATACGCAGATAAGATAAGCCACCTGTCAACAGGGGGCGGTGCATCCCTGGAGTTTGTGGAAGGTAAAAAACTTCCCGGGATCGAGTGCCTTGTGGACCTGGGTTAAGCCTGGGATAGGGCTTTGGCCGGGAAGGTACAGCCGGGTTTAGCGAACGGATATTGAGGAGCGTAGAACATGAGAAAACCGCTTATCGCAGCAAACTGGAAGATGAATAAGACCATCGGCGAAGCCCTTACCTTCGCCGGTACCTTTGGGCAAAAGCTGTTTGAACGGTTTGAAGGGGGCCACATCCCTGTGGATGTGCTGATATGCCCGCCCTTCTTAGGCATTCCTGCGTTGTGTGCCGTGTTTGCCGGAAAGCCGGTGTATATAGGTGCGCAAAACATGTACTGGGAGGACAAAGGAGCTTTTACCGGTGAGGTTTCTGCTCCCATGCTTAAGCATACCGGATGTTCCTTTGTGATAGTAGGCCATTCAGAACGCAGGCAGCTGTTTGGAGAAACCGACGAGCACGTAGCCAAAAAGGCCAGGGCTGCCCTGGATCATGGGCTTAAGCCTGTGATATGCGTAGGGGAAACCCTGGAACAGAGGGAGCAGGGCAACACCCATAAGGTGGTCTCGGAACAGATAAGAGCTGCTTTCTCCCAGATCAAGCCGGAAGAAGTGCCGTCAGTTGTGGTGGCCTATGAACCTGTGTGGGCTATTGGCACAGGCAAGGAAGCCAAACCAGAGGATGCTGCAGATGTGATAAGAGGCATCCGGGAGACGGTGGACACCATGTTGGGCCAGGGAGTGTCTGAGGAGCTCAGGGTGCTCTACGGCGGAAGCGTAAAGCCTGCCAACATCCGGTCGTTTATGCTCGAAGAGCAGATCGACGGTGCTTTGGTTGGCGGCGCGAGCTTGGATCCTGAGGATTTCTTCAAACTGGTTGAAACGGCACACAAAACCAAAGGCTAACAGGCATGAGCCTGGCAAAATATGCGAGGTGTACGGGGGTGCTCTAGCCGCACCCCCGGAATTTGATACAGGGCGATCTTGGCGGCTGTGCGGCGCCGGTCTTGTGACGGCAGCGGTGCGTACAGCGCGTGTTAACGGGGGAATGAAAGTGGCAAGGCCTAGACCTGTAGTCCTGGTCATACTTGACGGATGGGGGATTTCGTCCTGCGAAGCTCCCACCGCAGTGACCCAGGCAAACATAGATAATATGAAGAGACTGATAGAGCAGTACCCGAGCACCTGTCTGGAAGCCGCAGGCGAAGCCGTGGGGCTCATGCCCGGGCAGATGGGCGACTCAAACGTAGGGCATCTCAATATAGGAGCAGGCAGGATTGTGTACCAGGATCTTGTGAGGATTTCCAATGATATAAAGCGGGGTGCGTTTTTCCAAAACCCTGCTCTCTTGGGCGCCATCGAAAATGTTAAGCAAAATGGCAGTGCCCTCCACCTTATGGGCCTTGTGTCCGACGGTGGGGTTCACAGCCACCAGGAACACCTGTATGCCCTGCTTGCCCTGGCGAAGCAGCATGGCCTGGATAAAGTGTTCGTCCATGCCTTTCTGGACGGCCGGGACGTACCCCCCCAATCAGCCGGTGTGTATCTTGAGGCCCTGGAGAAAAAACTGGCTGAGGTGGGCACTGGAAAACTGGTTTCCATCACAGGGCGCTACTACTCCATGGACAGGGATAGGCGATGGGACAGGACCCAAGCTGCTTACGATATGCTCACACTGGGCAAGGGGAGGCCTGCAAGCGATTGGCGGGATGCCCTTGAGACTGCGTATGCCAAAGGGGAGACCGACGAGTTTGTATATCCCACGGTGATAGCTGACGGGGCTGTGGTGCAAGACGGCGATTCCCTTGTGTTCTTCAATTTTAGGGCTGACAGGGCAAGGCAGATCAGCCACGCGTTCTGCGACGACGAATTTGAAGGGTTCCCTAGGACCAAGCATCCCAAAGTCTGCTTTGTAGGTATGCTCAGGTACGAAGAAGACCTAGCCGGGCATTTTGCATATCCGCCTCTCATCCTCAAGAACACCTTGGGCGAGGTGATTTCAAACGCAGGCCTTACCCAGCTGAGGATCGCCGAGACCGAGAAGTATGCTCACGTGACATTCTTTTTCAGCGGCAAGCGGGAGGACCCTTTCCCAGGTGAGGACAGGTGCCTCATCCCTTCGCCCAAAGTAGCCACCTATGACCTAAAACCTGAGATGAGCGCGCCTGAGGTCACCGATGAAGCTATCAGGAGGATACAGAGCGGCAAGTACGACTTTGTGGTGCTCAACTACGCCAACCCTGATATGGTGGGCCACACAGGATGTTTCCAGGCGGCCAAGAAAGCGGTTGAAGTGGTGGACCAGTGCGTGGGCAGGCTCATCCCCGTGATCTTGGAACAGGGCGGCGCGGCACTTGTAATCGCAGACCACGGCAACGTAGAGGAACTTACTGAGACCTCAGAAGAAGGGCGCAGCCATACGTATCACACCTCCAACAATGTGCCGTGCATACTGGTGACCAGGGACAACAAGGTCCGGGGGCGGGCAGTGAAGGGGCTGAGGCAAGGGATTCTTGCTGATGTCGCCCCCACCATATTGGACATAATGGAATTGGAAAAACCGGAAGAGATGGACAGGGATAGCCTGATAATCTATTGAAATCTTTGTGAATTGAGCGGGGTGATGTGAAGTGTCTATAATCGTAGAAGTTAAGGCAAGGCAGATTCTGGATTCCCGGGGCAATCCCACCCTTGAAGCAGATGTGATACTCAGCGACGGCTCCATGGGAAGGGGCATGGTACCTTCAGGAGCGTCCACAGGAACTCATGAAGCCTTGGAATTAAGGGATAAAGGCGAAGCCTACTTGGGCAAAGGTGTCACTAAAGCCGTGTCTCACGTAACCGACGTGATTGGTCCGGCTCTGGTAGGGCGAGACGCCTTGAACCAGCAGGATATCGACTATGCCATGATCCGGCTGGACGGGACCCCCAACAAGTCGAGGCTGGGCGCCAATGCGATCCTGGCGGTGTCCATGGCAGTGGCCAAGGCCGCGGCGCAGTCGGTAGGGCTTCCACTGTACAGGTATCTAGGCGGGGTTCAAGCCAGGATCTTGCCTGCTCCGTTTATGAACATCCTAAACGGCGGGGAACACGCCGACAACAACGTTGACATACAGGAGTTTATGATCGTACCCCTGGGTGCTGAAACATTCGCCGGTGGTGTGCGGATGTGCGCTGAGATCTATCATGCGCTGAAAGATCTGCTCAAGTCTAAAGGCCACTCCACTGCAGTGGGGGATGAAGGGGGATTTGCGCCTAACCTTAAGTCTAACGAAGAGGCCTTGGAACTTATCACCCAGGCAATCGAAAAAGCAGGTTACAAGCCAGGCTCAGATTGCTTCCTGGCTATAGACGCCGCAGCGTCAGAGTTCTACCAGGATGGCAAGTACACACTTGCCGGGGAGAATTGGACCGGTTCAGCTGACCAGTTGGTTGAAAAATACGTTTCCTGGGTAAACTCTTATCCAATAATATCCATTGAAGACGGGTTGTCAGAAGATGACTGGGAAGGCTGGGTGCTGCTCACTAAGGCTTTAGGAGACAAAGTCCAAATCGTGGGCGATGACTTGTTTGTCACCCAGAAGCAGCGCATTGAAAAGGGCATCTCGATAGGCGCAGGCAACTCGGTACTCATAAAGCTCAACCAGGTAGGTACGGTGACCGAGACTCTGGAAGCCATACAAACTGCCAAAGATGCAGGGTACAGGTGGCTTATCTCCCATAGGTCAGGAGAGACTGAAGACTCGTTCATTGCCGATTTTGCAGTAGCTACTGCCAGCGGCCAGATCAAGACCGGTGCACCCTGCCGCAGCGAACGGGTAGCCAAGTACAACCAGCTTCTAAGGATCGAAGAGGAACTGGGCGCCGCTGCAATCTACAAGGGGGTTAAGTAGGCGTCCTTGAGTGCCTGCCGCCTCAAACACCGGATTGCTAACAAAAGGGCTGTGGACTTGCCTCTCAGTCTGATGTTACAATCGGGTTTGGCGGCAGGTGTTCTTGTGAGAGAGGTGAGTTGAGTGGAGACCGTCGTGAGGATCTTGCACTGGATCGTAACCATAGGCTTGATCCTGGTTGTGCTGTTGCAGCCAAGCAGAAGGGCAGGGTTAAGCTTTATGGGGGCCGGTTTTGAGGGCATGTCAAGTAGGAGGAAAAAGGGCCTCGAAGCCATGTTCTCAAAGCTGACTGTGGGATTTGCAGTGGCTTTCATGGTTACCTCGCTGGCGCTTGCATTTCTCAGGCGCTGAAATCACCGGCAGGCGGGTTGCACGGACAATCTGATGCGGAATGCTATGTTATTTTTTGTTAGGTGTAATGGCAGCCGCTTGGCGGCGCGGGTAAATGGTATTTGAAAGGAGTATATGGATCATGATGAGCTCTGGGTGGGCATTTGCAGCACCTATAGCAGGAATTCTCGCTCTGATTTTTGCTGCATTTCTCCGTTCACGGGTAGCGTCTCAAGATCCTGGTTCAAAAGAGATGCGTGACATAGCCGGCGCCATACGTGAAGGCGCTATGGCGTTCTTGAGCAGGGAATACCGTTATCTGGCCGTTTTTGTGGTGGTAGTCGCGCTTATCATGTTCATTGCCGGCTACATTTCTCCGGGGGGAATGAGGCCTGAAACCGCCATTGCGTTTATCCTCGGTGCACTGGCTTCAGCTTTGGCAGGCTTCATAGGGATGACTACGGCTACCATGGCCAACTCCAGGACTACTCAAGCCGCCAAGAAAGGTACTGTGAGTGCCCTTGACGTTGCATTCTCAGGCGGCGCGGTCATGGGAATGACAGTGGTTGGACTGGGCCTGGCCGGACTGGGGCTTGTGTACTTCCTTTTCGGGGACGTAAACGATCCTGCTTCTATGGGAGTTGTAAACGGCTTTGCGTTTGGTGCCAGCTCGATCGCCCTGTTTGCCAGGGTAGGCGGCGGAATCTACACTAAAGCCGCCGACGTTGGCGCAGACCTTGTTGGAAAAGTAGAAGCCGGGATCCCTGAAGACGATCCCCGCAACCCTGCAGTTATTGCAGACAACGTCGGCGACAACGTAGGCGACGTGGCGGGGATGGGTGCAGACCTGTTTGAGTCCTACGTAGGCTCGATAATCGCGGCCATGGCGCTGGGCGCTACAATGAGTACCGTTGATAAGGCAGTGGTGGGTGTTGTACTGCCCTTGGTTCTGGCTGCAGGCGGCGTGCTTGCATCGATATTGGGAGCCTTTTTCGTCAGGGCAAGGATGTCAGATCCTGCATCTGCCTTGAGGGTAGGTTCTGTTTCTTCCAGCGTCATCGTGTTAGGCCTTACATACGGGATCGTCAAGTTTGCCACAGGCGCAGCTACCCTGTTTTGGCCTGTGTTTGCAGGGGTAGCAGCAGGGGTTCTCATCGGGCTTGCATCGGAGTACTACACATCTGCTGATTTTACGCCGGTTCAGTCCATCGCCGAATCGTCGGGCAGCGGGCCGGCTACCAACGTGATCCAAGGTATGGCCGTAGGGATGAAGTCCACCGCCGTTCCCATTCTGTTGGTGGCCATCGCCAGCCTGTTGGCGTTCAGGTCCGGCGAAGCCAGCGGGTTCGGGGGCCTGTACGGGATTGCCCTGGCTGCAGTGGGAATGCTGTCTACCACTGGTATGACGGTTTCAGTTGACGCCTATGGCCCAATTGCTGACAACGCAGGCGGTATTGCCGAGATGACCCACCAGGATCCAAGCGTCAGGGAAGTCACTGACAACCTCGATGCTCTCGGGAACACCACAGCTGCTCTCGGCAAAGGGTTTGCCATCGGTTCGGCTGCGCTTACCGCTCTGGCGCTGTTTGCAAGCTATTCGCAGGCAGTCGGGCTTGAGGTCATAGACATACTCGACGCCAGGGTGATTACAGGGCTGCTTATCGGTGGGATGTTGCCCATGCTGTTTTCGGCCATGGCCATGGAAGCAGTAGGTGAGGCGGCATTCCAGATGGTCGAGGAAGTAAGAAGGCAGTTTAGAGAAATCAAGGGTATAATGGAAGGCAAGGCCCGTCCTGACTATGCACGTTGCGTCGATATCTCCACAGTGAGCGCCCTGCGGCAGATGATGGTACCTGGCCTCATGGCGGTGGTCGTACCTGTGACTGCGGGGTTTGTCCTGGGCAAAGAAGCTCTGGCAGGCCTGCTGGTAGGCAGCTTGCTCACCGGAGTTGTAATGGCGATATTCCTAGCTAACTCCGGCGGTGCTTGGGACAATGCTAAAAAGTATATCGAAGCAGGCGCTTTTGGTGGCAAAGGTACACCTACCCACGCTGCTGCGGTTGTAGGCGATACTGTAGGTGACCCGTGCAAGGATACTGCGGGGCCGTCCCTTAACATATTGATTAAACTTATGAGCATTGTGGCCTTGGTGTTTGCATCGCTGTTTAAGTAAGAGTTGTTTTATCGGCGGAAACCGCTTTGTGGCGCAGTTAACATCCATGCCCTGAGCCCCTGTGAGGGCCGGGGCATGGATGAATGTTTACTCTCCACCTAATCCAGAACAAGTGAGGGATGACACATTGACCAGAGATGAGCTTGTAGCTGAGGTAGCCGGACGGGTAACTACCAAGAATCTGTTCAAGCATATCCTTGCTGTGGAAGCGGTAATGAGGCGGCTGGCCAGGCATTTCGGAGAAGACGAAGACCGCTGGGGAGCCGCTGGGCTGCTCCATGATATCGACTATGAAGAGACCAAAAATGATCCCTATACCCATAGCCTGAAGTCTGCACAAATTGCGGAAGAGCTTGGCTTTGATGAGGAAATCGTAGATGCAGTAAGGGCTCACAATGAGATCCACGGTCTTGAGCGGGATACCAGAATGGCTAAGGCGCTGTACTGTGCCGATCCCCTCACCGGGCTAATTGTAGCGGCTGCGCTGATTTCTCCAGACAAGAAACTGGCGGGCATCGATACCCAGTTTGTGTTGAACCGGATGGGCGAAAAATCCTTTGCCAGGGGCGCCAACCGTGATGCGATAAAAGCGTGCTCAGAACTAGATCTTGAACTAGAAGAATTTGTATCCCTTGCTCTTGAGGCTATGCAGGGGATTTCACAAGAACTTGGATTGTAAGGTAAGATCCCCTTCGGGAGGGAAGGAGTGATTGCATTACCCTGAGCGAGCCTGAGCGCATTTGACCGTAGGATAAGTGATCAGGGTGTTGCTCAGGGTATTGCAGTACGGAGGTTATGAAAAAGCGGGACAATGTCAAGACGGTAGTGAGAAACAGGAGAGCCAGGCATGATTATATAATCGAAGAAGTGATCGAGGCCGGCATTGCCCTTATTGGGACAGAGGTCAAGTCCCTCAGGGCGGGCAGGGCAAGTTTGCAGGATGCTTATGCCCAGGTAGTAGATGGCGAGGTATTTCTGAAAAATGCCCATATCGATCAATACGAGCCGGCAGCCAGGTTCAATCACGACCCATTGCGCCCCAGGCGTCTTTTGCTTCATAAGAGAGAAATCAGGAAGCTGGCATCTAGGGTGGCCCAGCGGGGCTACACTCTCGTACCCCTTTCCATTTATTTCAGGGACGGCAAGGCTAAGGTTGAGCTGGCCCTTGCCCGCGGTAAGAAATCTTACGATAAGCGGGAAGCTATCAGAGAAAGGGACCTTGAGCGTGAAGCCAGGAGGGCCGTGAGGCAAAGGGATTATTGATATGGCTTCACCAGGCTTACAGGCTATGGTCCTGACGCTGTGCCTTGTTTTTCTTCTCTATCACCTTCTGTTTGCCCCTCTTTAGTCCTTCGCTTAAGGACTATGGAAGTGCTCTGTCCCCAAGATCAAGCGGCAAATGACCTGCTTAAATTGCCGGATAACCGCTAGAGTGGTTATCCAGTTCATTATTGTTGACACTGCCATCCTTTAACACGCCAAAAATCGACGAAATCCTCAAACCCCAGAAGGAGTTCTGTGTTTGATGTCGAATATGAACATGTGCAAGAACAAATGTACAGAAGGGGGGCAGGCATAGAGGAGCACTCGGACGGAGGTTTCGCTCTAGGGTTTGTCTCGGTAATCAATTCGAAAGGAGGGCTTAAGCCTTGTTGTGGAAAGCGATTGCAGTAGCATTGTGGGCCACTTGGCTAGGATCACCGTTGACTCTCAACACCAGATTCTATGCATTTTCAAGGCCCCTAGTTAACGGCTTCGTAATCGGTTTGATTCTAGGAGATCCTGTAAAAGGCACAATCATCGGTGCCATGGTCAATGCCGTATACATCGGAGTTCTGAGTGTAGGCGGTGCGATGCCTGCTGACACGTTGATTGCAGGTACACTGGCAACTGCCCTGGGGATTTTGACAGACATGGAACCTGAGGTAGCCTTGGCGTTTGCAGTTCCTGTAGCAGTGGCAGGAGCATCCCTTAACGTGCTAAAGATGTCCCTGTTCTCGTTGCTTCCCGGAGTTGTGGACAAGATGGCCGAAGAGGGCAACCTGCGGGGGATCGCATTCATGAACATCGTCCCCGGCACCCTGTGGGCCGCAATCAACCCTGGTCTCATCACATTCCTGGCTATGTACTACGGAGCGGGCCCCATTGAGTCTCTTATCGGTGCCATGCCTGACCAGCTGCTCCATGGGCTCACTGTAGCAGGTAAGCTCCTGCCTGCAGTAGGTTATGCCATGCTTCTGCGGTACATGGCTGAAGATACAAAACTGCTGCCTGCGTTCTTCATCGGATTTGTGCTTGCATCCTACCTCAACCTGGACATCATGGCAGTGGTCATTCTCGGAACCTGTGTAGCCTTGCTGGCTCACCGGGGTGTAAAGGGGGTTGAAGGTTAATGTCCGCTAAGGAAGCCAGAGTCGAGAAGAAACTGACTAACGGTGACCTTTTCAAGGTATGGGCGATCTGGTGCAGCTTCTTGCATGGCATGTACAACTACAGGAACATGCAAGGTGTGGGCGTATGCCACTCCATGATCCCGGTCATCAATAGGCTATACGACACCAAGGAAGAAAGAGTAGAAGCGCTCAAGCGTCACCTGGTGTTCTTTAACACTAACACTACCACGGGTACCATAGCCGCCGGTATTATGGCCTCAATGGAAGAGCAAAAGGCAAATGGTGCGCCTTTGACCGGTGAAATGATCAACAGCGTGAAGGCTTCTTTGATGGGCCCCTTGGCTGGATTGGGTGACTCCATCTGGCAAGGCATGCTCATCCCCATTCTGGTTGCCCTTGGAATATCCATGGGACTCCAGGGGAACGTTGCAGGCCCCATCGTGTTTAGCGTGCTCATCCTGGGTATTACCTACCCGCTCATGTGGTGGTGGTTTAAGGCAGCGTACAAGCAGGGTGGACAGCTAATCGGGAGCCTCACTGAAAGCGGCCTGCTCCAGACAGCGATGTCTGCGGTAAACTTCGTCGGACTAATGGCTGCAGGCGCCCTGACTGCGAAGTACATCAACTTCGGGTTGGTGGCTGAGATAGCTATCGGCGACATGCCGGCTGTAAACATCCAAACAGCAGTGCTGGACCAGCTTATCCCCAACTTGCTCCCACTTCTGCTCGTATTGGGTGTATGGCACTTGCTGAGGAAGGGCAAAAAGGTCAACCACATCATCTTTGCCCTGTTCGGAATCGGTATTGTACTAGGTTATTTCAACATCATCGGCTGAGTACTCCTACGGGGTGAGCTCATAAAGCGGGCTCACCCCGGCACCCGGCTGGTGTGCCTTTTGAGAGGGCTGGATGCACGTGCCCCGGGCCTGAAAATCATGATTCACAAAGAATGGACCTGGGGAAAGATATACAGGCAGTAATGCCACAAAATAGGCGCGGAGGTGCAATACATGTTAGTCAACACCAAAGAAATTCTAGATAAGGCACGCAAGGAAGGCTACGCCGTACCGGCCTTTAACATCACGGATATGCAGAGCATCATGACCGTGGTGAAAGTATGTGAAGAAGAAAATGCCCCCTGTCTCATTGAAGCTGCGGAAGGCACAATCAAAGCATACGGTACTACCTACCTTGCAGCCATCGCTGAGGTTGCCGCAAGGAAGGCCAAGGTTCCGGTAGCACTTCACCTGGACCACGGGAAGACCTTCGAGATCATCATCCAGGCCATCCGCGACGGATTCAGCTCTGTGATGATAGACGCTTCCCAGGAATCTTTCGACGAAAACGTCAGGCTTACCCGCCAGATCGTCGACATAGCTCACGCATGCGGTGTGTCCGTTGAGGCTGAATTGGGCCATGTGGGAGTAGGCAGCCAGGCACCTACCCAAGAGGACATGGAAAAGTATCTCACCAAACCTGAAGATGCCAAGCGTTTTGTGGAACTGACCAACGTAGACTTCCTGGCAGTTGCAGTAGGTACAGCCCACGGGCTTTACACCTTTGAGCCGAAGATCGATCTTGAAAGGCTCAAGCAGATCTCAGAAACAGTGGATGTTCCCTTGGTTATCCACGGAGGCTCCGGAACCCCTGGTTTGGAGCAGACTCCTCCGCTAGGCGTGTCCAAGGTGAACGTGTTTACTGACCTTCAGATTCCTATCCGCAAGAAGGTAAAGGAAATTATCGAATCCGAACCTTTGGAGAGGCTAACTGCAGTGCGTATTTGGAAGACAGCCAACGAAGCCGCAGAGCCGGTTATCAGAGACTATCTCAGGAAGCTGGGGGCATCAGGCAAAGCTTAATTGATGGAGGTGCCAGTCAATGTCAACATTCAAGGTAGCACGACTTACAGGACCAAGACAATTCGAACTAGTAGACTGGGAGATGCCTGAGCTAAGGCCGGACGAAGTCCGCGTCAAGATTTTGGCCACAGCGATCTGCACCTCTGAAAGAGGAGTGTACACAGGAGAACGGGCCGGTACTTATCCAGCCTACATGGGGCATGAGATCTCCGGTATAGTCGAAGAAGTAGGCTCAGAAGTAGTAAATGATATAAAGCCCGGGGACCATGTGTCGGTTTCGAGGATCAACAGGTGTCACGAGTGCGTTAACTGCCGCACCTACACCGACAACAGGTGCCTTAACAGTAGGAAGCTCCACAGGCCCGGACGGCAGCCCGGACCCGGTGGCTTTTCGGAATACTTGATTGTACCTGCATACCAGGTGTTCAAGTTCACAGCGCCTGTGGATAAGGTAGCAGCATCCCTCACCGAACCGGTGGCTTGCTGCGTAAGCAGCGTCGACAAGGCCAACATCACCTTTGGTGATGACGTGCTGGTAGTGGGTGCGGGAGTCATGGGTCTCATCCACGTTACCCTCGCTCGCTTGAAAGGCGCACGGGTGATTGTATCTGAGGTCAACCGTGACCGCCACGAGCTGGCCCGGGAGTTCGGCGCCGATGAGGTTATCGATCCTACTGAGGGCTTGGCCGAACAGATCATGGACCTTACCCATGGTAAGGGCCTGGATGCAGTGCTGGTTACCGGCGGACCCCAGTCCATCGTACCCGGTCTAATCGAAGTCTGCAGGCAGGGAGCTCCTGTAGTGCTGTATACTTCGTATCATGGTGCCATGAGAGACGAAGCCGAGATCGACCTCAACAAGATCCACTACAGCGAAGTCAACCTGGTAGGCACGGTCAGCCCGAAGAAATATGACTTCTACCGGGCAGTGAAGCTGGTAAGTGACGGGCGTTTCAAGCTGGATAAGCTGGTCGAAGCAGTATATCCCTTCGAGCAGATCCAGGAAGCTTTTGAACACGGAATCCGTCCCGGAGCTTACCGTGTGGTTCTGGACATCGGCCTGGGTATAAAGCGTCAGTTGTAGACGACAGCACAGGGGCCCGGAGGGCGCTCTTGCCCTCCGGGGTTTGCTTCAAAACACGTGGAAAAGGGGTTGAGGCACAGTGGTGGTCATAGGAATCCTTGGCCACGGCGAATTTCCTGAAGGATTGCTCAGCGCTGCTGAATTGATATGCGGCAAGCAAGAAAAGCTGTTTACAGCAGGGTTGCACCCTGGGGACTCGCCTGAAGCTTACGCAGAACGTGTAAAGACCAACATCGAGAAGTATGGCCCTGACGCAGAAGTGCTGCTACTGGCTGACCTAAAGGGAGGCACGCCCGGCAATATAGCAGCCATGATGCTTTCTGATTCTGTCGCATGTCTGACAGGTGCCAACCTTCCCATGTTGCTGCACATCCTGTTGAGCAGGGAATCGGCCAGCCTGTCTGACCTGGTAAGCGAGGCCCTGAAGGCAGGACTGGAAGGGCTTACAGACCTAGGTGCTGAACTCAGAGAACTCAAATAAACCAAAGAGTTAAGGAGGTCACATAAATGCTGCAGATAGACCTTTTCCGTATCGATGACAGACTCATCCACGGACAGGTAATGACCAACTGGCTCAAGCGCTCAGGCGCCAAGCGGATCATAATCGTAGATGACTTGGTAGCAAAAGACCAGTTCTCCCTGCAGATTTTTAAGTTTGCAGCTCCTCCTGGAATATCTGTGGAAGCATTCACTATTGAAGATGCTGCAGCACTGTTCACTGATCCTGGTCAGCCTGACGAGAAGGTAGTCGTCTTGGCCAAGACTCCTGTGGCTCCCTTGGAGCTGCTCAAGGCCGGAGTCAAGTTTAGCCTGCTCAACGTAGGCGGTATGGGGGCTGCCCCAGGCAGGAAGCAGTATTACAGGAACATTTCCATGAGCGACGAGGAATTGGAAATGCTCAGGGAGATTAAGCGCATGGGAGTTCCTGTAGAGTTCAGGATTTTGCCTGACGACAATCCAAAAATGCTGGATGAGTAAGCGTGTTTTTGGATGAATAACGTATCTTGGAGGAAGAGCAATGTCCGTTAAATCAAGGGCGGTTGTAATGGTCGAACCGCGGAAAATTGAGATTAGGGAGGTAGAAATCCCCGAGCCGAAGACGGGAGAAGTGCTCGTTAGGCAGCGTGCGTGTTCGCTGTGCACCATGGAACAGAGGATGTACGCGGGCATTACCGACTGGGGATACGGCGGAGTTTGGGGCCACGAGGTCGCAGGCGTGGTAGAAGCCATCGGGCCTGGTACTAAGACCGAACTCAAGGTAGGGGATCATGTCGCCCGGGCAGGCACAGGGAGCTGCGGTGCGTGCCACTACTGCTCCGTCGGGCTCACACGGCTATGCGTAGTAGCCGGCGGAGGCAGGTCGAAAGCCATCGACCCCGAAACGGGCAAGGAGATAATAGGGAGTTTCGGGTTATCCGAATATGCGGTGTCTGACGTTGAGAGCCTAGTCAAGATGTCTCCCGACCTCGCGTTTGAAGAAGCTTCTTTTGTTGAGCCTGTGGCCTGTGTCGTCCAGAGTACCAACAAACTGGACATCAAACTTGGGCAGACTGTCGTAGTTATCGGCGCAGGTACCATGGGGTTGCTCAACATGATGCTGGCTCGGCTGAGAGGGGCCTTTGTGGTGGTAAGCGACCTTGACCCTGCCAGGAGGAAGAAGGCCCTGGAACTTGCAGCCCACGCTGAGCTGGATCCTGAAAAGGGTGACATTGTCGAACAGCTCAAGGCCCTCAACGACGGCCGGGGAGCGGACGCAGTGATCACCGCTGTGGGTAACAAAGCGGTCAACGACGATGCCCTGCGCTTGGTAGGCCCTGAGGGCACGATCATGTTGTTCGCGTCAGCGCACCCAGCAGCGCCTCTGGAGCTGGATCCCAACATGGTCCACCGTACAGGCATCAACGTGACCGGTGTGGTGAGCAAGAACCGGTTGGACATGTACCAGGCAGGGGTGCTTTTGTCCAAGAGGCTTATCGACGTAAAGCCCCTTATCGAGACTACCTTCCCGCTGGAAAAGGTGGAAGACGCGCTTGCGCTTGCATCGTTCAACAACACCTACCGTGTAGTTGTGACCATGTAGGTTGCGAGTAGGCTGAGTGTATTGTGACAGGAGGCGGATCCCCATGCTGGTGAAAATGGGCGTGTTGCTGGAAGATGCAAGGGAAAAGGGATACGCTGTGGCAGCGCCGGGCGTACATGACATGCAATCTACCGAAGCAGCCTTTCAGGCAGCCAAGGAACTAAGGGCGCCCATAGTCCTTGATGTTTCTGAACACAACGATATGGAAGCGTTGGCCGATATGGCCAGGTTCTACGCCCGGCGCTATCCTGAAGTGCCTGCGGCCCTCAATCTGGACCATGGACGCAGTTTCGAGGCGACCGTAAAGGCGGTAAGGCTCGGTTTTACATCGGTGATGATCGATTGTTCAACCCTGTCCTTTGAGGAAAACGTCCGGATTACTTCAGAAGTGGTGAAGATGGCCCACGCTGTGGACGTATCGGTGGAAGCGGAGCTGGGACACGTGGGTATGGGCAGCCGCTATGAAGTAGACAGGGATGCTGCGCTTACCGTACCCGAGGAAGCGGTAGAGTTTGTCAAACAGACATCAGTGGATTGCCTGGCTGTAGCTGTGGGGACCGCCCACGGTATGTATTCGGGCACTCCTAAGTTGGATTTTGACCGCCTGGCCAAGCTCCGGGAAATGGTCCCGGTACCTCTGGTGCTGCACGGTGGCTCATCCACAGGCGATGACAACCTCCACAGGGCAGCCAAGACTGGGATTTGCAAGGTAAACCTATGGAGTGACCTGATGATTGCAGGCACAAACGGGATGAAGGAGTTCCTGGAGACAGGCGAGGTCAAAGGGCTTGGCTTTAAGCCTATGCGGATGGTGTATGACGCAGGGGCAAAAGCTTACAAGGAAGCCATCAAGCACTATATCAAGGTGTTCGATTCGGCGGGCCGGGTGTGAGCACACGCCCCGGCCCCCACAAGGCACGGCTACGGGAAGCACGGTTACGGCAGAGGCCACGGGTGGTGCGCTAGCCTGGCGTATACGGTGCTTAAGGTGCCGGCCGGCGAAGCACTGAGTCTAAAGGCACGAGACGGCAAGGAGGAAAGATATGCGCAACTTTGAATTCCATTGTGACACCAAGATTATTTTCGGCAAGGACACAGAAGCGCTCGTAGTAGATGAAATCAAGCAATACGGCAATAAGGTGCTGCTGGTATACTACGACGTCATTAAGCAAATCGGCTTATACGACAAGGTCGTAGGTTACTTGAAAGAAGCAGGCATTGAATTTGTGGAACTCAGCGGAGTGGTCCCCAACCCGCGGCTCTCCCTGGTTAAAGAGGGTATAGAATTGTGCCGCAGGGAAAATGTGGACTTGATTCTGGCAGTGGGCGGCGGCAGCGTAATTGACACTGCCAAAGCCATCGGCATGGGAGTGCCTTACGAGGGGGACGTATGGGACTTCTTCCTGAGAAAAGCGGAGGTCAAGGAAACCCTTCCTGTAGGCGTAATCCTTACGGTAGCAGCTGCAGGCAGCGAAACCAGCAACTGCTCGGTAATCACCAACGAGGAGACCAATCTCAAGCGGGCATTCATAAGCCCCTTGATAAGGCCCAAGTTCTCCATTCTTAACCCTGAGTTGCTGTATACCGTGCCTGCGTACCACACGGCAGCAGGCGGCGTGGACGCCATGTCCCACATCATGGAGAAGTATTTCACCAGCGATGTTGACGTAGATCTCACCGATCGCCTAAGCGAGGCAACCCTCAGGACGATAATCAAGTATCTGCCCAAGGTACTTGAGAAGCCTGATGATTACAACGCCAGGGCCCAGATCCTGTGGGCGAGCACCATGGCCCAGAACGGGATCTTGGGAGTAGGCAGGGGCAGTGATGGATGCTGCCACGCAATTGCAGGTGAGGTCACCGGCCTGTACGATACAATCCATGGCGCCACCTTGGCCATAGTCACTCCTGCGTGGATGAAATACGTGTTTGATGCCAACATCCCGCGGTTTGCACAATTTGCAGTGAGGGTATGGGACGTGGAGCCTGATTTCAACGACCTGCGTGCAACCGCGCTTGAGGGTATCAGGAGGACCGAAGAGTTCTTCAAGAGTGTGGGTATGCCTGTAAGGCTTAGCGAGGTAGGCATTCCCGAGGAAGCATTGGAGGTTATAGCGGAGCGGAGCGGAGCCAGGACGCCTATCGGGGCCATAAAGACCCTGGAAGTACCTGATGTGCTGGAAATCCTGAAACTGGCTTACAAGTAAGCTCGGAATAGCTCCCGGCTGGCTGTGGGCCAAGTAGGGGCCAAACAGAAGGACAAAAGGCCAAGCAAAACAGCCGGTATCAGATTGCTCGAGCGAAGCTGCACGGCGCGAGAGATGTAGCACTGGAGATACACAACCAGACGCACAAGCAGAGATAACAGAGATAACAGAAGTATAGATAGAACACAAAGTGGATGCCGGCATTGTGCATCATCCAACAAAGGGGAGGTTCGAACACCGGATGACCGAACTACAGACGCACTCAGAGACAACGCACAAGACCAAGCGACTTACGAAGATTGACCTCTTCAAAGTCTGGGCGATTTGGATCTCCTGCTTGGGCGGGATGATGAACTACGAGCGGATGTCGGCTGTAGGTGTTTGCCATGCCATGATCCCGGTGATACGGAGGCTGTATGTCTTGAAGGAGGATATCGTTGCGGCGCTCAAGCGGCATCTGGTATTCTTCGACACGGATTATACAGCCGGAACCATAGCCGCCGGGATCATGGCGTCTATGGAAGAGCAGAGGGCGAACGGGGCGCCTCTTACCGACGATACAATCAACAAAGTAAAGACCTCTCTTATGGGGCCTCTCAACGGTCTTGGCAGCTCCATTTTTCAGGGGATGCTGATCCCCATCCTGCTGGCTTTGGGGATATCTATGGGACTGGAAGGCAATGTCGCAGGCCCCTTAGTGTACACAATACTTGTCAACGGCATATCCCTTCCTCTGAGCTACTGGTGGTTTATGGTTGCATATGAGCAGGGCGGGCGGATTATTGAGCAACTTACCGAAAGCGGCTTGCTTCAGACCGCAACTTCGATAGTGAACTTCATCGGGCTGATGGCTGCCGGGTCTTTGACCGCTAGGTATGTGAATTTCAGGCTGGTGTCTCAGGTGCTTATCGGCGGGGTTACGATTGATATTCAGACGGCGGTTTTCGACAAACTTGTTCCAAACCTGCTTCCGCTTGCTGCAGTTTTGGTTGTCTGGAACCTCTTAAGAAAAGGAGCGTCACCCAACCGCATCATACTCATACTGTTTGTAGCCGGCTTCGGATTGGGCTACTTCAACATCCTTGGCTGAGTACGGTGGACAAGCTAATATCCGCAGTGTGACGTCAGCTCTAAACGATGTACACTATGTCTTTGTGAGCACAATCTTTTATTTGAGGCAGGAAACTGGAGACTTTTGGTCGAAATAGGTACTGGATCGTGTCAACCCACTTTGCGAAGGCTGATAGACTGAGCATGCAAAGTGGTGTGGTACTCATGCTTCAGTCGGAAGTGGACAAGCGGGTCAAGTTGGATAAGGTGTATCTTTATGTAGCGGGGTAACTGTCTCCCATACAGCAAGCAGCAGGTGGTGAAGTGCTATTGGCCGTACGTAAAGAGGATCATGATATAGACTTACTGTTGCATGTGTGCGAGATGTATTACGAGCAGGGCCTGACCCAACAAGAAATCGCTGATATCATCGGCGTGTCAAGGGTATCCATTTCAAGGATGCTGTCAACTGCAAAGGAGAAGGGTATAGTCCGGATTTCCATAGTTGACCCCCGGATTGTGCTAGAGAAACTAGAGCGCAGGCTCGAGCAGTTGTATGGCCTGAAAAAGGCAGTTGTAGTGTCAGGATCTCAGGACGATCATGTGGTCAAGCAGAGGATCGGCAGGGCAGGGGCGCGGCTACTTGAGTCGTACGCCAAAGACGGCGACACCATCGGGATCGGTCGAGGTACTACTGTTTACCAGACGGTGAACTATCTCTCAGGCAAGGTCCCTTTGCCTTCTTCTTACATAGTGCCCCTAGCAGGTAGCGCAGGCTTGTTTGATTCCTACTTCCAGGTCAATGAGATGGCCCGCCAGGCTGCCGAGGCGTTTGGTGCAAAATGCGTGTATCTCAACGTGCCGTATTACGTGAGTTGCATAGAAGTCAAGCAAGCATTGCTGAACGAAAGGCTCGTTGCCGACTGTGTTAACCGCTGGGACTCCCTGGATATCGCGCTTGTAGGGATCGGGGGCACCGTCTTGAGCAGAGACCCCGCATTCTTGGCAAGGGTCAGGGCTGCTGAGGAACGTACAGGTAAGCAAGTTGCGGCAGACCTGTGTGGCAGGTTCATCGACAGCCAGGGTGAAAGCATGGAAGGTGGTAAGGATCTTCTGATTGCAGTTAGCTTGGATCAGCTGCGTGAGACAAAGACAGTCATCGGCGTAGCGGGAGGCAAAACGAAAGCTGCGGCGATCCTGGCCGCTCTAAGAGGCAAGTACCTGGATATGCTGGTGACAGATGAGGTTGCCGCAGAAATGCTATGTTCTGCCCGCGAGGGCTAGCAGGGATTTTGTAATTGTTGTCAGGTTCTTGGATACATGGTAGAATTGTCACTGCAGCATCACAGCAGATGTCACGGAAATATTGTATATGGGGGCGAATTAGGTTCGACGTAGGCAGTTGGGTTTGAGTAGCGAGCATGGGGGCCGCAACCCACAAAAGCGGCAAACAAATAACTGCCAACACAAACTACGCACTGGCTGCCTAAGATAGCGGCCACGGTACCAGGGAGAGTTCTTCCCTATCCCTGAGTTACCGTCATCAGGGAAGATACCTGTAAGGGGCTGCTCGGGACCTTACAGGGAATCTGATTCTGAGCTGGCAAGGCAAGAAGCCCGCTCCGGGGCGGCTTACCTTGCGAGATCAATACCGGAGCTACGCTCGTAGAGACTGAAACTCGATTGTCTGCGGACGAGGGTGCAATTCCCTCCGCCTCCACCAAGCTTTCACATCCACCGCTTGCTCGATTTCCGCCTGGGCGCCTATCAGTGCAAACACCCCAGTTCTTGTTTGTCCAGTTCAGCGACGGTTTCCCCTAGGCGTGCAGTTTGACTGATTTCTTGACGGATTGACTTTGGGATTTTAGACTTACTTTGAAGTTGAAAACATCTCATAGTGCCTGGCAGAAGGAGGTGACCTCTGTGTCCAAGGAGGAGTTCTCTGATTCTGTGGTCCGCATCGAGCGTCTCTTGAGACACGTGGCGTTTATCATCAAAAAACGTGGACGGGATATCCTCAGCGACTTTGACATAACCACGCCCCAGTTTCTTGCTTTGGTGGTGTTAAAGGACAGGCCCGGGATTACCATGGGCGAACTGTGCGAAAGGCTCTATTTGGCATGTTCAACAGCGACTGACTTGATAGACCGGATGGAGAAAAATGGTTACTTGGAGCGCAACCGGGATCCTGATGATAGAAGGGTAATAAGGTTGTCTATAACTGAAAAAGGCCAGAACATTATCGATCAGGTTATCAATGCCCGCAGGCGCTATGTAGACTCCATCTTGAAGCAACTTACACAAGAGGAAATTGACCAGTTGGCTCAAGCTTTGGAAAAACTTGATGCCCTGATGGTTGCCGGCAAAGTCTAGCCAATTTGACCAGGCATGGATACCGGACGATTCAGAGGCGGAAAAGAGTCGGAAAGCCAGATATGCGAGACAATCGGACAGATGCGCAAGTCAGACTGGTGCAAGCAATCAGGCACAGGTGCAGTCAGACATAGGAGCTACTAGTCAGAAGTGCAATCAGATAGAGGTGAAATCCGGTGCTACTTGAGTACCTGCTTATTTTCTTTGCACGGGTATGTGACGTTACCCTTTCAACAGTGAGGATGATATTAGTAGTAAGAGGAAAACGGTATCCTGCCGCGGCTATCGGCTTGGTGGAAGCCAGTATCTATATCACGGCTCTCGGCAGAGTGATGCGCAACATAGACGATCCTTTGAAAGTGCTGGCATACGGGTTGGGTTTTGCTTCAGGGACACTGCTTGGAAGCTGGGTGGAGGAGCGGCTGGCATTAGGCCATGTAACTTTGGAAGTAATTCCGCCTGAAGAAAATGCCGAAGAGCTGCTCAGGGCGGTAAGGACAGCCGGATATGGCGTCACAGTGCTTACAGGTCATGGGTTGAAAGGGCCCAAGCAGGTACTCTTGGTGTCGACGGATCGCAAGAGTTTACCTAGGCTTGCTGCAATAATAGAAGAATTTGCCCCAGACTCTTTCATGACCGTGTTAGAGACCAGAGCGGTCCGTGGCGGGGTGACACCTTTCCTGAAGTGATCGGAGAGATGACCTGGTCAGTACCGCTTATCGCCTCACTCACGTGACTTGCGCTAGCATGTGGCCTCACCATGCGGCCTGCTATAGCTTTACAGGTGCGAGTTTAGGCGGCATGTTATAGGCGCAGGCTAAGCCCCTCAGGGATGCCGGAGTGGTCTGGCAACGGGCAGATGAACTGTATATTATAATTGAGTAGCTTGGGTAGCATAGCTGAGAACCAGTTAAAGCAGGGCAAAGAGGTGCGTAAAATGAGAATCGACGGCCGGAAACCAGACGAACTAAGGCCGGTTATCATTACCCCGGGATATCTCAAGTATCCTCAGGGGTCTTGTCTTATTGAAGCGGGCGATACGAAAGTTATCTGTACCGCCATGGTCGAGGATAAGGTCCCGCCGTTTCTGAAAGGTACGTCTTCAGGCTGGGTTACAGCGGAATATTCGATGCTGCCCGGTGCCACACAGGACAGGACTTCCCGGGAAGTGTCCCGTGGCAGGCCGGGAGGCAGGACCATGGAGATCCAGCGGCTAATCGGCAGGTGCTTGCGGGCAGCGGTTGACCTTGAGGCGCTGGGCGAAAGGACCGTTTGGATCGACTGTGATGTCATACAGGCAGACGGTGGGACCAGGACAGCAGCGGTAACAGGCGGCTTCGTTGCGCTGGCGCTTGCCTTGGCCAAACTCAACGAGACTGAACAGTGGGCCAAATTCCCCGTACGTGACTATGTTGCCGCAGTGAGCGTCGGTGTATATCAAGGAGTCCCGATGGTGGACCTTTGCTATGCCGAAGACTCAGCCGCTGAGGTGGATATGAACATTGTGTTGACCGGCAGCGGGGAGTTTATCGAGATTCAGGGGACCGCAGAGCAGGCGCCGTTTTCTGCTACGGTCTTGGAACAACTGTTGGCCCTTGCCAAACAGGGCATCGAGAACTTAGTAAAGATCCAGAAGGAAGCGTTAGGGCCTGCTGCCGGCTTGATCGGTCTTGTGAACCAGCCCGCAAGTGGGGAATAGAGACAGCGTGATACCGAAGTAGAGGCGACCGAGTAGAGGCAGCGGAATAGGGGCCTGGAAAATGGGATTTGACCGGGGCTGTGATTTGGCGCCGTGTGCTCTTTTGGCGTAGGAGTCGGCCACCTGTGGGCCCTCGTAGCCGTAGTGAACGAGGCGGGTGTTGCCGACTAGAACTCTAGTTCCTACAAGGTGATCTGTATCCGCTAAGGAGGGCAGCATGGTCGTGAAGTAGGTGTATATACAGCAGGTTTGTATTGAGAATGGTGGTAGAAATGGCTGACAAGAGGACAATCGTTGTGGTAACGCGCAATCGGGGTAAGGTCAGAGAGTTCAAGCGTATTTTTTCCGAGTATGTCCCAGAGGTGCAGTGGCGGTTTTTGAGTGCCATCGACCTGGAACTTCCCGAAATTGAGGAAACAGGCAGCACTTTTGCTGAAAATGCCAGGGTCAAGGCGCTTGAGGGTGCAAAGTATTTGGCTGGCACCGAATATTCAGGATACATATGCCTTGGTGAAGACTCCGGGCTTGAAGTAGACAAACTTGATGGAGGCCCTGGGGTGAATTCGCACCGTTTTTCTCAGAGCGGAACCGATGAGGACAACAACAAGTTGCTGCTTGAACTGCTGGACGGGGTTCCTTGGGACGAGCGTACGTGCAGATACAAGTGTGCTATTGCCTTGGCTGACTCAAGCGGCGTGATTGCCGAATCTACCGGGAGCGTAGAAGGGATCGTCCATACGGAACTTAGGGGAACCAACGGATTCGGATATGATCCTTTGTTTTATGCGGTGGAACTGGGGAAGACCTTTGGAGAAGCATCTGATTCAGAGAAAGATGCCATCAGCCACAGAAGGCAGGCTATCCAGAGGCTTATCCCGGCGATACGGTGTGTCTTGTTGTGACGGCGTCTCCTGGAGCCTGTGTTGTGGTGCTTATGTGTTTGCATTCGCAGGTGTTCTAGTCACCTCATGCAACGTCTGTGTTGGAACTTGGTTGGTCTTCCAACACGGCTTCTTCATTGCTAGTTGTCCCACTCCGGCCAGGATATTAGGCCGGGGTGTTAAAAGGATTTGGAAGGAAGAGGGTTGATCCTTGCTAGTCGGTGTGATTTCCGATTCCCATGGGAATAGGAAACGCATACTTGAGGCCTTGCACTACTTGGACGGAGTGGACCATATCCTCCATGCAGGGGATTTCTACGAGGATGCCAAACTTGTGGATTCCGCGGTGGAGTGCAAGGTTACCGCGGTTGCAGGCAACTGCGATTATATGGTGCGTGGACCCTTTGAAGAGCTGTTTGTACTGAACGGCTACAGGATATATCTGACCCACGGGCATCTTTATAGCGTCAAGCGGAACCTTAAGGCGCTGGTGGAAAGAGCTAAGGAGTTGGATGTACAAGTAGCGGTGTTCGGGCATACCCATACTCCGCAGGTGTCTTGCGAAGATGGCATCCTTTTCGTAAACCCAGGGAGCGTCCATAGCCCAAGGCAGGGTTATCAGCCTTCTATCGCGATAATAGACCTTTCGCAACGGCCTCCTAGGGCGGATCTCATATTCCTATAACCGGTATTCGTGGCAAGCTCCCCGCCGGCAATTTCCCTTGGGGCATCTGTTGCACCTGTACCATTAGGGAGGCCTTTGTTGGGGAACGGTTCGGGATGGTGCGTCTGGTGCACCGTTTCGGCGACGTGCGGCGGGGGATCTAGCCAGATTGGGGTACGTGGTACACAGACTGCACCATCCCTAGCCGAAGTTGGTTTGAAGCAAAATGACGAATGGGAAGTCTGGATGTCTATTTAGGATTCGAGAGCGGAGAGTCCTATCCATTTGCTTCAGCACTGCAAAAATCATATAATATCTCTAGCCCTAATGGGTTTTTGAGAAGAATCTCACCACGCAGAGCCTTTAACGAAGGGCGTAATGAAGAACATCGATTGACCCATGCGTCGGGGAGTGGCGCAGTTTGGTAGCGCGCATGGTTTGGGACCATGAGGCCGCAGGTTCAAATCCTGTCTCCCCGACCACTTTATTGCCTGCTATGAATGTGTGTCTCCGCACACTAGTTGCCCTGCTCTCTTCAGCACGTTCTCGAAAAGCTCACTAGGCCGCATAAAGAAGCCTTTGGTCTGAACCATATCCTCTCGAGCTTGTTCAACCTCTTCATCAGAGATTTGGGCGTAATCTAAATCAGTGTTTCCGGCACTTTGCTTGGCGGTCTTCCTCGTGGAAAAGTGGGCAGGAGGCGCAGCAAACAAGAGTTTGCCAACTTGCCGTCGCGGGGAGTTAAGCAGACGCTATACACCGGTCACCGGAGGGATTTTTTTGCAAAAAAGAGTTGACCAGAACCCCGCGAGACACCAAAATACTGGTAGGAGAATAGACGGGTAGTGGTTCGCCACCCAAGTATGAAATAAGCACTACCTCCGATAGACGGACGCTGCTCTCCTTTCTCTGTTTCCTGCTTGTTTCCGGTCACCGTACGCTCAGCAATAGTGGATTTCTGGCTTCGAGTACCGAGGGGAGGTAACCACAATGCTTGATCCACGAACACCTCTTTGGCCGACAAGGATAGGATTCCGTCTGATCGCCGCCGTCTTGGCGATGGTGATGCTGGTGCAGGTAGTACCGGCTACAGCATTCGCCCGGCCGAAGATAACACCCTTGAACCCAAGTGAGATTACCACTTTGGCTCCGGACGATTTGCTTGAAGGTGAAGGCGACCCGCCGGAAGCGGCTTCGCCACAACAGGGAGACGACGGAACGCCGGGTTAACGCTGCCTGCTCCAGGCAATAAGGAGCCCGGCGATATGCTGCCCCCGGAGGGCGGACTTGATGCGCCCGGCGACGGTCCCGGCGGCGATAGCATTCCCTCCGGACCGGCCGCCCCGAAGGTTCTCCGGAGTTATCGTAAGAGAGGTGTATGCCGCGGCGGGTATGTTGGTCCCAGTGGACATTAGGTACTTGATGCCCAGCGTCATGACTGCGAACTTCAACACCGCCGCCAAGGCCATGGCAACATACTTGTTGAACTTGGCTGTGTATCCAGCGACAAGGGCCAGGGTTACATTACCTAACATGATGACAGGGACCGCGGCTGCCAGCTTGTTTATGCCCATCAAGAGAGCTACCCAGGGAGTGATGATCCCCACACATGCGCCGGCCAGGGGGCCCACATACAAACTTGCTACGAATAGGACCGCGTTGATGCCGGGCCCGGTAACAGGTTGGGGGAGGGTCATCGCCTGCAGAGCTACTGCTAAGGCTGCTAGAATACCCGTCCTGACAACGTCCTGAAGTCTGATTTTCATGTTATCGCTCCTTCCTATGTTAGTGCTGACCGCACCCTTACTCCCGGAACTCCGCCTAGTTTGCCGGTGATGGCACCGAGAACATCAGTATCTCCGTCTACGATCAGGGCGATTACAGATACACCCCGGTCTCGATAGGGAATGCCCATCCGGCCGACTATGATGTCGCCGTACTCGGTGACTGCCAATGGTGGAACCATGCTGGCGAGTTGAACGTGGAACCACATCGTTAGAGGTGGGCTGGGGCCGGCAACTCACCGGCCCCTAAGTCCTGTCTCGGATTGAGCGGGAGCAGTATCTGTAGCTGCAAAATTGTGTCAGGTGGCGAGTTTTTGTTCTTCAACCAACTCTAGAATGGACTTAAGAAACCTCGGCTCGCCGGATGCTTCAAATCTTGCATGTTTTGATTTTTCATCGTAGGTATATTGCCATGTAATATCCTGGAATTTGTTCTCTTTGATGAACCCAGTCATCTTGGTGACAAGGGGCATGGGATCATCTGTGTAGTAGTCTATGGTCACGTGTGCCTTCAGTTCCCCAAGTTCTGCCTGTTCTTCCTGTTCAGGCACGGCTGATTGGAGAGATCCGGAGGCCGTGTTAGAGCGTGACCTGATGAATTCCAACAGGTCGTCTTCACGTATTTTCCATGCCCCGATTTTGGATGCTTTCAGCTGTCCTGAATTGATGAAATCCCTGACGGCTTTGGGCGTGACCCGCAGTATTTTGGAGACCTCGTTAACTGTAAACAATTTCATATTTCGTGCACTCCAATAAACCGGTATTCGTATACATTATCTCATATCCAATCCTTCAGTTGTCCACACAAATATCTTGTCGGCGAAGTGCTGGGCAATTTCATCATTCTTGCGAGTGGGAGCTGCCCAAAAACGGGAAAGCCACCACATTTTCCTGCTTTGTTGCCAAGCATCCTTGAACAAGACCTGTGAGATATCCCAGAGTCCATAGGGCGGGTTGTTCCGATAGGTCCGGCGGCCCTATCCTGACAAGGGCGTGTACTGTGTCGTGGGGAAGGAGCCCCAAACTGTTTCCGGGATATCCGTACTTGCCCCCAATTATGAAATGTAGTATGCCCTTGGCTGCACGGGTTTCTATTATCCTCAGTAAATCTTTCTCACTTACAGGTGCTTGTTGCGAAAGCCCGATCCGGTATTCATCGTTACCTAAAAGCGCATAGAAGTCTGCATGGTTGGAGCAAAACTGAATATCAAAACCTACCTGTTCGCCAATTGCTTCGAACTGTGCCCTTTCTGTTTTTGCTGGGCCGATGATTGTTACCTTTACAGGTCTGCTAAGCCTTACGTAGGATACAAGTTGAGGCACGCGCGGTTTCGGAACTGCTTCGGGCTGTCCGTTGTTTAGTTTGTATCTGATGATTCCCAAGACATCTTGGATTGTACATGCTTCATCTATGAGCTTATTGTTGTCTCCCATAGTGATTAACCTGTCCCCTTGGATATACCGCACTCTATGGGCACGAAGGCCGGATGGATGGCAAACGAGCACAATATCGCCTATTTCCGGACGACGTTTCAACTCCTCGACGATTACCTGTTCTCCTGCCCTGATAGCTGGTAACATGCTATTCCCATCGGCTGTCATGACGAACCGCCCCGTTCTCTCCAGGGCCCTTTTCAGCATTTCAACCAAGTGTTCTGGGAACTGGGGTCTGCCATGTTCTTGCTTAACCTTCCGTGCATCGTACCTATAAGTGAATTCCATATTACAGACACCTCCAACTTTGTCTCTCGAGCGAACCAAAACCGCTGAACATTAGCCGTTGTCTTCAGTTGTTCGATCCTCAGTGACGAACCCTTCGGATTTCAGTTGATTGATGAAAGACAGCAGATCGTTTCTGGCTGTACCTGGGTCGATGTTCCACGATGAGGTAATGGCTTTTACTGCATCGTCAATCGAGCATTTCCCATCGCAGAGTGACCATATGAGTGTTCCAACGTCGTTGGTTTTCTTCAGGGCACCGTTCTTGGGGTTGAACAGGTACAACTCGCCGCCGACCGTCTCGCTGATAACTGAAGGATCTTGACATGGCATGGTATCTATATCATGCATTATCATCACCTCTCCAAAGGTTCTTGGGCCAGCATGAAGTCGAATTCCCGCTTGTAAACGTTGCACATGTCCAACAATGGGGCTGTGATGTCGCCCGTTGCGTGGAAAGCCAGAGCGCGGCACCCGCCTCCGCAGAAGTAACGGTAATTACAGTTGCGGCAAATAGGGATGTCCTCTACGTCTATAGTCCTGCATTCAAGCAAGACACGAGACGTGTTGTAGATGTGGCACAGCGGTTGCCTGAGCACATTTCCTGCAAGGAAGCTTTCGTGACATAGCAACCTGCACGGGAACACGTTACCCATACCATCCACCAGGAGTTCATTGGTTCCCAATCCGCACTGGCATTTGGGTTTGAATGGTTTCGGAAGACTCGCTTGAAAAACGGAGTAAGATGTTTTCTTCAGATTGAGCCATGCACCTTGCTGTATCACTCGCTGCAGTAGCCAGAGTAATCGGGACTCATCGCAGCCCAGGCCGTCATTCTTGCCCCTGCCGACTGCCATATGGATGCTCAGTCTGTGTTCGTCCAGGCCAAGTTGCCTAACCCAATTTGCAAGCGCGGGTATCTCGTCGATGTTCATTCTGGTTACAGTAGTGTTTATTGCAGGCCTGACACCGTGTTCAAGCAACAGCAAGAGTCCACGCAAGGTTCTGCGGTGGGTTCCGGGTCCTCTCAAAGCGTCGTGTATTTCAGGGGTTAAAGAGTCCAGGCTGATTGCCACGCTGTCAAAACTGCAGGCGATCCGTTGGGCGGTGCGGGGGGTAATGAGCGTAGCGTTGGTTAAGAGCCCTGTTCTTACCCCTGTGTCTTTGCAGAAGCATGCCAGGTCAAAGAGATCATTTTCTAATAGCGGTTCTCCCCCCGTAAAGTACACCCACTGCGGATTGCTTGTAAGGATGCTTTCCAATGCCGCAAACGCCTGTCGAGTGTTCAGTCGCCGTAGCATGCTCGGGGATGCGTCGGCAAAACAGTATATGCAGTGTAAGTTGCAGCTATTGGTGATTGCCCAATAGACCGCACTCGGGGATTCCGGAAATGCTTTTTCCTTTTCTACAAGTGGTGGAGAAGTGCCATGGTACAACAACCCTTTCAGGACGAAGCGGAACAGGGACGTTTGCAGTTCCCTGGAAAACCGGAGATGATCGATGCTGCCATTCTTCTGGATCGAGCGATAAAGAACCAGTTCTTCATCTGTCAGGTAGTCCCAGGAATGCATTTCAGGGTTATACAGGACGTTGTAGGCATCGGTTCGGATATGAAGGATTTCCTTGGGCACGCTGAACACCGCCATGATCCCTCCTCCTTATTTCTGTCTGGTTAGACCTCGGCGAACCTCTTCCGGAATACTGTGACGGATGTAACGGTGAAGCAAACTGCCAGACCTATGATGAGTAACATGAGCAGCCTGGGTACATTTCCCAACAAGAAGAAACTGCGGATTGCGTCAGAACAGTAGGTCACAGGGCTGATTTTTGCAAAGAGGCGCAGGCCCGGAGCAATTTGTTCGGCGGGGTAGAATATGGAACTTGCAAACATTATTACGTTTGTGAGAATGTTTGCGGTCATGATAAAGGTCCTGAACTGCTTGACCAGCCCCATTACCGTCATGTAGAAGCCGGATATTATAACGCATACCAGCGTGTTCAGGGCTAAAACCCCCAGGAAACGGACGAAACTAAGGGGTACCCTGAAAACCAGTATGCCGCACAGGAAAATCAGCATTGACTGAATAAGGGCGAGCGAAGTGCTTGCGAACATCTTGCCTATCATATATGCCTTGTGCTGCACCGGAGTAGACAGAATCTCCAGCAACATGTTGGAAATCTTCTCGTTGAATACCGACTGCGATGTCATAAGCGCGGTGGAGAGGACTGACATCACCAAATGACCGGGTAACACAAACTCAATGTAACTTACTGACACCCCGTTGTAGTTGACCATCGGCATCATCTTGCTCAACGAAGTGGAAAACAGGAGCATGTAGATGAGCGGGGTCATCACAGACAGAACAATGGTCGCCTTATTGCCGAAGAACAGCCTCATTTCGCGGTAAATCACAGCACCCACACCTTTGCACGCTATTGCCGCCTCAGAAGAAAACATGCTAGTTCAGCTCCCTTCCCGTAGATTTAAGAAGTACATCCTCAAGCGAAGCCGACCTGGTCACGACCGACGTGGCCGCTATGCCGTGCTGCCAGCAGCATTCAAGGATTTGAGGTAAACACTTTGATGGTGCTTCCACACGCAGTCTCAAAGTGGAGTTGTGGATTTCCGCCGAGTACACCAGCGGATTGGCCTCCAGGGTTTGCTCCAGCCCATCCGCCGGCTGGCCTTCAAACCTTATTTCAATGCGGTGGCCGATTATTGAATCAATCAGGCGCTGGGGAGTGTCCAGCGCAATCGAAGTCCCCTGGTTGATAATAAGCACGCGGTCACACTGCTTTTCGGCTTCGTCAACATTGTGGCTGGTGAAAATGATGTACGGGGCCGGACTTGCTTCCTCTCTTACAATGTCCCAGATCTGTTTCCGGCTGTACACATCCAATCCGGTAGTGGGCTCATCGAGGAAAAGGAACTTGGGGCGGTGCAGCAATGCCCTGGCAATTTGAACCTTGCGCCTTTGCCCACCGGACAGGTTTTCTATAGGCTCATGTTTCTTGGCAACGAGGTCAAGTCGTTCGAGAAGGTGGTTAATCCTTCGACTGGTTTCATGCTTTGGCAACCCGTGGAATGCTCCGTAGATGTTGAGATTATCCCAGACGGACAGCGTCAAATCGAATGAGCCGAATTGATGGACGACTCCCAGCAGTTTTCTGAAACTGATGGGGCTGTTTTGCGGGTTCACGCCGTCTAGGGAGATCCACCCGGACGTGGGTGTAAGCACTCCTACCATCAGTTTGAGCAGCGTTGTTTTGCCTGCCCCGTTTGGACCCAGAATTCCGAACACCTCGCCCGGTTCAACCGAGAAACTGAGGCCACGTAGGGCCTGAGTACCATTGGGATACGTCTTAACCAACTCACAGATTTCGAGCATTTTCCCGCCTCCGCATTATAGGAATTACCAACAGTTATTATTATCTATCATAGAATATGATACAATACCTCAAATTGTCAATAGCTTTTTTCCGATGCCCTCTCGGGTTTAGAAAATCTCAGATCAAAACGTCGGTAGCACGTGTTATGCAGTTGCGCTTGGGCTTTGGTTGATAGCTGCAAGGATGTAATAAAAAGTATTGCAATTTAATGATATATGAACATATAATATAGTAACAAATCAACCACCATCGCCACGCAGAAATATGATATTCATCGCGCTCCGATGTTAAACCGGCGCACCATTTTGAATAGCCGGCACGATTGCCGCCTGAGTCTTCTGGTGTAGTCACAACAAACAGGGAGGTGATAGAATGCGCAAGTACCGGGCACCGAAACTTGAAGCTGTGAAACTTACCGTGCGTCTTGAGTGCCAGTGCCAATGCGGGCTGCTAGTCGGTGGAGGAGCCGGATCAGGCAAGCCCAATAATAGTTGATTGAGATTGCCAGGCTATTTCGCGAGGGGACATACGTAATGCGGGGAGGGGATGCCATGAAGCGCATTTACTCGCGACCGGCGCTCTTGCCGATAACACTGAAAGTGTTGCTCCAATGCCATTGTTTGTGTGGCTCGTTAGTTGGATGGGGAGGCGGAGGCAACAATCAGAACTAACAGACGCTGTAGATATAATGGCAAAGAAAGCCGTGATTGAGTAATCGACAAGACTCGGGCGGCAAATCATCCTACCTACAATAGAGAATCGGGCAACTGCATTGTGTTCAACCGTGAAGTCAAGACTGGGGTTCTCTAGTGACGATCCAACGGGGTATCAACGGATCGGGTCCCTGGTTCGAAGGACGTGGTTAACAGTTATTGGCTCCGTGGTACGATAGGAGACGCAGAACATACTAGGGAGTGGCGCAAATGTCAGAACAGAAAGTCGGCGCAAACTCACCTATCGGCGTGTTCGATTCGGGTACAGGCGGTCTTACGGTCGTAAGACATCCCACTCGAGCCACCAACGCAGCAATGCGAGCAGTTAAGGTTACAGGCTGAAGTGATATCCTATTTGACATACATAGAGCACTCCCCCTTTTGATGGTATTAGATGGTCCTACAAGCATTTCCTTCATAGTTCGGTAGATCATAAGAGGATATTCTGAGTCTTTACATAATCTACAAGATAAGGGAGGTGAGGATGCTTGGGCTTAGTGGAAAGGCAGAAACCACACTCTACATAGCCGTGGTTGGTGTCGGTGAAAAGGAAGGGGTCTAGTTGAATGCCGTTGAGATGACCGACGTCCGGAAAACCTACGAAAGTTACGCGGCATTGGATGGGGTGGAAATCACCGTCCTGCCAAGTGTGGAAGAAGCGCTCCTCAACGGGAACACACATGCAGTACTCTCAATACCGGAGGGCTTTGCGGAGTCACTGGGTTCTGGAACCCCGAGGCTGGAAGTGGTGTACCCTCAAGGCGACATAACCTCAGAGTCACTGGCCAAGTCACTGGTTTGGGGGTTGACGCTGCAGTTCGTTGAGAGTCTGACATCATCAAGTCCTCGGGTGGACATCGCGATCCTACCTGGACAACTGGGTGAAGAGCCCGTGAGCTACACCGATTATCTCACGCCTGGGCTTGTGGGGATGATGGCATTCTGGACGTGCCTCGGCGCCGGTCCCGCGGTTCTTGCCTGGAGACAGCAAGGGATACTGGATCGCATCGGCCTTACCAGGCTCTGTCCGATCGTGTTCCTTTCGACACAGATGATTGCGCGACTTACGCTGAGCATAGCCCAGACAGCTGCGATGCTTGGCGTGGCGGCTCTTGTGTACGGGTTCGGAAGCAGGATTCGATGGTTACCGTTTGCCGGAGTGCTTTTGTTAGTCAACGCAGTATTCCTCTCGCTAGGTATGTGTATTGCATCGCTCGTCCCGCGGACAGAGAGCGCTTGGAGCTTATCTGTGCTGATTACTACTCCGTTGGTATACCTCGGAGGTACTTATTTCGATATCGGCAGCCTCCCTCCGGGTCTGTCGTATCTGGCCGCGATAAACCCCATAACGCACGCCAACACCTTGCTTCGATACTCGCTCGTTGGGGCCTCGGGTTCCATCAAGGCTGCAACGGGTATCCTGGCCGCTTGGCTTGCAGGCTGTCTGGTTATCTCGGCGTGGCGCTTTAGGTGGACGCTCAATGAGTGATGTAAGCAAAGCAGGTTCAGATCTCTATCTGTAGCGTGGCCAGACAAACCCTGCCGTGATGATTTCCTTGCCGTACTGGAGGTTCACTTGGGACCAAGTACACTTAACAGTAACGGATGCGTGGGAAACGGGCGTCGGCGGAGTGTGTCGACCGATCACCTCCGCCCTGGGTGTTCAGGGAATCGCTTTGGAACTGGCCAGGCCGTGTCACACCCTGAGACCCGTGACCTATGCTCAGATAGCCAAGGCAGAAGCGGTATGATGTTATTTTCTGCCCGTATTGCAAGAAAGGAATACGCCTTGAATGAAATGCTGAAGAAAGACCTGCATCAAATATGTACCAAGTGGAGCGACCCGACAAAACGCGTCTCCACTCGGGAAGGCCGGCGACTCATGCGGATCTTAACACGTAAAGCCGGATGACGGTGTACCAGGATACTGGTGCTGGGTTGTGACTCATGAATGAAGGCGGGCTGGAGTCCAGCCGGCTTCTTCTTACCACGGCGTTGGAAGTACTCGTGCTATAGTGCAAAGGGCTAATGCCTCTAGTATCCCAGTTTTTCTCCTACGATGACCACCAGGAACTTCTCTTTTCCTCCGGGTTTGGCTGAAAGGATGGTGGTGCAGGCGAATAGCTTGGCTTTTTCCACCTCGGAGAGGGTGTCGTCGATCTCCCGACCAAGGCGCTTGTAGTTGATAGGGCCGGCGTAATTCCAAATGCGTGCCAGACCCTGGTCCACATCATCCACGATCTTGTTGTAGCCGCACACAATGATTGTGGTCTTGGGGCCGAACATCATGGATGCTACCCGGTTGCCGAAGCCGTCAATATTGATGAGGGTGCCTTTCATCGTCACGGCGTTGGTGCTGGAAAGAAACACATCAGCGACGATCTGACTATAGCGTGTTCTGCCCCTCTCCTCAGGACTTAATGACTGGTCCCAGTGATCGAATACCTTGCAACCTTTCCGCTTGAGCGCTTCAGGAAGCCCCAGTTCGCGGACGGTGACCGAACCTCCGATGCCAACCGTGGAGCCTTCGGAGACGGCATCGAGTACAGTTTTTACTGCTTCCTCTCTGGTTGCTGCGTAGACTGCAGTAAAGCCCACCTTGTTAAGGGCCTCAACGCAAGCCAGCGCTCTTTTCGTGTGAAACCACGCTTCAGGAGAAAGCGCCTTGTTGTCTATCATGGCTGTGTCTAGCTCCCCTTTCTTGTTTCATATGATATCTGACCGCCTAAAGGGTAATGCCGTGGCATACTGGTTGTAATCTATGACATGCAACGGAATCTGCTTCATACATGTTTTCCAGCAACTGCGCTTCGGTTCCTTCATCTCACAGTGAACCAAGGTGCTGTTGGATCGCTCTCTCCGCTGATCCTGTTTGTCAGTTCGGGCAGTTTCCATATGTAATGTACCCCTTGCTCTCCATGACGTGGAGCAACCGATTAAGACTACCTGCTCCTGGAAAACCCTAGACAGGAGAAATCAACCGGAGGTCGAATATTCAGCGATAGATAACCTCCCGGGGGGACAAGTCCGTGACCATCTTCAGAAGCAACATCCTGTGCAAGACGTTGCTTGTTGCATCGCGCCTGCCCGAGGCCGACTATCGTGTGAAAAAGCGACGTCAGGTTGTTCAACTCTTTGGCAGGGGTGTGAGGCTTCGGTAAGAGAGAAGGCGAAAAATAACGGAGGTGTTGTTATGGCTTACAGGGTTGACCTCAACAGCGATATTGGGGAGAGCTTCGGGGTGTACAAATTAGGGATGGATGAGGAAATAGTTAAGTACATATCTTCTGCCAACATAGCCTGCGGTTTTCATGCAGGGGATCCGTTGGTGATGGATAAAACTGTGCGCTCTTGCAAGGAAAACGGTGTAGCAGTTGGTGCCCACCCGGGTTTCCCCGACCTGTTGGGTTTCGGAAGGAGAAACTTGGATGCATCTTTCGGTGAGATAAAAGCTTACGTCATCTATCAAATAGGGGCGATGAAAGCCTATGCAGAGTCCTATGGCCTACGACTCCAGCACGTGAAAGCCCATGGAGCTCTCTATAATATGGCGGCGGTGGACGAAAAAGTGGCCCTTGCGATTGCGGAGGCTATAAAAGCGGTTGACAGCAATCTGATTTGCGTGGGGATGGCGGGAACCGCTATGGAAAAAGCTGCAAGAGAAGTGGGACTTAGATTCGCATGGGAGGTTTTCGCAGACAGGAATATAAACCCCGATGGTACGCTGGTTTCAAGAAAACGCCCAAACGCTATGATTCACGATGAGGAGCTAGCGTGCAAAAGGGTGCTAAGAATGATAAGGGAAGGGTGTGTGGAAGCGGTAGACGGCACTTTAGTGCAGGTCAAGGTAGACACCATATGCGTGCACGGGGACAATCCTAAGGCGGTGGAATTTGCGAGAAGACTAAGAACCGTTTTGGAGGAAAATGGAGTGCAAATCGTACCCATGGCAGGTTTTCTATGAGGGGATGAGCCATTATGTACGATAGACCGAAGATTTTGCCTACTGGCGATAGGGCTATTGTAGTTGAATTTGGTGATGAGATCTCGGAAGAATGTAACGCCAGGGTGTTGAACCTGTACAATTTGCTGAAAAATGCCAAGGTAGATGGGATAATCTCCATGATTCCCACATACAGGTCCCTGCTTATTAAGTACGACCCCTTAGAGATAGACTTCAAAAAAGTCTCGGATTTTGTAGAGACTGCTTCAAACGCAAAGAGGGGAGAATATGCACTTAAACCTAAAATCATAGAAATTCCCGTGGCTTATGGCGGAGAGTTCGGGCCGGATTTGGATTTCGTGGCTGAATACCGCAAGATAACTCCCGAGGAAGTAATACAAATTCACGTGGAACCTCTCTACCGCATATACATGCTGGGCTTTACAATGGGGTTCGCTTACCTTGGTGGGATGTCTGAAAAAATAGCGACACCGAGGCTTGAAACCCCAAGAAAGAAGATTGAGGCGGGTTCGGTGGGAATAGCGGGCAGCCAGACCGGCATATATCCTTTGGATAGCCCGGGAGGGTGGAGGCTAATAGGGAAGACGCCGGTAAGACTCTATGATCCCAAAAGGGAAAATCCAATCTTGTTACAAGCCGGTAATTACATAAGATTCGTCAGAATAGAGCCCGATGAGTTCTTTAGTATAAACGAAGAAGTTGAGAAAGGAACTTATCAAATCAAGACTTATGAATATGCTGGAAGGCAATAGAAATCCTTGATGGAGGAGAATCAAAATGGCTGCTTTCAGGGTGTTGCAGCCGGGCCTTTTTACTACAATTCAAGATCTGGGAAGATACGGTTATGAAAGTCAGGGAGTACCCACTTCAGGGGCCATGGATGAGTTTGCGTTTAGAGTTGCCAATATCTTGCTCGGCAACGAGGAAAATGCGCCTGCCCTAGAGATTACAATGCTTGGCCCAACGCTGGAAGTCTTGGAAGATGTGGCCGTTGCGATAACCGGTGCACAGCTCCCTGTTGAAGTCAACGGCAAAAAGAGAACAGTGTGGACGTCTTTCCCCTTAAAGAAGGGTGATGTGCTTTCATTAGGGGCTGTAAGCTCTGGATGTAGGGCATATCTTGCCGTTAACGGGGGATTTAAGGCCGATGTGGCAATGGGAAGCGCTTCTACCTATACTAGGGGAAAGTTGGGGGGATTAGAAGGAAGGCCGTTGAAAAAGGAAGACTTGCTTTTCAGAGAACTGGGAAATAAGCCGGCCAGATTTTACAGGGTTGATGAAAGATACGTTCCTACTTATAAGAACGTTGCCGAGATAGGGGTTATTTTAGGTCCTCAAGATGATTACTTCGATGAGGAAAATATCAGACTCTTCTTGAACTCTACTTATGCTATAACGAAGGACTCTGACAGAATGGGGTACAGGTTGGAAGGGCCTCAAATCCGGGCAAAGCAAAAACACGACATTATAACCGATGGCATAGTGCCGGGAGTTATCCAAGTTCCGGCAAGCGGTAATCCCATTATAATGCTAAAAGATGCTCAGACAACGGGTGGATATGCGAAAATTGCGACCTGCATCTGGAGCGATTTGCCGAAACTTGCCCAGCTTAAGCCAGGGGATAAGGTCAAGTTTATAGCGATAAGTGTAGAAGAAGCGCAAAAGCTTCTAGGGGACATGGAAAACAGTATCGAACAGATTAAAGCCACTTTGAGAGGTGTACGCTATTTCGATGTTAGCGTGAATGGAAAGCATTACGATGTCGTCTTGGAAAGCATTGATTGAAGCCTGAGACCACACTACACGGACCGGCGGTCGGGGGAAACTTTAGGGAGCCTGTGCCTTATGTCTGTACACGAAGCAGGCCGGGGGGCAGAAAGGGTCTGGATTGATTCATCAGTAGAAAAGCAAGAAAGGAAGCGAGGTATCAGACATGCAAAACTTCGTGTGCCATATACCCACCAGGATATTCTTTGGCAAGAACCAGATTGAAGTGCTGGGGCAAGAGGTAAAGAAATACGGTTCCAGGGTGCTCTTGGTGTACGGGGGAGGAAGTATTAAGCGCCACGGCATCTACGATGCGGTTACCAGGGTTTTGAAGGAAAACGGCGTAGAGTTCTGGGAGTTGGCCGGGGTCGAACCCAATCCGAGGATCTCCACCGTGCGCAGAGGCATCCAGATTGCCAGGGAGCATAACATCGACTTCATACTGCCTGTAGGCGGTGGCAGCACCATCGATTGCGCCAAGGTGATTGCGGCGGGCTTTTTCTACAATGGCGACCCGTGGGACCTGGTAGTCCGCAAGGCCAAGATCGAGAAAGTGCTGCCCATCGGTGCGGTGCTTACCCTGGCAGCCACCGGCTCCGAGATGAACTCAGTGGCTGTGATTACGAACAAGGAAACCAACGAGAAGCTCGGGATAGGCCATCCTGATATGGTGCCCAAGTTCTCGATACTCGACCCTACGTACACCTTTACTGTGCCGGCCTACCAGACGGCGGCCGGAGTGGCGGACATCATGAGCCATATTTTTGAAGCCTACTTCAACCACGAGAAAGGGGCCTTTGTGCAGGCTAGACTGGCTGAGGCACTGCTTAAGACCTGCATCAAGTACGGCCCGATAGCCCTGGAACGACCCGATGATTACGAGGCCAGGGCTAACTTGATGTGGGCCTCGTCCCTGGCTTTGAACGGGCTGCTCCAGTTCGGCACGGGACCGAACAAGTGGAGCGTTCATCCTATGCAGCATGAACTCGGGGCGTATTATGACATCACCCATGGGGTGGGCCTAGCAATCTTGACGCCGCACTGGATGAGGCACATACTTGACGACGACAACCTCTACAAGTTCGTCCAGTACGGCGTGAACGTGTGGGGCATAGATCCAGGTAAAGCTCCTCATGAGATCGCCGGCGAGGCGATTGACAGGACCGCGGAGTTTTTCAAAGCTCTGGGTATTCCGGCCACGCTTAGGGAAATCGGAATAGGCGAGGATAAACTCGAAGAGATGGCACGGGCTGCAGTGGAGCACGGCGGCGGTTCTGTGGGAACGTTCAAGCCGCTGTCCTATGAAGATGTGCTTAGCATCTACAAGGCGGCTTTGTAAGCAGGTGCGGCTATAATAGGTAACGTCATATCCCTGCCCGTCTTATGCGGGATGGGCCGGAGACTCATCCAAATTTGCGACAAGCAAAGCCGGATGACCGTGTACCAGGATACCGGTGCTTTGGTTGTGACTTATGAATTATCTAAGAGGCAGCGATAGGCTATTCTATCACTGGCCTTGCTTCATCAACGTCACCTGGTGGGCTGGAGGATAGCTGGCGATGTTTTGCGCTAGGATTCTCATCCTTGAAGCTTCCGCATCAGTTTCACCAACGCAATCAGTTCCCATTTTAGATACTCTTTCGCTTCCACATATGAATACCGTTTATACTGCTCATGTCCATCCGACAGTCTGATAGCGGGGATACCGTCAACCTCAACGGCAAGACAAGAATCCTGCCTGTCTGGCCTTTCCGGGCCTTCCGAAGAAACTAGAAAGGAAACCCATGTGTGGACAGATACGGCATGGCGTGGTATACAGCTTACAGCGGGTCCCGACAAGGGGGATACTCCCATGCTACTTCAGGTCAAGGGTGTTTCGTTCAGTTACGGCAGCGTAAGGGCGTTGCAGCACGTGTCTTTTTCCGCGCAAGCCGGTCAGATCGTTGGCCTGATAGGGGAAAACGGCGCCGGCAAGTCAACCATGATAAAGAATATCACCAGGCATTTGACTCCCCAGCAAGGAGTTATAGCCATCGAAGGCATCCCTGTGAATGAAATAAGGAACGAGGATTTCCCTGTATCCTACATCCCGGAAACCCCTGTGTTCTACGAGGAATTGACCGTCTTAGAGCACCTGCATTTCATCAAGCGCTATATCCCGGGACCACCCGGAGCATATCGGAGATCATCGGCATTTTCCAACTGGAAGAACACCTTAACAAGGCGCCTTCTGCCCTTTCCAGAGGTACAAGACAGAGACTCATGATAGCCATGGCCCTCTTGAGAACTTACAGAATCCTCATTGCTGACGAGCCTTTCACCGGGCTTGACCCGAAACAAATCAGCGTGCTGAAAGAGACGATATTGCATCACAAGAACGACGATAAACTGGTGCTGCTCTCCACACATTTGTTGGATATGGTGGAGAAACTGTGCGACAAGTACATTGTACTGCACAAAGGAAAGGTGATGGCCACAGGCACACAGGAAGAACTGGCTTCATACGCCGGGTTGCCCCTGGATAGCTCAATGGAGAGCATCTATCTCAAACTGGTTGAAAAGTCATGATCAAGATCTACGGTTACATATTCAAGAACAAGTTTAGGCTGGCCAAGGGCATAATCAGGCACAACCTGATGGGTTTATTCGGGTTGCTTGTCGTGGGAGCTATTGGTTTGTCTCAGGCCCTTCGCATTGCTGCCTATCTGGAACCGGACAGGCCTCTGGACAACAGGTATGTGTGCTACTTAATGGCCGCGCTTGCAGCTGTAAGCTTCTACAGGGCATTTCTCATGAAATCGCCTGTGATAGTCATCAATGCTGCCACCTTGCACCACACCTTCTACACCAGGTACTTCAAGATAGTCATGATGTGGCAGTACTTGCGGCTTGCTTTCAGAAGCTTGGTTATAGCAGGGCTTGCCGCTTACCTAATCGCAGGCAGGACCCTTAACATCGTTTTCGCGACAACCGGTATCCTGCTGTTTGCATACTTTTTGCTCAGCGAGCTTATTGCGTGGATAGCCTACCACACCTCAGGTTCCAAGGCCCGGTTGCTCGGGCTGATGTGCCTTAACGCCGTGTGTATCCTGGCGGGGGGATACAGCATAGTAGGAGTCGGCAGCACACCTTTGTCCGGAGGTCCAGCCGGAGGCCTCTTCTCAGGGCTCCTTGGAAATCTTGCCAGGCCCTGTCTGGCTGTTGCGTTTCTCGCAGTTGAACTGATAGCAGTGCTAGGCTACCTAAAGCAGAAGTTTCAGCCGGATTACTCCAAGTACGAAGCCTACTTGCGTTTCCTCGATGAAACCATGGCCGCACAGAGCCAGAACAACTGGGCGAAGATGGTGCAGATAGCCAAGGAGCACAGCCTGAAGCAAGAATACAGGATCATGCTGCACCGGTTTCAACTTAAGCGCCACAATGTGCTCGTTTACAAAAACATCATAGAGACAGCCAGAATGGGAAGAGCGGTCTTCGTTATCCTCTTGGCCCTGCTTGCCTTTGCATACGTCATTACAAAGACAACGTGGCTATCCTGGGGATCAGCTGAGTTTCCTGAGTTCGCCAAGGCCATCGCGGTTTTCTGTATAGCCACGGCATTCGCCAACCTGAAAGAAATCTGGCTGAGGCAGGCCAACACAGTGCTGGCCAAGTCTTTGCTGGGACTTCACATCCCCTTTGAGAGGAATAGGATACTCCTTGGATACTTGCCGTTTCCTCTCACAGCCTATGGGGCACTGTCCCTTGTCATCGGGTTGTTGTTTGGCTTAGGAATGACCGGCATGCTAATCCTGTTTGCCTCTGCCTCTATCGCCTATGCAGTAGAACTACTCCTCCCGTTAATGAAGGGAAGCAAGGTGAACAAAGCCGTTCGGCTGCTGCTGAACGCCTTGCTGTTTTCAGGTACGTACCTGGCCTTTACATAGGCGTTTTTCCCTTCCGAAGGTAATGGCAGCAGACGAAATCTGCTATGGGCAATGCTATGGGAAGCCGTGCTAGGTGCTATTGGGTGGGTAGCTTTTCTGCGAAGACAGCTATACGAGCTTCGTTGTCAGTGACTTCAAGGATTCAAACGTGGATCCTTATGGGGTAACCCTTCACGCGGTAGAAAAACAAATCTGCAGTAGGTACTGGCCCCGCCTGCGGGTGACGAGAGAATCATTAGCAACTCATGTTATATTAGAAGTGATTCTGGCTTGAAGACCCAGCTGCTATGGAAAGTGGGGATTGTGTATGAACGAAAAAGAATTTGCATCTTTCTTGGATTTTTGGATCGAGGATAAGCGAGAGGAAATAGTTGACTGCCTTTTGGAACTTATCAGGATTCCAAGCGTGGGCTCTGAGCCTGCCGAAGGCATGCCTTTCGGCAAAGAGGTTGGGAAAGCCCTCCAATTCTTCGTAGATGCGGCTGAGAGGTTTGGCCTTAAGACCAAGAACGTAGACGGGTATGCGGCTCACGCCGAAATCGGAGCAGGCCAAGAACTGGTCATGGCCCTTACTCACGTGGACATTGTTCCTGCAGGTAGCGGCTGGACCAGGGATCCCTGGGGCGAAGTTGCAGACGGATATGTATATGGCAGGGGAGCCCTGGACAACAAAGGCCCCAGTGTGGCTTGTCTTTACGCGATCCGGGCGCTGAAAGAGAGCGGAGTGCCCCTTAAGAGAAGGGTCAGGCACGTGGTAGGAGGCAACGAAGAGTCGGGCTTCAAGTGCGTAGAACACTATTTCAAAGTCGAAGAGAAGCCTACATATGGGTTTTCGCCTGATGCCGAGTTTCCCTTGGTATTTGCTGAGAAGGGGAGCATCAAGGTCTCAGTTGAACTGGAGCTTGACCAGGGCCTAGACGGCCCAGCGGTTTCAGACACTTATAACGCTTCGGAGGCTTCTGAGGTGTCGGAGGCTACTTCCTGTCCTTGCGACTCTGAAGGAGTGCAGACTCCCATCGCCTTCCTGGACGGCTTTACAGGCGGAGAGAGGGTTAATGTAGTGGCAGACAAGGCCTCGGCTACCTTGAGGGTCGCCAAAGGCTGCGAAGACAAGGTTATTTCCCTATTGGAATCGGCTGTCCCAAGCGCCAGGGACTTTGCCGGCGGCCCTGAACCCCTGGAGTTCCGGTTTGAGAAGGGAAACGGTTTTGTAAACGTAGCCGCCAAAGGGAAGGCTGCCCATGCATCTGAGCCCGACAAGGGCACCAATGCAATCGCAGGGCTCCTATATCTGCTCAGTTCTCTCGGAACCCTCTTGGCTTCTTCCGAGGCGATTGGGTTTGCGGCCGAAGCAAGCCGGATCAACGGAGAAGGGCTTGACGTAAAGTGTGAGGACGATATTTCCGGGCCTCTTACTTGCAACTTAGGATTGGCAAGCCTGGAACTTGTGGGCGGCAGACCTGTCCTGAAGTGCAAGTACGACATAAGGTTCCCGGTCCGTGCAAGGCTGGACGAACTCAAAGAGAGGATCCTTGGGTGTCCCCGACCGAAGGGCGTCCGGATAGGCATCGCGTCGGCGAGCAAACCCCACTACAGCGACCCGGAGTCCTTCCTGGTTAAGACCCTTCTCAGGATCTACCGGGAGGAGACAGGAGACAACTCGCCACCTATGGCTATAGGCGGAGGGACCTACGCTAGGGTGATCCCGGGTGGTGTGGCTTATGGCCCCGTGCGTCCGGGAGAAGACGGCGGGGTACACCAGGCAGATGAAAGGATATCCATTGACGACCTCATGCTCCTTGTGAGGATCTACGCCCGGGCTCTATACGCTCTTGCTGTCTAGGTGAAGCCTGCGCGAGATAGCCCTGATATCCGTGTTGGCTGGTGATGCCGAAGAGCCATTGCTCCTAATACGGCAGCTGATGATACGGCGCATTTAGGGACAAGCCTTAGTTTTGCCTAAGGAGTTCAAAACAGACCCGAGGAGATATCAGAGGAGATACCAGAGGAGGCACAATATGATTTTCATATCATGGAACATCGATTCGCTGAATGCTGCACTAACAGGTAAGTCGCAACGTGCTTTGCTGACCCGGGATGTACTCCACACCATCATCGATCATGATCCCGACGCTGTTGCCTTACAGGAAACCAAGTTGCCCAGCAGCGGTCCCACTGAGAGGCACCTAGAGATTCTAAAGTCAATGTTCCCGGGCTATGAAATCGTCTGGAACTGTTCGGTGCCACCGGCAAGGCAGGGGTACGCGGGTACCATGTTCTTGTACAAGGACAAGCTGAAGCCAATTGTCACGTGTCCCACCATTGGGGCCCCGGGCACTATGGATCTCGAAGGCCGCATTATCACCTTGGAATTCGATGATTTCTTCCTGACCCAGGTGTATACGCCCAATGCCGGAGAAGATTTAGGCCGTCTCCAAGAACGCCAGATCTGGGACATAAAGTATGCCGATTACCTGGAGTCTCTGGACAAAAAGAAGCCGGTTATCGCAACAGGTGACTTCAATGTTGCCCACAGGGAAATAGACCTGGCTCATCCTGCCAGAAACCGTCGTACAGCAGGCTTCACCGATGAGGAACGTGAGGGTTTCACCAATCTCTTGGCAAGAGGGTTTACAGACACCTTTCGGTACCTCCACGGTGATGTGACGGGGGTTTATTCTTGGTGGCCTCAGCGTGCCCGGACAAGCAAGATCAACAACTCTGGCTGGAGAATTGACTACTGGTTAGTGAGCAACCGCATTGCTGACAAGGTAGTCAGGTCCGAGATGCTGGATTCAGGCCCAAGGCAAGATCACACTCCGGTATTGCTCGAGATCGACCTATAGCTCTTGACCCCAGATTAGCCTAATAGACAGTGTATGCCGTCGGAGCCTTTCACGGGATGGGCCGGGGGGCCTTTGGCTTCTTTCGCCCGCAAGGTGAGCAAGGTGGTTGAAACTCTTGACGGTTTGTGTGAATCCGGTCAGCAAGATCCTGAGAAAACCCCGATAGGTTCCTAACCTTATTTCAAGAAGGATTTACTCCCTCTACGCCAAAATATGTATTTTGGTCAAACAATCAGATGAGTCTGATAATTTTCCGGAGGTGAGCTAGGTGGCAAACGCGATCTTTAAGATTGACAAGCCCCAAAACGAGCCCGTGTTGTCCTACGCACCGGGCACCAAAGAGCGGGTGGAACTCAAAAAGCGCCTGGCTGAGTTAAGGGAACAGCAGATTGAAATTCCGCTGCTCATAGGCGGCAAGGAAGTGAGGACCGGGAAAACAGGGAAATGCATAATCCCCCACAACAAAAACCACGTCATCGGCATATACCATATGGCCGGTGAGGAAGAAGTGAAAGCAGCCATCGATGCCGCCTTGGCTGCGCGCCATGAATGGGAGTCGATGCCTTGGGAACATCGGGCTGCCATCTTCCTAAAGGCTGCTGAAATGATCAGCGGTCCATACAGGAGCACCATGAATGCTGCCACGATGCTTTGTCAGAGCAAGACCGCCCACCAGGCTGAGATCGACGCGGCGTGTGAGCTAGCCGACATGCTCAGGTTTAACGTGTACTTTATGAACGAAATCTACAAAGAGCAGCCCGAGTCTACCAAAGATGCGTGGAACCGCATGGAATACAGGCCCCTTGAGGGATATGTGTTTGCGGTAACGCCTTTTAACTTTACATCCATCGCGGGTAACCTTCCTACGGCGCCGGCGATTGCAGGCAACGTAGTGGTATGGAAGCCTGCTTCTTCGGCAGTATACTCCGCATACCATGTGATGAAGATCCTGCAGAAGGCCGGGCTGCCAGACGGTGTTATCAACTTTGTGACGGGCCCTGGGAACGTTGTAGGAGAAGTAGCGTTCGCCCATCCCTGGTTTGCCGCGCTGCACTTTACAGGTTCCAGCGAAACCTTCCAGAATATGTGGCTCACGGTGGCCAAGAACTTGCCCAATTACAGGACCTACCCCAGGCTTGTGGGTGAAACCGGCGGTAAAGACTTTGTGTTCGCCCATCCGTCGGCCGACATAGATGCGTTGGTGACTGCGCTGGTAAGAGGTGCGTTTGAATACCAGGGACAGAAGTGCTCAGCTGCGTCCCGGGCATATATCCCACAGAGCATCTGGCCTGAGGTAAAGCAGAAGTTGCTTGACGACATAAGCACCATCAAGATGGGGGATGTAGAGGATTTTACTAATTTCATGGGCGCTGTGATCGACGCCAAAGCGTTTGAATCAATAAAAGGCTATATCGATTTTGCCAAGCAGTCTTCCGAGGCGGAGATAATCTGCGGTGGGAATTGCGATGACAGCGTTGGCTTTTTCGTCGAACCCACAGTGATCGTCACTACCAACCCGCGATTTAAGACAATGGAGGAAGAGATTTTCGGGCCTGTGCTGACAGTCTACGTTTACAAGGATGAAGAACTTGACGAGACGCTCGATCTCTGCGATACCACATCGGTTTATGGGCTTACAGGCGCCATATTTGCTCAGGACCGGAAGGCTATTGCCAAAATGGAAAAGCGGCTGGCTCATGCAGCAGGTAATTTCTACATCAACGACAAGCCTACAGGTGCGGTGATAGCCCAGCAACCTTTCGGCGGTGCCAGAGCATCAGGTACTAACGACAAAGCAGGCTCCAAGATAAACATGATGCGTTGGGTAAGTCCCAGGGCTATAAAGGAACTTCTTAACCCGCCGGTTGATTACAGATATGCCTTCATGCAGGAACCGTGAACAAAAGGCGTAGTGTACCATTGGTCGCTATACGTTCGCCGAAAGCCGGAAGCCGGTGCACGTGGTACACCATTCTGATGGGGATATCCTGATAAAAGACTAGGATTGGTGCATACACTGCACCAGTCTGACCTCAAGAGGGCGAGAAATCTGAAAAAATGGTGCATCTTGTATACCGTTTTGCGGGAAAACGTCCCGGGGACCCGACCGATTGGTGCATCTCGTGCACCGTTTTGCGGGAAAACGTCTCGGGGACCCGGCTGATTGGTGCACCTCGTGCACCATTTTACTGGGAAACATCCTGGAAACCCGGCGGATCGGTGCATCTGGTGCACCATTATGGGGGAGATCAGCCCAAAGAGTGGCGGAAATGGTGCATTCTGTACACCATTTCCTGCAGAATCCTACATGAACCTGAGAATAATGGTGCACGTAGTGCACCATTTCCACTTTCCCGGTGCGGAAAAGACTCAGAAACGGTGCACCTTGTGCGCCATTCCGGCTGTGAGGATGCTGAAAAGCGAAAAACTTGGTGCACATAGTACACCATTTCCGCGCTTCTGGCGCCGAAAAGCTTCAAGATCGGTGCACGCGGTACACCATTCTTGACGAAAATCCGGTTCACACCTGAAAGAATGGTGCCCCCGATGCACCACCATGAAGCAAACCTTCTAACTTGTTGGCCTTTGCCCGAAGAACTTGGTACCGAACCGCGGATGAAGATAGATGACATTAGCCGACGTCCAAGCCTTATGGTACTATGAAAGCAGCTTCAATAGCGATTACACTTACGGATGAAACACTGCACACACCTTCAGGATGAGCATCCATCCGCTTTCTATTTGACGGCTCACGGCTTGTTGCTCTGGTGACAACGGCAAAGGGAACTACAGGCAAGTCAGCAGGATAGGGGGGCGAGAATGATAGGAAAACTGTGATTACCACCGAAAGACCCGATTCTCGAAGAATCCGATTCTCATGGCTTTGATGAAATGCAGAGGGAATATGGGGCAAGGAAGCACCGGAAGACATGCCTAATCAGGCATAGTTTTCCATAACAGGATGTGTAAACATTGTACAGATGCAGTTGCCACTGTTCAATCCTTATGGTACTATGAAGATGAGTTACCAGTGAAGATTTTCACAAATGGATGAGGCAACAAAGCCGGAGGATTGTTATCAACGGAGTTGGCTAGGCGCTCACTGCAAACAATAGTAGTGAGCGAGTAGATGGCAAACAAGCAATAAAGCAAAATAGCCAAGCTAGCAAGGGAGGAGTAACATGACTAGAAGAAAGTGGGCAGTATTGCTGCTGGTAGGGATTTTCCTGTTGACAGCAGCCGGCTGCGGTCCCAAAGAGCCAGAGACGCCCGCAGCAGAAGCCGACATGACCGCTGACGTAATCGTGGTAGGCGGCGGCGGTGCAGGTCTCGCTGCAGCTGTCTCGGCAGCTGAAAACGGAGCCAGCGTGATCCTGATCGAAAAAGCTGCCAACCTAGGCGGCAACACCCTGGTTGCCGGCGGTGCGTACAACGCGGTAGACCCCGAGAGACAGAAGAATGTGCCGATGAACGATGCTCTCCTCGCTGAACTCAAGGAACTGGTACAGCGCGATGAGAGCGAATTTGGCGAGTTTGCGGAAACTTTCCGCGTACTCAAAGAGCAGATTAACGAGTATCTCCAAGGAGACACCAGCTATCTATTTGACTCTGTAGAACTCCACATGATCCACACCTACCTTGGTGGCACCAGGACTGACTTGCAAGGCAACACGATTTCGCCCGACTTCGAACTCACCAAGATCCTGTGCAGCAACGCTCTGGGTGCCCTCGAATGGCTGGAAGGCTATGGTCTAGAGGTAAGCGACAGCATCAGCACCGTACTAGGCGCGCTGTGGCCTCGGACTCATGGCGTAGGTGGAGGCAGAGGCCTCATTGATACCCTTACAGCTGCGGCTGAACAGAACAATGTTGAGATATTGCTTGAAACCGCAGGTAAAGAACTCATTACCGAAAACGGTAGGGTTGTAGGAGTCAAGGCAGTTAAGGCCGACGGCACTGAGCTCATCCTCAGGGCTAACAACGGTGTCGTACTTGCAACCGGTGGTTACGGCGAGAACCCCGAGATGCGCGCCCAGTACAACACCTACTGGCCTGAGATGCCCCTTACCATGCCGTCCACCAACGTTCCCACAGTTACTGGTGACGGGATTATCATGGCCCAGCAAGTCGGCGCAGACCTGGTCGGCATGGGCTTCATCCAGCTGATGCCCAGCTCTGACCCTGAGACCGGCGTGCTGTTTAACGGCTTGTGGGGCAGCGCTGAGACCCAGGTGTTCATCAACAAGCAAGGCAAGCGCTTTGTCAACGAGTACGCTGAAAGAGACGTACTGGCCAAAGCCGCGCTTGAGCAGGAAGATGGACTGTTCTTCATCATCTGCGACGCTCAGATCGCCGGTGGCCGCAACCTCGATCACCTGATTGAGGCTGAAGATGTCATCATGGCTGATACCCTCGAGGAATTGGCCGAGAAGATCGGTGTGCCTGTTGACACCTTCGTCGCAGAAATCGAGAAGTACAACTCTTACGTCGACGCTCAGCATGATCCTGACTTTGGCAAGCCGAACTTCGGCAACTACAAGATCACAACACCGCCGTTCTACGCAACACCAAGGTCTCCTGCAGTCCACCACACCATGGGTGGTGTTAAGATCGACACCTTGGCCAGGGTAATCAGCACCGAAGGCCAGCCCATTCCTGGACTCTATGCTGCAGGAGAAGTCTGCGGCGGTATCCACGCTGGTAACCGTCTCGGCGGAAACGCCTTTGCCGACATCTTGGTGTTCGGCCGGATCGCAGGCGAGAGCGCAGCACAGAAGAAGTAAGTGCCGAATGTGCTGAGATAACCTAGGAGATAACTAGCGTTTTAGCAGGGCTGCTTGGAGCTGCACAAGGCTCCGGGCAGCCCGATGGCTTTGTAAAGGCAAAGTGTTCTCGTCCGGTGGCCACCCGACTGCAAGGTTCAGCCTTCCTTCTTACTTTATAGTTCTTATCGCAATCCATTTTTGCCCCATCCGGCTTTGGCATACCCTTCCCCATACGTTTGCAGAGCGGGGCTGTTTCGTATTGGTATGATGCATCCGGTTTTGCAATACGTTTCCCCATACACATCTTATGTATCCTCATACACCTGTCCCATACATCTTTGTCCCACACACCTTTGTCGCATACAACATCCAGGACCCGCTGGAGCTTCCGGATTTGTGCGCCTTTAGGTTCGTCTTCAGACGCTATCGAAAGCAGCAGGAAGGTTATCGTTTTGCAGAATTTGTGCGTCTCTAAGTTCGTCTTTAAGTTCAAAGCAGACAAAAAGGAAACCCAGTTGAAAGAAGTCTGGTTTTTCTGCAGGGAATCAGGGCGGTTGAGGACAATAAGAAAGGATATGGCTATACCCACACTAAGCAAGGCGGTCAAAGGAGGAAATCAGCATTGTTTGACATCATCTTTAAGAACGCCAGAGTCCTAGACGGTACCGGTGCCCCCTGGTTCAGAGCAGACGTAGCCGTCAAAGACGGTTTCATCGTCAAGGTCGGAAAGGTTGAGGGAGAGGCCAAGCAAACCATAGACGCTAAGGAAAAATACCTGTCTCCGGGGTTCATCGATACTCACTCCCATTCAGATTCAGTGCTGGTGGAAAATCCGACGGCTGACAGCAAGGTTATGCAAGGTGTCACCCTGGAAGTTATCGGTCAGTGTGGATCATCTGCTGCCCCAAGGAACATGGGGTTGAGGAAGCAGGATGATCCAAATGAGGATGAGCTGCCTGAAGGTACTCCTCAATGGACGGACATGGGTTCGTACATAAAGGTGCTTGAATCTCAAGGTGTGAGCATCAACGTTGCTGCTTTGGTCGGGCATGGTACTGTAAGGCGCCAGGTGATGGGTGCTGAAAGACGCCCGGCCACTGTTGAAGAGATCGAAAAGATGAAGAACCTGGTCAGGGACGCCATGGAGCAAGGCGCTTTTGGGATGTCCACGGGGCTTGTGTACGTGCCTGGGCGTTTCTCCGAGACCGGTGAAATCATAGAACTTGCCAAGGTGGTGGCGGAATACGGGGGGATCTACTTCACCCATATTCGCAACGAAAGCGATCGCCTCCTAGAAGCTCTGGCTGAGGCTATAGAGATCGGCAATCAGGCTAAACTGCCTGTGCAGATTTCTCACTTCAAAGCCATGCGCGAGCCCAACTGGCACAAAGTTCCCGAGGCCATCGCCATGGTCGAAAAGGCCAGGGAAGATGGGCTTGATATCACGGCAGACCAATATCCGTATATCGCTTCATCCACGGGCATGAGCTCACCCCTGCCCGCATCTGCCTGGACCGGGGGAGAAGGTTCAGAACGGTTGCGGGATCCTGAGGAGCGCAAGAAACTCCTGGACCAGCTCAGATCCAGGTACTGGGACAAGATAGTCGTAGCCAACCTGGAGCATCCAGATGATCAGCAGTTCATAGGCAAGAGCGTTGCAGAAGTGGGTGAAATCCAGGGTATAAGTGCCGAAGAAGCGGCGCTGGGACTCCTCGAACGAAACCGTGGTTCGGTACAAATTGTCAACTTCGCCATGAATGAGGATGATGTGAGGACCATCATGCGACTGCCTTGGGTGATGGTGGGTTCAGATGGCAGCGCGCTTAATATAAGCACAGCTACCGGCAAACCCCATCCCAGGAATTACGGGACCTTTGTTAGGGTGCTGGGACGGTACGTAAGGGAATACAAGGTGTTGAGGCTGGAGGAAGCCGTGCGGAAAATGACTTCTCTGCCTGCCATGCGGTTGGGGCTTCAAGACCGGGGTATCCTGAGGGAAGGAATGAGAGCTGACCTTGTGCTTTTCGATGCAGATACAGTAGTGGACAATGCCACATACACCGATCCCCATCAGTACCCGTCGGGCATCGGATATGTGGTGGTAAACGGCATGATTGTAGTTGAAAACGGAGAACACACAGGAGCACGCCCGGGCATGGTGTTGCGCCGGAGGAATTAGCGGCTAACCAATCCTGACGATTTACGTAGTGTATGTTGATAGTCAAAGGCGCTGCCGGTGACGAAGTAACCGGGGAGCACGTCATGCTTCTGACGGAGGAGTGGTACAGTTGAGCAATATCCTCATAGAAACCAAGAATCTCACCAAACGCTATGGCACGTTTACAGCTGTAGATGGTCTGAACCTGGCGGTGAGGGCCGGGGAGATCTACGGCTTTTTGGGTCCCAACGGTTCAGGTAAGACTACGACCATCAGGATGCTCACAGGGCTGCTAGACGCCACGGAAGGAGAGGCTTTCATCTGCGGGTACAATATAGCGTCTCAAGCCTCCCAAGCCAAATCGCTATTGGCGTATGTGCCCGACCAGCCGAAAGTTTACGGCAAACTGTCTGCCCGGGAGTTCCTGGCGCTCATCGGCGCGCTTTACCGTATCCCCAAAGAAATCGCTCAAGAGCGGGCTGAGCAGCTGCTGGATCTGTTCGGGCTGTCTGAGCGCGCAGATGATCTGTTAGAAGGGTATTCCCACGGTATGCGCCAGAAGGTGGTAATAGCGGCAGCTCTGCTACACAGGCCGAGGGTGATCCTTCTCGACGAGCCCACGGTGGGGCTTGACCCGGCTAGCGCCAGGCTTCTCAAAGATGTGCTTCAGCAGATGGCAGCCCAAGGTGCAGCCGTGTTCGTCTCAACCCATATACTGGAGATCGCCGAACGGATGTGCCGCCGGGTAGGCATACTGAAAAACGGAAGGCTGATCGCTGAAGGCAGTACCGACGAATTGAGGCAGCTCACAGGCAGCCAGGGAGAGAGCTTGGAGGATATCTTCCTGGAACTTACAGGCACAAGTGAAACCCTTGAAATCATAAAGAGCTTTGAGGAGGGGGATGTCTAATGAGAATAGTCATATCACCCCCCTTGGATGAGCCGCCTCCTCCGCAGCCGTTTCTAAGCGATTTCTCCCATCTGCTGAAAGCCCATTGGCGGGTCGCTGTCAACAAGTGCCGTCACTGGCCGGTCCTGGTATGGATTGTTACTGTGTCGTTAGTCCTTGGACTGGGCGGGCTCTTTGTCTACCTCGGCTTGTTGGCTTACAGGTCGCTGCTGTCAGTCGGGCCGCAGCTGGGTGGCGGTGTCTTGGCGATTACCTCCTTAGCAAGTGTCATCGCCCAGGTTCTGTTCGGTATACCGTCTGCTTTCGTGACCTTGTATATGTCCGAGGACTTAGAGATACTGTTTGCGTCTCCTGTGTCCATACGGGCTGTGTTTGCCGTAAAATCAGTGGTAATCGCCCTAAGCAACTTCCTGCCTGTGCTGTTCCTTGCCATCTTGCCGGGGATCTTCTACGGCTTGCTTTTCAAGGCAGGAGTTTCTTTCTACTTGATTCTCCTGTTGGTGGTAATTAGCTTGTGGATTCTGGGCACGGCATTGGCTGTGTTCCTGAACCTCTTCATCATGCGTATAGTGCCTCCCCACAGGAGCAAAGAGGCAGTAGGCGTTATCGGCGCAATCGCCGGTATCGTGACAGCCTTGCTGTTCCAGATCCCCAACATCATGTTGCAGACCCAAGGGGAGATAGACTTCGCTGACTTCATTACGAGGAACGAAGGGGTATTCCGTACGTCTTTGTATTTCCCTTGGGGCTGGGGTTCCCGGGCGTTGGTGAGCGGCATTTCGGGTGATATGATTCCAGCCTTGGGCTGGTCCGCATTGTTGTTGCTCTCGGCTGTCGGCTTGTTTGCGGTTTCCTTTACTTTACTGGAACGGGGTTTCCGTCAGGGATGGATCTCAGTCACCCAACAGCCCGCAAGGCGGCGTGAGAAAAGACGCAAGCCTGCTGTTCCGGCGCCTGCTCAAGGGCATGCCCAAACGCCTGTTCATATGTCTTCAGGAACAGCCATTGCCGGGAAAGCAGGGGAGGCCAATGCAAACATGACGGATGCTGTCAGGGCTGTTCCAGAGGTGGCGGCTGAAAGCGGTGCTGCTTCAGGGATGGCGGTTGCAAGCCCGATGGCCTCACGAACGATGTCAGCAGGATGGGCGGTCGCCGGGGACAACGCAGCCACCGCTCCTGTTTGGAACGGAATGTGGGCAATAGCCAAAAAAGACCTGCTTTACTTGGTGAGGGATACCCGGGAATGGTTCGGTTATCTCACGCCTCTGATATTCATGGCGTTCTTCGTGGGACAACACCTTATCATGCGTACGGATTCTACCCGCGGCACCCTGGTAACTGTCTGGTTCATGTATACGCTGATGTTCAGCGGCAACATTGCGCTTCAGTCCTTCGGCCGGGAGGGTGAAGCCGACTGGATTTTGAGAAGCGTACCTCTGGCCGGTGCCCCGGTAGTGTTGGGGAAACTCATGGCGTGTGTCTTGCCCACGCTAGTGCTGATGGAAGCGCTGTTGGTAGGTACTGCTGTAGCCATTAGGCTCCCGGCACGCACTACGTTGATGTTTGCTGTGGGTGCGGTGTTCCTATCGCTGGGTTCAAGTTCAATAGGCTTGTTCTACTCTGCCACCGGTGCCCGTTACAACCCGGATAACCCCCAACAGAGGGTGGCGCCCGGTGCTTCTCTGATTATGTATCTTATTAACTTAGTTTTTGTCATCTTGTTGGCCTTGTGCCTCTTGTACCTTTTCCCGCCTGAGGAAATCCTGGCCGGTGCGCCGAACCTTACCAAGGTTGATCCGCCAGGCGGGTTCTTAGGAGCGCTGTTTGTTCTTGTAAGGTTTGCGGCCAAACCTCTGCTTTGGGCTAAGCCTCTCCGGATTCTATATGGAATTTTTGTGACCGGAGGTATCTGGGCTGTGTTCTTCTTCGGCTTCCTGACTGCGACAATCAGGCAAGCCAAAAAGGGTGTTCATATTGAACCTGTGGTTGTCACTAAGAAGAAAAAGAAGCAAGCCAGATCGAAGGGTGCGTCGGAAACCTAAGCAAGACAACTCATAGGATGGGTCAGAATGGTGTACTGCGTGCACCATTCTGGCTGATTATCTTCGGATTTGTGCTTGGACTGGTGCACCACGTGATCTTCAACCTAGCTATTGTTCACGGACAAAGAACCCAGTCCCGGGGGGATGGGCATGGGCCCGCTAATCGGCAAAGGAAATACTGCAGATATCTTTGATATAGGTGACAACAAGGTGGTCAAGCTGTTCAAAGCAGGCTATCCCTTAGGCGGGGTGCTTAAGGAGTATGAGAACGCAAAGCTCCTTGAATGCCTTGACCTGCCCATTACCAGAAGCCATGGCCTTATCAAATCCGGAAACCGCTACGGCATCATCTACGACAGGGTCCACGGAGAATCTATGCTTCAGCTGGTTCTTATGACGGGAGACTGGGAGAACTATGCGGCTGATCTGGCGTCGTTACACAAGCAGATGCTGGCCTATGAGGTGCCGTCCGCTGGTAGCTTGAAAGCCCGGCTCAGACGGAACATAGACGCCACTCGTGACCTCGGTCGGAAAAGCAAGGCCCGGCTCTTGGCGCTTATCGATTCACTGCCCGCCGGCAGTAGCTTATGTCACGGCGATTTCCACTTTGACAATATCCTTGTAAGCCAAGGGGAGTATTTCATTATCGATTACATGGACATCTGCTGCGGACATAAGTATGGGGATATTGCCAGGACGGTGTACATCCTGGAGAGGTCTGCTGCGCCTAGAGATGTTGGCGGTAGACAAGAAATCGCTGCCATGAGGAAGCGCGCAACCGATATATATCTCGGCCACATGGGTGTAAGCAGGGAGGCCCTGTCTGAGTGGCTGATTGTGACCTGTGCTGCCAGGTTGTCGGAGCTCGATGATGAACATAGCTATGAACAAAAAGAAGAGCGGCATGCTATCATGGAATATCTTTCCGATGTGGGATTTGCCTAGCCGGGAACTCCGGCAGGTAGTACGTACACCCGGTAGTACCGCCTGCCAACATGCCGCTCTGTTTGCTACTACCACTTACTCTACTGCAAGTTGTTCTACCACCATCCAACTTCCTCTAATGGCAACTACTAATGCCAACTATTTGAGTTCCACTTACTCTACTACCACCGCCGTACCTGATGCTGTAACCATGAGCATGCTGTTGTTGGCGCCGAGTATCTCGTAGTCAATATCAACACCTACCACTGCATTGGCACCTATGGCTTGTGCCCGCCGCTTCATTTCTTCCAGCGCCTCTTCCCGGGCGTACATGAGCTCTCCTTCATAGGACCTGGAACGGCCTCCGAAAAAGTCAGAGAGGCTGGCGGCGAAATCCTTGAGGAAGTCTACACCGGAGATAACCTCGCCGAACACGATGCCCTTGTACTCAACGATCCGCTTGCCTTCCACTCCGGGAGTTGTGGTCACTATCATCTGGTTTCCCTCCAATCCAGTTGTCTTGGCCGGCGTTTTCTGCTGGCGTCAGTCTACACGGGTTCCGGTCGCAGCAGGCTCCGGCTTGTTTGCGCCTGGGTTATTCTCTTCACCAAGTCGGTCCATCATGTCTATCTATAATTACTTCTTCTGCGCGTCATTGGTATGGCAGCCGGTTTCTAATCTATACGCCTTAGACGAATGATCCTGCTTGATCCTATGCCGGGAAATCTCCCTGCCGGAAATCGCCGGCACGTACCTATTCCTACCACACAACGCGCAGCGGCTTTTCAGTCCTTATATCAAACACACCCTGATCGGTAAGCACATATGTTCTGGGATGACACGTCAAATATGCAAAGGTCATCACGTCAACGGGCTTAGTCTCCATGGTCTTTGCCAGATCAGGGGGTATTTGAGACATCCCGGATCCAGCCCCTGGCCCGGCACCTGGCCCGGTCCCTGTCTCAGCTTTGTGCGTTTGACCCGCCGTTGCCTCTTCAGCCGCGTCCTGCCGCAGAGATGCCGTCGCTTGCTCAACCGCCCGGCTCAACTCAGCCACTTCCTCAGGAGGTGCATCGGACATCAGGCCGAATATGGGGAGGGGCAGTTCTGCAAGGATCCGGCCGTTTTCCACGACCACAATCCCGCCTTGGATCTCCGCCACCCGGTTGATCGCCACGGCCATGTCTTGGTCATTGGCACCTACAACTGAGATGTTATGGCTGTCGTGTAGCACGCTCATGGCCACGGCGCCCCGCCGGAACCCCCAGCGCCAGAAACCGATGCCGATGTTGCCAGTAGCCTTGTGCCTTTCCACGATCGCCACCTTGTTTATCCCCGTCCCCGGGGCAGGTTCCACAAACCCGTTGCGCACAGGGAGTTTACATGTGATTGGCTCTATGTCGTCTGAGAAGTAGAAGGGGGGCATCACCACGGCATGTACCCAGACGCGTTCTTGGCCTCCGCTGCAGGTGATTTCGATAGGTGCAGGCACCTTGAAATCATCGGCGGTAACCTGCCGCCGCAGCCGCACGGTATTTAGCGCATACCCCGGGGCCCGCCTGCTTGGCCCATCCGGGGCTTCCAGCGAGATAATTAGCTTGCCGGCGCGTGCCACTTCCTTACCGTTGGCAAACACCCGCTCAATCACAACCTTGTCAAGGTCGCTGATGACCAGGATATCCGCATACCTGCCCGGAGCGATCCCTCCGATGTCCCGGTCCAGCCTCCAGTGGCGGGCGTTGTTTATGGTTGCCATCTGATATGCCGTAACTGGAGGGATGCCAAGTTCGATAGCCAGCCGGACTTCGTGGTCGAGGCTGCCGAGTTCCAGCAGCTTCTCAACGGGCCTGTCGTCCACCGCCAAGCCTATCCGGCTCCAGTCGACCTGGCTTTTCAGGAGTTTCTTGATTGTGTCTGCTTCCCGTTCGGCTTTGAGTTGGATGGTAAACCCTGCTCTGAGCATCTCGAGGGCCTGTTCCGGAGTATTGGGGCTGTGGGTTGATTGAACTCCTGCGGCAGCATAGGCTGCCAGCCGGCTTCCTGAAAACCCGCCATGGCCTTCAATAGGCTGGCCGGTTGCGATGGCTTCGTGAATCAGGCTCCAAGTCCGGGGGTCATTTCCGAAGATCCGGGGCGGGTCCATCATTTCGCCTAGGCCTGTGACCCTGTGCCACTTAAGTGCCTGCCTGAACTCATCGCCGCCGATGAAGCCGCCCGTGGTTTCCACGTTGGTAGGCGGTGTGGCCGACGGCACCTGGACGTACACTTTCTGAGGCAACCCCCTGGTGTTTTCGAGGAAGTAGCGGATTGCGTCCAGCCCGCCGGGTGCACACGCCTCATGGGGGTCTTCTACCAGGGCAGTAAGGCCTCTAGGGAGGGTGATTTCGGCGTGGCGCCAAGGTGCCAGCCTGGAACTTTCAATATGATAATGTGCATCGACGAAGCCTGGGGCCAGGTAAGCACCCTCTGCGTCAACGATTTCCGTATCCGGACCTATGCATGGACTAGCGTCGCCAACCAGGGCAATCCTTTCACCGGCGACGGCGATGTCCAAACCTTCAAGTATCTCTCCTGTATACACGTTCACAAGTTTACCGCCCCTTATGACCAGGTCAGCCGGATGTTTGCCCAGGGCGACCTGGATCAGGTGCTGCCTTAGGCGCACCTCAGCTGTGAAAGGGGCCTCAGCTCCCATGTTATCGTGTCTCATCTCAATAGGTGCCTCCTTTACAGGATACCGTGAACACATCAGGTCTTGGCCGGTTGGTCTGGAAACCTTGTGTTCCACTTGCTACTTGCTTGACACTGTCAGCTTGATACTGTTCTGTCGCGCGCCGCTTTGCCCACTGCCATGCTCAAGCACTCTGCGGCATGCCCTGCGGTGTTCCATTTACAATTAGGATGCCTAGAATATTCTTGATGAGCCCGTCGTAACCCTTCGGCTACCGGCATCGCTATGAACCATGATTATCTGGTAAAGGCTTGCTTCTTCAAAAAATGAAGACTTTGCCGCCTTACCCATGGAGGAAAACATATGAGGGCTCTTGAAATCTCAAGGAAGGAAATATGGGGAGTGTATGTGTATGATAAGACGTACGCTGAAACTGGTGCAAGAAGAGTTCAGGGCTCAGGAAGCATTCAATGATGTGGCTAGGATAGCATCTTTTCACAGGGTGCAGCTGAGCCCTGGGATTAATGACGCCGCCCGTTTTATCTATTCGTACCTCAGTAATGCAGGCCTCCAATGTGAACTGTTGGAGTTCCCTGCTAAACAGGGGGTCAGGTGGTGGTCCCAGGAGAGCTTCCAGCAGTGGAAGGCAAACGATGCTCAACTTGTGCTCCTTGAAGACGGCAAGCGGGAGACTTTGTGTGCATTTACGGAGATCAAGACGTCTCTGATCCAGCGGAGCGCCCCTACGCCTCCTGAAGGCATAAACACCACCATGGTCTACGTGGAGAACGGGGAGGACCCTAAGTCGTATGAGGGCTTAGATATTAAGGGTAAACTTGTGTTTACCAGGGGCGATGTAGCCCAGGTGGCAAAGATTGCGGTGGACCGGATGGGTGCCGCCGGCATCGTGTTGGACAACATGCGGGAACTTCCCCTTGTGAGGGACAGGTTTGACCTCCCTGATGCCAGGCAATATCAATCCTTCTGGCCTGCAGACGCCGCTAACCATAAAGCTTTTGGTTTCATGGTGAGCCCCAGGCAAGCAGAAGCCCTCAGGAAGCGGTTCAAGGACAAGAGGGAACTGTCAGTCTGGGCTATGGTGGACGCAGAGTTCTCAGACGGGGTTTGGGTGATCCCTACCGCGGTTATCCAGGGTGAGACCAACGAAGAAGTTGTGGCTGTTGCCCACCTTTGCCACCCTGAGCACTCGGCTAACGACAACGCTTCGGGGTGCGGTACCCTCATGGAAACCGCCAGGACCCTCTGGCAGCTTATCCAATCAGGCAGGCTTGAGAAGCCAAAACGGACCATCCGGTTCTTGTGGGTGCCTGAGATGACAGGGTCGTTCGCGTTCCTTGCTACCCATGAAGACAAGTTATCCGATATCGTGGCAGCAATAAACCTCGATATGGTGGGCGAAAATCAAGCGCTTTGCGGCAGCACCTTTATGGTAGAACGGCCCATCAGCGCCCTGCCTGGATTTGGCGGGGATCTGGCCGCTGCGATTTTGGGCCTTATCGCCAAAGAAGTGGGCAACTTGGCAGGCACCAGTTCGTACTCTACTTTCAGATGGACAGTAAGCCCGTATTCAGGCGGAAGCGACCACTGGATTTGGGGGGATCCCAGCGTGGGGATCACGTGTCCTATGCTCATCCAGTGGCCGGACAAGTTCTACCACACCAGCGAGGATACCATCGACAAGGTGGATCCTAAGATGCTAAAGGTTGCCGGGGTGCTCACCGCAACCTACCTTTACACTGCTGCATCGCCGACGCCTGGAGATGCTGCGGTAATCGCGGATGAAGCTGCAGCCAGGTTTGCAGTCGAGGCTGATGCCCAGCTGTCGGCACTGCTGGACAAAGTCCAGGAGGAGCTTGGCAAGCTTTCCCGAGAGGCCCGTACTGCAAAATCGGGAGGGGCCATGGGTGAAGCACCGGGCGAGGCAGCAGGTGAACCCGCGGGTGAAACGCCAGGTGAAACTGCAGATGTATCAAGTGATGCAAGGATAAGCGAAGCCCTTGCCAAAGCACGGCGGTCCATTGAACTCAGGATCGGGTTCCTTGTGGACAGGAAGAAGCTTGACATCTCCAGCCTTAAGCGTCTGGTCCCCGATTCGCCCATGCTGGCAGAAGCACAGGCCCAAGCCGATCGCGTAGTCGAGGAAACAGGCAGGTTCCTTAGGGACAAGGCTCTAAGGGGATTGGCTGCTCTTGCAGGTCTGGATGATGTGTCCCACCTTCCGCCCCCATGGCACCCGGAGGAAGATGAGGCTCATGTGAAGGCCAAGAGCATAATTCCCAAGCGGGTATTCCGCGGACCTTTCTCGAGCATAGCCAGAGAAATCCCTGAGGATCATAACGAGAAGGTCAAGGCTCTCAGGGAGAAGTACGGCGTAAGATTCCTGCCCGGCAGCCAGCTGGAATACTGGGCCGACGGACAGAGGACCCTGCTTGACATAGCCCTGCTCATAGAGAGCGAGACCGGTTTTTCCAATCTGGACGCGCTTGTAGAGTATTATCAACTCCTGGTTGAGCGGGGCATTTTCGAGGCGTAAAGGTCTTAAACGTTGCCGCCCATTGGGCCGGGTAGTACGGTAGATAAACCACTGGGACCTTGCCAACGGTCCTTCTGGCTTGGTGCAAGATTCAGAGTGGGAGGGCTGGGCGGCAAGGTCCTGCTGTTTGCTGCTGGTCTAGCTGCCATCCTGGAGCACAATGTCTGAGTGTGTAATCTGACATCGTCGGTTCGGACCCCAAAGGGATTACGGCTTCCATGACGAATTCCTAGATCACTCCACAGCGGGGCAATATAAGGAAGCGCCATGATATTCATACAGATAGGGGGGTTGAACAGTGAGCAAGTTCACCGGCCTTACTGATACCTACACCCTGCACAACGGCGTAGAAATCCCATGTATCGGGCTGGGCACATGGCAGGTGCCTGACGGCGACCTTGCATACAATGCAGTAAGGGATGCGCTGTCAATCGGGTACCGCCATGTTGACACAGCGGCAGTTTACGGCAACGAGGAGAGTGTCGGCCGCGCTGTAAGAGACAGCGGCATTCCGCGGGATCAAATCTTTGTTACCAGCAAACTTTGGAATACGGTCCGTGGCTACAACGAAACCAAGGAAGCTTTTGAAGAAACCCTTAGAAAACTTGGCCTTGATTACCTCGATCTCTACTTAATCCACTGGCCTAACCCTGCGGGTTTCAGGGATAGGTGGAAAGAGGCTAACGCCGAGACTTGGCGGGCTATGGAGGATCTCTACAAAGAAGGGCGCATCCGGGCGATCGGAATCAGCAACTTCTTGGAGCACCACATCGAGGCCCTGTTGGAAACAGCGGAGATAATACCTATGGTGAACCAGATCCGGCTGTGTCCCGGGGATACTAAAGCAGACCTGGTGGCGTACTGCCGGGATAAGGGCATGGTTATCGAGGCATACAGCCCGTTTGGCACGGGCAAAGCGTTTGAAGTGCCAGAGTTCAAGCAAATCGCCGCCAAGTACAACAAGACCGTGGCACAGCTACTGGTCAGGTGGAGCCTGCAGATGGGATTCCTGCCACTGCCTAAGTCCACCAATGCAGCACGGATGAAAGAAAACGCAGATGTATTTGACTTTGAGCTTGATGAAGACGATGTCGCCCATCTTGCCGGAATGACCGGAGCATGCGGTGAATCTTGGGATCCTGATACTGTGGATTGGTAACCGTTTGCAAATCAACTGGCGGAGAGAAGTACTTGATCAAGATGTGGCGGCAAAATGCCGCCACACATCATTATGCTATTTTTTACCGAGCGGATATTCCCACAGGAGCATCACATCGCCTGTTTCGATGACAGGCAAGCCTTGGCGCTTGGCGGGTGATGCCTCCCGGCGTGCGTTTTCAACCATTGCAATCTGCCTTATCTTTTCCAGGGCGGGACTCTGCTTTTCCACCGACGGCCTGAGCCGGCACGGGATACCTCCTCTTTTGGAAGCCTCCGCGTAAAGAACCGCGGCTGCGTGGTGGAGCAAGGCCCGGATTCCCCGGACCGAACCAAAGAAAGAGGTCATCTCCTGTTCCAATTCTGGCCTCCCGCGCTCATTGTCGTGGTCTTCATACCAGTCGTCCAGCAGCGCTCCTGCTACGATTTCGCGGGACTCTGTCCGGGCTACGATGATATATCCTTCTGCCGCCTTCCGCTGTAAGGTGTCAGGGGAAAGGGAAATCCATTGACCGTAGCAAGTTCCGATATATCGGACATCATTCTTGGCTAGGCTCCAGGCCTCAGGAGCATCGCTGGGGTTAAGTCTTGTCACTGCTAGGCCCGATGTTAGGTAGCGGCCACAATCCAGCTCATAATGCGGCTGATAATCCGGCTCATCTTTCTTCCCATATGGAATCAAGAGTTCCGGGTACACATCGAACTCAATGATCTCTGCCACCTGCCTAAATCCCAAGGAGGTCACAAGCCCGATGGACCGGTAGTTGTCAGAGTCGATGATTGCCCTTGCTACGTGAGCGCCCCGTTCCCTCGCTCCCTTTATACAAGTCTCAGTAAGCATGGTAGCGATTCCCCGGCGCCTGTAATCCGGATGTACCCGCATCCCCTGGAACCAAGCCTCTCTCGGGGCGGGGTAATCCACGCAAACCACTCCGACCGGGATACCGCCGGCCTCAGCAATCCAGACGTCGCAGCCAGACTCGAGCCAACCCGCAAATGCATCCCCCACGTAATCGCCGAAACGGAAAGTGTGCTTGGTGAATTCCCGGATATGGGGTTCGTCATCCAGGCGCCCTCTTCTTATCAAGACATCCAGCGTTTCCTCCACAGTGATTCTCCTCGCATCAGAGTCATATCCCTGGCGGTGCCGCACTGGTTCAGTCAGCTTGCATGCCACCGGCGAAAAGCTTTGGCTGACCATAGCCACATGCCCATAGCCGCACCGCAAACCTTATACTACCAGCGGCCTGGGGAGAGAGACAAGATTGTCTCCCCGCTTCTTCAACCTTCCCTAAGGAGGTTTTATCTGCCTTGTTGTATGGACGCTTTACATACGGATATATGCAGGAACTGCCAACAATCAAGTTGAAGGATTATTTCGGGGATGCAAATACCGGGTCATGCTTTGCCGGCCCGCCGGACCTAACATAAACGAAAGGAGGGGGCGCCGCACCCCAGGCGCTGTGTGGATTATGAAACTCATGTCTCCCAAAGAGTTCCTGGGTTTTACGCCCGGCGACGACAGGAAACTGGCTGACTGGCCTCAGATTACAGGCTACTTCAAGCATCTCGCTGAACATGGCAGGCGGATTAAATGGTTTGACATGGGTGAAACCACAGAGGGTAGGCCGTTTTTCTATGTGTGCATATCATCTCCTGAAACCTTGGATGACTTGGAGGAGTTCAGGCGAATCAATGCGCGTCTGGCCGATCCCAGGGGGCTTAGCCAATCAGAGGCGCAAGATCTCATAGCCCGGGCCAAGACCATCGTCATGATTTCCTGCTCAATCCATGCTACCGAGGTTGGGGCTGCCCAGATGTCCATGGAGCTGGCCCACGACCTTGTAACCTCAGAGGAGCCTAAGGTCAGGGAGATTCTCGATAAGGTGATATTGCTGCTGGTGCCGTCGTTAAACCCTGATGGCCTCGATCTCGTGGTCGACTGGTACAAAAAGTACCTGGATACGCCGTACGAAGGCACTATCCCGCCATTCCTGTATCACAAGTACGCAGGGCACGACAACAACCGGGACTGGTTTATGCTCAACTTGGTGGAAAACAGGCTTACCGTTGAGAGATTGCATAACGTGTGGCATCCTCAGATTGTGTTGGATATGCACCAGATGAGGGATACGGGGTTCCGGTTCTTTGTGCCACCCTACGTTGACCCATACGACCCCAACGTGGACTTCATCCTGCAACAGCAAATCAACATGCTCGGCACCCACATCGTCGGCGAACTCCTTTCGGCGGGCAAGACAGGCGTTTCGTGCTACAACGGTTTCGATGCTTACGCGCCGTCACGCGCCTACCAGCATTATCACGGCGGGATCAGGATTCTCTCAGAGGCAGCGAGTGTCAAGATAGCCACGCCTGTAAGCAGGAGTGCCGATGAGCTTCTGGTCACCCGGGACGGCTGGGACCCCAGACAGTCTACATGGAACCATCCAGTGCCTTGGCCGGGTGGTGTGTGGCGGCTGAGAGACATCGTGGAGTACAACAAGATCGCTGCCATGGCCGTGCTCACACACGCGGCAAGATTTAGAGAGCTTTGGGTGAGCAATTTCTACAAGATCGGGGTGCGGGCGTGTGAGCGCAAGCAGCCCTATGCGTTCATCCTGCCTAAGGACCAGCGGGATCCGGTGATGCTTTATGAACTGCTGAAAGTGTTGCACATGGGCCAGGTGGAGATCCACCGGGCGAAGTCAGATTTTGAAGCGGAAGGAGCCTGGTTCCCGGCGGGTTCGTATGTGATAAAGCTGGCGCAACCTTATGGAGCGTACGCCAAGACCCTGCTTGAGATCCAAGAGTACCCGGATCTTAGGCAGTATCCCGGCGGGCCTCCTAAGTTGCCTTATGACATCACAGGACATACTCTTCCGCTCCTTATGGGGGTAAGGTGCACCCTTGCCAAGAAGTCCTTTGAAGTGGAACTTGAGAGGGTGGAGGTTCCGGAACTTCCCTGGGGACAAGTACAAGTACTTGGTGGGCTCGGGGACAAGGCGGCTAAAGGTAACACAGGCTGGTATGTGCTTTCTTCTGCTGTAAGCGCTTCGTATAAGGTGGTCAATAACCTGTTGGAGCAATCCCGGGAGGTTTACAGGACCGCCGGCTCCTTCATAAAGGGCGGTCGGCATGTGCCTGCGGGAAGTTTCTTGGTTCCTGCTGATGCTGCTGATGCCGGGGAAATCCAGGAGCTTTGTAGCCGGTACGGGGTGACTGCTTGGTTCATGGATGGCGGCGGTGGCGACGGTGCGACCGGTGATAGAGGCAGCGTTGACGTCGCCAGATACAAGCTGAAGAAGCCTAGAGTCGGTGTGTATCAGGCTTATTTGCCTGTGGCAGATGAGGGCTGGCTCAGGTTTGTGCTCGAGGAATATGGTTTTCCATATGAGACCATCCGTAACCAACGCATAAGGCGCGGAAATCTGCGGGAAGAATTCGACACGATTATCTTCCCGTCCATCCGGGCACAAGTCATAGCTCATGGTATCCGGCCGGGAACGTATCCGCCTGAGTATGTGGGCGGGCTGGGCCAGGAAGGCAAGCAAGCCATTGCTTCGTTTGTCGAGGCCGGCGGGACCTGCGTGTTTGCCGATGCGTCTTGCGAGTGGGCCATCAAGGAGCTGGGTCTGCCGGTGGTAAACGTGCTTGATGGGAAGCGGCCACCTGAGTTCTTCGCCCCCGGCTCGATCCTGAGGACGATTGTAGATACAGAGCATCCCCTAGGATTCGGTCTGCCTAGGGAAACCGCTGTGATGTTTGCCAGGAGCCCTGCCTGGGAGGCTGAGGCACGGTACGTGGTCGCACGGTATCCGGCGGTTGACCCGCTTATGTCCGGGTGGCTTCTCGGAGGCAAACTGCTGGCTAATAAGGCGGCGTTGCTGGAGATTCCCGTTGGCTTTGGCCGGGTTGTGCTTATCGGTTTCCATCCCCATTTCCGGGCGCAGGCCCGTGGGACGTACAAGGTAATGTTTAACGCGATCTATCTCGGTTCAAGAAGGTCTGAAAAGTGTTGACGGTACCGAGGGGCCGTACAGGCGGAGATGTTAGTGACTGTCTTTTCAGTAATATCGAACACCCAAGTGCTTAGCCAGCTCTAGGCCGGTGTAGGGAAGTTTATTTGTGCATGTTGCTCAACATGTATAGGGTTGTTTGTTTCTTCTAACCATGCCCCAACCGACTCCGCCTGCTTAGAATGTATACGTAGGAGTGTCAACATTTTCAGGATAGTTCTAGCGAAGGGGAGGTGTATGTCGGCTAAGTTATCCTGTGGAACGTAGGGCCGTAATCGAGGTCGGTTGCCGGCTGTAGAATAGTCTTGCCAGTAGACCAAGGAGATAAGAGTGCAGCTCAACTTGGAGCACCGTTCCCAGAGCCAAATGCAGAACGACTTGATGCGCTTGGGGTTTTCTCTGCTGCTATATGCAAGCTTATTCGCTAAATATATAGGTCGTAGCATTAGCTTCAACCTCTCGTTGAAATGAGAAGTAGATGAAAACAAACATAACAAGATAGGGGACAAATGGGACAGCCGAAACATAACCGAAGTAGATTCAGCCAAGCCCAAAGCACATTGAGGTCAGCCCGAGAACATTAAGAGCAAGACCCAAGCATATCAAGGGCACGGATCAAGAACACCTAGCGACAAGCTCAGCATATCAGAAACAGAATCCAATACCAAGGACTAAGCTACGGCATATCAAAGGCAAGACCAAACATATCAAGAAACGGTTACATAAGGCGCCGTGAAAACATCATCTGTATGGGCAACCCAGGGATGGGCAAAACCCATCTTTCGATAGCCTTAGGCATTCTGGCCTGCAATGATGGCTACCGGGTGCGCTTCTACAGC
>Ga0209608_1000132_pt1 | contig 80346 bp, 72 predicted proteins | sample AD_UKC130_MetaG_FD_184428 | JGI IMG/M metagenome (GOLD analysis project Ga0209608, IMG submission 184428) | Active sludge microbial communities of municipal wastewater-treating anaerobic digesters from Canada - AD_UKC130_MetaG (SPAdes) (version 2) | ecosystem: Engineered > Bioreactor > Anaerobic...
GCAGCATTCGACCCTCGGTTACAAATCGCCGATTCAGTTCCTGGAAAACTGGATCAGAGAGCAGCATCAGGAAAAACTGATAGCATGAAACTTACCCTTTGGCAGACGAAAAACCGAGGGAACCTCACTACAACTCGCACGGGGCTGCTCACGTGATTGCGTCCAATCCAGAGGAGGCACCATCACAGTCTCGTCCGCTTTTCGACCTTTGCGCCCAACTCACAGGACTCCTTGACCTACAACATCCGTTCGCCTTTCCACTAGTAGGACACCCAGAGGCCGTCAAACGCTTTGGTGGAAACGATGGCACCTTCAAAGTCTACGATCTTCCAAAGCCCATGGGCGGACCCACGTATCGAGAGATTGCCGAGACATCAGAACAGTTTGATGTTCATGTCGATGGGCTGGGTTTCGGCGGCGCGCTACAGACATTCATTCTATGGATGGACAGCGCCCCTCTATTTGGCGGATTTGGTTTTCTGTACGACATGTTCGCAATCGGAACCGCTCTCGCAGAGGAAGATATGGAGGCCTTCCGGCACCTTTTCGTTCCGGACACGTTCGTGACAATTCGACCACGCGGAAAGGGTGCGATTAAAGTCGTGTCGCCCGTATTTTACATTGACGACTTCGGGCGACCTCACGTTCACTTTCGCAAGGACGCCGGCGAATATCGGACGCATTGGCGCTCAGGATGCCCAGCCCTTGATCGAGCGCGCGCTTTTCTTCATCACTTCACGGAGCCCTTCTCGACCGGCTCCAGCTTCGTGCCATTCACACGCCCGGGCTGTGCCGTGATTTGCCGCAACAGAGACATCGCGCACGGACGAACAGCGTTTATTGACGGGCCGCGGCCTAATCAGCGCAGAGTACTTTCACGAAAATGGTTCATGACAACCGAAGACGCAATGGTGTACAGGCACGTCCCAGGGCTTGCCATGCGAAACGATATCGCAAACATCGCACCTGAGCTATTCGGTGACCAGCAGCTCAAGGGCCAATGGCTTTACGACCAGACTCATGACAAGAATGTCCGCGTCAACTGACTACCGGCATTCAACGTGTCTGCAAGAGAATGCAGTTACGGTCTGACCATTCAACGAACATTGCGTGTGTGTTTAATGCGGTGAAGTCAATAGCAATGCCCGTTTCACACAACGTGCATCACACTCATGTCCAATACATGTACTGATTCCTTCAAGAGTGCCGAACACGTGGGTGGTGTGGGTTTAGCGTTACCCATCATTTTCGTGGTCCTTTACGGTTCGGCATTCCCTGCGGCGAAGGTCGGTCTTTTGTATGCGGGCGTCTTCGAGTTCCTCGCGCTTCGATACGCCTTGGTCGCCGCATTGCTAAGTATCGTGGCTCTCGTGTTGCGGGCGCCTTGGCCGAGGACCCGCCGCGACCTCATGCATATCTGTGTGGCGGGCCTGCTGATGGTCGGCATCTTCAATGCCGCTGCGTTCGCAAGCGTCGCGCTGGGCGTGCCGCCTGCCGTGTGCGCGTTGATCATTGCCTTACAACCGATAATCGTCGCGCTCGGCGCCAAACCGCTTCTGGGCGAGCACACGTCGGGCCGGCAATGGCTTGGCTTGTTGTTGGGTGTACTTGGCGTGTATTTAGTGGTGAGTGGCAATCTGGTGCTCGACACGACCTACATCACGGGAGTGGGGCTGTCACTATTGGCCTTGATATCCCAGGCGGCGGGAAATCTGTACCAGAAGAAGTTCTGTGCCCCAATGAATGTGTTCACCGGAGGCTCGGTGCAGAATCTCATAAGTGCTGCGGTAATGCTTGCTGCCATCGGCGTCTTCGGCATGCACGAAGTACACTGGACAGGGCGTTTCGTGATGTCCCTTGTTTGGATGACCGTCGTAGTGTCGGTGGGAGCGGTGAGTATTCTGTATGTCATGATCCGCCGTGGCAAAGTCAGCGTGGTCGCGAGCCTCTTTTATCTTGTGCCCGTCAGTGCCGCGATCGGTGCCTACGTGTTGTTTTCCCAAGTGCCTACGGGTGTCCAGTTCCTGGGCGCGGTAGTAGCCGCGGCTGGCGTGGCAATCGTGGCACGCCCCGCAGTCGGCCGGGATCGCCTCGAATCTCCGGTGAGTAACCAATAATGCCCCAAAGGGGAGGCGAGTGAGATCTCGTTGCCGCCGTTAAGTCATGACATACGAGACCGTGAGTTTATTCGGCGCAGACCAGCCCATCGCCAACATACGGTTGGCACGCGACCATACATGGGAGTGGGCCATTTTGTGTTCCACATGGCGGTACTGCCTTGTTAACACACCGAGATACCTCACACAGGAAGCCAGGCGACTCGCAGGTGACGAATACCTTGCCCGGCTTGAGTCCGTTAGGTCAAATCACACCTTGGGGAAGGAATCGATTCAATGAAAGACACAGTTACACTTTATCGGCCAACGGTCCCCAAGGAACTTGCGCTTCTGCGGGAAAGCGGTTTTCTAAAATGGCCCCCGCGCCTTCCGGAACAGCCGCTCTTCTATCCGGTGACCAATGAGAAGAATGCCATCGACATCACAAAATCCTGGATTGTGCGACACGACGGTGTAGGTTACGTGACGAAATTCGAAGTGTCCAAGGAGTTCATCGACCGCTGCAAGGTCCATCAACTAGGAATGCCCAGCCAAAATGAATGGTCAATGGCCGCTGAAGACGTTGAAGCCCTCAATCAAAGCATCGTTGGGAAAATCGAGATCATTCGAGAATTCAGAGGGTAAAGTCAACAAACGCACGACCAGAGGCGCATAAACTTCTCACGGACAAATTGGGAAGTGTGCTGACATCAGTATGCAACATTCCAGAATGATCGATGTGACACGTAAACAGCGGACTCAGTGCAACCCGGCTGTCTAAGGAAGAACTCCAAACCTCGCCCCTTGATCCGAAGTGAGACAGTGACGGCATGAAGCAAATGAACCTTGGCGAGAGTGAATTCGAGCGCAAGACCAAGACGACGCGCAAGCGCGAGTTTCTGCGCGAGACGAACCTGGCGGTGCCCTGGGCCGATCTGGTGTCGTTGATCGCACTGCTGCACTTGCCCTCCGGCGCCAAGGGCGGACGCCCCCCCCGCTTGCCGTCGAGACCCTGCTGCGCATTCCCCTTTTGCCGCCGTGGTTCAACCTCTCGGACCCGGCGATGGAGGACGCCCTGTACAACACCCCCTGTTTCGTGAATTCGCGGGCTTGGATGCAGGAAAAGACAAGCGGCCCGACGAAAGCACGACTCTTGGATTCCGCCATCGACTCGATGCGGAGCTTGCGGATCCTGACCACCGTCTACACCACGCTAGCGGTCAACGGACGGCTGCTCAAGAGCGGGGCGGTGGTCGATGCCATGCGGATCGCCGCGCCCAGTTGGACCAAGAACAGCCGCGGTGAACGCGACCCCGAGAAGCGCCAGACCAAGAAGGCAACCAGTGGCGCTTAAGCATGAAAGCGCCTATCGGCGTGGATGCGGGCTCGGGACAGGTGCGCGCGGCGGCAGGCGTGGCGGCCAACGTCTACGACGTGACGCAGGCGCACGCACGGGTGCGCGGAGAGGAAACCGATGTCTTTGCCGTCTCGGACTATCAGGGCGTGGGCAAGCGAGCGAAGCCCCAAGAGATTGGGGGGCAACTGGCACGTGACCCCGTAGCCGGGCAGACGCAAGGCGCTGAACAAGCGTACGCCGACGGGCGCGATCCTGCAGCCGCTGGAGCAGATCAAGGCGAGCCTCCGGGCCAAGGTCGAACACCCGTTCCGGGTGATCAAGCGCCAGTTCGGGCATGTCAAGGTGCGCGACCGGGGTCCGACCAGGAACACGGCGCAGCGGCGCACGCTGTTTGCACTGTCGAAGCTGTGGATGGCGCGGCACACGTTGCTGCAGGACAAACGGAGATGAGTGCGTCCGCAGGTGGCCAGAGGGCCGCGAATCGGGGCGGAATCGACCTCCAGACCGACCTCTTGAGCAAGCATTTGCCGCTATCTGAAATCGCACGCATCAACTCACGTTGCGCCGGGCGTTGTGCAGACTATCCAAAGGGGACAACATGATTGGCATATCGGAAGTGGAATTCAATGGACGCGGCGCATAACGATCAGGGTTGGATCGCGATCATGTAGCGAGCCACGATCTGAACCGGTTGTTGGACAAGCCCGATTCCCTGCAATAGTGCTTTGATTTCCATCCCGGAAGTGGGCGACTTATCCGGCGTGCCGACCTGGCGGCGCCGGCATGGGCGTTCCGGCTTGATGAATCTGGCGATTTTGGGTGAAGTAGTGGGGGAAATGGGAAAAAACCACGTTTTCGCACGCCACTTAACGCGTGTTTTAACGCTATTCCCGTATTGCTGGCTGTGCGACGGGAACGCCGAAAACGCCTTTCCGCTGTCCGGCGCGTTAAAATACGCGTCTGGACTGTCTTTCAAGGAGGGTGTCGTGAAAAAATGGCTTGCTCTCTTCTGCGCCGCCGCCATTTCCGGCTGCGCCACACAGGACGATCTGAGGCGCGAGCGCGTGATGATCGACAAGGCGCGCGGCGACCTGGACCGCGCGACGCTGAATTCGGTCGCCGCCTGCAAGACACGCGCCGCGTGCGACAAGGCGTTCAGTCTGACAAAGGCTTACGTGCAGGAGAATTCCGACATGAAGATTCAATTCGCCGACGACACCATGGTGTTCACCTACAACCCGCTGCGCGTCGGGCAGGTGGCGTTGCGCGCCACCAGAACGCCGGATGCCGGCGACTCGGCGACGATTCGCCTGGACGCCTCCTGCAAGGGGATGAACGAAAGAGATAACTTCCGGCTTTGCGCGCACCGCATGGAGGCGATTTACAACGGCTTCAAGCCTTACGTCGAGTCCCGTCTCTAAGCCGCCGGCGATCAGGCACAGCCGTCGGGGAAGCCGAGAACCACCCGGCGGGTGCGGGCGGATTTCTTTTCGATCTTGGCAACGACGATCGGACCGATTTCGGCGGTGTTGGTCACGTGCGTGCCGCCGCAGGGTTGCCGGTCGACGCCGTCGATTTCGAGCACTCTCACGCGCCCCAGGCCGCGCGGCGGTTGTACGCTCATGCTGCGCACCAGACCGGGATTGGCGTCGAGTTCTTCTTCATCGATCCAGCGGTGCCGCACCGGATGGCTGTCGGCGATCAGGCGTGCAAGGCCTCGGGTGAGTTCGTCCTTGTCCAGCGGTTCGGTCATGTGAAAGTCGAGGCGGGCGTAGGCAGCGGTGATCGAACAGCCGTCCACCGGATGCGGCACCAACGCGCACAGGAGGTGCGTGGCGGTGTGAAAACGCATGTGCGCCTGGCGGCGCGCCCAATCGATACGGGCGGTGAGGGCGAGGCCAGCGGAAATCCCGGCAATCGCCGTGGCCGGCGCGGGCACATGCAGGATCTGCCCCGCTTCGCGCCCCTTGCGGGTGTTTTCGATGACAATCCGCCGGCCATCGGGCAGATGCAGCACGCCGGTGTCGCCGGCCTGGCCACCGCCATGCGGGTAAAAAACCGTGCGGTCAAGCTGGATGCCGTCGTCGGCAACGGCGACGATTCTTGCCTGGCATTCAGCGAGCCGCGCGTCTTCGCGGAACAGTTCTTCGGTAATCATGGTTGTCGTTCGTCAGGCGAGTGTGGCGCGGTGGGCGGCAAGGGCGCGTTCCATGCGCGCGAGCGCCTCTTGCAGCAGGCTTGGCGGCGCGGCGAAATTGAGCCGCAGGTAGCCCGGTCGGCCGAAATCGCCGCCGTCGGAGAGGCCGACGCCGTGTCGTTCGAACCAGGTGGCGGGATTGCCGACCTGTTCGGCGAGCGCGCGGGCGTCGATCCAGGTCAGAAAGGTGACTTCCGGATGACTGTGCGCCAACCCCATGCGCTCCAGCGCCGCCGACACGCGATCACGGTTGTCGCGCAATTGCGCCAGCAGCGCTTGCCGCCATGGTTCGCAAGCGGTGAAGGCGGCCCGCGCGGCGGTGTAGGCGAAACAACACGGCTCGGGCACCAGTTTTTGCATCGCGGCGCGGAAACGGCGGCGCAAGGCGGCGTCGGGTATGATCGCCCAAGCGATGCCGAGTCCGGCGACGTTGTAAGTCTTGCCGGGACCGTGCAGGGTGATGGTGCGGGCCAGCAGGGCCGGCGAGCGCTCGGCCATCGCCCGCGCGAAGGGGATGTGCGGCGTTTGCCCGTCGAGAATCAAGTCGCAATGCACTTCGTCGGAACAGACGAAGAGGTCGTGTTTTTCGCAGAAAGCGGCCAGACGTTCGAGTTCGTCGCGGGAAAACAGGCGGCCGATCGGGTTGTGCGGATGGCAGAGCAGCAGCAGCCGCGTCGCCGCTGGTGGCTGGCGGCCGGCGGTATCCGGCTCGCGCATTACCTCGTCGAGCCGCTTGAAATCAATGACATGCGCCGTTCCGGCGGGATTGACCGGTTTGAGCGGCACGTCAACCAGTTCGCGCCCCTGGAGGCCGGGTGCGTGCAGGAAAGGCGGATACACCGGCGAAAAGGCAATCGCCCGCTCCTTCTCGGCGCAGCAGGCTTTGACCGCCAGATTGAGACCGAGCACTAGCCCCGGAAGCCAGACGATCCACGCCGGGTCGACCGCCCAGCCGTAGCGCGCGTGATAATCCTCGACCAACACCCCCGGCAAATCGCGCGGCGCCGAGGTGTAGCCGTAGTTGCCATGCGCGACATGCGCGGCCAGCGCCTCCTGAATCGCCGGCGGCGCCGGGAAATCCATGTCGGCGACCCACAAGGGTATGACATCCCGATCTGCGTGTTTCATCCATTTGGTGGCGGACCAGGCGCGACGATCATGAACAAGATCGAAATCGAACACGGTTTTCTCCAAAAAAACGAGGAAGGCACTGTCTCACGCGCCATTCCGGGATGTCAATTCGGCAACCGACCGCCATCTTTCGAAATATTCAGTATTGACAGAAATAATTGAAACAACTACTCTCGCCTCATGAAACTGTCTCCGATCAGCGAACGCTTTGTGTTGCACTGGGGCGAAATGGGCACCCGCTGGGGTGTCAACCGCACCGTGGCGCAGACACATGCGCTGCTCTATCTGGCCGAACAGGCGATCACCGCCGAGGACATCGCCGAAACGCTCGGCGTGGCGCGCTCCAATGTCAGCACCAGTCTCAAGGAACTGCTCTCCTGGAAATTGGTGAAGGTGGTGCATGTGATGGGTGACCGGCGCGATCATTTCACGACGTCCAAGGATGTGTGGGAACTGTTCAGACTGATCGTCGCCGGTCGCAAACAGCGGGAGATCGACCCGACCTTGGGCGTTCTCGCCGACTTGCTCGGCAGCCCGGAATTGGACAGCGAAGCCGCCGCGGTACGGCAACGCATTGAAGAAACCGAACGTTTCGTTCGCATCCTGACCGCCTGGAGCGATGAAATGCTGCGTCTCGAACCGGAAACCCTGATGAAGTTGATGCGCATGGGCGCGCAGATTCGCGGACTGATTCGCCGCGACGACGGGCAATGAGCGCCCTTTTTTTGCCACGATATTTCTGTTTATACAGAAATATCAGATTTTATGGGAGGAACAATTATCCGCCGTCATTGATTTCGATCCGACGCACTGCCGCGCGTCGTCGGCCGATAGTGCCGAGGACGACCACCTCTTGCCTGTTTCGTATTGGAGAAAATAATGCTCTCTCATCCTGCAACCCTGCTCGCGATCCTCTTGCTGCCCAGCGTCTGCGGCTGGCTGGCCGCGATTCACTTGCGACAATCCCTGCTCGAATTGCTGATCGGCGAATGCGGCAACGAAGCGCGCGCGCAGTTCTGGTGCCGATTGACGGTCGTCGGCATGATCCTCGGTCCGACCGCGCTGGCATTGATGCGTGCCGAGGCCTGGGAAGGGTGGGTCGAACCGATCGCGCTCGCCCGCGCTTTGCTCAGCGTCAGCTTGAACGGCATTCTGGCGGTGCTCGGGTTCCTGGCCCTGATCATGTGGCGGCAAATACCGTCGCGCCGACAGGCGCTCGCACCGGTGGAAAAGCAGCCGTGAAAATCCTCGTCCGCGGCGCCGACGGCTTTCTCGGCCGACATTTCGTCGCCCACCTGCGGCGCGGCGGTCACACGGTGACGCGCGGCGTGCACCGACCGCGCCTGCCCGGCGACATCGCGCTCGACGCCGGCAGGATCTTTCGCCGGCCTGCTGGCTGCCGCGTCTGGCTGGCGTCGAGGTGGTGATCAACGCGGTCGGCATTCTGCGCGAGCGACGGGCGGGCGATTTCGACCGGCTCCACCACCGCGCGCCGGCCGCGCTGTTCGAGGCCTGCGCTTGCCTCGGCGTGCGTCGCGTGCCGCACATTTCGGCGCTCGGCACCACGGCGACGCCCTATCTGTCCAGCAAACGCGCTGGCGACGACGCCTTGCGACGTTGCTTGCCGCAAGGCGTCGGCATCGCGATTCGGCCGGGGCTGGTTTTCGGGAACGATGGAGCGTCCAGCCGCCTTTTTCTGGCTCTGGCCAGTGTGCCGCTGCACGTCATACCACGCGGCGCCGGACGGGTGCAGCCGGTACATATCGACGATCTGACAGCCCTCGTCGGCCACCTGGCGGAAGACGCCGAGAGTGGCCAAACCGTGCCGCGCATTCTCGAAGTGGCGGGACCACGGCGTCTGCGCCATGCCGAGTGGCTGTCCATCTATCGCGACGGATTGGGTCTGGCCGCCGCCCGACGGCTGCCGCTGCCGGCCACACTGACGACCGGAATCGCCTGGCTTGCCGGCGCCCGGCCCGGATCGCTGCTCACGCCGGCGACCTGGCGGCTGCTGCGCGCCGGCAGCCACGGTGACCCGACCGCGGCGCGCGCTACTGGGTCGGCCGTTGCGCGACCCCGCCGCTTTCATCGACGCCGGCGATCGCGAGGCGCTGCGCGGACGTGCCCTGGCCACCTGGCGCCGACCGGTAGCGCGCGCCGTGCTGGCCATCATCTGGTTGAATCACCGCATTGTTTTCGGCCGGGTTGCACCCAATCGACGACAGCCCGACCCGCCTCGCCGCTTTCCATCTCGCCGGAATACCCGTGCTCATCGTCCTGGCGGCGGCCATCCTGCTTGACGCGCTCTTCGGTCTGGCCGGCCTGTTCAAGCCAGGCGCCCGTCCATGGCAAGCACAATTGGTCCTGATCATCTCCTATAGCGTACTGGTCGCCTGGCGGCTGCCGGATTATGTGAGCGATCCCTTTGGACCGATCCTCAAGAATCTCGCCGTTATCGCCCTACTGTTCCAGATCTGGGCCGAAGAGGAAAAACAATGAGCGCCTACCTGACCGTCAAGTGGTTGCACATTTTGTCGTCGGTGCTGATCGTCGGCACCGGATTCGGAACCGCGTTCTACCTGTTCTTCGTCAACCGCAGCGGTAATGTCGCCGCCACGGCCATCGTCGGGCGACTGGTGGTTCGTGCCGACACCTGGTTTACCGCCCCGGCGGTGCTTTTCCAGCCGCTCTCCGGTGTGTTGTGGTTGATCCGTGAAGCGGGCTGGCTTGCTGGAGAAGGATGGATCGTCGGCGCCATCGTCTTGTTCCTGCTGACCGGCGCCTGTTGGCTACCCGTCGTCTGGCTGCAACGGCGAATGCGCGACATGGCCGTCGCCGCGCACGCCACGGGTCAGGACTTGCCGGAGCGTTACTGGCGATACGCCCGCCGCTGGGAAGTGCTCGGTTATCCGGCCTTTCTGGCCGTGCTCGCGGTGTTTTATCTGATGGTCGTCAAACCGTAGACGGAGCGTCGCACACCGGCGGCGGCATCCGCCGCACTGGAGGAACGGCACACGAAAAGCACAAAAACAAAAGGGCTAGCTTACGCTAACCCTCTGTTTTTTGGCACGCCCGGAGCGATTCGAACGCCCGACCCCTTGGTTCGTAGCCAAGTACTCTATCCAGCTGAGCTACGGGCGCCTTGTGTTGGAGAGCAGGATTATACATAGACCATCGGCGCCACTCAAGCGATATTGGAATCGCGTACCGCGCCCGGGCATCGAAGTCCATACAAAACCGTAACAACGCGCTGACCGGCGCGGAAGCTCAGGGCCGTTCGCCGCCATGCCGCTGGCGATTGTGCGGGGCCGACGCGGCACCGGCCATCTCGCCATCCGAGAAAGCGTGTATAGTGCCCACCGGAATGGCGCCGCGTTCATCCGATGGATGGCGCACTCCTCCGGTGGATTTCCCCACCCGGCCTCTCGCCGATTATCCGAAGGCTCCAGGCCTGTCTTCCTACACACCCCGCCTGAACCGGCTCCGAGGCGTTCCGCCACGGCAGGTCGTTCACAGGAGAAATTATTGCCCGCTTTTGCCTCGCTCGGCCTTTCGGCCGAACTCACCCGCGCTGTCGCCGAACAGGGCTACAGCCAGCCGACACCGATACAGGCGCAGGCCATTCCCGTGATCCTCGCCGGACACGATGTGCTCGCCGGTGCGCAAACCGGCACCGGCAAGACCGCCGGTTTCACGCTGCCCCTGCTGCAACGGTTGATGAACGCCCCGGCCGCGCCCGGCCAGCGCCGCGTGCGCGCCTTGATCCTGACTCCGACGCGCGAACTCGCGGCGCAAGTCGAGGAAAGCGTGCGTATTTATGGCCAGCATTTGCCGATCGCCTCGACCCTGATTTATGGCGGTGTCAACATCAAGCCGCAGATCGATGCCCTGCGTCGCGGCGTCGATCTACTGGTAGCCACTCCGGGACGCCTGCTCGATCATGCCCGGCAAAAAACCGTGAGTCTGGCCGATGTCGAAATCCTGGTTCTCGATGAAGCGGACCGCATGCTCGACATGGGTTTCATCCACGACATTCGGCGCGTGCTGGCGCTGTTGCCGGCTCGCCGGCAAAATCTGCTGTTCTCGGCCACCTTCTCGAACGATATTCGCCAGTTGGCCGACGGTTTGCTGCATGCGCCGGTCCACATCGAGGTGGCGCGCCGAAATGCCGAATCGGAACTGGTGGCGCAACGCGTGCATCCGGTGGACGCCTGGCGGAAACGCGATCTGCTGGCGCACTTGGTGGCGACGGACGACTGGCGGCAGGTGCTGGTGTTCACGCGCATGAAGAGCGGCGCCAACCGCCTCTCGGAATACTTGTGCAAGGCCGGGATCGAAGCCACGGCCATCCACGGCAACAAAAGCCAGCCGGCCCGCACGCGGGCGCTGGCCGGTTTCAAGGCCGGCACGGTACGGGTTCTGGTGGCGACCGATATCGCGGCGCGCGGCCTGGATATCGAGGAATTGCCGCACGTGGTGAATTTCGAACTGCCGAACGTTCCCGAGGATTACGTGCACCGCATCGGCCGTACCGGTCGCGCCGGCAGTAGCGGCGAAGCGATTTCGTTGGTCTCCCAGGAAGAAAACAGCCTGCTGGCCGCAATCGAAAAACTGCTGGGCAAGCGCATCGAACGGCGTATCGTCGACGGTTTCGAACCCGGGCTTGCATCGCCGCCAACCGTCGAAACGCAAAAAACGGTGCCTGGCCCGCGCCAAGGCAATCGCCGCGACGGTAGCGGTCCGAACGCGACAGCGCGGGCGCGTGGCCAAAGCGTCGCGACGGCCCGGCCCAATCCGCCGCCAGCCACCTCGCGGACCGCGCCGCAAACGGCATCGGCAAGCCCTCGCCCATCAGGGCGAGCACGCGGAACGGAGGCGACAGCACCACTGCCGGCAGTGTTTCTCGCGCCGGTTCGCCGTGGCGGCTGACACCCCGTGGCAGGGCTTGCCGCCTTTTTCGCACGCGCCAATTTTCATCCAATCGACACACTATTCCCCAATCTGGAGCCACTAATGAACATTTTTGTGGGAAATCTCGCACCCGACACCACCGAAATCGAGCTGACCGACCTGTTCAAGATTTTCGGCCCGGTAAAATCGGCACTAATCATGCGCGAACTATTCACTGGCGTCTCGAAAGGCTTCGGGTTTGTTGAAATGCCGGGCAAAGCGCATTCGCTCAGCGCGATTTCGGCGCTTGACGGCAAAACCGTAAACGGGCAACCGCTACGGGTCAACGAAGCGATGGCCCGCGGAAACGGCGGCAACCGGCGCCGATAAAACGTTTTCATCGCACCGGTCGGCGCGAGGGGCCGCCAGCGGCCGCAATGCTTGATAAACTGTGCGCCTTCACCGCTATCCGCCTGACCCGTTGGTATGACCATGCCGCTTCGCCGATACGCCCGCTGTTGTTGTCTCGTTTTGCCGCTCGTACTTGCCGCCTGCGCCACCACCGACAAGACCGTCGTCCCCGACCCCGCCGTGAAGACGGCCGTGCCCGATAAAAGCATGCGCACCAATTCCGCGGCACGCCAGACGGCGATCAAGCCGACACCGTTCAGCGACGAAGCCGACAAAAGAACCGTTTATTTCGAACCGGGCGGCACAAGCGTTGACTACGCGGCCATCGAGGTTCTGCGCGAAAACGCCCAGAAATTGAAGGAAGACCCGCAACTGGTGGTGACACTGGTCGGCCACACCGACAATCTGGGCAGCGCCGCCTACAATCTGGCGGTGGCCGACAGGCGCATCGAAGCGGTAAGCGACCGGCTGCGCTCGCTTGGCGTGGCGCGAAATCAGATTCGCCGCCTGCCGCTGGGCAGCGAGGACAGCAGCAAGCTCAAGTGCGAAAGCGACGCCTGCCGGCGCCTGATGCGAAAGGTGGAACTGGTTTACGAACGGCGCTGAGCGCGCCGGTCAAGCCAGCCCCCTGACGGCCAGATCGTGGCCGAGGGTCCGGTCAACCTTGAGGATGTGATTGAGTAGCCAGTCGCGAATGAAATTCATCAACTCGATCGAAATCGCCTCACCGGTGTCGTGCCGGCCCTTGAAGGCTGAAAGCTCGTCGATCAATTTTCGGTGAGCGGCGATGTGCGCATCGCGATGAACGTAATGATGATCGGCCATCAATTTTTCTTCAAACGCAAAATGCGTGGCCGTGTACTTAAACAGTTCGTCCAGAATCCGCTCGCAAATCGCGTTGCCCGACCCGGCGCGCAAGGCGTGATTGAGGCGATTGGCGATGTCGATCAGTTTCCGATGCTGGCGATCGATTTCCTCACAGATCACCGACAACGCGTCCGACCACGTGAGCAGCGGTTTTATCGTTGCGTCGTCGCCAGACCTCGATGCGGCATCGGTGTCCGCACCAATATTGAAGCGTTGAACCTTCGACAACAGCGCACCGGCGGCCTGTTCGAGTTCGCTCGCCGAACACAAGGATTGGGCGGTCGCCGCCGCCGTTTCCTGCGACGCGCACATCACCGAGTCAATATTATTCACGATTTCCCCGATGCGCCCGGTTTGCTCATGCGTCGCTTCCGACAGTGAACGCATCTTCTCCAGCGTACCCTGAGCCTGTTCTTCAATGACATACAAGGTCTCGGCGGCCGAGTTGGCCCGCAGCACACCGTTGGCGATCACCGGCGCGGCCGCATCCATGCCCGCCACGGCGGCGTTCGCATCGGAACGCACCGTCTGGAGGATGCCGCCGATCTCCGCGGTGGCGCGTCCGGTCCGCTCCGCGAGTTTTCGCACTTCGTCGGCGACGACGGCGAAACCGCGCCCTTGCTCGCCGGCGCGCGCCGCCTCGATGGCCGCGTTCAAGGCGAGCAGATTGGTCTGATCGGCGATTTCCTTGATCACCCGCGCCATCTGCCCGATCTCGCCAGTGCTGGCGACGAGCCGGGAAACCTGCTCCGACGAGGCGGCGACGGTATCGGCGATGACCTTCATTTCCGTCGCCACCTGCGCCGCGACCGTTGCCCCGTCACGTGCGCGGCGCGCCACGTCGTGCGCGCCCTGTTCGGTGGATTGCACGAGATCGTTCACCATTCCGACACTGGCCGACACCTCGCTGATCGCCGAACGCGTATTGCCAATCGCCGTGCTTTGCACCTGGGTCGCCAGGTTGATCTGGTTGGCTTCGGCGGAGAGGTGTTCGACATTGGAACGCATTTTGCCGGTATTGACAAAAATGGCCTGCATCATCTCCTTCAAGTTGCTCTGCATGTTGGCCAGCACGAACAACACGCTGTCGCGGTCGCCGGCCCGCAAGGGAATGACGTGGGTCAGATCGCCCTCGGCGACCCGGTTGGCGACCGCCAACGCCTGGCGGGGATCGCCGCCAAACTCTTCGACGATGGTTTTCCGGATGATCCAGCCGAGAAGCAGCAACGCGGAGGTGGCCGAGAACACCACGACAACGCTACGCAAAGCGTTTTCCCGGAACATCCGGTCCAGATCATCGATATAGACACCGGAACCGACCACCCAGCCCCACGGCTCGAATTTCTTGACATAGGACAGCTTGACGAATAACTCCGCGCTCACGCCGCCGCCCGCGACAGGCTTGGGCCAAAGATATTCGACATAACCGCCACCCGCTCGGTCAACCACCTCGCTGAAAGCGAGGAACAGATTCCGGCCATCGACCGGGATTTTCTCGCCGCCGACACCGGCCTGCAATGAGATCGCCTTGTTGAAACGCGCCTCGTCGAGCACCTTGCCATCCAGCGCCGGTAGCGTCGGATGCATCACCATCCGGGGCACCGGCTTGCCGAGATCGTTGATCCAGAAATATTCGCTTTTCTCGTAGCGCAGATGCCTGATCGCGGCGATCGCCTGCTGTTTGGCCTCCTCCTCGCCAAGCGCGCCGGCCTTCTGCAAACCGTGGTAATGGTCGACCAGGCTGAGCGCGGTTTCCACCAGATGGCGGGTTTTCACCTCACGATCGTCGTGCAACAGCGCACGCATCGAAAACAGGCTCTGCCAGACGATCAGCGCCATGGCCAACAAGGCCAGCACCGCCGTCATCGATAACCGGTTCATCAAACTGAAGCGTCGCAACATGGCAATCATTTCAATGCTTTCGCCGAAAGTGTTTCTTTCATGCTGGACCACGACCGGCGAAGATGCAACTATCTAATCGATAAGCGATTAATTTTATTTTTATTTTCAAGCATGCCCGGATATCGCGCACAGATGGCTCTCCGGCAAGGGAAGCGACGATCGGTAACCGAGCGTTGAGCGCGGCGGCGGCAAAACTGGCTTCACGCCATTGCACCGGATCTCCAGCCGGCTGAACCGATCAAGCACCCGGTCCGTCCCGCCTGGTGGGCCGACGGCGTGGCGATGAGGCTCCGCCGACGAGCTTGCCATCCTCGCACCCGATCTCGTCATTCTTGAGCAGCGGGGAAGTGCCCAAGGCTTCGGCCCGCGAGAGAGATCGGCGGCCGGACCGGCTCTAGACCGGTCAACAACCCGACCGGCCGTCCTTGGTCAAGCGGCTCCGTCCGCCGCGCAAACTCGGTTGCGACCCGCCTTCTTGGCTAAATAGAGGGCGCGGTCGGCTCGTGCATAGACACGTTCCCAGGACTCGTCGCCAGACCCGGGGTGAGCAACGCCTCCGCTGACGGTAATCTCCAACCGGCAACCACCCACGATGAAGGCACGGGCGGCCACCGCTTGCCGCAAGCGTTCTGCCGTACCGACGGCGGCACTCGCATCGAGATCGCCCAGGCAAAGTACAGCGTACTCCTCACCACCGACCCGGCCGATGACTTCAAGATTTTCCCGCGTATTGTGGCGGAAAGTTTCAGCGACACCGACCAACACGGCGTCACCCGCATCGTGACCATGCGCATCCTTAACCGCTTTGAAATGGTCGATGTCGAACAGAATCAGAGCAAAACACGTCCCACCGCGCTGCATCCGCCCGAAGGCTTCGTCGCAGCGGTGACTGAAATAGCGGCGATTGTAGAGTTTGGTCAGAAAATCGGTGATCGCCTCCTGCTCGAGGCGAGCGTTGAGCGCCTGCAACTGCCGATAGGCCGCCTCCTTTTCGCCTTCGATCAAGAGTCGCCAGAGTTCCGTTTCAAAGCGGTGGGCACAGATTTGCGCGATTTCCCGCAACACGTTGGCTTGCGCCACTGTTGAGATCGGACGCGTGGAAATGATCGCGTAGTGACCGATCATCTCGCCGTCGCGGCTCCACAGGGGAATGCCTATGTAACTTTCAAACGTCGAGCACTTCTCGGCCTGAAAATTGCGAGAGACATCGCCCTCGATCACCACGGGAACCCCGTTGAAGACCAATTCGCACGGCGTTCCGACCAGGTCGAAATCAAAGCTGTCAAGAATGCGGCCTTCCTGCCACGCGGCCAGTACCCGCACGCGGGTAGGCGGATAGTCGAGAGCCCGAGTCACGAAAACCATGTCCGCATCAAACAAATTGCCCACCGCCTCGACTGTTTTGGTAAAAAAATCATCGCCCAGGTACGGTGAGGTGATTTCCACCAAACGTTTCAGAATGGTGTAGGCATCGCCCTCTTCAATCATGTTCTGCCCTTTTCAGAAAAAGAACGCCTCCGAATCCGAAGACCGCCACCACACGGCCGGCCAATCCCGTCAAGAATGGCAACGAGCAGCCTTTTTCAAGATTGGCTTGCCTGTCCTGGCGCGAGCAAACTATTGGTGCGGAGCACCGAAAACGGCCATTCCTCATGAGGTGTCCATGAGCGCCGCGCGGAGATCATGGTTCGCTCCGCACTGCGTCCGCCAGTGACTAAAATTGAAGAATCCGGCATAACGCGCCACGCGTGGCACGGCCCAGGGTGCGAAGAATCGTGGAATTCACCTCATTGGATCTCGTTGCTTTGCGCAACGATTTTCGTTTGCGGCCGCGTGCCGCCAAACGGGATTTTTCCCGCCGAAACGTCCCCCTACCTCCCCGAGTAAAACACGCCAAAAAAACCGACCACGTTTTTTGGTGTCGTTGTTTGGTGTTTTCCGGCCTCCGAACCCTCGAACACTGATCCGACAGCGCGGCCAGGCGCCGGACCAAGCGGCAATGGAATAATCCGAAAACTTCTGGCCATCCGTCGTGACACCACTAAAAGGACGGAAAAACCGCCAGTGTCCGTTTCAGTGCGGCGTCGTCCGTCGAATGACCGAACCGGGGCGGCGGTGACTTTATCATCCCTTCGAACGACCATCATGAAAGTACGTACAACCGTGCCGGATTTCGGGTTGTCGGCCACCGTTTTTCCGAGAACCGGCGAAGCGAAAAAAATCGCCTCGCCGTTCTCCGCCCGCGGCCCTGCCGTCGCGATTACCGCTTACATGCTGCGCCGGTATTGGCCACCGACATCGTAAAGCGCGGTGGTGATCTGTCCCAGCGAACACAGCCGGACGGCGTCAATCAGGACCGCGAAAACGTTGCCGTTATCGATCACGGTTTGTTTCAGGCGCTCAAGCATCGCCGCCGATTCGCCGGCATTGCGTTGCTGGAACGCTTGCAGGCGATTGAGTTGCGATCGTTTCTCCTCGTCGGTCGACCGGGCCAGTTCGATCTCGACCTGCGCGTCGCCCTGCGGATTGCGGAAGGTGTTGACGCCGACGATCGGGAACGAGCCGTCGTGTTTCTTGTGCTCGTAATACAGCGATTCCTCCTGAATCTTGCCGCGCTGGTAGCCGGTTTCCATGGCGCCGAGCACGCCGCCGCGCGAGGCGATGGCCTCGAATTCCTTGAGCACCGCTTCCTCGACCAGATCGGTGAGTTCGTCGATGATGAACGAGCCTTGGTTGGGGTTTTCGTTCATCGCCAGGCCCCATTCGCGGTTGATGATCAACTGGATGGCCATGGCGCGGCGCACCGATTCCTCGGTCGGGGTGGTGATCGCCTCGTCGTAGGCGTTGGTGTGCAGCGAATTGCAGTTGTCGTAGATGGCGATCAGCGCCTGCAAGGTGGTGCGGATGTCGTTGAAGGCCATTTCCTGGGCGTGGAGCGAGCGGCCGGAGGTCTGAATGTGGTACTTCAGTTTCTGGCTGCGTTCGTTGGCGCCGTACTTGTTCTTCATCGCCACCGCCCAGATGCGACGGGCGACGCGACCGATGACCGAGTATTCCGGGTCCATGCCGTTGCTGAAGAAGAACGACAGGTTGGGCGCGAAATCGTCGATATGCATGCCGCGCGCCAGATAGGCTTCGACGTAGGTGAAACCGTTGGCCAGGGTGAAGGCCAGTTGCGAGATCGGGTTGGCGCCGGCTTCGGCGATGTGATAGCCGGAAATCGATACCGAGTAGAAGTTGCCGATGTTGTTGTGGACGAAGAATTCCTGGATGTCGCCCATCATCTTGAGCGCGAATTCGGTGGAGAAGATGCAGGTGTTCTGGCCTTGATCCTCTTTCAGGATGTCGGCCTGTACCGTCCCGCGCACGTTGGCCAGTACCCAGGTGCGGATTTTCTGGATTTCGTCCTCGGTCGGATCGCGGCCGTTGTCGACGCGGAACTTGTCGATCTGCTGGTCGATGGCGGTGTTGAAGAACATCGACAGAATGATCGGCGCCGGGCCGTTGATGGTCAGCGAGACGGAGGTGGTCGGCGCGCACAGTTCGAAGCCGTCGAACAGCACTTTCATGTCGTCGAGCGTGGCGATCGAGACGCCGGAATTGCCGACCTTGCCGTAAATGTCCGGCCGCGCGTCCGGGTCGCAACCGTAGAGGGTCACGGAATCGAAGGCGGTCGACAGCCGCTTGGCGGGCATTCCCTCGGAAACCCGCTTGAAGCGCCGGTTGGTGCGGAAGGCATCGCCCTCGCCGGCGAACATCCGCGTCGGGTCCTCGTTTTCGCGCTTGAAGGCGAAGACGCCGGCGGTGAACGGGAAGGAGCCGGGGATGTTTTCCCTCATCAGGAAACGCAACACTTCGCCGTCGTCCCGGTAGGTCGGCAGCGACACCTTGCGGATGCGCGAGCCGGACAGCGAGCTGTTGGTCAGCCGGGTACGGATTTCCTTGTCCCGGATTTTGACCACGTACTCGTCCTGCGCGTACAGCTCGACGGTTTTCGGCCACATGTCGAGCAGCTTTTTCGCCCGCGCGTCGAGTTGCGAATCCTTCCAGGCGACCATTTCGTCGAAGTCGCCGGCGGCCTTGCCACGGGCTTGAAAAAGCGTCTTGGCGATGCGCAGCGACTGCCGCTCGCGGGCGATTTCGGCCTGTTCGGCGGTGTGGGCGTGGTAGCCGCGAACCGCTTCGGCGATCTCGGCCAGGTAGCGCACGCGTTGCGCCGGGACGATGGCCCGCTGGTTCGACGACTGCCGGACGCCGATCGTCGGCAACTTGCCTTTTTTCAGCTTCAGGCCAAGCGCGCCGAGCTTGTGCGCGATGGCCTGATAGAGCGCGGTGACACCGTCGTCGTTGAAGCGCGCGGCCATGGTGCCGAAAACCGGCATTTCGTCGGGGCTTTGCGAGAAAGCTTCATGGTTGCGCTGATACTGCTTGCGGACATCGCGTAGCGCATCGTCGGCGCCCTTGCGGTCGAATTTGTTGATCGCCACGAAGTCGGCGAAGTCGAGCATGTCGATCTTTTCCAGCTGCGAAGCGGCGCCGAATTCGGGAGTCATCACATACAGCGAGACGTCGACCAGCGGCACGATCGCCGCATTGCCCTGACCGATGCCCGAGGTTTCGACGATCACGAAATCGAAGCCGGCCAGTTTGCAGGCGGCGATCACTTCCGGCAAGGCGCTGGAGAGTTCCGAACCCGTATCGCGCGTCGCCAGCGAGCGCATGAAGATTCGCGGGTGCTCGATGGCGTTCATGCGGATGCGGTCGCCAAGCAGCGCGCCGCCCGTGCGCTTGCGCGACGGATCGATGGAAACGATCGCCAACTTGAGGCTGTCCCCCTGATCGAGCCGGAAACGGCGCACCAGTTCGTCGGTCAACGAGGATTTTCCAGCGCCGCCGGTGCCGGTGATGCCCAGCGTCGGCACCTTCAGCGCGGCGGCGGCATGCACGATTTTCTTGCGCAGCGCTTCCGGATAAACGCCGTTTTCCAGGGCAGTGATGATTTGCGCCAGTTTACGCCGGTCGCCGGCCTTCAGCGCCGCCAGAACGGCCTCCGGCTCGCTTGGCGCCAGCGTTGACAGATCGACATCGGACTTGGCCACCACCTCGTTGATCATGCCCTGCAGCCCCATTGACTGGCCGTCCTCCGGCGAGTAGACCCGTGTCACGCCGTAGGCATGCAATTCCTCGATTTCGCTGGGGACGATCACGCCGCCGCCGCCGCCGAACACCTGAATGTTTTCGCCGCCACCGGCTTTCAGGAGATCGATCATGTACTTGAAGAATTCGACATGCCCGCCCTGGTACGAGGTGATGGCGATCCCCTGCACGTCTTCCTGCAACGCCGCATTGACGATCTCCTGCACCGAACGGTTGTGCCCGAGGTGAATCACTTCGGCGCCGGTCGATTGCAAAATGCGGCGCATGATGTTGATCGACGCGTCATGCCCGTCGAACAGCGAGGCGGCGGTGACGAAACGCACCTTGTTCTTCGGCTTGTAGGGCGAGAGCTTTTTGGCGATGGAAAGGTCGGTCATGAGGTTCGGTCTCCACGAAATCGGAAATGTTCCGGTTACCAGGAAATTGCACAAGGACGCCCATGGTAAAAAGTTGCGGGCAAGAAAGCCATTACCCTATACGCCTCGAACAATGTAAAAATTGCCAACTTGAAATTGTCTGTCAATACACAGCCTTGCGCGGCACAAATGCCACACCCTGAAAAGACCGCCAAACGCCGCGCGACAGTGGCGGTCGCCTTCGTGCAAGGCATGCTCGCCGGTCCGCGGCACGCGGGGCACGACGCCGAACGGCTACTGGAACGCGCCGGCATCGCCCGGTCGCTGCTCGATGACCCGATGGCGCGCATCCCGGTCGCGCGCTACGCCGAACTCTACAACCTGATCAATCTCGAACTCGACGACGAGGGCTTCGCGCTGTTTTCGTCGCCGATGCGGGTCGGCACATTCGAGTTTCTCTGTCGCGGCATCATCAGCGCGCCGACACTGGCCGAGGCCATCGCGCGCAGCATCCGTTTTCTGCGGCTGGTGCTGCCCGATTTGGCGGTGCGCGTCGACCGCGATGGCGAGCAGGCGCGCCTGTGCATCGGTGAAGCGCGGCCGCTGTCGATCGGACGGGTGTTTGCCTTCGAGTGGCTGCTGCGCTGGCTGCACGGCCTGTTTTCCTGGCTGGTCGGGCGCGGCATCGTCCTCGACGCCGTGGCCTTTCCCTACCCACGCCCCGCGCACGCCGACGACTATGTCTTGATCTACACCGCGCAATCGACCTTCGACGCCGAGTTCCTGACCGCCCGCTTCGCCGCCAACCTGCTCGACCTGCCGGTCTGCCGCGACGATGCCTCCCTGCGAAGCTTTCTCGACGGCGCGCCCGGCAAGTTGACAACCCTTTACCGGCGCGATCGCGAGATGGTGCTGCGCGTGCGCAACGCGCTGCGCGACGCGCGGACCGCCTCGCCATCCTTGCCGGAGATCGCGCACACCCTGCATTTATCGCCACGCACCCTGCATCGTCGCCTGGGCGAGGAAGGCTCCAGCTTTCAGGCGATCAAGGATGCCTTGCGCCGCGATCTGGCGATCGAGCGCCTGACGAAAACCACGAAAACGCTGACCGCTGTCGCCGCCGAACTGGGATTTGCCGACACGGCGGCGTTTTACCGGGCTTTCCTGCGCTGGACAGGCATGGCGCCGGCCCATTACCGGCGGCGACACCCGCCGATGGCCGGCAACGGCGCGGCGCGCGGACAGGACGATGCGCTCAACGGCGATCGTTCATGAATTGGGTGGCGTTTTCGAGATCGGCGTGGGTGCTGCTGCCGTATAGCGCGTTGACGAACTTGCGCCAGACCAGATCCGGCTCGCCGAGCCGGAAGGTGTACAGGCCACCATCGCCTTTCTGGGCGGCCGAGACCTGCACCCGCGACACTTCGGAGGGACCCAGCTGGATGGTGATTTCACCCCAGTAATTGATCGGAATCGCCGCCAGGGCGTGCGCCTTGAAGCCATAGCGCGAGAGTTGCACGATTTCGAGCGCCACCTTGCCATCATCGACGCCGTCGCCCCCGCCGACCGAGAAGCGCGCCGGACAGCGGACGGAGAAACGGCGGTGCCGCTGACCATCGACGCCATCCTCATCCGTCTCCGGGGGACTGGGCGGCAGCACGGCGCGGTAGGCCGGCAAATCGTAGATGGTATTCAGGAGAATTTTCTTGCGATCGCTGATCGTGCTGAAAACGTTGGTGCGCACGTTGAAAAAGTAATCCAGCAGTTCCGGTGTCAGCACGGGATCGTTGGTGGTGTAGAAACGGCGCGGCGGCAGTTTGATATTGTCCAGCTTGACCTGGGTAAAGAACGCGTGCAGGTTTCTCCGCGGTGGCTTCATGCCGTAGTGTTTTCTGAAGATTTCCGGCGCGGTGCCCAGATCGAGCGTCGCGCCGACCGCCGGGGCGCCGTTCACGAAGTCGTAGTTTTCGACCACATTCTGCGTCAGTCGCTGGAAAAACAGCAGCGATTCGTACATTTCGATGTGCGAGGGATTGACGGCGATGACCAGGTGCCGGGTATCGAAGAACGTCGTGCAATACTCGTACATGAACTTCATCAGCGGAAAGAGGATGCTGCCGCCGGTGCGCCGAAAACGTCGGTGGATGGCCAGCGCCGACACTTCCGCGATGTTGCCTTTCTTCGCCCGCAAGGCGCTGAGATCGAAAATCCGTTGCAACGGAAAACCGAGGACGCTTTCCCGGATCAAGGACAGGGTGCCCACCACTTCGCCATCGAACTTGGCGCACAAGGTGGTGGTCGTCGGCAAGGCATGGTAGATGGTCACCCGCATGCCGGAAGGATCCGGTGTCATGAAACCACTGTCGACGTAGGCATCGTGCAGCAGCTTGAAGCACGCTTCGAGTTCCTCCTGGGTATCGGCGATCTTCAGGACCAGGCGATCTGTCGGCTCGGGGTTGCAATCGACGAAATTGCGATAAACGGCAAAACGCCGTTTGGTCGGCAGAAAGTTGAAGAACCGCTTCAGCGTTCGCTGCACCAGCTTGCGTACTGGAAGAATAATTTTTTTAATCATCAGCATTCCCTCAGCAAGCCCAGCTGTCCGAAAGGCACGCTTTTTCCATGCTCTCACCGGAACACCTCCCCATGACGTTCCGGAAAAATCCCCCTTTGTTCAACTGTCTACTGTACCGAAATCCCGGCCAAAGGTGCAAAACTCCGCTGCCGGAGACTTACAAGCCCAGCGGCGAGAGATCCAGTCGCCCGTCGACAACCCCCGGGCACCAGAAATAGGCGCCGGTTTCCGGGTGCGTGAACTTGAACAAGCCGTCGACGATACCGTCCTCGGTACCCAGCATCCGCCGCAACTGCGCTTCGAAGGCGTCGAAAGAAGTGGCGAAGGAAACGAACATCAGCCCGCCGCGATTGCCCTCGACCCACGGCATCGAACGCCGCACGACAAAGGCCGCCGGCGTGAAACTCTCCTGCGCGGTACGTTTGACGTGCGCCGATTCCGGCGCATCGTCGATTTCGTCGTTATCGACCTGGCGACGACCGACGCTCAGATCGCGCTCGTCGGCGGTCATGGCCTCCAGCCGGGAAAAGTTGTGCGCCCAGCGCTGCACGGCGACGAAGCTGGAGCCGCCGAGTCGCGGGTCCTTCGGATCAACGATCGCCGCCTCGCGGGCCGCGTCGCCGGTCGGATTCTCGGTCCCGTCCTCGAAACCGGACAGATCGCGGCCACCGGCATGGAGAAACGCATCGCGGTTGTCGTCGAGCCGGAACGCCGGCGCCAGTGCCTGCTCCAGACGGCGGGAGCGATGCAATAGCTCACCGCGGTCGTCGCCGCGCAACCAAATCCACAGCGCCATCGGCGTCGCCGGAACGTCGACGCCAAGACCGGTCAGCGCCGGGAAGGCGCGCAAGCCCGGTATCTCCTCGCTCAGGGCCGACACCAGAAGGCGACCGAAACCGACCACCGTCCGTTCGCCATCGGCCAGATCGCGCAGCGCGCGCAGGCTGTCGCTGGGATGCGAGGACGGTTCGAGCGAAAAAGACAGGTAGCGCGCCAAGGGGGGCAAGGGAAGCAGGATGCCGGCTTGTGGTGTGTTCATCGTCGGACGACCTCGGAGAGATGGGCGGTTGAAGAACGATTCATAAAGTGGCGAGTTGCGCGAAACCTTCGCGGGCGCCGATCGCGGCGGCGTTGCCCTCCGCGCAATCGACGCCGTCGACGCGCGCCATCGGCGGCCCGCGATGCGCCCAGGCGAGCAGCGCCTCGACCGCTTCGCGCGGGCCTTCGACCAGCGCCTCGACGCGGCCGTCGCCGCGGTTGCGCACCCAGCCCGTGACGCCGAGGCGGTTCGCTTCGGCGCAGAAGGACCAACGATAGCCAACACCCTGGACACGGCCGCGAATGCAAAAACGTCGGCAGATGATCTGGGGCATGGTCGACTCCGGGTGCGGCGCGGATGGAACGCGGATGACAGCAATACTGGCATAATCGCCCCCGATGAAAAAGAGTATTTCCGGGGGGCTCCTTTTTCTGCCCCGCTTCCCTCGCCAACGATGCTGAAAATCCTGCTCCTGCTGCCGCTTTTCGGCGCCCTGCTGCTGCTGCTGCTGCCCAGTCGCCGCGTGGACCTGTTGCGCCGTTCGGCCAGCGCGATCGCCGCCGCGACCGTCGTCTGCGCCTGTCTGCTGCTGGCCGATTTCGATCCGACAAGCGCCGAAATCCAGTTTTTTGAAACCCGCCCCTGGAATCCCCGGCTCGGTTCCAATCTGGCGCTCGGGGTGGACGGCGTTTCGCTGCCGATGGTCCTGCTGGCCACCGTGCTCTGTTTTGTCGCCATTTTTTCCTCGCAAGGGATTCGCAACGGCGCCAAACTCTATTTCTTTCTGCTGCTGGTTCTCGAAACCGCCTTGCTGATCGTGTTCACCGCCCGCGACTGGTCGCTGTTCTACGTCTGCTGGGAACTGACGCTGATTCCGCTGTTTTTTCTGATCGATCGTCTCGGCGGCGCCAATCGTCACCGCGCGGCGCTCAATTTCGTGCTTTACACCCTGGGCGGTTCGGTATTCATGCTCATCGCGCTGCTGCTGCTTTACGACGTGGCGCCGGGGCATAGTTTCGCGATGAATGACATGGCCGAAGGCGGCGCGCAACTGCCGCTGCGGACGCAGACGCTGATCTTCGTCGGCCTGCTGATCGGCTTCGGCGTCAAGATGCCGATCGTGCCCTTGCACGGCTGGCTACCGCTGGCGCACGTCGAGGCGCCGAGCCCGATTTCGATCCTGCTTTCCGGCATCCTGCTGAAAATGGGCGCTTACGGCTTGATCCGCGCCGCCGGCACCTTGCCTGCGGCGGCACTGAACTTGCAGGACTGGCTGGCGGGTCTGGCCTTGCTGAGCCTGCTCCACGGCGCGGTGCTGGCCTGGCGGCAAACCGACCTGAAGGCGATGATCGCCTATTCGTCGATCTCGCACATGGGCATCGTCCTGCTCGGGATCGCCGCGCTCAACAAGGCCGGACTCAACGGCGCGCTGATGCAGATGGTCGCGCACGGACTGGTCGCCGGCCTGTTGTTCCTGCTGATCGGCCTGCTCTACGAGCGCACGCACACTCGCGACCTGGCGGTTTACGGGTCGCTGAACCGGGTGGCGCCGCGCTTCGCGGCCTTCCTGATCTTCACCCTGCTGGCGGCGGTCGGCCTGCCGGGAAGCGCCGGTTTCATCGCCGAACTGCATGTGCTGATCGGCGCCTATGGCCGCTGGGGCGGCTGGTTGGCGCTGGTGTCGCTCGGCATGCTGATCACCGCCGCCTACGCCCTGCGCGCCATCCGCTGCCTGTCGACCGGTCCCGAACGTCCCTTTGGCGGCACGCCGGCCGGCGTGGCGGCCTTCGCCGATCTCGACCGCAACGAAATCGCCGCCGCCGGCTTGCTGGCGGCCGGCATCGTCGGCATGGGCTTCTACCCGGCGCCGCTGCTCGACATCCTGGCCTCGTCGGTAAGCCGGCTGGCGCATCATTTCGGGGGCTGAGTGAGTCCGCCGCATTCCGTCTCTTCGACAGCCGGCCGCGCGAGCAACGACCCGCTGGCGCGCGTCCAGGCCTGCCTGGACGAACTGGCGCATGTCCTGCCCGCGCAAGCGCCCTTGCGCGACTTCGTTCATCACAACACCTTGCACGCGTACCAGCATCTGCCTTTCGCCACCGCGTTGACCGAAGCGTCGCGCCTTGGCGGCGCGCGGCCCTGGCTGGCGCCGCAACGCTGCCGCGAACTGTTCCAGGCCGGACGGATCACCACCGCCGATCTCGACGCGGCGCTGCGACAACTGCCAGCCCTGCGCGCCGACGACGCGCTGCTCGACGGCGACGATTTCGAACTGCGCCGCGGCGACGTGCTGCGGGCGGCGCTGCTGCACGCGCCGGAAAGCGTCACGCCGACCCGTCTGCGCTGGCTGGCCGAGGAACGGGCCGTGTTCGCCAAGCTGCCCGACGACATGGAGCCACGTGCGCGGCAACGCCTGCTGCGCGCCGCCGCGGCCGACGGACTCGACGAGCGCGCGGCCGTCGCCGACCTGTGGGCGGCGGCGCGGGATCTGGCTCCCGAGCGCGTCGACGAACCGGCGCCCCTCGCCGAAACCCTGGCCGCGCCCACGGCCGAGGCGGCAGCCGCGCTTTGGCAAGAACTGCTCGCCCGCCTGGGCGAGACGTGGACCCCGGCGGAACTGCTGCGGCATCTTTCCGGCGAGGATTTTCGGCCGGCGCTGCGGACGATGTTGATCCGTCACCTCGCCGCCCATCTCGACCAGGGTCTGGCGGCCTGGCGGAACCCGGCGCGCGAACACGGCTTCTACGCTGCCTGGCGCCACAGCGCCGGCCAGGACTGGGGATGGGAATTCGACGAATTCCCCGGCGCGCGGCATGAAGTCGAGCAATTGCCCGACGAGCCGCTACCGGCGATGGTCGGCGAGTTGCGGCGGCTGGGCATCGCCGAAAGCGACTGGGCGCCCTGCCTGCGCCGGCTGGCGCTGGAACTTCCCGGCTGGGCCGGCATGTTCCATCGGCGCCAATCCCGCCCCGAAGCCGGCGATCCGCCGGTGGCGCTGGTCGATTTTCTCGCCGTGCGGCTCGTTCTCGAAAGACTGCACGCCGAACGCCTGCTCCGCCGTCTATGGGGCGTTTCGCTGCCGCTGCAAACGCTCGGCGACTACTTCGTCACCCGGCCGGCGGAACTTGTGGCCCGCGACGCCCACAGCGATCGCCGGCTTCCCGACCACGCGCTCGAATGGCTGCAAGCCCACCTTGGCGAGCCGACCAACGACGATGGTGACATCTGGCGACAGTTGGCGACCCGCCTGGCGGCGGCGCTTCGCGCCAGCGCGGCATCCGGCGACCGCGCATCGTCGGACGCCTGGCCGCTGTTCGTCCTCGCCCGCGATCTGGGGCTGTGCGGACGCGAATTACGCGCCATCGGCCGCGCCGGCGCCGAAACCATGCGGCGTTGCGCCGACTCGCCGAGCGACGAGCAGCGAGGCCTGCTGTGGCTGCTGGCTTACGAACATCATTACCGACAACAACTCTTCGCGGCGCTGACCGCCAACCACCGTCGCGCGCGGCCGCTGGCGGGACGTGCCAGCGCGCAACTGGTGCTGTGCATGGATGATCGCGAGGAAGGCACCCGCCGCCACCTCGAAGAAGTCAACCCGACCTACGAAACCTTTGGCGCCGCCGGCTTTTACGGCGTGCCGATGCTCTGGCAAGGACTCGACGACGACGCGCCGACCGCGCTGTGCCCGGTGGTGGTGCGACCGGAGAATACCGTCCATGAAACCGTGCCGGCGAATGCCGAAGCGGCCGGCGACCGTCACCGGCGGCGACGGCGCTGGCGCCTGGCATGGCAGGAACGCCTGCACCAGGGCACGCGACGGGGCGGTTTGCGGGCAGCGATGCTCAACGCCGCCGCCGCGCCGCTGGCCCTGCTGGTTCTGCTGGCGCGCACGCTGACGCCGGGACGCTTCGGCGACTGGCTGGCGCGTCGCCGCCAAGCCTTCGATACCCTCGTGCCCAGCACGCTGCACTTGACCGCCACGGCGGAAGAGGCGCGTCGTCCGGCGAGCGCCGAGGCGCCGCGTCGCGGCTTCAGCGAGGACGAGCAGGCGGCGCGCGTCGGCGCTTTCCTGCGCGGCATCGGCCTGACCGAGCATTTCGCGCCCTTGGTGGTGATCGTCGGGCACGGCTCGGACAGCCGCAACAACCCGCATCTGGCGGCTTACGATTGCGGCGCCTGTTCCGGTCGCCACGGCGGTCCCAACGCCCGTGTTTTCGCGGCGATGGCCAACCGCCCGGCGGTGCGCGCGCGTCTGGGCGCACAAGGGCTGCGCATTCCCGACGCCACGTATTTCCTGAGCGTCGAGCACAACACCTGCGACGAGACTTTCGCCTGGTACGACACGGACGCGATCCCGGCCAGCCATCGGGCGGCGGTGACCGCCTTGCAGCGCGACTGCGAAATGGCGGCGCGTCTGCATGCCGTCGAGCGCTGCCGCCGCTTCGCCTCGGCGCCGACCAGACCCTCGCCGCGGCAAGCGTTGCACCATTTGCGCGACCGCCGTCAGGATTTCGCCCAAGCGCGGCCGGAGTTGGGCCACGCCACCGTCGCCGCCGCGGTCGTCGGCCGCCGGACGATGAGCCGCGGCCTCTTTCTCGATCGGCGCGTGTTTCTCATTTCCTACGATCCGCTGCCGGACGCCGACGGAAGCATCCTGGAAAGCACCTTGTTGGCCGCCGGCCCGGTCGGCGCCGGCATCAGCCTCGAATACTATTTCTCGACGGTCGACAACGAGGGTTTCGGCTGCGGCAGCAAGGTCATGCACAATCTGGCCGGCTTGTTCGGCGTCATGCAGGGCGCGAGTTCCGATCTGCGCACCGGTCTGCCACTACAGATGATCGAAGTCCATGAAGCAATGCGCCTGCTGGTCGTCGTCGAGCAGACGCCGGAAATTCTCAGCGCGATTTACCATCGGCAAGCACCGCTGCGCGAGTTGATCGGCCAGGGCTGGATCGTCCTGGCGGCACAGGAGCCGGACTCGGGAGCGATCCATCTCTTCGATCCGGCCGTCGGCTGGCAGGCGTGGCGGGCGGAGACCGACGCGGCGCCGCTGCCCGAGGTCGAACGCTCGGCCGACTGGTTCGCCGGCCGGGACGACGCGCTACCGCTGGCCTTGCTGCGGCGCCCGGTGGCGACACGATGAACGCCTTCGCCATCTTCGCCGCCGCGCTCGCCGCAACGCCGCCGCTGGTCGCCCTGGTGCCGCTGCTGCCGCTGCTGGCGGCGCTGGCCATCGCGTTCCGCCTGTTACGCGGACACGGCGAGGCGCAGGAAGCCGTGACGGCGGGCGTGGCCACGGCGGCGGCGCTCGGCGCGCTGCTGCTGTTGCTGGTGCTCGATCTGGCGGCGCTCGTCCGCGAGGCCGCCGCCGTGACGATCCTCGACGACTGGCTGCACATCGGCGCGGTGCCGGTCCGCCTGTCGTTCATCCTCGACGCTTATAGCTTGCCGATCGCGACGCTGGTGGCGCTGATCGCCTGGATCGCGCTACGTTTTTCGGCGACCTATCTGCACCGTGAACGCGGCTTTGGCCGCTTTTTCCTCGGCATGTGCCTGTTTCTGGCCGGCATGCTGCTGATCGTTCTCGCCGGCAACGCGGTGCTGGCTTTCGTCGGCTGGGAACTGGCCGGTTTCAGCTCGTGGTTGTTGATCGGTTACGCCTGGGAGCGGCCGGTGGCCACCGGCAACGCACTGTTCGTTTTTCTGACCAACCGTATCGGCGACGCCGGCTTCCTGCTTGGCATCGGCCTGGCGACATGGTCGGCGAGCACCGTCGAGTGGACCGGTCTGGCCGAGCAGGCCGGCAACGGTAGCCTGACCACGGTGACCCTGCGCCTGCTGCTGATCGGTTTCACGGTCGCCGCGCTGACAAAATCGGCGCAACTGCCGTTCTCGCCGTGGATCGCCCGCGCGCTGGAAGGACCAACGCCGTCGTCGGCGGTTTTTTACGGTTCGCTGCTGGTGCATGCCGGCGTCTATCTGCTCTGCCGCCTGCAAGGCGCGCTGGTGCAGGTGCCGGACCTGATGACGTTGCTGGCGGTGCTCGGCCTGGCGACCGCGTGCTATGGCGGCCTCTGCGCGCTGGTGCAAAGCGATGTCAAATCGGCCTTGATTTTCGCCACTGTCGCCCAGGTCGGACTGATGGTCCTGTTTTGCGGTCTGGGCCTGTTCTGGCTGGCGGCCCTCCACCTCGGCCTGCACGCCGCCTGGCGGGCGTATCAGTTCCTGCTCGCGCCGGCGTACATGCATCTGGTGCACGGTCCGGCCAAGCCGGTGCCGCACTGGCTGGCCAGACGACGCTGGTGGTATACCGCCGCGCTGCAACGATTCTGGATCGAGCCGCTGACGCACGGCCTTTTGACACGCCCAACCCTGTTGCTGGGCCGCGATGCGCGCGCCCTGGACGAGCGTTTCATCGATCCCTTGGTCGGCGCGCCGCGCCCGGACGAGGCGGGCGGCGACGAGTGGGCAACGGACGAGCTGATTCGTGGTCACGGGCTGGCCGGGCGCGCCTTGTTCGCCTTCGCCGACCGCTTGCAAATCCTGGAAAGCCGCTTGCTGCTCAGCGGCGACGGCGCGTTGATGAAACACTTGCAGCGCCTGGTCAACTATGCCGACGCCGTCGAACAGTTGCTCGAACAGCCGCGCTATCTGATGCTGATGGTGATGGCGACCCTGGTGGTGATCCTATGAACGAAGTGTCCTGGCACGTTCTCGCCGGCTATCCGCCGCTGGCGGCCTTGCAAGGGCTGCCGCTGCTGGCGGCGGCGCTGCTGGCGGCGATGCGCGACAAAAGTCTGGCCTTGCCGCTCGGCCGTTTGTGCGCGCTGCTCGAACTGGTGCTGGCGATCGATCTTTACGCGCGCATCGACGTGTCCACCGGCGCGATGCAATTCGCCGAACGCGCCGATTTCATCGCCTATCACACCGCGGTCGACGGCGTCAGCGTGCTGTTCATCCTGCTCACCGCCCTGCTCGGCGTCCTGCTGTCGTTTTACGGCATGGCTCGCCAGCATCTCACGCCGGCACATCTGCTATGCGTGTTGCTGGTCATCGAATCGTCGCAGATGACGATGTTGACGACGATGAATCTGTTGTGGTTCGCGGGCGCCTCGGCGCTACAGTTCGGACTGGTCGCTTATCTGCTGTGGCGCTGGGCGACCTTGCGCGAGGAGAGTCTGGCTCTGGCGCGTTTTCTGCAATACCAGCTTTTCGGCTGGTGTCTGTTCGTCGCCGGCGCCGTGGTGCTGGTCTGGAGTCAGGCCGATGTCGCCGGCGGCCGCTGGACCTTCGATCTGTTCGACCTGTTACGCACGCCGCAGATCGGCAAGTACCAGTCGGTGGCGTTCTACCTGCTGTTTTACGGCCTGGCGGTACGCACGCCCTTGTTTCCCTTGCACGGCTGGCTGCCAAACTCCGCCGGCCAGGGGCTGGTCGCCGTCGGGCCGGTTCTGCTGCTCGGCGTCAAGGTCGGCATTTACGGGATGGCGCGTTTCTTGCTGCCGCTGACCGCCGAAGCGGTGAAAGTCTGGCAGCCCTATGTCGTCGCGTTCGCCATGGTCGGCGTCTTCTTCACCGCGACGCTCGCCTTCCGGCAAGCCAATCTGCGCCGCCTGCTGGCTTTCGCCGTCGTCAGCCACACCAGCCTGATCGTCATCGGCCTGTTCACCCTGCATCCGGCCGGCTTGCAGGGCGCGCTGCTGCTGGCGGTCAATTTCGGCCTGGCGGCGACGGTGATGCTGCTGATGGTCGGCTATGTGTATCGTCGCACCGGCACCACCAATCTCGACCGGCTCGGCGGCCTGTTCGACCGCCTGCCATTCATCGCCATCGCCTTCCTGATCGGCGGCCTGTCGATTCTCGGCATGCCTGGGACGCCGGGCTTCGACGCCGTGCATCTGGTACTCGAAGCATCGATAGAAACCTTTGGCGCCTTGCCGACAATCGCCACCGCCCTGGGCAACGTCGCCGCCGCCGGTTTCCTGCTCTGGGCCTTTCAACGCGCCTTTCTGGCGCCGCGGCCGCGTGACCTGCCGTCGGCCCGAATCACGCCGACCGGCGGCATGGAGTATTTCGTCGGCGGCACGACGCTGCTGGTCCTGCTCGTCGCCGGCTTTTACCCCGAACCGTGGCTGAAGCTCACCGACACGGCAACGCAGGCCCTGGCGGCCTATTTCTCCCATGGTTGAATTGACGAACTACCCGCTGCTCAGCGTGCTGTTGGCGCTGCCCGTTTTCGGCGCCCTGTTCTCCGCCGCATGCCGGCGGGCGCCATGGGCGCAATGGATCGCGCTCGGCAGCGCCGCGCTGACGCTGCTGTGCGCGCTGCTGGTGCTCCTCGCCTTCGATTCCGGCAACCCGACGTTCCAGCTGGTCGAGGCGGGGACCTGGATCGGCGGCCTGAACATCGCTTACCGGGTCGGCGTCGACGGCATCTCGTTGCTCTTCCTGCCCGCCACCGCCTTGCTTTTCGGTGGCGCCGTGGTGGCCAGCTGGCGGGTGACGGCCACCGGCGCGCCGCTGGCGCCCGGACTGTATTTCGCCCTGCTGCTGTTGCTAGAAGCGGCGACGCTGGGAATTTTCTGCGCCCTCGACGGTATTTTGTTCCTGTTCTGCTGGGAAGCGACGCTGGTGCCGCTCTATCTGCTGGTCAGCCTGTGGGGACCGGGCGGCGGGCGACAAACGGCGGCGGTGCGTTATTTCCTGATCATGCTCGCCGGCGGGGTGCCCCTGCTGCTCGGCATGCTGACCCTGGTTTTCGCGCATGCCAAGGGCGGCGCACCAGTCTTCGCGCTGCCGACGCTGCTCGCCACGCCCTTGCCCGAAGGCGCGCAATACGCGGTCTTCCTGCTGCTGCTGCTGGGTTTTGGCGTCAAGGTACCGCTGGTCCCCCTGCATACCTGGCTGCCATCGATGGCCATGGGCGCGCCGGCGGCGATCACCGCCCTGCTGGTCGGACTCAAACTCGGGGCTTACGGCCTGATCCGCTTCGCCATTCCGCTGGCGCCGCTGGCGGCGCGGGAACTGCACTGGCTGCTGGCCGGCGTTGGCGCCGTGGCCATCCTTTACGGCGGCGTGGCGGCGCTGGCGCAAAGCAATCTGCGCGGCGTGCTGGCGTATTTGAGTCTGGCGCACGTCGGGCTGGTCGTGCTCGGACTGTCGACCTTTTCGGTCTCGGCCCTGCAAGGGGTACTCTTGCTGCTGCTCAACTTCAGCGTCAGCGCGGGAAGCGCTTTCCTGGTGCTGGCGTTGTTGCAGCGCCGAACCGGATCGACCGACATCGCGCGCCTCGGCGGCGCGATGCGCAACATGCCGCTGCTGTCGGGATTTTTCCTGTTCTTCGGCCTGGCTGGCATCGGTCTGCCTGGGACCAGCGGCTTTCCGGCCGAATTGCTGATCGTCGTCGCCGCGCTGCACAGTCACACCGGCGCCGGTCTCGCCGCCCTGTTCGGCACCATCCTCGCCGCCGCCGCGTTTCTCGCCCCCTTCCGGCAAGCGTTCTTCGGGCCGCCCTCGCCCGAACTGGCGACCGCGGAAGACCTGCTGCCGCGCGAACTGGCGCTGTTGCTGCCGTCAAGCGCGCTGATCCTCGCGATCGGTTGGTATCCGCGACCCGTTCTCGAATTGCTCCGCCCTACCGCCGAGGCCTGGGTGGCGGCACTCGCTGGGCTGTAAGGATCGCCCGACGTCGGGCGACGAAGAGGCGTTCCTCGTCGATAAGCCGCGGCCGACGCCGAGGCTTCCTCTAAAATAGCGTTTTACGAACAATCAGCGAGCCATCATGATCCGCACCCGTTTCGCGCCGTCGCCAACCGGTTACCTGCATATCGGTGGGGCGCGCACCGCCCTCTTTTCCTGGGCCTACGCGCGGCGCCACGGCGGCAGCTTCATTCTGCGGATCGAAGATACCGATCTGGCCCGCTCCACGCCGGAAGCCGTGCAAGCCATTCTCGACGGCATGCGCTGGCTGGGCCTGACGCCCGACGAGGGACCGTATTATCAGACGCGGCGGCTGACACGCTACCGGGAAGTGCTCGACGGAATGCTCGCCGCCGGCAGCGCTTACCGCTGCTACACCACGCCGGAGGAACTCGAACAGCTCCGTCAGGCGCAACGCGAACAGGGGCTGAAACCGCGTTACGACGGTCGCTGGCGACCGGAGCCGGGTAAACAATTGCCTGAACCGCCGGATGATCGGGCGCCGGTCATCCGTTTCAGGAATCCCTCCGATGGCGTGGTCGCCTGGGACGATCTGGTCAAGGGCCGTATCGAAATCGCCAATGCGGAACTCGACGATCTGATCATCGCCCGCGCCGACGGCACGCCCACATACAACTTCTGCGTGGTGGTGGACGATTGGGACATGGGCATCACGCACGTCATTCGCGGCGACGATCACGTCAACAACACGCCGCGCCAGATCAACATCCTGCAAGCACTCGGCGCGCGGGTGCCGCTTTACGCGCATCTGTCGATGATTCTCGGCGACGACGGGCAAAAGCTGTCAAAACGTCATGGCGCGGTCAGCGTCATGCAGTACGACGACGACGGCTATCTGCCGGAAGCGGTCCTCAACTACCTCGCGCGCCTAGGCTGGGCGCACGGCGACGACGAAATCTTTTCGATGTCGCAATTCCGCGAGTGGTTCGATCTCGACCACATCACGCCCTCGGCGGCGCAATTCAACACCGAAAAACTGAACTGGCTCAATGCCCATTATCTGAAACGCGCCGACACCGCTCGCCTGCGATCCCTGGTGGGCGAACGTCTGGTCGCCCGCGGGGTAACGGTTGCCGAAACGCCCTCCCTGGCGGCGATCATCGATTTGCACAAGGAGCGTGTCGGCAATCTGAACGAACTGGCCGACGCGGCCGAAGTTTTCTATGTCCCCCCCCGGCCGCCAGCCGACCGTCTGGCCAAGCACGTAACGCCGGACGCCTTGCCGGTGCTGGCGGATTTCGTCGCCGGTCTGGCGACGGTCGCCTGGGAGAAGGCGGCCATCGGCGCCCTGATCAAGGAATGCGTCGCCCGACACGGCGTCAAAATGCCCCGCCTGGCGATGCCGGTGCGCATTTTGCTGACCGGTCAGGAACAAACCCCCTCGGTCGACGCGCTGGTGACCTTGTTCCCGCGCGAATTGGCACTCAAGCGGCTGACCATGGTCGCCGTTGTAGGAAACAATGCCGATCTCCGTGACTAGGAGCGGTCGCTGAATGATCAATCGCCGACGTAATACCGGCGGGAGGAAGAAGAAGCCCACCTCAAACGAGGCAAGTCGATGCCCGAACCAAGCCCGGACAGCGCCAAAGCAATAAAAATCAGCCAGTTGTAACAACGCAGCGTCGTGGTATGATCGAACGTCGTTTTTAATGGATAGAATCTCAGCGTGTTCCCGCGAATCTTCGGTCTCCTGCCAATCGTTCTACTGCTGCCGGCATGCACGCCGTCAACCCTCAGCGGCGGACCATCGGCCGGGCATCTGCAGGATGAAGGCCTTTCCCGAGCGCCGGGCGCGATTCCGCTCCCGGTGCGGCAAAGCGTTTCGCTGCCGCGCCCCAAGGCAACGGGCAAAACCGAAACCTATAGCGTGGTGGTCAATAACATCAACGTCCACGATCTGCTGTTCGCCCTGGCCCGCGACGCCAAACTGAATGTCGATATCCACCCCGGCCTCACAGGCACCGTGACGCTCAACGCCATCGACCAAACCTTGCCGCAATTGCTCACCCGGATCGCCAAACAGGTCGACATGCGTTTTGAAATGGATGGCCCCAATCTGGCGGTGATGCCGGATACCCCATATCTGCGCAATTACAAGGTGGATTACGTCAACGTCGCGCGCGACGTCACCGGCACGGTATCGACCAACACGCAAATTTCGACTGGCGCCACATCGGGAAGTTCGGTCGGCGGCGGCAACACCTCGCGCATCCAGATCGAAAACAAGTCGAAGAACCACTTTTGGGAATCGCTGGAAAAAAATCTGAAAGAGCTGCTGCACGAAACCGACAAGATTTTCCCCGAGGGATCGACCGAAACCACCACCGAACAAGCCGCCACCCAGCACACCACCGGCACCGGCGCGCAGCCGCCGACGCCGAAAACCCTCACCGCGCGGGCGGCGCAGGCCCTGTCATCGCTGGCGGCCAGCCCGAATCCGGCCACCTTGCAAAACACCGGCGCCACCATCGTCAAGCGCATGACCTTTCGCGAGGCGGCGTCGGTGATCGCCAACCCGGAAGGCGGCATCATCACCGTCCGGGCCACCTCGCGCCAACATGAGCGCGTTCAGGAATTCCTGGACCGGGTGATGCACGGCGCGCGCCGTCAAGTGCTGATCGAGGCCACCATCGTCGAGGTCACTCTGAGCGATGGCTACCAACAGGGCATCGAATGGAGTCGTCTGCGCAGCGACGGCAGCGGTTTCAAGGTCACAAAACCGACGCTGGCGACAAACGTCAACAACACGGCGACGCCTTACATCGTCAAATACCAGGACACCAATCCGCTCAATCTCCTGGCGACGGTCGACCTGCTGCGTGACTTCGGCACCGTCAAGGTGCTTTCCAGTCCCAAGCTTTCGGTACTCAACAACCAGACGGCAACCCTCAAGGTGTCGGAAGACTTCGTGTATTTCAACGTTAAACAGGACGTGGTTCCCGGCAACGCCAATACCAACGCCACGGTGACCACCACCACCACGCCGCAGGCGGTTTCCATCGGCTTCTTCATGAGCCTGACACCGCAAATCAGCGATGACGGCACGGTCACCTTGAATGTGCGCCCATCGATCTCCAGTATCGCCGAACTGAAACAGGACCCCAACCCGGAGCTAGCAAAGAACAGCATCAAGAACCTCGTACCGCAGATTCGCACCCGCGAAATCGAATCGATGATGCGCATCGACAGCGGCGACATCGCCGTCCTCGGCGGTCTGATGGAAGACAGGATCGACAACCGGAACGGGCGCGTGCCCGGCCTGGGAGACATACCGTTGATCGGCGAAGTCTTGAATAATCGGAGCAACTCGTCCACCAAGTCCGAACTTGTCGTCTTTCTGCGGCCGACGGTGATCAAGGATGCCTCGCTTGACGGCGACTTCAGTCACTTCAAGGCCTCCTTGCCGAAACGGGATTTTTTCAAGACCGATCCGATTTATCAGCCTTTCGCCCCACCGTCTCCGGAGCCGCTAAGGTGAGTTTGCTGATGGATGCCCTGCGCCGGGCGGAAGAAGCCAAGCGCACCAACCATTTGGCGGACAGGCCAGAAACTGTCGCCTCGTCGCCTGAGCTTCGCCTCGACCCGCTAGAAACGTCGCCGCCCCGCAACCACGCTCTACCACCGCTGGTCGATGATCCCGACGCCGCCGATAGCGATCTGACTTTCGACCTCCCGACGCCACCGCCCGCGCGGTCGGCGGCGAAAGTCAATGCCGCCCAGAACCGCGACGACCCTCGCCAGACTGCCGAACGCCTGGCGGCGAAAAACGTCTTTGCCGCCAAGGAGACGCCGCGCCGCGCCACCCCGCTGTGGTTGTTTCTCGGCTTTGCCGGCGTGGCGGCCGTAGCCATCGGCGGCTACTTCTGGTGGCAACTGGAAAACATGTCCAAAGGAGGTTCCCTGGCGCAATCGACAACCGCGGCCGCACCGAAGCCCGCGATTCCAGCCACGAATCCCGCTACAAATCCCGCCGCCAGTGCCTCCCCCGAGCCATCGGCCGTGACAGCGCCTCGCCCCGAGCCGATGGCATCGACGGAAATCGCAATGGCGGCGCAAACAGCAATGCCCACGGCGGAAACCGGCGGCGCGCGGCAGTCGCCGCCGATCGCGACCCAAACCAGAATTCCGACGCGCGAAATTCGCTCAAACCGGCGCCCACCGCGTGCTTACCCAGCGGAAGAGGGCGTTGCCGGCACCAGCGTCCTCCGTCCGGGAAACCGGCGCACCCCGACGGACCACACGCTCAATGTGGCGTACGAGGCGTGGCTGGCGGACCGGCTGGACGACTCTCGGCGCGCATATGAACACGTGCTGCGCGGCGACCCGAGAAATACGGACGCCTTGCTTGGGCTGGCGGCGATCGCCTCCCGCCAAGGACAAAACGACCGGGCGCAACACCTGTATCAACGGGTGCTCGACGCCGACCCCAACGACGCCACCGCGCAGGCGGCGCTGATCAATCTGCGGACGCAGAGCGATGGCGGCCAGACAGAAAGCCGCCTGAGAACCCTGCTTGCCAGCCAGCCGGACTCACCGTCGCTTCATTTCGCGCTCGGCAATCTGTATGCGCGGCAAAGCCGCTGGAAGGAGGCACAACAGGCTTTCTTTCAATCCTATGCGCTCGAACCGGACAACGCCGACTATATTTTCAATGTCGCTGTCAGTCTGGACCACCTTCGTCAGGCCAAGCTGGCCACCCAGTATTATCGGATGGCCTTGAGCGCCGCCGAAACCCGCCATGGCACGTTCGACAAGAATGCCATCGCCAGACGCGTTGCCGAACTGCAACCATGATGATCACGGCCGATGGCGACCGCCCAACCTGAACCGCCCGCTCAGCCCCTCGTGAACGCCTCGGGAACCCACCGCCACGCCAGGCCGCTTGGTCAAATTCTGATCAACAAAGGCATCCTCAGCGAAGATCAGTTGCGGATCTCGCTGTTGGAACAAATGAAGTCGAACCGGCCACTCGGCAAGTTGCTGGTTTCGCTTGGCTTCGTCACGGAAGCGACGTTGCGCGATGCGCTGTCGGAAAGCCTGGGAAAACAAAGCGTCGATTTGTCGAACGCCATCATCGACCCCTCGGCGCTGAATTTCGTGCCGCGCGACCTCGCCAAGCGGCACCATTTGCTACCGCTCGATTTCGACTCCGAAAACAGGCGTTTGACCGTGGCCATCGCCGACATCAACGACATCGTCGCCCTCGACAGGATCCGCGGACTCAACAGCGACGAAATCGAGATCGACACCCTGCTCGCCGGCGAGACCGAAATCGATCGCGCGATCGATCAGTATTACGGTCACGAACTGTCGATCGACGGCATCCTGCACGAAATCGAAACCGGCGAAGTCGACTTTCGCGGTTTGCAATCGTCGGCCGACGAATACAGTCAACCCGTTGTCCGCCTGATCGATTCGATCCTGACCGACGCCGTCAAACACGACTCCTCCGACGTGCACTTCGAACCCGAAGCCAGCTTTCTGCGCATCCGCTATCGCATCGACGGCATGCTGCGACAAATCCGCTCGCTGCACAAAACCTATTGGCCGGCAATGGCGGTGCGCATCAAGGTGCTTTCCGGAATGAACATCGCCGAAGCGCGCGCCCCGCAGGATGGGCGCATCTCGCTCAACATGCGGGGACGGCAAATCGATTTTCGTGTTTCGGCGCAACCGACGATCCACGGTGAGAATATCGTGCTGCGGATTCTCGACCGCCAGAAAGGGATAGTGCCGCTGGAAGGTCTCGGCCTGGCCGAAGACCAGCTCAACCAGCTGAAGTTGATGATTGCCCGTCCCGAGGGCATTGTTTTCGTCACCGGCCCCACCGGCAGCGGCAAGACGACGACGCTTTATTCGGTGCTCAACCATATCAACTCCGAGGGCGTGAACATCATGACCCTTGAAGACCCGGTCGAATATCCGATGACCTTGGTCCGGCAAACCTCGGTAGCCGAATCGGTGAAACTCGATTTCGCCAACGGCATACGCTCGATGATGCGGCAGGACCCGGACATTATTCTTGTCGGTGAAGTCCGCGACGCGGAAACAGCCGAAATGGCCTTGCGGGCGGCGATGACCGGCCATCAAGTCTATTCCACCTTGCACACCAATTCGGCCATCGGCGCCATCCCTCGTCTGCTCGACATCGGTATTTTGCCGGACATCATGGCAGGCAATATCATCGGCATCGTTGCCCAACGCCTGGTGCGACGGCTATGCGTACACTGCAAGGTGCCGTATCAGGCGGAAGCGCATGAAACCCGCTTGCTGGGCACCCTGGCGGAAGGTGGCGCGGCGCGCCCCGTGATTTATCGCCCGGGCGGTTGCGAACGCTGTGACTTTCAGGGCTATCGCGGGCGTCTGGCGATAATGGAAGTGCTGCGGGTCAACGCGGACATGGACGAACTGATCGCCCGCCGCAGCACGGTTCGGGAAATGCGGCAACTAGCCAGTCAACAGGGTTTCGTCACCTTGGCCGACGACGGTCTGCGTCGCGTTCTCGACGGTTCCACCTCGCTAGAGGAAGTCGGACGTGTGGTCGACCTGACCGACCGGATGTAGCGAACGTGCCGCTCTACACTTACAAGGCGGTCAACCCAGAAGGACGCATGGTATTCGGGCGCATCGACGCGCTCAACATCGTCGACCTGGAAATGCGCCTTAAACGCATGGAACTCGACCTGATCAACGGCGAGCCGGTCAACAATCGCACGTTGTTCGCCAACGCCGGGGTTCCTCGCCGCGAAATCATTCACTTCTGTTTTCACCTGCAACAACTGGTACGAGCCGGCGTGCCCGTCCTCGAAGGGCTGACCGATCTGCGCGACAGTCTCGAACATCCGCGTTTCCGTGAAGTGGTCGCCATGTTGATCGAGTCGATCGAAGGCGGTCAAACACTTTCACAAGCCATGGAAAGTCATCGGCGTGTTTTCGACAGAGTCTTTGTCAGCTTGATTCGCTCAGGAGAAACCTCCGGTCGTCTGGCGGAGGTCCTGCAAAGCCTCAACGAGTCGCTACGCTGGGAAGATGAACTCGCTTCGCAGACCAAGAAAATGCTCACCTATCCGGCATTTGTCGGCACGATCGTGCTCGCCGCGACCTTTTTCCTGATGGTCTATATGGTTCCGCAGCTCAAGATGTTCGTCAAGAACATGGGACAAGAACTGCCCATGCAAACCCGGATTCTGTTTTTTGTCTCCGATCTGCTGGTCGGTTACTGGTATGTGCCGCTGCTGCTGCCGATCGTTGTCGCGATATCGATCCGTTTTTTGCTGACCCGCAATCCCTTGGCGCGCGTCCGTTTCGACGAACTCAAACTACGGCTCCCGTTGCTGGGCGAAATACTGCGTAAAATCGTTCTCTCGCGCTTCGCCAACACTTTTGCGCTGCTGTACTCTTCAGGCATTCCTATTCTCGAATCGATACGCACCACACAAGGCGTGGTTGGCAACCTTGTCATTCAGCAGGGGCTTGAACGTGTCGAACAGTTGATCGGTGAGGGCCAAAACGTGACGGCCGCCTTCCATAGCACCGGTTTTTTCCCGCCGCTGGTCATTCGCATGCTGCGTGTCGGAGAAAACACCGGCGCGCTCGATAATGCCTTGATGAATGTCAGCTACTTCTATACCCGCGATGTCCGCGAATCGGTCCAGAAAATGCAACAACTCGTCGAGCCGGCCCTCACCGTCATCATGGGCGCCCTGCTCGGCTGGATCATGCTCTCCGTGCTCGGGCCGGTTTATGACGTGATCAGCAAAATCAAGACCTGACGCCCATGTATAACCGCCGCCTCATTTACTTTAGCGCCCATCAGGTAACGGTTTTCGTCTGGAAAGCCGGCATTCTGAATCACGAAGACAGCTTCGAAAACACCGCGGACGGTTTAAACCGGTTCACCGCGTATCTCGCAACACACAGAAGAAGCATTTTCTCGATTCTGGCCGATGTTTCGGAAGAAAGCTTTCAGATTGAAACCATTCCCTTTCTGCACGGAAAAGATCGCAGCGCGATCATTGCGCGCAAATGCGGGCAGCTATTCTTCAATGCTTCGCTGACCACCTCGGTATCCCTCGGACATCAGAAGTCGCGGCGGAAAGACGAGCGGATCATGCTCGCCGCACTGACCAACAACGACGCATTCAGTCCATGGCTGGCGGCAATAACGGATGCCGATGTCCCGTTGCGGGGACTCTATTCGCTGCCACTGCTTGCGCCCTTGCTGCTGAAAACGATCGGCGTGACCGACAAACGCTGTCTGCTGCTCACCATTCAGGACCAGGGTTTGCGCCAGAGCTATCTGGAAAACGGCGAACTGCAATTCAGCCGCTTGACGCCACTGCATAACAGCAGCATCGGCGGCATCGCGCAAACCTTCTCCAACGAAGCGCATAAACTTCAGCAATATCTGGTCAGCCAGCGGATCATCGGGCGTCACGAATCCATCGGGGCGTACCTGCTCGCCCACGCCAACGCCCGCAAGGCAATCGAAAACAGTTGTGAAAATAGTGAAACGCTTTCTTTCGTCATTCTCGACATCGAAGAAAGCGCGCGCAGATGCGGTTGCAATACGCCACCAGTGGACACTCGTTGCGAACAGCTTTTTCTGCAACTGTTGGCGAAGAATGCTCGAGGCGCACAGTTTGCCGGCGACGACATCCGCCGGGGGTATTATCTGTGGCGAATCCGCACGTTGCTGCAAGGAAGCGGCGCCTTGATTCTCGGCGCTTGCCTGCTCACCTCGGGAAAACTGGCTTTCGATGCGTATCGCTTGCAACAAGAAACAGCTTTTGTAACGGCGGAAACCGATCTGGCTCGTCGGCGGTACGACAGCATCGTCAAAACTTTTCCGTCCATCCCCACCGACAACGACAGTCTGCGGCGGGTCATCCGCCAGTACGCCAACCTTGAGCGGGAAAGCATCCTGCCGGACGGTCTGTTTCGCGAAATCAGTCGTGCGCTGCAATCCTCGGAAGCCGTCGAAATTGAAAACATCGAGTGGAAATCCGTCGACGAAAACGCCCCCCCCCGAAAACCCTTGGCTACGCCAGCGAAAGTCAACCCGCCTTCGACGCCAAACATCGTCAACGAGGTTGCCATTTTCAGCGGCACCTTGCGCTTGAGCGCGGAAACGCCGCCAAGGCAAGTGTTGGTGGTTTTCAATCGGTTCATAGACGCCTTGAAGCGCAACGCCAAACTTGACATCGACGTCTTGCAGCAACCCTTCGATGTCGAATCCGGTAAATCTCTGAAAGGGTGGGGAAATGCGCTTATCGACGAGACGCAGTCCCGCGCATTCAAGGTACGGATCAGTAGACCTCTCGGACCATGAAACTGCGTCCCACCGATTTTCGCAAAATTCGCAACAGTACCGTGGCCGCGGTACTAATGACCGTTGTCGGCGCAGCCAGCCTTTATTTCACGGCCGACGCCAGAAAGAACGCGCAACTGGCCCAGAAAAACAGCGCCCAACAGCGTGCGGAACTCGATACCAAACTCAAACAGGTTCGCGACGAGGAAATCGAAATCAAGGAAAAGTCGATTATTTTCAACAAACTAAGGGAGCGTGGCATCATTGGCGACGAGCAGCGCCTGGAGTGGGTGGAATTGCTCAAGAACATCCGCGACAAGCATCAGCTGCTTGATCTCGACTATGAGATTTCGCCACAACGTCCGCTTGAGAGTACATCGCCCAACGATGTCGCCTACGCCAGTGCGATGAAGCTGCAACTGAAGCTACTGCACGAAGAAGATCTGCTTCGCCTGCTCGGCGACCTGCGCAATCAGGCAAACGCACTGATCGCGGTCAAGAGTTGCAACATCTCTCGCCTTGCGCTTACACCCGAGGAACGTGCCAACAGCCACGCGAACCTCGCGGCCATTTGTGAAATCGACTGGATAACCCTGCGCGACCCAGGGAAAAACTAAATGAGACACGCCTCACGAACGGAAAACCGTGCCTCGCGACTGACTCTGAGCGGCTTGGCACTGCTCGTGACCCTTTGCCCGCACGCAAACGCCGAGGACACGCTTGGCCGCCTCTTCTTCTCGGCTGAAAGGCGTCAGCAACTCGACCGACAAAGGACGATGAACACGCTCGACAAGCAACCGGCGATGGTCGCACCCACCCTGACCGTCGATGGCATCGTCATGCGCAGTAGTGGCAAACGAACGGCATGGGTAAATGGCAATCCGCAACACGAAAGCGAACGGCTCAGCGGCCTGACCGTCAGTGCGCGCCCAAGTACCCCCGGCGCGATCCGCATCGAGAGCCACGACTTGCCTGCAGCCCATGCCCGTGTCGGCGATGCGGTGAACAGCCAAACCGGAGAAGCGTCGGACTTGCTCGCAGGCGGTCGCATCCGCGTTCATCGTCGATCCGCCACACCTTAAAGCCCGTGCAATCAATGGCGACATCGGAGACGCGACCACCCGCGTCACCACCAGACCGAACGAAGCGTCCGCCGCTACGGTACCGGTGTGCTTGCGCCAGACAGCAGTCCGGGATCGTGCTGCTGACCATGCTGGCCGTCGCCATGCTTTTGGGAGTGTATCTGTTCCTCAAGCAACTCAATACCGCCGGCTTGCTGGCTGCGCGCGCGCAGAACGAAGCAGTCACCCTGACGGAAGCCAGAGCCATCGTGCTCGGCGATATGGCTTCGCGATTCTCCTCGGCGGCGCTCGGAGACGCCGGCTACCTGCGCCTGCCCGATCTCGGTGCCGGCGTCGGTGGCCTTCCCAGCGAGGGAACGGCATCCCCAAATTTCACCGGCAACGGTCAGGATTTCTCGGTAATCGGCAAGCTGCCATGGGCCACCATGCATAGCGGCGCCCTGCGCGATGCTAATGGAGAGTGCTACTGGTATGTCGTCTCCGGCCGCTTCAAGATCACGCCGAAAACAGACGTACTGAATTGGGACACACCAGGCCAGATCGACGTCGTTTCGAGTGGCACCCTGATCGCCGCCAACCTCGCGGCGCTGATCGTCGCCCCGGGAAACCCTGTCGATGGGCAAGATCGACAACTGGCCGACGCCGCGTACACCGAATGCGGCGGCAATTACGACGCCCGAAATTATCTCGATACCTTCGATGGCGCCGATGCCGTTGGCGGCGCGGTCAACTACTTCGCCGGCAGCACCAACAACCGGGTCGCCACGAGCACCGCCAATAAAGTCTTCGTCCTGACAAGCAACGATCACTACAATGACCGGTTCGCCTTTATCTCCGTTGACGATATCTTTAATCTGGTAAGCAAACGCAGCGACTTCGCCTTAGCCATCGGCGCGCTACTCGATTACTTCAAAACTCAGAACGATACGGCAGCCACTTCGCCAGGAACGCCGGTTCCCGGAGCTCCTCCCACGAGTGGTGACGTCATACCTCCTCCAGTAGCTATCGCCGGCCCCAAAGGAACCGACAATCTCGTTTGTTCGTCCGCCCCCGATCCCGATTTCTGTAAGAACTGGAAAGAGATGTTGTTTCTCACCGCGTTACCCACACCGGCCAACATCACGATCGACGGCGCGCCGAGTGAATATCCCTGCCAGCGGGTACTGATTTTTGGCGGACGGCGCACCTCCTCTCAAACTCGCCTCACCGCCGCCGAAAAAGCAGACAAAAACAATTATCTGGAAACACCGAACAACAACTCGTTCGCCTCACCGACAGCCACGGCGGTGAATTTCGTCGGCAGATCCACCTTCACCGCCACGTCACCGCAAACCGATATTCTGAGATGCCTGAAATGAACCCGCCACGTCAGCCGGGATCTCTCGCTCGCGGATTCACACTGACCGAGATGACGGTCGTTCTAGTCATCGTCGCGTTGATGCTTGGCGGCTTGCTGGTCCCATTGAGCGCGCAAATCGATATGCGGGACACCAATGAAACCCGCAAGGCCCTGGCGGAAATTCGCGAGGCACTACTCGGTTTCGTCATTGCCAATGGCTATTTTCCGTGTCCCGCATTGCCAACGACGGCCAACACCGCCGCCGGCGCGGGGATCGCACCGGCGCCGCTGGCTGGCGGATGCGCCGTTACTTACGGCGTGTTACCCTGGGTAACGCTGGGAGTTGACGAAACCGACGCCTGGGGACGGCGCTATACCTATGTAGTCACCCAAACGTTTACCCGGCTACCGCCATCCCTCCCCAACGGCGCTTGCACGCTTACCGCGACACAGGCAGGCTTCAACTTATGCGCGAACGGCGACATGACTATCCGAATCGCCTCGGGTGGTTCCGATGTCGCCAACAGCTTACCGGCAATCGTCATTTCGCACGGCAAGAATGGACGCGGCGCCTACACGCCGGCGGGAACGCAAATCTCAACGGGCGCTGATGTCGACGAGAGAGAAAACCAACTGGTGCTAAACCCGGCAACCGGTGCGTGGAAAGATGCCGTCACCCAAAATATATTTGTCAAGAAAACACCGACGCCGACTTTCGACGATGAGGTTGTTTGGATTCCCAGCACACTGCTTTTCAATCGGATGGTCGGCGTCGGCAAGCTTCCATAAAATCACTTGTGTTATTGACTGACGTGAAACCAACCATGGTGTCGCGTCCACTCCTGCCTTTCCGACATTGGTCATCCGATCTTTCCGACATTGGTCATCCGATAAACGCCAGCGCGGTTGTTTGTACGGTCAGAAACCTGCCGCCCTTGAACGCCTGCTTGCAATGTCCATCGACCGCAACCCGGAGAAACGGCGAAACCTCAAGCCCCCCTTCCAAAACGTCGGATTGCCTTGAAGTCCAAGCAATCGCCTTGTTGGATTTGACGGAATAAGCTTCGCCAAGTACAATCCGCTGGGCTTCGGGGGCATAGCTCAGCTGGGAGAGCGTCTGGTTCGCAATCAGAAGGTCGGCGGTTCGATCCCGCCTGTCTCCACCAGAAAAATCCACTGGTTTTTCCTGGTATCCCGGAAGGCATAGTGTTGACCATCCGGCACGCATGTTCTTCCTGGCACCGAATGACAAGCCGAAACTGTAAAACACAGGGTCGGCTTTTTTATGTGCTAGCGTCGAGGCTTTTCCCTGTCAAATTCAAATTTCCCCGAGAAATCTTGTCAAAAAAACGGCGCATCGACCTAAAGCCAGCCGCACCGAATGACGCCAAATCATTCTCCATGACAGCCCCCCCCCGTAATCGACACCTTCACTGGCTTCACCGCATACCTCACGATGTTATTCTTTCAGCGTGCTCGATTGAAATGCCCGAAAGTGGAATTTATGACACGCTATCTGCCGGAACCGGCACACCAACATGGCACCCGGACCGAGACCGCCGTTTTGCTGATCAACCTGGGCACACCGGAGACGCCGACAGTGCCAGCGGTACGTCGCTACCTGCGTGAATTTCTCTCCGATAGCCGCGTGGTCGAAATTCCTCGCCTGCTCTGGTGGTTGATCCTCAATGGAATCATTCTCAACGTCAGACCACGACGCTCGGCGGAAAAATACGCGGCCATATGGACGGCGGACGGTTCACCGTTGAAGGTTCATGTTGAACGTCAGGCTAAACTGCTGGATGGTTTTCTCGGTCAGGCCGGGCACCGCCTGGTTGTCGACTACGCCATGCGCTACGGCGAACCGTCGATCAAAGAAAAGCTGTCCAAACTGAAATCCAAGGGATGCACACGAATCTTGTTGCTGCCGCTCTATCCTCAGTATTCCGCCAGCACCACCGCCTCGGTCGCCGATGAAGCATGCCGATGGTTGCTGAAAACCCGCAACCATCCGGAAATGCGCTATGTCCGCGATTTTTCAGCGCATCCTGGCTACATCGCCGCGCTGGCCACCAGCGTTCGCGAGCACTGGGCCAGACACGGCCCGCCGGGCGATTCCTACCGGTTGATAATCAGTTTTCACGGATTACCTCGTTACACTCTGGACAAAGGCGATCCGTACCACTGTGAATGCCTCAAAACCGCTCGCTTGCTCGCGGAGTCGTTGGACCTGCGACAAGAGCGCTACCAAATCTGTTTTCAATCGCGTTTCGGTCGGACAGAGTGGCTACAGCCCTATACGACGGCAACGCTCCACGCTCTCGGCCAGAGCGGCGTGCAGCGCGTTGATGTCATCTGTCCGGGCTTTACCGCCGATTGCCTGGAAACTCTCGAGGAAATTGCGATCGAGGGAAAATCAACGTTTATCATCGCCGGCGGTCAGGATTATCGCTACATCCCTTGTCTGAACGAACGCGATGACTGGATTCATGCGCTAGCCGATATCGCGGCGCGACACCTTCATGGTTGGCCAACGCAAGAAACAGACGACCGCTCAGCCTTCGAACAAAGCGCCCTGCGCGCTAAGGCACTGGGTGCGAAATTCTGATTCCGGAATAGGCAACCCCTTCCCGAAAAATGCCAGATCGCCACGACAGCGGCGTGAACTTCCTCCGCACACCTTAAGCGCCATCGCTTTTCGACCGTAGACAACCTACGGTCACCGTACTCAAAATCTGGGAGAAGTCCATGAAAATCGCCGGCGCCTCGTTGCAACTGGATGCGAATTCCAGTCGTTTGCAGCAACATGAAGTTCGTGAATCGTTGAATTTAAGCGCAAGGAACAACGGTCCAACACGTGGCCCAGACAGGGCAACGAATAGGGATCACCCTGAGGACTCACGCGTGAGAATCTCTGATTCCGGCAAACAGGCTCAATTGAACGAGAGCGCTGCTATTGATGAGCGTTTGAACTCCGCAGACAACGATCCCACACTTCGACTGATTCGTGCGATGGTGGAAATACTGACTGGACGCACCGTCGCGGTCTTCGACGCCTCGACGCTGCCCCCGGGCAGCGTTTCAACCGAAGCGCCCACGACGTCGGATTCTTTCACGCAACCGGCCAATGGCCTTGCCGTTGAATACACCCGCCATGAGTCTTACACCGAGCTTGAGCAAAGCAGCTTTCATGCCTCAGGTAGCGTTCAAACGACTGACGGCCAGGAAATCAATTTTTCGATCACACTGAAAATGAGCCGCAGCTTTCGTCAGGAAACGGATTTCAAGGTCGCTGCCAGCGAAGCCCGTCCAACGAAAGACCCCTTGGTGCTGAATTTCCACGGCGCAACGCCGCAACTGACCAGCCAGCGGTTTAGCTTTGATCTCGATGCGGACGGGGCAAATGAAAATATCAACTTCGTCGCTGGAGGTAGCGGCTTCCTGGTTTTTGACCGCAACGGCGACGGCAAGATCAACAATGGCCGGGAATTATTTGGTGCATTGAGCGGCAATGGTTTTGCCGAGCTGGCCGCTCTCGACAGTGACAATAACGGCTGGATAGACGAGGGCGACGCGGCCTATGCGGAACTAGGCCTCTGGACCAAGAACGCCACTGGAGCGGATCAATTGACTCCCTTAAGTCAAGCAGGTGTCGGCGCGCTCAGTGTTGCCAGTGTTGCCACACCGTTCTCGCTCAAAACCACCGACAACCAGCTACAAGCCGAAATGCGGTCAACCGGTATTTATTTGAACGAAAACGGTAGTGCGGGAACGTTACAGCAAATCGACCTAACCGTCTGATGGCGACACTTTTCCAGCATTACTCAATTGAAGCCAGAGTGATTTCCTTGGCCAGATCCAATTGCGCCCGCATGGCTGTTCTGGTGCCCTTGAAGCGAACAAGTTGCATCCGATCGAGCGGCATCAAGGTCGCCATCTCCATCAACTGCGGATCGACCTGCTCATCGTTGATTCGAAACTCATAGTGAAGATGCGGCGTGGTCGCCAATCCGGTCTGCCCAACATAACCGATGGTATCGCCCTGGCGAACACGTGCGCCCTTGGCCATCCCCGCCGCGTAGTCGCTAAGGTGACCATACGCAGTGGAATACATGGCATCGTGACGAATAACAATCATGTTGCCATAACCGTTCTGACTTTCAGCGGTCTCGACGACACCATCCGCGACGGCCAATACCCGCGTACCCATCGGAGCCGCGTAGTCCACCCCCTTGTGCGCCCGCCAGGTCTGCAAAATCGGGTGAAAACGCGCACTTGAAAAACCGGAAGTGATTTTAGAAGTCTCCAGAGGCGCCAAAAGGAATGGTTTGCTCAGGCTCTTTCCTTCCGCCGTGTAATAACCGCCCTTGCCCGGTTCATACTGAAACCAATACGCTTGCATCGACCGCTGCCGGCTAACTAATTCGGCAGCAAGGATGCGGCCACTACGAATTTCCTGACCGCGGAAGGAAAAAGCTTCGTAAACCACCGAAAAGCGATCACCTTGGCGTAAGGAGCGATAAAAATTTCCTTCGCCGCCGAAGATTCCCACCAACTGATTAGCGACATCATCGGGAATACCAACAGCGTCCACGGCTCGAAAAAAGGCCCCTTGGATCACACCAGACTTGATAACCGTTCGCGGTTCCAGTTTCAAAGCCTCTTCTCTAGCCACAAAACTCTTATCGCGTGGCTCGACAACGATCAAAGTATTTTTATCGACCAGTGGAAACGCGAAATACAGCAACTCTCCGGACGCTCCCACCTTGGCGGAAACCACAACACCAGGACGTAACTGGCTACTCACCAAGGCTTGGGCGTGCCGATCTTTTACCAAGAAACGCAACGCATCGCGATCATCGACGCCCAAGCGATTCAATAAGCTGGCGACGGTATCGTTCCCATAGATGCGCTCCTCCCGCAGGAAAGCCTTTTCGTCGGTAGTGACCACGGTCATGTCAGGCGTTGGCAAGTGCTGGAGGACGGCTTCGACTCTAATTTGCGAGGAATCCTGCGGCGGAGCGATAGCGAATGCAGCAACCATACCCAGCAACGATGCGCCCGCCAAGGCGGAAACCGCCCAGCGATGGCGCACCAGTCGGTCGATCGTCAGTGCGGAATACGGTAGAATCCGGCGTTTATCGTTGTTCATGGGCGAACTATAAGCAGCAAACGTTCTAGCCTACCACAGGACAACACCTTCACCAAAAGCCTCCGGGCGAAACGAGAGACTGGCATGCGCGTTGTGGACGATCTCAAACATATCAAGCGCGGTTCGGAAGAATTATTGATTGAAACCGACCTGCTTGAAAAATTGAAGAGTGGGCGACCGTTGCGCATAAAGGCGGGCTTTGACCCGACCGCCCCCGACCTGCATTTGGGACACACCGTTCTGATCAACAAGCTTCGGCACTTTCAGGATCTCGGTCACCACGTATTGTTCCTGATCGGCGACTTTACCGGCATGATTGGTGACCCGACAGGAAAAAACACGACCCGCCCCCCGCTCACACGTGAACAGGTCGTCGAAAATGCAAAAACGTATCAAGAACAAGTATTCAAGATACTCGACCCCGAAAAAACCGAAGTTTGTTTCAATTCCATCTGGTTCGAGTCGCTAGGCGCGGCTGGGATGATACAACTGGCGGCCCTGCATACCGTGGCCAGAATGTTGGAGCGCGACGACTTCGCCAAGCGTTACCGTGGCGGTCAGCCAATCGCCATTCACGAACTCTTGTATCCTTTGTGCCAGGGGTACGATTCGGTTGCAATGAAAGCAGATGTCGAAATCGGTGGCACCGACCAGAAATTCAACCTTTTGGTTGGGCGAGAATTACAAAAACATTACGGTCAGGCGCCGCAGTGCGTGCTGACGATGCCACTGCTCGAAGGCCTCGACGGCGTTCATAAAATGTCTAAATCCCTTGGCAACTATGTGGGAGTCAACGAGCCTCCTGGAGAAATGTTCGGCAAACTGATGTCCATCTCCGACGATCTGATGTGGCGTTACTACGATCTGCTCTCTTTTCGCGACAGCCAAGTCATCGATGGTTTCAAAAACGACGTCGCGGGCGGGCGGAATCCTCGCGACATCAAAGTGTTGCTTGCCCAGGAAATCGTCGAGCGCTTTCACGGCGCGGTCGCCGGCAGCCACGCGCTCGCCGATTTCGAAGCACGTTTTCGCCACGGCGCTGTTCCCGATGACATCCTGGATATTTATCTAGATGGTGCCGACCAATCCCTTAACATCGCGCTGGTACTTAAACGAGTAGGGTTAACAGCCAGCACTTCAGAGGCTTGGCGCATGTTAGAGCAGGGTGGCGTCAAAATCGACGGTACTAAAATCACTGACAAGAATATGACTCTAGCATCTTGCGGCACCTTCGTCATTCAAGTCGGCAAAAGAAAATTCGCGCGAGTACACACTCATCGGATCTAGTCAAGCCGGAATTTCGGTTAAATGTGTGTTTTTTGCGCTATGATGGCTGATCGCAATTTTCCCTCGGTACACTCATGGCAGGCTTGGATGCCAACACAAAAACTCCCACGGAAATTAAATTTCAACAGCAATCACGCATTGTCGATATCACTTTCGACGATGGTGAACATTTCGAACTGACTTACGAATTCCTTCGTGTATTCACACCTTCCGCAGAAGCGCGGGGGCACGGCGTAGGACAAGAAGTTCTGCAAGTTGGCAAACGTAATGTCGATATTGTCCGTGTGGAAGCAGTGGGTAATTACGCAATCCGGCCAATATTTTCCGACGGTCATGACAGCGGTCTGTACTCGTGGGATTTACTCCACAACCTCGGTCGTCACCGCGAACAACTCTGGCAAACTTACTTGGAACGCCTCGCAAATGCTGGTGCTAGCCGCGATCCGGCAGCACTTCCAGGCGACACCGCCGTAAACGCCCCGAAAACGTGTGGCAATCACTGACAAGATTCCGTTTCCATCATGACTGACTCCAACAAAACTCATTTCGGCTATCAAGAAGTCGCTGAAAAGGAAAAGGCACGGCACGTCGCGGGGGTGTTCGACTCCGTCGCGCAACGTTATGACCTGATGAACGATCTGATGTCGGGCGGTCTTCACAGGCTATGGAAATCCTTTGCCATCGCCAAAAGCGGCGTTCGGGATGGCTATAGAATTCTCGATGTTGCCGGCGGCACCGGAGATCTCGCTTTGACATTTGCCAGAAAACTCGGTGGTAGAGGTCAAGTTTGGCTAACCGACATTAACAACGCCATGCTTACCCGAGGTCGTGACCGCCTTTACGACCTCGGCGTCATGATTCCCGCAGTTCAATGCGATGCGGAAAAATTACCCTTCCCCAGCGACTACTTTGACTGTGTAACCGTCGCCTTCGGACTTCGCAACATGACCCACAAGGACCGCGCCCTAACGGAAATGCGGCGGGTTTTAAAACCTGGAGGTCGCCTGCTGGTACTGGAGTTTTCAAGCATCTGGAAACCCCTGGAACCCGTCTACGATTTTTATTCCTTCAAAATAATTCCTCGCATTGGAAAAATCATCACAAACGACGAAGCGAGCTATCGCTATCTGGCCGAATCAATTCGCGTACATCCGGACCAAGAGACGCTGAAAATGCTGATGGAGCGGGCTAGTTTTCAGAATGTCGATTATTTCAATATGGCTTTTGGTGTCGTCGCCTTGCATCGCGGCTTCAAAATTTAAACGCAAAAACACAAAGTCGTTTCCTTTGCGCATCTCCTGCTCTTATTTACAATATGCATCAGGCCTCCGGCACCGATGGTTTTTTTAATGTGCTGGCCAAAAATCCATTATAGATTTCACGAGTTGTGGCCATGATTGAGAAACATAACTAAGTTTAGAATGCCTCTATTTAAATTATTTAACCATGTATTGGCCGGAGAGGAATGGGCACAAACACGATTGAAAGCTTTTTCCGGTGAAACCGCCCGACTTGAATTCGGTCAACATTTCAGTTTAGTTTTCGGTATAGACCAAAGCGGATTTATTGTCCGGTGCATGCCAGAGAAATTACACTCGATAGCCATCATACGCTTTCCAGACGATACATTAATCCGATTGCTTAATAATCGGCACACGCTATTCTCTGCCGTAAAAATTGCGGGATCCGCCGAATTCGCCGAAACTCTAGCCTTCGTTTTTCGGAATTTGCGCTGGGATATCGAACACGATTTATCGTTATTTGTAGGCGATATTATTGCCCGTCGCGCTTGCCGTTCTCTCGTGCGTTTTAGTCGATTAAATATACTGGTAGTTGGAAAACTGGCAAACACTATCGCAGATTTTCTGAACAACGAAGAAGAAAAAGCAGGCACTGCCAACCACGACGACATCAATAAGTATTGCCGAGAGGTCGATGCTCTGCGTGATGATGTTGCTTGCTTACAAATTCGCATCGAACGACTCGGTTGCCGTTGAATTCATAAAAAAGCAGCCTGATGGCTGCTTTTTTTGTTGGTTTTGTTGTCACTTTTGGTCTTGTCAATGACGATTTCGCAGTTTTTTAATGGCTTGCAACTGCGCAACAGCTTGTGCCAATTCAGCTTCTGCTGTAGCCAAACCCACATCGGAACTGCGATTTTTAAGCGCTTCTTCCGCACGACGCTTAGCTTCCATAGCTTTAGCTTCATCGAGATCGTGCGCACGAATAGCCGTATCAGCCAAAACGGTAATCAAGGCTGGCTGCACCTCTAGCATTCCACCCGAGACGTAGACCAATTCATACTCGTCGCGATCAGGAATCTTTAAACGGACGGTACCCGGCTTGATACGCGTAAGAAGCGGCGTATGCCGCGGATAAATTCCAAGCTCGCCTGCCTCACCCGGAAATACAGCAAAATCGGTTTGCCCAGAAAAAATTAGCTCCTCGGCACTCACAACATCTACGTGTACTCTAATGGACATGGTTTTTTTCCTTGCTGGCTTTCCAAACCGCTTTCGTACCGGTTCTACAGCACGAAAGCGGCATATCGTAACCCTGTTTTAGAGCTTCTTGGCTTTTTCGAAAACTTCTTCGATACCACCGACCATGTAAAAAGCTTGTTCTGGAATATTGTCACACTCACCATCGACGATCATTTTGAAACCCTTGATCGTATCCTTAAGGGTGACGTATTTACCTGGCGATCCCGTAAAGACTTCCGCGACATTGAAAGGTTGTGACAAAAAGCGCTGGATCTTCCTGGCACGATAAACGGCGAGCTTGTCTTCGGGTGACAATTCGTCCATGCCGAGAATGGCAATAATGTCACGCAATTCCTTGTATTTTTGCAAGGTCATTTGGACTGCACGAGCGACATTGTAGTGCTCCTCGCCAACGATCTGCGGGTCGAGCTGACGAGATGTCGAATCGAGCGGATCAACCGCCGGATAGATACCCAGGGATGCAATGTCACGCGACAAAACAACTGTCGAATCCAAGTGCAAGAAGGTGGTTGCTGGTGATGGGTCGGTCAAGTCATCCGCCGGAACATAAACAGCCTGGATCGATGTGATTGAACCCACTTTTGTCGAGGTGATACGTTCCTGCAGGCGACCCATTTCCTCAGCTAGCGTCGGCTGATAACCCACAGCGGATGGCATACGACCAAGCAGTGCAGACACCTCGGTACCGGCCAGCGTGTAACGATAAATGTTATCAACAAAGAAAAGAATATCACGCCCGTCGTCACGGAAACGCTCTGCCATCGTCAAACCGGTCAAGGCCACGCGCAACCGGTTTCCGGGAGGCTCATTCATCTGACCGAAAACCATCGCCACTTTATCAAGAACATTGGAGTCCTTCATTTCGTGGTAGAAGTCGTTACCTTCCCGAGTCCGTTCTCCAACCCCCGCAAACACTGACAAACCAGAGTGTTGTTTGGCGATGTTGTTGATGAGCTCCATCATGTTAACGGTTTTGCCAACGCCGGCACCACCGAACAAACCAACTTTACCACCCTTGGCGAACGGACAAACGAGATCGATAACCTTGATACCGGTTTCCAGCAAATCCACCGAAGGTGACAATTCGTCGAACTTAGGGGCAACTTGGTGAATTTCCCGACGTTCATCGGTTGCGATCAGACCGGCTTCGTCGATCGGACGTCCGAGAACATTCATGATGCGACCGATCGTTGCATTGCCAACAGGGACTGAAATGCCGGCACCGGTATTGTTAACCTTCATCCCGCGACGTAGACCATCGGAAGAACCCATGGCAATCGTGCGCACGATTCCATCGCCCAACTGCTGTTGGACCTCAAACATCAGGTCTGTTTCGCACATATCCGACTCTTCAGCTTTATCAAGCTGCAGAGCATCATAGATTTTGGGCATTGCGTCACGCGGGAACTGGATGTCCACCACGGCGCCGATACACTGCACAATGTTTCCTTGACTCATCGTCGTATCCCTAATCAATAAACTAACAATCGCGTGGTCAGACAGCGGCGGCGCCGCCGACGATTTCCGAAAGCTCTTTTGTAATCGCCGCTTGGCGGGCTTTGTTGTACACCAACTTGAGTTCGCCGATCACATTTTTGGCGTTATCCGAAGCCGACTTCATGGCAACCATTCGCGCGCTTTGCTCGGAAGCCATATTTTCCGCGACTGCTTGATAAATCATGGCTTCAACGTAGCGCACCAACAAATCGTCGATGACCACCTTGGCGTCTGGCTCGTAAATGTAATCCCAACGATTGCCTTCACCGCCGACAAGATCACCAGACAAAGGAAGCAACTGATAGAGTGTCGGCTCCTGTTTCATCGTATTGATGAAGCGTGTGAAAGCGATGTAGAGCACGTCTATCTCGCCCTTCATGTACGCATCAAGCTGAACTTTGACAGGACCAATCAGTTTCTCCAGATGTGGCGTGTCGCCTAAACCGGTTAGATGAGAAACGACATCGGCACCCGCACGTTGCATGAAGCCCAAGCCTTTGTTACCAATTGCCGTGACGCGCAGTTTTTTGCCTTCCGCATCCCATTCCTTCATTTTGGCCAATGCGAGACGGAGCACATTTGTATTCAAGCCGCCACACAAGCCTTTATCGGATGTCACGGTAATCAGCCCAATCGCCGCGACCCTGTCACGAACGGTCAGAAAGGGATGACGATAATCAGTTAAGGCGTGCGAAAGATTTCCGGCAACGCGCCGAATTTTTTCGCCGTAAGGACGGGCCGCCCGCATCCGGTCTTGCGCCTTGCGCATTTTGGATGCAGCCACCATCTCCATGGCTTTAGTGATCTTTCGCGTACTTTCTACGCTTTTGATCTTATTGCGGATCTCCTTGCCGCTAGGCATGGCAAACCTCCTCGATCGATCAGGCCAGAGTGGCCTTGAACTCCTCAATCGCCTTAGTGAGCTTTTGCTCAGCGTCGGCATCAAGATCCTTGCTCGTTTCGATCTTGGTGATGAGGTCGGCGTATTTTTGCTTGATAAAGCCGTGCATCTGTTTTTCGGTAGCCAGCGCCTTTTTCACCTCGACATCATCGAAGAGACCTTTGTTGACTGCGTGCAAGGTAATTGCCATTTCAGAGATGGTCAGTGGCGAATATTGCGGCTGCTTCATCAACTCGGTCACCAAACGGCCCCGGTCGAGCTGCTTCCGCGTCGCTTCGTCAAGGTCGGAAGCAAACTGTGCGAAAGCTGCCAGCTCACGATACTGTGCAAGTGCCAAACGGACACCACCACCAAGCTTTTTGATTACCTTGGTTTGCGCAGCACCGCCAACCCGCGAGACAGAAATACCCGCGTCGATGGCAGGACGAATACCCGAGTTAAAAAGATCGGTATCAAGGAAGATTTGGCCATCCGTAATCGAGATAACGTTGGTCGGCACGAAAGCCGAAACGTCGCCAGCCTGCGTTTCAATGACCGGCAAAGCGGTCAAGGAACCCGTTTTGCCTTTGACTTCCCCGTTGGTAAATTTTTCCACCCACTCTTCCGACACGCGCGCAGCACGCTCGAGAAGACGGGAGTGCAGATAAAATACATCGCCTGGATACGCCTCACGTCCTGGCGGACGCCGCAGGAGCAGCGATACTTGCCGATATGCCCAAGCTTGCTTGGTCAAATCGTCATAGATAATGAGAGCATCCTGACCCCGATCACGGAAATACTCACCCATCGTACAACCGGAATACGGCGCGATGTACTGCAGCGCCGCCGATTCGGACGCCGTCGCGGCGACGATAATGGTGTATTCCATCGCGCCGTTTTCTTCCAAGCGGCGAACGACGTTAGCAACTGTCGACGCTTTTTGTCCGACCGCCACGTAAATGCAGATCAGGTTTTGGCCTTTTTGGTTGATGATCGTATCGACCGCCACAGCTGTTTTGCCGGTTTGCCGGTCACCGATGATCAATTCACGCTGACCACGGCCAATCGGCACCATCGCATCAATTGACTTCAAACCGGTCTGCACAGGCTGCGATACCGACTTGCGCCAGATCACGCCCGGGGCGACCTTTTCAATCTTATCGGTCAACTTGTTATTGACCGGACCTTTACCATCGATAGGCTGACCCAGCGAATTTACGACACGGCCAAGCAGTTCCGGGCCAACTGGTACCTCAAGAATGCGGCCCGTCGTTTTGACGATGTCGCCCTCGCTGATTTCGTCGTATTCCCCGAGAACCACCGCGCCAACCGAGTCGCGATCAAGGTTGAGAGCCATGCCAAAGGTGTTGCCCGGGAACTCCAGCATCTCCCCTTGCATGACGTCAGTCAGGCCGTAAATACGGCAGATACCATCGGTCACCGATACTACGGTGCCTTGGGTGCGCAGATCGGCGCTGATCGCAAGATTTTCGATCTTGCCTTTGATCAGTTCGCTGATTTCTGAAGGATTCAACTGCATGGAAATTCTCCTAGTTCTTAAGCGCCAACCGCAAGCTCTCCAGCTTTCCGCTAACGGACGTGTCGAGAACCTGGTCGCCAACCACAATCTTGACGCCGCCGATCAGTTTTTTATCGACGACAACTTCGGCAGTTAGCCGGGTCTTGAAGCGCACTTCCAGGTCCCCAATCAACGCCTTGCGCTGCTCCTCGTCTAACGGAAAAGCGCTGTAGATCGTGGCCTCCTTAACGCCTTCTTGAGCCGATCTCTGAGCCTCAAAAAGGCTAGCAATTTCAGGCAGAACAGAAAGTCGCTCACTGGCGGCGAGGACATCGATCAGATTGGCTTCGCTACCCTCCAATGCCCGACCAATCACCGACTTGAAGAGATCACTCTTCTGCGAGGCCGACAACTCAGGATTGCCAATGCATAGACGCATCTGACCATCCTCTGCAATTGAAGAAAGCAACGACAACCTCTCGGACCACGCAGCTAGCGCCTTGTTCTCCAGCGCGATGCGAAAGACCGCTTCAGCGTAAGGGCGCGCGATGGTAACGAGTTCGGCCATGATTTTAGAGTTCCTGCTTGAGCGCGACCAACATGTCGGCATGCACCCTAGCGTCAACTTCACGCCTCAGGATCCGCTCGGCACCGGCCACGGCGAGATCGGCAACACGACCGCGCAGCTCGGCCCGCGCCTGCTCGACTTGCTGAGCGATTTCCGCTTTAGCCGAGAGAACCACCTTATCCGCCTCGATTTTTGCGGCCAGCTTGGCTTCCTCAATCATTTGCGCCGCACGCTTTTCCGAAGCAGCAACAATCTCGGCAGCTTTCGCCTTGGCATCGCGCAGCGCATCGGCCGAACGTTTGCCAGCCAACTCCAGCTCGTGCTTACCACGCTCACCGGCCGCCAGCCCATCAGCGATCAGCTTCTGACGATCGGCCATGGCTTTTTGGAGCGGCGGCCAAACGTATTTCATGGTGATCCAGATAAATACACCGAACCAGATCGCTTCGCCAATCAACGTTGCGTTGATGTTCACGCTAACCTCCTGTTAAGAGTCAGTCCGATAGGAGAAGCGATCAGCCCTTGACGACAGCAATGAAGGGGTTCGCGAAAAGCATGAACAGCGCGATACCGACACCAATCATGGTAACGGCATCAAGAAGACCGGCAACGATGAACATCTTCACCTGAAGCGTCGGGATCATTTCCGGCTGGCGAGCAGCTCCTTCAAGGAACCGACCACCGAGCAGACCAAAACCGATGGCGGTACCCAAGGCACCCGCACCGATCAGGATGGCGACAGCGATGGCGGTATTACCAAGCAACATTGACAGAGCGGCTTCCATTAGTTTCTCCTAGTAAAACATGCTAAATGGGTTAAACAAGACAACGAGAATCAAAACTTGCGAAAAATGGATTTCAGCGACTACTCACTACCCATGAGACTCGCTGGCCATCGACAGATAAACGATGGTGAGCATCATAAAAACAAAAGCCTGCAGGGTGATGATCAGTATATGGAAAAGCGCCCACGGCAAAGCCAGCGGCAATTGCCACAAACCCATCAGCGCAATAAGGATAAACACCATCTCACCCGCATACATGTTTCCGAACAAACGCAGGGAAAGCGAGATCGGCTTTGCGATATCCTCAATGATTCGAAAGAGAAGATTGAGCGGCGCCAGCTTCGCGCCGAAAGGCACGGTAAAGACCTCATGCATGAAACCACCAACGCCTTTGACCTTCACGCCCATGACCATCATGATGACGAAGACGGTCAGCGACATGCCAAAAGTCAGATTGGGGTCGGTGGTCGGAACAACCTTCAGATAATGGATACCGAGGCCTCCAGCGACAACGGGAAGAAAATCGACCGGTATCAAATCCATCGCGTTCATCACGAAAACCCAGACGAAAATGGTGATGGCCAGCGGAGTAACCAAGGCACTCTTGCCGTGATACGTGTCCTTGACCTGCTGGTCGACGAAAGACACCACCATCTCGACCAGCGCCTGCATTTTTCCTGGAACACCTGAAGTCGCGCGCCCGGCAAGTTTTGCCATTCCGACAAAACAGAACAAACCAAGCAAACCCGAAACCAGCAAGGTATCAAGGTGAACCGTCCAGAAGCCGTGACCGGCCGTCAGATTGGTCAGGTGGTGGACGATATATCCACTCGTCGTTAACGCCTCGCCCGAAGCCATAAATCCCCCCGTTAGACCATGATCAGCGCTGTTTCAGCAGCGCCATCCAATACACAACCACCGTTGCAACATAGGTCAGGAAGAGCGGCAAGGCGACGAGCTGCGCATAGACTTTGAACACCAGGGCAAAAAGCACAAGAGTTACCGCGAATTTGTAACCCTCTCCAGCCACCTGTGCGTTGTAAGCCTTTTTTGCATCAGCACTTGCCGGACCCGACGGTCGAAAAGCGCGCCAAGCGTAGGCAAAACCACTTGCCATGGCGATCCCACCACCGAGCACCGCGGAAACAGCCGCATCAACCCCAAAAAAGATCGCTGTCATAAAGCCGGCCACCATGGCGACGATCAACTGCCACCGGAGAATCCAGCGAATCTGGGGATGCACGGCTTGCCCCTCCAAAACGAGCAAAGGATACCAGACTCGCAATACGGAATCAAACCGCACTTGCAGAAAAGTTTGGTTTTCTTGATGAAACCTGCCTTGCAGCCATTTTTTACCCCTCTTCGAAAGGGCCGCATGGTGCGGCGCATCAATGCCGCAGACGCTGCAGAATTCCTTCGAGCTGATCGAGGTCGCCAAACTCGATCAGTACCTTGCCCGCGCCACGACGGTTGGCGCGAATGGCCACCCGCGCACCGAGGAAATCGGCCAACTCCTCCTGTAGACGAAGCACATCGCGGTCGGGTTTCGGTGTGGCGCTCTCTTTGGGAGGGCGCAACGCGTATTGCACCAATCGCTCGGTTTCGCGCACCGACAAACCTTTTTGCACCACCCGTTGCGCCAATTGAACCTGCAGCGCGCCGGCCAGGGGCAGAAGCGCCCTGGCATGTCCCATGTCGATTTCGCCCCGCATCAGCAATTCCTGCACAGGCGTTGCAAGCTGGAGCAAGCGCAGCAGATTCGACGCAGCCGGCCGCGACCGGCCGACGGCATCGGCCGCCTGCTGGTGGGTCATCGTGAATTCGTCGATCAGTCGCTGCAGACCGAGCGCCTCCTCCAGCGGATTGAGATTCTCGCGCTGGATGTTCTCGATCAGCGCCATCGCCAAGGCGGCTTCGTCCGGAATTTCCCGGATCAGGGTCGATACGTCGCTCAAGCCGGCCATCTGCGCGGCCCGCCAGCGCCGTTCGCCAGCGATGATTTCATAGCGCTCGTCACTGATCGGGCGAACGAGAATGGGCTGCATCAATCCCTGAACCCTAATCGATGCGGCCAGTTCCTCGAGAGAGGCGGCGTCCATGCGCGTTCGCGGCTGATACTTGCCGGGTTGAATGTGACCGACCGGCAATGTGCGCTGCTGTTCCTTGTTCTGCGCGTCGTTGCCGGCCAGAAGGGCGTCAAGCCCGCGACCCAGTCCTTTCATTTTCATTGTGCCACCCCCGCGACGGCTGCTACCCCCGCCGCCTTGTTGTCCGTCCGTCGATCTAGCAGTTCTTGCGCCAACAGCAAGTAGCCCTGAGCGCCCCTGGAGCCGCGATCGAAAGCAATCACCGGTTTGCCATACGATGGCGCCTCCGCCAACCGCACATTGCGCGGAATGATGGTCTTATAGACCTTGTCGCCAAAGTGTCCTTCCAGTTCGCGCGACACTTGTTGGGTCAAGGTGGAACGCGGGTCGAACATGGTGCGCAAAAGGCCCTCGATTTCGAGCGCCGGATTGAGATTGGCGCGCACTTTTCTTAACGTCGCCACCAGATCGGTCAAACCTTCCAACGCGTAGTACTCGCACTGCATCGGAATCATCACTCGATCGGCGGCGGCCAGTCCATTGACGGTGAGCATGTTCAGCGCCGGCGGACAGTCCATGAGAATGAAATCAAAATCGGCGCGAACTTCTTTGAGCGCATCGCGCAGGCGGTATTCGCGTTGCTCGAGGCTGATCAAGTCGACCTCGGCACCGGCCAGCTCGCGGTTGGCCGGCAATAGATGAAAGCCGAAATCGGTCTGCAACACCGTATCCGGGATCGTCGACCGCCCAATAAGGATTTGATAGACGGTCGGCAAGGCCTCGCGCTTGACGACGCCGCAACCGGTGGTGGCGTTGCCCTGCGGGTCCAGATCGATCAACAACACCCGCTGTCCCGCTTCGGCAAGGCAGGCCGCGAGATTGACGGCGGTGGTGGTTTTTCCGACGCCGCCCTTCTGGTTTGTTACCGCAAGTATTTTCGCCAAATCGCGCCTCCCTCGGGGCTATGTCTCGCTGTTGCCGATCACCAGCAAATGTCGCTCGCCGTCGACGCCGGGTACATGCAGGGCATGCGCCGCCCTGACCGCGACGTCGGCTGGCAGATTGGCGATTTCGTTCGCGGGCCATACCCCTTTCATCGCCAGCCATCGCCCCTCCGTGTGCCGCAGATGGCGCGACAAGGTCACCAAATCGGCCAGACTGGAAAACGCCCGGGCAATGATCGCCGTGAATCGTGCCGTTGGCTGGAATTTTTCGACCCGCCCGCAGTGTACGGCAATATTCGTCAAACCCAACTCGATGATCGCCTGACGTAAGAACGCCGCCTTCTTCGAGTTGCTGTCGAGCAGGAGCACGCGTAATTCAGGACAGGCAATCGCCAACGGAATGCCCGGCATCCCGCCGCCGCTGCCGACATCCAGCAGATCCGGCGACTGAACGAAAGGCAGAACCGCCAAGGAATCGAGCAGGTGGTGGCTGACCGCCAGCGTGGTATCGCGCAGCGCCGTCAGTTGATAAACACGGTTCCATTTCTCGAGCACGGCCAAATAATCGAGCAACCGGGTTTGCGTCGTCGCGGGAAGATCGATTTCAAGAAGCCGTAGCCCTTCCGCGAGCTGCGTCGCCGGCGTCATCGCGCGACGCCGACGGACGGGCGCCGATCCGACGTATCCTCGCCATGCCGCTTCAGGGACACCAGCAGTATGGAAATCGCCGCCGGTGTCACCCCCTGTATACGCGACGCCTGGCCGATGGTCCGCGGGCGATGTAGCAGCAGTTTCTGTTGCACTTCCCGGGACAGACCGCCGACCGCGCCGAAGTCGAAATCGCTGGGAAAACAGGTTTCCTCGTTAGCCAGATTCTTGGCGACTTCCTCCCTCTGACGTTCGATATAGCCTTGATATTTGGCCTGAATGTCGATCTGCTCGATTACCGGCGCATCACGTACGCCGCCATCGACCGGCGAATCGCCAAGACGCAAGGTCATCAGCGCCGAATAAGGCACGTCGGGGCGCCGCAACAACTCGTACAGCGTGTATTCATGCTCAAGCTTGCGGCCGAACAGACGCAGCGCCTCGGCGTCCGCGAGACGTTCTGGATGCACCCAGGTCGACTTCAAGCGCTCCTGTTCGACGGCGATGGCTTCCTGCTTGTCGCAGAATGCCGCCCAGCGCCGCTCGTCGACCAGGCCAAGCCGCCGGCCGATCTCGGTCAAACGCAGATCGGCGTTATCCTCGCGCAACGACAGGCGGTATTCCGCCCGGCTGGTGAACATCCGGTACGGCTCGGAAACGCCACGGGTGATCAGGTCGTCGACCAGCACGCCGAGATAGGCTTGGTCGCGGCGCGGCGTCCAGGGTGGCTGCTCCCGCGCCAGAAGCGCCGCGTTGGCGCCGGCGAGCAGCCCTTGCGCCGCCGCCTCTTCGTAACCGGTGGTGCCATTGATCTGTCCCGCGAAAAACAGACCGCGAATGTCCTTGGTTTCCAGCGACGCGCTGAGCGCGCGCGGATCGAAATAATCGTATTCGATGGCGTAGCCCGGCCGCAGGACATGGCATTTTTCCAGGCCGCGCATCGAACGGACAATCGCCAGCTGCACGTCGAACGGCAGGCTGGTGGAAATACCGTTCGGGTAAATTTCGTGCGTCCCCAGACCTTCTGGCTCAAGGAAAACGTTGTGGCTGTCCTTGGCGGCGAAGCGGTGGATTTTGTCCTCGATCGAAGGGCAGTAGCGCGGCCCCACGCCCTCGATCACGCCGGTGTACATTGGCGAGCGATCCAGATTGGCGCGGATGATGTCGTGTGTGCGCGTATTGGTGCTGGTGATCCAGCACGGCAGTTGGCGCGGATGTTGCGCCCTGTCGCCGAGAAACGAGAAAACCGGCAAGGGATCGTCGGAATGCTGTTCGACCAGTGCCGAGAAATCGATGGTTTTTCCGTCCAGGCGCGGCGGCGTTCCGGTTTTCAAACGGCCGGCGGGCATTTGCATCTCGCGCAAACGCGCCGCCAGCGACAACGATGGCGGATCGCCCATTCGTCCGCCGACGTGATTCGCCAAGCCAACATGAATCAACCCGTTGAGAAACGTGCCGGCGGTCAGCACCACCGCGCGCGCGGCGAAAGTGACGCCCAACTGTGTCACCACGCCGCCGACCTGATCGCCCTCGAGCAGCAGATCGTCACAAGGCTGGGCGAAAATGGTCAGATTCGGCTGATTTTCAAGACGATGGCGAATGGCCTGCCGGTATAGCGCGCGGTCGGCCTGCGCCCGCGTCGCGCGCACCGCCGGCCCCTTGCTCGAATTGAGTACCCGGAACTGGATGCCGGCCTCGTCGGTAGCCACCGCCATTGCGCCGCCCAGGGCGTCGACTTCCTTGACCAGATGCCCCTTGCCGATGCCGCCAATCGATGGGTTGCAACTCATCGCGCCCAAGGTGTCGAGGTTGTGTGTCAGGAGCAGCGTCTTGGCACCCATGCGAGCCGCGGCCAGCGCCGCCTCGCAGCCGGCATGGCCACCGCCGACGACGATCACATCGAAGCGATCAGGAAACAGCATGGAAATTCAGCATTTTCGCCCGGCAACAAAAAACGGAAAAGAGCGCGATTCTACGCCAGTTCGCTGAAAGATAACAGGTTTCAGGGGAGATAGCGCCGTGCCCGCAAAGCGGAGCCAGGAGAGCGGAAAATGCGCGGCGATGACGGCGAACACGCTTTTCCGGATGGCGGTAGCACCCACGACACGCGCAACAGCCGATAAAATCCACCGTGCGGAAGCAACCCGCCGGCCGAGGAGAACCGCCCGCGCATAGCGTTTGACTATGACTTGAATTGCCAGAATCAATTGGAACAATTCTGTCGGCTCTTTTAGTATTCCTCTCGTCGCTTCCCGTTACTCAACACACTCCAGGAGAACCCACGATGTCCCTGATCAATACCGAAGTCAAACCGTTCAAAGCCACCGCGTTTCACAATGGCGCGTTTGTTCCTGTTTCCGATGCCGATCTGAAAGGCAAATGGTCGGTGGTCGTCTTCTATCCCGCCGACTTCACTTTCGTTTGCCCGACCGAACTCGGCGATCTGGCCGATGAATACGCCGCCTTCCAGAAGATCGGCGTCGAAGTCTACGCCGTGTCGACCGACACGCATTTCACCCACAAGGCCTGGCACGATGCCTCGGACACCATCAAGAAAATTCATTACCCGATGGTCGGCGATCCGACCGGCACGCTGACCCGCAATTTCGGGGTGATGATCGAGGAAGAAGGCCTGGCGTTGCGCGGCACTTTCGTCATCAACCCTGAAGGCGTGATCAAGGTCTGCGAAATCCACGACCTGGGCATCGGCCGCGACGCCAAGGAACTGCTGCGCAAGGTGCAAGCCGCGCAATACGTCGCCAGCCATCCGGGCGAAGTCTGTCCCGCCAAATGGACACCGGGCGACGCCACACTCGCGCCGTCGCTCGACCTCGTCGGCAAGATTTAAGCCTCACGCCAGGCGTGCGGCGAGGATTTCTCGCCGCATGTCGCCAAGTGTCATCGCAAAGGGGTCGCCAGCAACACATCGCGGCCCCTTTTCCATGGTACTCGTCAAGGGAGAACGGTCATGTTGGACGCCAATGTCAAAGCCCAGATTCAGGCTTATCTCGAAAAAATACAGCACCCCATCGAACTGATTGCCTCGCTCGACGGCGGCGACGCCTCTCGTCAAATGGCGGACTTGCTTGACGACATCGGCGCTCTCTCCGAAAAAGTCAGCGTCAGAACCGACGGTAACGCGGCGCGCAAGCCGTCGTTCACGGTCGGTCGCCCTGGCGAGGAGGCACGAATCAGTTTCGCGGGCATTCCCATGGGGCACGAGTTCACGTCGCTGATCCTCGCCCTGCTGCAAACCGGCGGCCATCCGCCGAAAGTCGACGCCGGCGTGATCGAGACCATTCGCGGCATCACCGGCCGCTTCCATTTCGAAACCTTCATTTCCCTGTCGTGCCACAATTGCCCGGAGGTGGTGCAGGCCCTCAACCTGCTGTCGGTGCAAAACCCCGGCATCAGCCACCAGATGATCGACGGCGCCTTGTTCCAGGACGAGATCAATGCCCGCCAGATCATGGGCGTGCCGACGATTTTTCTGAACGGCGAGCACTTCGGGCAGGGCCGGATGCTGCTGGAGGAAATCGTCGGCAAGATCGATCGCGACGCCGCGCAGCGCGAGACAGAGAAGATTTCGGCACGCGCGCCTTTCGATGTTCTGGTCGTCGGCGGCGGTCCGGCCGGCGCCGCCGCCGCGATCTACGCGGCACGCAAGGGCATTCGCACCGCCATCGTCGGCGAGCGTTTCGGCGGACAGGTGCTCGACACCCTGGCCATCGAGAATTTCATCTCGGTAAAGGCCACCGACGGCCCCAGGCTGGCCGCTGGACTGGAGGAGCACGTCAAGGATTACGATGTGGATATCATCAATCTGCAGACCGCCACCGCGCTGCTGCCAGACCAGGACCGTGGCCTGACCGAAATACGGCTGGCCAGTGGCGCGACACTGCGTGGCAAGACGGTGATTCTGGCTACCGGCGCGCGCTGGCGGGAAATGAACGTTCCGGGAGAAAAAGACTACCGTGGCCGTGGCGTCGCCTACTGCCCGCACTGCGACGGCCCGTTGTTCAAGGGCAAGCGCGTGGCGGTGATCGGTGGCGGCAACTCGGGCGTCGAAGCGGCAATCGATCTGGCCGGCATCGTCGCGCAGGTCACGCTGCTCGAATTCGACGCCACGCTGCGCGCCGACGCGGTGCTACAGAAAAAACTGTTCAGCCTGCCTAACGTCACGGTCATTGTCGGCGCGCTGACCACCGAAGTCAGCGGCGACGGCGAAAAGGTCGACGGTCTAAGGTATATCGATCGCGACAGCGGTCAGAACCACCGGATCGATCTTGAGGGAATTTTCGTCCAGATCGGCCTGTTGCCGAACAGCGAGTGGCTGAAAGGCACAGTCGCCCTGTCGCCACGCGGTGAAATCGAGGTCAACGCGCGCGGTGAAACCTCGATTGCCGGGGTTTTCGCCGCCGGCGACGTCACCACCGTGCCGTACAAACAAATCGTCATCGCCATGGGCGAAGGCGCGAAAGCGTCGCTGAGTGCCTTCGATTATCTGATTCGCCAATCGGCGTCCTGACCGAACCGCCCGCGACCTGTTCCGCCGGCGCCTGACACGGGAGGAGGCGCCAGAACAGTCGGGCGTCGGCTGACCGCCGGCATGGCTTGATCGGCACGTTGCGGTCGAGTAAGGTTAATTCCATGGCAAGACCCGAGTCGACCGCAGAACTACTCCACAAGCTGGGCAAGGAACTGGCCAATAAGCAAGCGCTGCTGATTGACCGTTACCCCAATGCGCGCAGCTCGTTGCGCCTGATGTTGTCGGCGATGGGTATCAATTCGGTGCGCAGCGCCAGCAGTTCGGCGGACGTTCTGCGGCAGGTCAAGGCCATTGACTTCGACATCATTCTCGCCGACTACATTCTCGAAGACGGGCGGGACAGCCAGCAACTGCTCGAAGAACTCCGGCACCAGCATCTGGTTTCGCTGAGCACGGTATTCATCGTGATCACCAGCGAGCGCGAATATCACAACGTCGTCTCGATCGCCGAATTGTCGGTTGACGATTATCTGATCAAACCGTTCACCGTCGACGAATTGCAAGGCCGCTTGCTTCGCGCCCTGAACAAAAAACGCTTTTTCACCCCGCTGTTCGAAAGCCTCGACAATGGCGCCTATGCCGAGGCACTGATTCTCTGCGAACGCCTGATCGCCCAAAACAACGGCTTTCTTTTTGACGCCCTGCGTTTCAAGGGCGACATCCTGAATGCGCTCGGGCGCCACGAGGAAGCGCAGACCGTCTACCAGCAGGTTCTCGGGCAACGTCCCCTGCCGTGGGCGCGCATGGGACTGGCGATTTCGCGACGCGGCCAGAAACAACTGCCCGAGGCGGAAGCCATCGGACAGGCAATCATCGAAGACTTTCCGGAATTCATGGCCGCCTACGATTTTCTCGCCGATGTACACGAGGAAATGGGCAAACTTGTCGACGCGCAGGAGGTTCTACAGCGCGCCGTTCTGATCTCGCCCAACAATTCCGCCCGGCAGCGCATGGTCGGCGATGTCGCGGCACGCAACAACGACTTGAAGACGGCCGAAAGAGCCTACAGCAAGGTGCTCGATCGTCGTCGCGGCTCATCGCTGAAGGACATCAACGACTATACCAACCTGTCGCGGGTGATGCTTGACCGCGGGCAAACCAAGGCGGCCCGGGCGGTCACCGAGGAATTGCGGCGCAGTTGGCGCGGCAGCAAACAAGGCGAAGTCGCCGCGCTGGTGATGGAAAGTCTGTGCGCCAACATGGAGGGCGAGGCGACGATCGCCAAACGGGCCGTGGAAAAAGCCCTGGAATTACACGATTCGCTGAGAAAAGTCGGACGCTCTCACGCCGTGCTGTCGCAAAAGCTGACGCTGGATCTTGCGCACGCGTGCCTGGCCACCGGCGACGAGACGGCCGCGCGCGACATCGTTCGTCAGGTCGCCGCCGAGAACCACGAGGACCGCGCGGTGATCGCGCACGTCCAGCGCATTTACGCCAAGACCGGCAAGGCCGAGGACGGTCACGCGCTGCTGGCCGAGGTGGGCAAGGAAATCGTCGAACTCAATAATCGCGGCGTGCTCGCGGCGCGCAAGGGCGATGTCGCCGCGTCGGTAAAGCTGCTGACGGAAGCGGCGGACCGTGTCCCCAACATGCAGTTTCTGGTCAACGCCACAAAAGCGATTTTCACGCTGCTGGATCTCAACGGCTGGGACCACGATCTCGCCAAACGCGGCCTGCATTACCTGCAAACCGCGCAGACCAAGGACATGCGCAATCCCAAGGTGATTTCCGCGCGCGAATCCTATCAGCGCGTGGCGCGAAAGTACGGCATCCCGATCGTTCCCTTCGGCGCCAGGCGCGCTATCGAAGGCCCGCCGCGGGTGGAACCGCACGACGGTTAGCCACGACCGCCAAGGCCCAGATAGCTCTCGATGACCCGCGGATCGTTCGCCAGATCGCGACTCGGCCCGGCCAGCGACAAGTCGCCGGTTTCCAGGACGTAGCCGTAGTCGGCCACTTGCAACGCGGCGCGCGCGTTCTGTTCGACCAGCAAAATCGCCACGCCGGTTTTCCTGAGTCGCGCCACCGTGCGAAAGATCTCCTTGATGATCAACGGCGCGAGTCCCAGACTGGGCTCGTCGAGCAACAGCAGCTTCGGCTTGGCCATCAACGCGCGGCCCATGGCCAGCATCTGGCGTTCGCCACCGGACAGCGTTCCGGCCATCTGCTGGCGACGCTCGCGCAGACGCGGAAAGATGTCGAAGACTTGGTCCATGGTTTCCAGTTCGTCGCGATGGCCCGCGCGATAACGGTCGAACGCCCCCATCAGCAGGTTGTCCTCGACGCTCATTTCGGCAAAGAGTTCGCGCTTCTCCGGCACCAGGGTCATCCCTTGTCGGACCAGTTTTTCCACCGAACGACCCGGACCTTGGCGCTCGCCCAGATAGACCAGTTCACCGCGCACCGGCAACAAGCCGATCAACGCCGAGAGCAGCGTCGTCTTGCCGGCACCGTTTGGGCCGATGACTGTGACGATCTCGCCCTTGCGCACCTTCAGCGACACATCACGCAGCGCGGTGACCTTGCCGTAAGCGACCGACAAGCCCGCCGCGTCGAGAACGATTTCCGGCTCGGCCGGGTCAATCGCCGCGTTCATTCGACCCCTCCCAGATACGCCTCGACGACCGCCGGATTGCGCTGTATTTCCTCCGGCAAACCGGCGGCCAGCTTGTGACCGAACTCCATCACCACCACCCGATCAGCCAGACCCATCACGAAATCCATATCGTGCTCGACCAGCAAAATGGCCATGCCTTCGGCGCGCAAGCGCCGCAGAAGTTCGCCAAGCGACTGTTTCTCAAGGTAGCGCAAACCGGCCGCCGGCTCGTCGAGCAGCAGCAGACAGGGGTCGGCCGCCAATGCGCGCGCGATTTCAACGATCCGCTGCTTGCCGAGCGGCAGGCTGCCCGCCGCTTCGTACATCTGTTCGCCGAGACCGCAGCGCTCGATCTGCCGCGCCGCTTCGTGCAGCAGACGCGCCTCTTCGGCGCGGTCGGCGCGACAGGCGGCGGCGATGACACCCTTGTGGCCTCGCAAGTGCGCGCCGATGGCAACGTTTTCGATGACCGTCATCGCCGGCAACAGGCGCACATGCTGGAAGGTCCGGCTCATGCCGCGCCGGGCGATTTCCCGCGCCGACAGGGATTCGACATTGGCACCGCGAAAGACGACGGCGCCGGCGCTGAGCGGATCGACACCCGAGATGCCGTTGAACATGGTGCTCTTCCCGGCGCCGTTCGGCCCGATCAAGGCCATCACCTCGCCCGCCTTGACATCGAAACTGACCTTGTCGTTGGCAACCAGACCGCCAAAGCGCTTGCTGGCATTTTGCACCTCCAGCACGACCGAACCGGCGACCGGCAGCGGCCGACGCGGCAGACTGGCGGCGCCGCCGGTCGGCGCCCGCACCGTCCGGCGCGGCAAGAAACGCTGGATCATCGGCCAGACGCCATCGCGGGCGCGATGCAACACGAAAATCATCAATAGTCCGAAAACGATCATCTCGAAGTTGCCGCTCTGCCCGAGCAGCCGCGGCAACCAGTCTTGCAACCACTGCTTGAGGATGGTGATCAAGCCAGCGCCGAGAATGGCCCCCCAGACATGCGACACGCCGCCGACGACGGCCATGAACAGGTATTCGATGCCTTGCGCCAATGAAAATGGCGTCGGATTGACGAAGCGCTGCAGGTGCGCATACAGCCAGCCGGAGGTGCTGGCGAATAGCGCGGCGATGGTGAACGCGACGATTTTCGCGCGCGGCGTATTCACGCCCATCGCCTCCGCCATCACCGAGCCGCCCTTGAGCGCGCGCACCGCGCGGCCCTCGCGCGAATCCAGCAAATTACGCGTCGCGAAAACCGCCGCCAGCAGCACCACCCAGATCAGATAAAAATATTCACGCCCCGATTTAAGTTCCAGATCGAACAATTGCAACGATGGAATGCCGGCAATGCCGGTGTGACCGCCGAGCGCTTCCAGATTGCCGAACAGGTAGTAAAAACTCATCCCCCAGGCGATGGTGCCCAGCGGCAGGAAATGGCCGGACAGGCGCAGCGTCACCAGACCAAGCGTCACCGCCACCAGGGCCGTGATCAGCAGGCCGGCCGGCAGCGTCAGCCAGGGCGAAATCCCGTGCACCGTCGTCAGATACGCCGAGGCATAGGCGCCGAGACCGACGAAAGCCGCTTGCCCGAACGAGGTCAGGCCGCCGACACCGGTAAGCATCACCAGACCGAGGGCGACGATCGCGTACAAACCGATGTAGTTGAGCAGGGTGATGTAAAACTCCGGCAGGATCAGCGGCGCGACGGCCAGCGCGACAAGGAAAACCGACAGATATAACGTCAGGACGACCGGCGGACGGTTGCTCATTCCGCCTCCACGTGCCGTGTCTTCAACGAGCGCCACAGCAACACCGGAATGATCAGGGTAAAGACGATGACTTCCTTGAAGGCGCTGGCCCAGAAGGAGGAATACGATTCGAGCAGACCGACCAGCACGGCGCCGGCGGCGGCAACCGGATAGCTGGCCAGCCCGCCGATGATGGCGCCGACAAAACCTTTCAGCCCGATCAGAAAACCCGAATCGTAGTAGATCGTGGTCAGCGGCGAGATCAGGATCCCCGACAACGCGCCAATCGCCGCCGCGAGGGTAAACGACAACTGGCCCGCCAAAGTGCCCGAAATCCCCATCAGGCGCGCACCGGTACGGTTCATCGCCGTCGCGCGCAACGCCTTGCCGTAGATCGTGCGCTCGAAAAACAGATACAAAGCAACGATCAGCAACGCGCTGGCGACCAGCACCAATATCGTCTGGCCTTGCAGCACGGTGTCGCCGATTTCAAAACTGGCGTCGGTGAACGCCGGCGTGCGGGAACCTTCGGCGCCGAAGAACAGCAGGCCGATGCCGACCAGGGTGACGTGCACCGCCACCGAAACGATCAACAGCGCCAGCACCGTCAGATCGGCGACCGGCTGATACGCCAGGCGGTAGATCATCGGCCCGAGCGGCACCACCAGCATCAGGGCCAGCAGCACTTGCACCGGCAACGGCAGAGTCGCCGGCGAGAAAGCCACCAGCACGCCGGCCAGCAACAGCGGCGCCGCGCAATTGATCAGCAAAATCAGCGGAATCTGCCGAAAACACCGTTCGCGAGCCGCGCGCAGGCTTTCGAGTACCGCAATCGCGGCCCCCAGGCAAAGCAGCAGCCAGACGGTCCCCGGGAGCTTGCCGGCCTGCAGGCTGGCCAGGGTCAAGGCGCCGAAAGCGACGAACTCGCCTTGCGGAATGAATATCACGCGCGTCACCGCGAACACCAGCACCAACGCCAGCGCCAGGAGCGCGTAAATGGCGCCGTTGGTGATCCCGTCCTGGCCCAGCAGCAATGCGATCTGCAATTCCATCGATACGATTCCGGTCGCCTCCGGCCGGCGCGCGGCGCTCCACGCCGGCCGGAGATGATCGCCTCGCCGCCAGCGGAAATCGCCGTTCGGAACGGGATGCCGCGGTTCGACGACGGCGAAAAGTCGCTGTTACGGCACCAACTTCCAGTTGCCGCCTTCGATCTTGACCATCACGCGCGCGCGCTGGTCGAAACCCAGGTGGTCGCTCGCGGTCATGTTGAACACGCCGTGCGCCGCGCTGAGATTCTTGGTCCCTTCGAGCGCGTCGCGCAGCGCCTTGCGGAATTCCCTGGTTCCCGGCTGCGCTTTCTTCAGCGCTTCCGGAATGGCATTGGTCAACAGTCGGGCGGCATCCCAGGCGTGCGCGCCGAAGGTCGACACACTGCCTTTTCCATAGGCCGCTTCATATTTGTTGACGTATTCGAGAGCCGCTTTCTTGACCGGATTGCCGTCCGGCAATTGCGCCGCCACCAGCACCGGCCCGGCCGGCAGGAAAGTGCCTTCGCAGTCCTTGCCGCAAATGCGCAGGAAATCGGCGTTGGCCACTCCGTGCGTTTGGTAGATGACTCCCTTGTAACCCTTTTCCTTCAGCGATTTTTGCGGCAGGGCCGCCGGCGTGCCGGCACCGCCGATCAGCACCGCATCCGGCTTGGCGGCCAGGATTTTCAGCACTTGGCCGGTCACCGAGGTGTCGGCGCGATTGAAGCGCTCGTTGCCAACGATCTGGATTTTGCGGGCTTCGGCGATTTTTGAAAATTCGTTCCACCAGCCTTCGCCATAGGCGTCGGCGAAACCGATGAAGGCCACCGTCTTGACGTTCTGGTTGCTCATGTGTTGCACGATGGCCGTCGCCATCTGCGCGTCGTTCTGCGGCGTCTTGAACACCCAATGGCGCTTGGCGTCCATCGGTTCGATGATTCGCGCGGCGGCGGCCATGGCGATCATCGGCGTTTCGGCTTCGGCGGCGACGTCGATCATCGCCAGGGAGTTCGGTGTGATCGTCGAGCCGACCACCACGTCGACCTTGTTCTCGGTGACCAACTTGCGGATGTTCTTGACCGCGGTCGTGGTGTCGGACGCGTCGTCGAGAACGATGTAATTGATTTTCTGGCCGGCGATGGTCGTCGGCAGCAAAGCGACGCTGTTTTTCTCCGGAATGCCCAGCGAGGCGGCGGGCCCGGTGGCTGAAAGAGTCACGCCGACGTTGATGTCGGCGTGAACGGTGGCGGCGAAGGACGCCGCGAGCAGGGCCAGTAGGCGGGCCATCGATCCTTGGATTTTCATCGTCTCCCTCAACGGAAATTGTCGGTGTTGTGGTGCCGCCGGGCCGCTCGCGGCAAGCCGTCATTGTGCGGTCGATGCGACGACGAGACAAGTCTAATAAAAGGTATCGTGCGCAAATTTAAGGATAAATACGCTGACGACGCACAAAAACACCTTTCTGACGAAGCCGCTGCCATGCCGAAGCGCAAGCTGTGTGCCGAGCAGCGAACCAAGAACATTGCAAGTCGCCATCGCGACCGCCGGAACGACCAGGAAATGGCCGTGCGGAATGAAGAAACCCAGGGCAGCGAGGTTGGTGGCGACATTGACCACTTTCGACGCCGCCGAGGCGTGCAGGAAGTCGAAGCCGAAAAAACGGATGAACAGGAAGATCAGAAAACTACCGGTTCCCGGGCCGAAAAAACCGTCGTAGAAGCCGATCGCGCCGCCAAGAACCAGCGCGTAGGCGAACTCGCGGCCACCGCCGTGCTGCGGGGCGTGCAGCGTGCCGAAGTCACGGCGGGCGAAGGTGTACACCGCGGCGGCAACCAGCAGCGCCAGAATCAGGGGTCGCAAGGTCGCCGGCGGCAACCAGGCGACCGCCATGGCGCCGCCGTAGGAACAGGCAAAGGCGGATACCGCCGCCGGCAGCGTCGTCCGCCAGGGCATCCGCACACGACGGGCGTAACGCCAGGCGGCGTTACTGGTGCCGAAAACACTGGAAAATTTGTTGGTACCGAACAGTGTCGCCGGCGTTTCACCCGGCAGGGCGCCGAACAGCGCCGGAATCTGGATCAGCCCGCCGCCGCCGACCACCGCATCGATGAAACCGGCGAACAGGGCCGCCACCGCCAGACCAGCCAGCAAAACGCCATCGAGCGCCGACAAGTCCGTCAACGCCGCGCCACGAAAAACAGTCGCTTGAAGGGAAACAGCGTGCCACCGCCAGCCTGACGAGGATAGGCCGCGCGCAAGCGTTGGCGGTAGATCGCCAGGAAATCCTCGCTGACCGACGAATCGAGGCGTTCCAGGTAAGGCCGCAAGGTGGTTCCCTTCATCCACTCGAACACGGCATCCTCGCCGGCCAGCCATTGCCAGTAGCACGTTTCCCACACTTCCAGAAAACGACAATGCGGCGACAACAGGCGATGGTAATCCTCGGCCGACAGCACGCTACCCATGCGCGCGCCGCACAGTCTCTCGCGCCACGGCGGCTCGTCCGCCAGTTCGCGCAACAGACGATGCGACGGCGCGGCGAAATTGGCCGGCATCTGCGCGGCCAGCACGCCGTCATCGGCCAGTTGCCCGATCAGCGTCGGGAAAAGCCGTGGGTGGTCGTCCAGCCAGTGCAAGGCGGCGTTCGAAAAAATCAGATCCGGCGCGGGCGACGCGTGCCACGTCGCGATGTCGGCACGCCGCCACGCGATCGCCGCCGTTTCCGCATTCACGGCATTCCCGGCATTCATCGCCGCTTTTTCCAGCATCGCCGGATCGTTATCGACGCCGACGATGCGCGCCCGCGGCCAACGCGCGGCCAGCAGACGGGTGATGTTGCCGGCACCGCAGCCGAGATCCACGACGGACGAGGCCGCCACGCCGTCCAGACGCGCCAGCAGATCGTCCGCCGGACGCCGGCGGGCATCGGCGAATTTGAGATACTGCTCGGGGTCCCAGCTCATGTGCTCCTTCTTTCCCGAGCGCCTGCCGTAGCCGCCGAAAGCAGTCGCCCGGCCCCTGGTGGATCGCTCGCGCCGGCCGTTTAGAAGGCGAGTTGCAGGCGGACGCCGGCCACGGTGGCGTTCGGCAGCGAAAAATTCGGGCGCCAGATACGTTGAAGAACGGGCTGCACGGCGACACCCGCCGCCACTTGCGCCCGATAGGTGACTTCCAGCGCGGTTTCGTCGTTCGACGACAGCGTCCCGAGGTCGTCGGATAGCTGCTGGCGTCCCTGCGGGTCGGCATGCGCGCGCGTCGCGGCGATGCCGAAGCTGTCCTTTTCACGCTCCGCGAACGTGCCCCGGCTGCTCAGGCCAACGCTGAAAGAGTACCCGAGGGTGCTGGTCCTGCCGTCGGTGAATCCGTAACGCACGAACGCGGTCAGGTCGCGAGCCGACTCGGGAACGCGGTAGACCGTCTGTTCGGCCAGAAAATAGGCGCCCCAATGCGATCCTCGCAACGGATCTCCGGCCGCGTCGACGGCCGCGAGTTGCGAAAACCGTGGCGCGTAGCGCCACGCGCCGAGCGCCAGCTTGCTGATCGGCTCGTAATCGTCGCCGGCGCTCGCCGCCGCGCCACGTTCGGCAAACGCCTTCGCCGGGCTGAAACCGACTTCGGCGACGGTCATGCCGCCGTTGCTGTTGCGCCAACTGACGTTGGGACCGGCCGAGGCAATCCGGTCCGATGGCACGCCACGGGTCACCGCCAGCATCCCATACCAGGCGGGATCGGGTTCGATCCGCAAACGCGCGCCATGGGAACTTGTCGCATAGATCGAGGGACCGCTCAAACTGCCGAAATTCGCCGCCTCGGCGGCCATGCCGAACGACGGGTGCAGGAAAATCCCGGAGGAATCGGTGACATAGAATTCGGTGTCGATCGGGTACAGCCCGACGCGCACCGACGCCTTGTCGTCGAGGAAGGATTGCTGAAGCCACGCCTTGAACACGCCGGAACGGTTGACCGGCGCCTCCAGATTGTCCACCCCCATCAGACTGCCGACGTAATTGAGATTGGCACGGTGGCCGCTATTGCTGATCAGGTGCAGATAACCGGAACCGCCCTCCCAGCCAATCAATTTCCGACCGTCGAAACGCAAAATGACATCAGCGTGGCCAACGTAAGCGCCGCCACGCCGCTGACCGCCGGCGGTGTCGCGGAGATAGTCGGCGGTAAACTGCAGATCGGCCTGCACGCCCGCGTCCGACAGGCGCTGGCGCGCGCCATCCCAGTCGCCGGTAATGGTGGTTCCCTGCCAATCGGTCGGTTTTTCCGCTTCGGCGGTTTTCTCGCCGCCGGCCGCCGCGGGAGAGTCTTCCGAATCCGTCGGCTCCTCGGCAGCCGCTTCCGTCATCACCATGGCGGCTTCCTTCATATCGGCGGCGGCCGAAACGTTTTGCGAAACGGCAAGAGCGGCGCATAACAGCGTTGCGATCAGGGCGACTTCCCGTTTTTCATTTTTCGATTTCATGCCCTGCTCTCTCGTTCGATTATCGAAGCGGCTTGTTATAGCCCATTCCCTCAAGACCCGCAAGCGGCCTCGCGCCATGGCGTTTCGGGCACGACCACTCGCCAACCGCGAGAGCGGCAAGTATGAAAATCAAAAACAACAAATTGATAAAACAACGTTTTTTATGGGATCCGCGACATCGTCTTTTGGAGACATAACCGCGGGTCATTGTTCGTCTGGCAGTTATCGGCACGCAGCCGATGTCACCTTGGCGAGATAACGCAGGTTAGTCCCCTGCCGCACCCCGCCCGGGGAATGTGGCATCCGCGTAATCCCTTCCTGGGATTTTTAGCGTACTTCCACACGGCGATCGTTCATTAAGCCGTTGTAGCGCACGTCGTCTCGCGTGCAATTCCTTGCGCCCGAGCGCCGCCGTCACGGACGGAAGCGCTGTCGGCCTCAACGTTCACGCATGCGCTGGGTCGCTACCGCCGCACCAGCGGCAACGGAAGAGCGCAATGATTTTCTTCGCATCGCTCCTTGACCGGACGGTTCATGGCAAAACCGACGAAATCATCGATTGGCAAGAGGCACGGTACCTGGCAAGCAATGCGCCGGTTCGGCTCGAAGTTTCTTACGACAGGCTTTCCGAAATCAATCCGGTCGACCTGGGACGCATCGTCGAAGCGCTTTCTTTCCGTGAGAGCGCCGAGATCGTCGCGGCACTGGACGACGAGACGGTCGCCGAAACGCTCGAAGTGGTAAGCGACGAACGGGTCGCCGACCTCCAGGAAGGGATGGACAAAGAGCGCGCGGCCGACATTCTGGAAGAAATGGCGCCGGGTGTCGTTGTCAGAAGACGGCCGCGCGGACTATTAGAAGTCAACCGCACCACAACCATCAGCAAATTATTTTTCTATCAGTTCGCCGAACAGATCCTTGACCTTGGCTTTGGCATCGGTCAGCGCCACGCGACCTCGCTCGGTGATCTCATACACCCGCCGATCCCGTCGACCGGTGCGCTCATGCCGTGAAGTGAGATACCCCTTCTTTTCCAATCCGTGCAGCATCGGATACAAGGTGCCCGCACTAATCTCGTAACCGTGGTGTCGCAACTCCTCGATGATGCCGAGGCCAAAGATGGGTTCTTCGGCTGCGTGATGCAGGATGTGCAAACGGATCAAGCCGCCGTAAAGGTCTTTGTCGGTCACGCTCAAAACCTCACAGAGTCACGCTCAACAACCAGCCCGCCATACCACCGCCAACCACGATCAGCCATGGCGGCAGCTTCCAGGACATCAGGGCAACCAGTGCCACAAGGGCCAAGCCGAAATCTCGTGGCGCATGAATCGCGCTCGTCCATGCTGGTTGATAGAGGGCAGCCAGCAGCAGGCCAACCACGGCCGCATTGATGCCCAACAACGCCGCTTGCGTGCGGGTGTTGCCGCGCAGACGTTCCCAGAACGGCAACGCACCCACTACCAGCAGGAAGGACGGCGCGAAGATCGCCAACAGGCAGACCAAGCCACCCAACCAGCCGGAGGGGGCCTGGTTCATCGAAGCACCGAGAAACGCCGCAAAGGTGAACAAAGGGCCAGGAACGGCTTGCGCGGCACCGTAGCCTGCCAGAAATGCGTCATTGCTGACCCAGCCGGAAGGCACCACTTCGGCTTGCAGCAACGGCAGCACGACATGCCCACCACCAAAGACCAGCGATCCGGCCCGGTAGAAGGCATCCACCATCGACAGCGTCTGATTCGGGAACATCGCCGTCAACAACGGCAGCCCCGTCAGCAGCGCAAAGAACAGCGTCAGCCAGAACAAGCCAACGCGACGCCGGATAGCAATCGGCAACGGGTCATGCGCAGCCCCCTGCCGCGGTTTGAACATCCACAAGCCAATGATCGCTGCAATGGCGATGACCGCCACTTGCCCCCAAGCGGACGGCACCAGAAGCACAATGCAAGTCGCCGCCGCCATGATGGTGATGCGCGGCGCGTCCGGACAGAGGTTGCGAGCCATCCCCCACACGGCTTGGGAAACCACCGCCACGGCCACCACCTCCAATCCGTGCAGCACGCCAGACGGCATCGCATCGCCGTAACTGGCGATGCCCAGCGCAAACAGGATCAGCGCAATCGCTGACGGCAGCGTGAAGCCCGCCCACGCGGCCAACGCTCCGGCATAGCCGGATCGGGACAGACCGAGCGCGATCCCGACCTGACTGCTGGCCGGCCCCGGTAGGAATTGGCAGAGGGCCACCAAATCGGCATAGCTGCGCTCGCTCAGCCACTGCCGCCGCGTCACCAATTCATCGCGAAAGTAACCCAAATGGGCAATCGGGCCACCAAAGGAGGTTAGGCCCAGTCGCAGAAAAATCAGAAAAACAGTCCAAGGGCCGCGGTCGGTCTTGACGGTATCGGTCACGGTCGCATCTTGATTTCCGGTGTCGTTTGACCATGATAATCGAATTTCGATAACGAAAAACGATAAATAAAGGCACACATCATTAACAGGATGCTCAAAAAGACCCTGACGCCTTCGGCCATTTGGCGCTGACGATGATTAAATATCTGCCGTTCAACCCTGTTGGTGCCTGGAAACCGGATTTCAGCCGGTGCTATGGCCCCTTTCGGGGTTGTTGGTCGCCTTTCAGCGACCTGCGG
>Ga0209608_1000137_pt1 | contig 77542 bp, 62 predicted proteins | sample AD_UKC130_MetaG_FD_184428 | JGI IMG/M metagenome (GOLD analysis project Ga0209608, IMG submission 184428) | Active sludge microbial communities of municipal wastewater-treating anaerobic digesters from Canada - AD_UKC130_MetaG (SPAdes) (version 2) | ecosystem: Engineered > Bioreactor > Anaerobic...
CCGCAGGTCGCTGAAAGGCGACCAACAACCCCGAAAGGGGCCATAGCACCGGCTGAAATCCGGTTTCCAGGCACCAACAGGGTTGAACGGCAGATATTTAATCATCGTCAGCGCCAAATGGCCGAAGGCGTCAGGGTCTTTTTGAGCATCCTGTTAAAGCGATCTAGGCGAAAGGGACCGTTGCCTGTAGCTTATGGTGCGAGTAGCGACACGCCGAGACGTTGCTTAGGTAGAGGAGGTAATGGGAGTTCGCCTGTAAAACTTTGCATGGTACGGCGAAGGTCCTCCAATTCCTCTTGAATAGATTTCGCTTCATCGTCGAACTGTGCTTGCGACATTTTGCCTTCACGCAATAAGCGAACAGCAGCTTTCAATAAGCTGCTTTGCTCCTCGATCTCGGTTGCGTACATTCGTACAGTTCGAAGGGTGCCAAGTCGCCACTGAACTGTGGCAGCATCATTTAACTGCAACAACTCAGTCGTGTGCTCCCCTTCAACAGTTCGGTGTTCTACAAGACCCGTTGTGCCGTTAAATCGGAGATGAGCAGCCATCTCATGCTCACATGGAGCAACGACAAATGGCCCCTGTTTTTCATCGAGTGGCCAGTAGTCATTTTTACGGCTATTACAGGTTCCGCAGCAGTAGTACAGGTTTTCGTATGTGCAGACCAAGTTGGCGAATCGGGGAATCCCCTTTGGCCGGTAGTGGTCGACACCGAAATTCAGGTTGGGAGCACTACTATCGGGTTGGCGGCAGTATACGCAGACACGGGAAAATTCGGTCTGCAGGGTCCGCTTATAGCTCCGGTAGTGTTTGTATTTTCGAGGAGAGATCTGGCGGCGGTGTTTGGACTTTGGATATTGAAATAGGGCCACTGTCAGGCTGTAATTCCAAGACGTTTAGCTCGTTCCTCTCGGGCTGCACGTATGCGATTCAGTTTATCGTTAGCTGATTCGAGGGCTTCAACCTGCCTGGGCAATACTCGCGGAGATCGTTCCAGCAGTCGTCGGTTTAATATTTCCAAACGGGCTAATATCTCAGCAGATGCAGTTCCGCTCGCGTACTTTGCAGCCATTAATTTGACTCGCTGCTTTGCGATCCGGTCAATCTCATCGTTTTCGCTTTTAGAAGAAGCGTATAGCCCAGCCGGAGATATTGTCCTGCTAGCTGTCTCACGTTCTTTTGCAAACCTTTCGACTCGTTCCTCGACAATAGAAGTGGGAGCGAGAGCACCTGATCCTGATACAAAGAGGTCAAAAGGATTGACTTGGGATCGAGCGGAATGCGTTTGCAGGAGAGACGCTTGGCGAGGTGTACTTCTTTGCGGTTCGTAGGGGGCAATATGTGCCCAGCTAACAATTGGGTTCACCAAAGGGGTGACATCAACATAATCCATCATGTCAGGAAGCTCCCTTGGATAAATGATTTCGAGCCTTTTCGCCGAGTGACCAGTCGAAAATATCGAAAACTTGATTGTGCATTGCGTCCAACGCTTCCGCTGTATCGGAAAGAGCAACGTCGTTTCGATTCGAGTCAATATCTAGCAGATATTCAGGGGGCGTTGCTTTACCATCGCGCGCCGGCTGCTTTAGTCGAATGCCGTGCTGGAGTAAGCAGCCACCGTCGTCAGCCAGTAACTGGAGTCTGCCCGCGTACTCTTGGATGCCAGCAAATTGACGAGACAGTATCGGTTGAACCAGCGCAGGATTAACCCACCCATCGGTCGGGTCTTCGTCAGTGTCAATTACGTTTATGTAGCGAAGCCCAATTCGCGTAAAGAAATCCGAGTCAATGATCTTAGCCGCAGCATCGACGACTCGAAGAATACGCTCACGCATCTGCGGAAATCCTGGGTAAGCAGTCGTCTCAATCGATAGTGAGCTCTGATTCAGAGAAACGGTCCAATTTAGTTTCGAAGAGCGGAAAATATGGGCATTGCTGGTCCCGGCAGGCGCACCAACACCAATGGTGACCTGATTGGCCAGTTCCAAATGCGGATACTCCTTTCGAAGTGCCGCGACCATTGCCACTGGGGGACGTGAGTCGCCCAACTCCATAAGCGTAGGGAATCGAAGCTCGCAAACAGCTTGCTTTAAAAAATTGAGCTTGTAACGGTCAATATTCGCGGACCGCGTGGGTACAAGCCCGTCAGCATTCCAGATTGTACTCATGCGTCGCCCATGCTTGCTGTATGGAAGTTGGATTTTGACACGTTAGCACTGAGCCGTCACGCGTCTGCGTCAGAAGGGGATTACCAGCACCGTGTTCAGTGTCGGGGGGGGACGGTGAGGGGATTCCGGTTGCGCACTTCTGGTCACTTTCTGGTCCGATGGCAATCAAGCTTTGGAAAGTTAGGTCATGGTGGAGCAGAAGTTTGGCAACATGCTTTTCCCTAATGTTCCAGGATGATCAAGCTAAACCAAGGAATTAGAGAGAATTTCTGACAACACGAATTTTGCGTTCCAAGTTTTCATAACCCATAGGTCGGTGGTTCAATTCCACCCATCACCACCAAGGAACACAAAACCCGCTGATTCGCCAGCGGGTTTTTTGTTTCCAGCCCTCCGAATTGGCTTGGTGTCCCGAACCGGTCCCAAATCCCGCTTTGGACGCGCTCGGCCACTCAAGCGCCAAGAGCGGTGCGACGGTTTCCACTACCGAGTGTTTTCGCCTATCGCGGGACTATTGCATTACCGCCGCGATTGCCCGAAAACTCTCCAGCCCCGCCTCCAGATTTTCGATGATTTCCCCGGCCAGCTCATCCGGGTCGGGCAGGTTATCGAGATCGGCGAGACTCTTGTCCTTCAGCCAGAAAATGTCGAGACTGGTCTTGTCGCGCGCGACGATCTGCTCGTGGGTGTATTTGCGCCAGCGGCCGTCGGGGTTGGTCTGCTCGTCCCAGGTTTCCTGGCGCTCGAAGCGGTTCCGCGGGCGGTAGCAGGCGATGAATTCCTGCAAATCATCGAAGCGGAGCGGCTTCTTTTTCAAGGTGTGGTGAATGTTGGTGCGGTAGTCGTAGAACCAGATTTCCTTGGTCCACGGCTCCTTGCTGGCGGCGTGGTTGTCGAAGAAGAGCACATTGGCCTTGACGCCGTTGGCGTAGAAGATGCCGGTCGGCAGGCGCAGGACGGTGTGCAGGTCGGTGTTCTCCATCAGCTTCTTGCGCACGGTTTCGCCGGCGCCGCCTTCGAAGAGCACGTTATCCGGCACCACCACGGCGGCGCGGCCGGTGCTCTTGAGCATGGTGCGGATGTGCTGGACGAAGTTGAGCTGCTTGTTCGAGGTGGTGGCCCAGAAGTCCTGGCGGTTGTAGGTCAGGTCGTCCTTTTCCTGCTCGCCCTCTTCGTTGGTGAAGCTCATCGAGCTCTTCTTGCCGAAGGGCGGATTGGCCAGCACATAGTCGTAAGTCTTGGGTGAGCTGGCGACCAGGGCGTCGTTGGGAGAGATGGTGCTTTCGCCGTCGATCTCGCCGATGTTATGCAGGAACATGTTCATCAGCGCGAGGCGGCGGGTGCCGGCGACGATCTCGTTGCCGTGGAAAGTTTCGCGCTTGAGGAACGCTTTCTGCGGCTTGTCCAGCGCATGAGCCGCGACGAGGAAGTCATACGCCGCGAGGAAGAAGCCGCCGGTGCCGCAGGCCGGGTCGGCGATGGTCTTGTTCGGCTCCGGGCGGACGCATTCGACCATGGCGCGGATCAGGGCGCGTGGCGTGAAATACTGGCCGGCGCCGGATTTGGTGTCTTCGGCGTTGCGTTCGAGCAAGCCCTCGTAGATGTCGCCTTTGACGTCGGCGCCCATGGTCACCCACTGCGTTTCGTCGACCATGTCGATCAGGCGATAGAGCTTGGCCGGGTCTTGAATCTTGTTCTGTGCCTTGGTGAAGATCGAACCGAGCATGCCCGGCTTGTTGCCCAGCTCGCGCAGCAGGGTCACGTAATGCACTTCCAGTTCCGCGCCGCGCTTAGCCTTGAGGCTGGGCCAGTTGTATTCGGCGGGGATGCCGACCTTGCGGCTGTACGGTGGCTGACTGTACTCGTCGGCCATTTTGAGGAAAATGAGATAAGTGAGCTGTTCAAGGTAGTCGCCGTAGCTGACGCCGTCGTCGCGCAACGTGGTGCAGAAACTCCAGACCTTGGAGACAATGGAGGCAGTGGCGTTCATTGCGTTGTTACCCTTTCTATTACCCTTACTTGGGGGTAATTACCCCCTCTATTTCTGCACCTCTTGGCGCATCAGCTCACGTTGCCACAATCCCCGATTTCCAGAGGTGAATCATCCGGCTCGCACAACGTCAAGCATGGATCAAGAAAATCAGCGCACATAAAAATACACAACTAACTGATTTATTTGACTTGTCTATTTCAATGCAGCTCTTTTGCTGGGACTTGATCAAAACAGGATCAAGAAACTACGCCCACCCCGGAACGTACCCTCCTCTGGGGTGCTCCGGGTCGGCAACTCTGATCAGATTGGCTTCCAGCGCCTTGTTGATGACCGTCGTCGCCTGCGCAGCATTCCGGCTGGCAATGCCCAGGCGGGTGCACAAGGTGGCGTTCTTCATTTTGTCGCCGCTCAGAAACTTGAGAACCGCGTGAAAGTAGCAGGCACGTACGCGCTCATCCGGTGTCATGTCGGCAAACACGCGCGGTCCGTACAGAATAACTTGCGTTGCATGATTTTCGGCGCGAAACCAAGGCGCAGGAAGCTGGTAAAGCTCAACCAGCTCGATCACCTTGTCCAAGCCGCTGCCCTGCTCTTCGCAAAACCCCATTCGCCGCATCAAGGTAGCCAGTGCCGCATTGCGGGAGCGTGGCGGTAAATCGACCATCCGGTCAGGCTGAACGAGGGGAATGCCGGGATTGCTGATCTCAATGCGGTCGCTGAAAAGCTCGATCTGCGGCCCTGCTCCGGTAATCGTCATGTCCTGATGAATCATTGCGTTGGCGACTAGTTCCCGAATGGCCAACTCCGGAAACATCGAATGCGATTCCCGCAGCGCCGCCCCAATATGCTCATTCTTGGGTAGTAAATCGTTCAGATACGTGACCAAACCCTCGAATCCGACGGCGTAGCCCTTTTGTCCGTCATGGCGGTGCTTGACCGTAGCTGCTCGTGTCTTGCCGTCATAGGCGACAAACCGGATGGCCTTGCGGGAAATCCCGTCGTCGAACTCGGACATACGGTTGGCAAAGAGGATGGCCCCCAGATTGGTGATGTTCCAGCGTTCGCCCACATCCTTTACCACCAGCCGATCCGCTGCCAGTTTTTCGAAGATACCTTGACGGTTGTCTGGCAAAGGCTGCTTGGTCAAACGGAAATACTGGCTGTAATCCAGCAACGCCAGAACATCGTCGCCCGAAACATACTGGCGCGCGACGCCCCCTTCCCAGCGATAGGGGCGCATGCGATCGATCAAGGTCTGATAGCGCTCGGGGTAGTCCGTCAACTTGGGCGTTGCGCTGCCAATGCGGATGTAAGGCGTTCCATTGAAGCAAACCGGTGCGCCAGTCGCCGCCGGAATTTCCAGCAAAACGACACGCCCGTCGGGATGGTGGATTTCTCTGAAAGAGAACGCAATACTGGGCTGCAAGCATTGCGCCAACCAGAGCTGCAATGGCTGATTGCCCCGCTTGGCCGATTCCGGGCGAAAACCGGTTCCTACGACGCGATGACTGCCATCCTCGATTCCCCACATCATGAAGGCGGTTTCTCGCCCCAGCATTCGCGCCGCATTGGAAAGCGCCGAGCAGCGCACGCCGATCATCTCCGGGTCGGCATTGTTCGCCTTGAATTCCAGCCACTCCATTTCATCGGGCTGAGCGCGCAGTTCGTTCACCAGATCAATGTCCCGAGATGCATTCATCGCGTGGCTCCTGTTCTTGCAGGGTGTATTTTCTTGCTGGATTGAGGTCGTTCCGCCTTGATGCGGGCGAGGAGTGCCGAGGCGGGTTCGTCGGCCGGGTCTTGCGGGACCAACTGGCCGGAGAAGGCTTTTTTTAGGATGGACTGGCGAAGGGCTTCGGCTTGTCGAAGGGCGGTATCGAGGGTTTTGTCGAGTTGATCAGCTTCGGAGAGCTTGGAATCGAGTATTTCCACTAATACTTGTTGTTCCGCGACGGCCATCAATGGCAGCGCAATCGTTTTAAAACGTTCGACGCTAATTTTCTTCTGAGCAACACCACGCGTTATGAGGCCAAGCTGGCGCTTAACAAGATTTGAGTTAATACAGTGCTTGTACATCTGGCGATTCGCAAACTTATCCCACAGTCTGTACTTCAAACAGTCGGCAGTAAGAACAGCATTCGGTGCGCCCGCCGGATAAATTTCACAATCCCCTGGAGGATCCCCCATTTTGGTGATTAGCAGATCTAGTGCCTGAACGGCGTGTGCATATAACTCTTCATATTTGTCGCGGTCGATGAATTTCAGATCGGCACTAAAGTTTGAACGAGTAATATTTTTCACGAAAACCAGAGGAACACCGCTATCTCTATAGTCGCTGACTTTCAGGTTGCTGCCAAAGGGGCCGATACCAATCGAGTAAGGCTCTTGTGACGCAATCTCCTCCGGTCGAATCCAGCGCCAACCCTGCGGTAATTTCGGCAATTCAATCGACTCTTCGACGGTTAGCGGCGGCACCGGCGAGAGCGCTTTTGGCTTGCGGCCTTTCTGCCCTGCAGCCCCCCATTCAGCGACCTGCTGCTGATAGCGTTGCTCACGTTCCTTCTGGATACGCTTGAGCAAGGCGTCGGCAGTTTCGAGTTTGTCCGGGTTGTCGGCGCGCCATTGGGCGGTTAGCTTGCCCTCGAAGGCATGTTTGAGCAGCGCCTGACGATAGACCTTGAGCTGGGCTTGGGCGGTTTTCAGGCTTTCGATGCCCTTGTCGAGATCGGAGAACAGTTCCTCGATTTTGGCGACGATGCGGTGTTGCTCGTTTAGAGGGGGAAGCCAAATCTCTGTATTTCCTAGGGTCTTTAGGTACACCCCTTTTTGAGCAGTCCCTCTAGCATTCTTCTTGAAGTGAAGTGCAATGCGTGGAGACTCGAACTGATACATCAGAAATTTCGAGTCAATTAACAGAGGGGATATTACGGCGACACTTCGTTGTAATGTGAATTTTGGGGTCGCCTTCGATACCACCGCTGTTCTACCAATTGCGCCAACGATTGTCAGTAGCACATCGTTTGGCGTAATTCTCGTCCGGCGATCTTCCAAGAGAAAAGAGTCCTCTTTGATTAGCCGATAGTCCGAAAAAATGATTTTGTTGTCGTTGATGTTGACTGCGCTGAGCATGGGCAAACCTTTATCCTGCTTTGGCGGTGGGTTGTGAGAGCCGTCAACTAACTTACTTGATACATCTGATAGGCGCGTAGATACCCACCAGTCTGGAACCGTATGCTCACTTTCCATCACGCCACCAGCACTTCATTCAATTCATCCAGCAGCGTGTCCATCTTCGCCCCAAACAACTGAACCATTTTTCCAAGCCCGCCCTGCCCATCGAAGGGCGACATTTCAAGATCGTCGCGTTCGATGTGGAAGGAGTTGGCGACGTGGTCGCGAATCATGCGCAACCAGTCCATTTGTTCCTCGTTGAATTTCTCGCTGCCGCCGGAGTGGTGCTTCATCACCCAGTTCTGGAAGTTGCGGCGGACGCTGTCGTCGAAGGTGGAAAGTTTTTCATCCATGCCGCAGACGCGGCGAATCAGGGCGACGAGCGCGGTGAGTTCGCCGATCGGTTGATCGCCCTTGTAGTCATCCAGTTGGCTGTAGGCGTGCCAGATGCGCAGGGGCGCGAGCTTGGGTTTGTCAGCCTTCAGCTTGTCCAGCACTTGTCGGATCAGGTCGAAGCTCAGTTCGCGCCGCCGGTAGGGCTGACTGAAGAAGATGGTCAGCGCGGTGATGTTGTCCTGATTGGCCTTCAGGTAATCGACAAACTCGCAGGTTAAAGCTTGAGCGTTGCTGGCCGCGTCCTTGTCCCACTCGGCGCGCAGGACGCTGTCGAGGTTGTCGTGATCGATGGTCTGCTCTTTGTCGCGGCGGATGGCGTCGATGAGTTCAACGAGTTCGCCGTTGAAGACGCTGGCCGCGGCCTGGACCAGCAGTTCCTGCGCTTGCTGGCGCTTGGTGTCGCCGGGATCGCTGCCCGCATCTGGCCCAAATGCAAGGCCGGCGAGTTCCAGCGCCTTGGCTTCGATGACGTCGGCGTCGATGGCGTTGAACAGCCGACCGACGATCTGCTTGAGTTCGATGCCGCCGGCCGCGTCGCGGATTCGTCGCTGGTCATCGGGGTCGAGCTGTTTGTTGAGGCGGGCCAGCCGCCCGGCCAGTGAGGAGACGGTGTCGTCGTCGGTGGCGCCCATCATCACGGCCATGGCCAAATCCTTGAGCGGCACCGAGGGCTTGGTGATGAGCGGCTGGCTGGCGGTCTTGAGCGACTTGGTGACGCCGATGGCGTCGACGATGACGTAGTGGGTCTTGGCGCCGACGGCGGAAGGGGTGACCTTGCGCAGCTCGTCCATGTCCAGCGTGCGGGTGCCGCGCCCTTTCATCTGCTCGAAGTAGTTGCGGCTCTTCACGTCGCGCATGAAGAGCAGGCATTCGAGGGGCTTGACGTCGGTGCCGGTGGCGATCATGTCCACGGTGACGGCGATGCGCGGATAGTAGTCGTTGCGGAACTGGGCGAGGACGGACTTGGGGTCTTCCTCGATCTTGTAGGTGAGCTTCTTGCAGAAGGCGTTTCCTTCGCCGAATTCCTCGCGCACGGTCTGGATGATGTCGTCGGCGTGGCTGTCGGTCTTGGCGAAGATCAGCGTCTTTGGCACTTCCCTGCGACCGGGGAAGATCTCGGGCAGCTTGTCGCGGAAGGCGCGGATGACGGTGCGAATCTGGTCGGGGTTGACGATGGCGCGGTCGAGCTGGGTGGCGGAATAGGCTTCGTCCTCGTCCTGCATTTCCCAGCGCTTCTTGCGCGTGAGTTTTTCGCGACGCTCGACTTGTTGTTGCGCCTTGATCTCGCCGCCGGCCTTGGTGACCTGCGTTTCGATGACGTAGATTTCGTTGCCGACGTTGACGCCATCGGCGACGGCTTTTTCGTGGCTGTAATCGCTGACGACGTTCTTCTTGAAGAAACCGTGGGTGCGGTTATCCGGCGTGGCGGTGAGGCCGATCAGGCTGGCGTCGAAGTAGTCGAGCACCTGTTGCCACAGGTTGTAGATCGAGCGGTGGCATTCGTCGATGTAGATGAAGTCGAAGAACTCCGGCGGCGCCTTCTCGTTGTAGACGACGGGCATCGGCGCCTTGGGAAGGGTAAGTACAGCGGCCAGTTCGGCCGGATTGATTTCGTCGGCGGCATCGTCGAGCGGCGTGTCCTTCAGGATCGAATACAGGCGCTGGATGGTGCTGATGCAGACCTGGCTATCCTTGGCGACGTAGGAGGACTTCAGGCGCTGGACGTTGTAAAGCTCGGTGAACTTGCGGTTATCGTTGATCGGCACATAGGACATCATTTCCTGCTCGGCTTGCTCGCCGAGGTTCTTGGTATCGACGAGAAACAGGACGCGCTTGGCGTTGGCGTGCTTGAGCAGGCGGTAGATGGAGGTGATGGCGGTGTAGGTCTTGCCGGCGCCGGTGGCCATCTGGATCAGGGCGCGGGGTCGGTCGGCCTTGAAGGATTCTTCCAGGTTGGTGATGGCGATTTCCTGGCAATCGCGCAGGCGCAATTCGTGGGCGGGGCGATGTTCCGGGTTGAGCAGCGGCATGTGCGGCAAGCGGGCGCGCAGGCTGGCGCCTTGGGCGAGCCATTCCGTGATCGTTTCCGGGCGGTGGACGTTGAAGATTTCACGCGAGCGCGGCTTCGGGTCGCGGCCATCGGTGAAGCGGGTGAGGATGCCGGTGCTCTCGTAGAGGAAGGGCAGCGGTTCCTTGTTATCGACCCATTTCAGCTTGGCGGCGGCATAGGCTTCGGTTTGCTCCTCGACCTCGGTGATCTTGTGGCCAAGCTCTTCCTTCTTGGCTTCGATGACGCCGACGGCTTTCTTGTCGACGAACAGGACGTAATCGGCGGGGCCGACATCGGTGCGGTATTCGCGGACGGCGACGCCGAGACCGGCGCTGAAGTCGATTTTCTTGGCCGATTGCACGACCCAGCCGGCGCGTTTGAGTTGCGCGTCGATGTTGTCGCGGGCTTTTTGTTCGGGGTTTTGGTTTTCTGTCATTCGCGTGGGCGTGAATGGCCGCGGCTGGGTTCCGGGAATGATATAAGAACCAAATGAGCCAGGATGACGCAATAGCCAACGGATAAAAAAGCCGGCCAGAAAACGGGCCGGCTGAATCTTTCCATCCGATGAGTTCGCGCTAAAACGGGATGTCGTCGTCCATGTCCTCGAAACTCGGTGTTTTCTTGGCGGGGGCCGAGCGCGAGCCGCCGGTGGCCGGTCCGCCGGCCGAAGGCATGCTGCCGCCGTATTCGTTTTCGCTCGAGGCTGGCGAACCCATGCCTTCGCGACTGCCGAGCATTTTCATTTCGTTGCCGACAATCTCGGTGGTGTAGCGCTCGTTGCCTTCCTTGTCCTGCCACTTGTTGGTCCGGATGCGCCCTTCGACATACACCTGCCGGCCTTTCTTGAGGTATTGCCCGGCCGTTTCAGCCGTTTTGCCGAAGAAGACGATCCGGTGCCACTCGGTGTTTTCCTTGTACTCGCCAGACGATTTGTCGCGGACGCGATCGGTGGTGGCCAGCCGGATATTGCAGACCGCGTCGCCGCTTGGCAGATAGCGAATTTCCGGGTCGGCGCCAAGGTTGCCGACCAGAATGACTTTATTGACCGAAGCCATGTTGCCTCCCTGAAGGTGTAGAAAGATCCGCGCGATTATAGCGGGGCTTGGGTTGCCGCCGGCTTGCCGCGCGGCAGCGACGGCATGGTCAGCCCAAGCCAGAGCCAAACGGCTGTCAGCGCGCCGCCGGTCAGCCAGACGGCGCCAGGTCCGGCGTATTTGACCAGCGTGCCGCCGAAAACGCCGCCAAGAAACAGTCCTAGCGCCTGAGTGGTGTTGTACACGCCGAGAGCGGCGCCCTTGGCGTGTGGCGGCGCGATGCGCGCGATCAGCGACGGCTGTGTCGCTTCGAGAATGTTGAAGGCGACGAAGAACAGCGTCAGCCAGAAGGCCAAGCCGTAAAGACCGTGCGCCAGGAGGCCGAAGCCGGCCTGCACCGCCAGCAGCACGACGATGGCGGCATTGAAGATCAATTTCATGCGCGCGAAGCGTTCCGCGACGATGATGGCCGGCACCATGATCAAAAAAGAGAGCAGCAGCGCCGGCAGATAGACCTTCCAGTGTTCGGCCACCGGCAGCGCGCCGGTCTTGATCAGTTCGCCCGGCAGCAGCACCCACATCGCGGTCAGCAGCAGGTGCAGGGAAAAGACGCCAAAATTCAGGCGCTGTAACTGGCGATCGGCAAGGACTTCGACAAAGCTTTGCCATGTCGGCTGCCTTGGCGTGGCGGGCGCGGCGGGTACCACCTTGAGCACGACGAAAATGGCGAGCAGCGCCAGAATGCCGGTCAGCGCGAAGGTGCCCGGCATGCCGATGCCGACATAGAGCACTGGCCCGGCGACCATCGAGACGGCAAATACCAGACCGATCGACGAACCGATCATGGCCATCACCTTGGTCAGATGCCGTTCGCGGGTCAGGTCGGCGGCCAGGGCGGTGACGGCCGCCGAAATGGCGCCGGCGCCTTGCAGGACGCGCCCGGCGATGACCAGGTAAATGTCGTCGGCGCTGGCCGCGACGAAGCTGCCGATGGCGAAGAGAAGGAGTCCGAAGACGATCACCGGTTTGCGACCGAAGCGATCGGACGCGGCGCCATAGGCGATTTGCAGGCAGGCTTGCGTCAGTCCGTAAGCGCCAAGGGCGATGCCGACCAGCGCCACGTCGTTGCCGGATGGCAGCGTTTTGGCGTAAATCGCGAAAACCGGCAGGATCAGGAACAGTCCGAGCATGCGCAGGGCGAAAACCGCGGCCAGACTGGCGCCGGCGCGTTTTTCCTCATGGCTCATGCGGTCGGAAGGTGTGGTGGCTGGCATGAAGGTTTGCGGCGGGAAGGCGGAATTGCGTATATTAGCAGGTTTGCCGACGCCACCCGGAGCGAGCCGCCAATGGACGCCATGGACGAAACCAGAGAGATTCGCGACATTCGGATTCGCGGTGCGCGCACGCATAACCTCAAGGACATCAATCTCGACCTGCCGCGCAACCGGCTGATCGTCATCACCGGGCTGTCCGGTTCCGGCAAGTCGTCGCTGGCCTTCGACACGCTTTACGCCGAGGGGCAGCGCCGGTACGTCGAGTCGCTGTCGGCCTATGCCCGGCAGTTTCTGCAGCGCATGGAAAAGCCCGATGTCGATCTGATCGAGGGCCTGTCGCCGGCGATTTCCATCGAGCAGAAAGCGACCAGCCACAACCCGCGCTCGACGGTCGGCACGGTCACCGAAATCCACGATTATCTGCGTCTGTTGTTCGCTCGCGCCGGCACGCCGTATTGCGCGGAACATCAGCGGCCTCTCGAGGCGCAGACCGTGTCGCAGATGGTCGATCAGGTGTTGGCCCTGCCCGAAGGCACGCGATTGATGATCCTGGCGCCGGTGGTTGCCAATCGCAAGGGCGAGCAACTCGAACTTTTCACCGAATTGCGCGCGCAGGGTTTTGTCAGATTGCGCGTCGACGGTCAGATTCACGAGATCGATGCCCTGCCCAAACTGGCGAAAACACACAAGCACACCGTCGATGTGGTCGTTGACCGGCTGCGCGTGCGCGACGATCTGCGCCAGCGGTTGGCCGAATCCTTTGAAACCGCGCTCCGGCATGCCGACGGGCGGGCGATCGCTTGCGAGATGGATGGCGGGCGCGAGCATTTCTTTTCCGCCAAATTCGCCTGCCCGGTGTGTTCCTACGCCCTGTCGGAACTCGAACCGCGAATTTTCTCCTTCAACAGCCCGCTTGGCGCGTGCCAGAAATGCGACGGTTTGGGCGTCATTCAGTTCTTCGATCCCAGGCGCGTCGTCGCCCGGCCGGATTTGTCGCTGGCCGGCGGCGCGATTCGCGGCTGGGACCGGCGCACGCCGTTTTATTTTCAGATGCTGTGCTCGCTGGCCACGCATTACGGTTTCGATGTCGAGACTCCTTTCGGCGAGTTGCCGGAAAACATTCGGCAGGTCATTCTCCACGGCTCCGGTCGCGAGCCGGTGCCGTTCAATTATGTCAACGAGCGCGGGCGACTGACGCTGCGCGAGCACGCCTTTGAAGGGGTCATCGTCAATCTGGAACGGCGCTACAAGGAAACCGATTCGCAGGCGGTGCGCGAGGAACTGTCGCGATTGATCAGCCATCGCACCTGCCCGTCGTGTCTGGGCAGCCGCCTACGCGAGGAGGCGCGCAATGTGCGCGTCGGCGTCGACGGACAGGCGCGCACGCTGCACGAGATCAACCGGCAGCCGCTGGCGCTGGCGCGCGACTATTTCCTTGGGCTGCGATTGCCCGGCAACAAGGCCAAGGTGGCCGAGAAAGTGCTCAAGGAGATCGTCAGCCGTCTGCAGTTCCTGATCAATGTCGGACTCGATTACCTGTCGCTGGATCGCTCGGCGGAGACGCTTTCCGGCGGCGAGGCGCAACGCATCCGCCTGGCGTCGCAGATCGGTTCCGGCCTGACCGGCGTGATGTACGTTCTCGACGAGCCGTCGATCGGCTTACATCAGCGCGATAACGAGCGGCTGCTGAAAACCTTGCAGCAACTGCGGGACATCGGCAACACCGTCATCGTCGTCGAACACGACGAGGAGGCGATTCGTGGCGCCGACCATGTGGTCGATATCGGTCCCGGCGCCGGCGTTCATGGCGGCTACGTGGTTGCCGAGGGCGCGCCGGCGGCGATCGTCGCCAATCCGGCATCGCTGACTGGCGATTACCTGGCCGGCCGGCGGCGGATCGCCGTGCGCGCGCCGCGTCGCCGGCCGGACCCCGCGCGTCTGCTGCGGATCGTCGGCGCGCGCGGCAACAATCTCAAGGATATCAGTGTCGATTTGCCGGTCGGCTTGTTCATCGGAATCACCGGCGTTTCCGGTTCGGGAAAATCGACGTTGATCAACGATACCCTGTATGCGGCGGCGGCCCGGCACCTGTACGGATCGAGCGTCGAACCGGCCGAGCACCGGCAAATCGACGGTCTGGCGCATTTCGATAAGGTGATCAACGTCGATCAAAGCCCGATCGGCCGCACGCCGCGCTCCAACCCCGCCACCTATACCGGCTTGTTGACGCCGATTCGCGAGTTGTTTTCGGGGGTGCCGGAAGCGCGTTCGCGCGGTTACGGTCCCGGCCGATTTTCGTTCAACGTCAAGGGCGGGCGTTGCGAGGCCTGTCAGGGCGATGGCGTGATCAAGGTCGAAATGCATTTTCTGCCGGATATCTATGTCGCTTGCGACGTCTGTCACGGCAAGCGCTACAACCGCGAAACGCTGGAGATTCAGTACAAGGGCAAGACCATCCACGAGATCCTGCGGATGACCGTCGAGGCGGCGCGGGCGTTTTTCGACGCCGTGCCGGTGGTGGCGAGAAAGTTGCAAACGCTGGTCGATGTCGGCTTGAGTTATATCACCCTCGGTCAGGCGGCGACCACGCTGTCGGGCGGCGAGGCGCAACGTGTCAAGCTGGCGCTGGAGTTATCGAAGCGCGATACCGGCAGAACACTTTATATCCTCGACGAACCGACCACCGGCCTGCATTTTCAGGATATCGAAATGCTGCTGGCCGTCTTGCACCGGCTGGTCGATCACGGCAACACGGTGGTGGTGATCGAACACAATCTCGATGTGATCAAGACCGCCGACTGGCTGATCGATCTGGGTCCGGAAGGCGGAGCCGGCGGTGGCTGTATTCTTGCCGTCGGCACGCCGGAAGAGATTGTCGGCGTGCCGGCGAGTCACAGCGGCCGTTATCTGGCACCGCTGCTGGCGCGTTAGTGCATCAGCGATTTGCCGGGCGACGGGAAGGCGCTGTTCCTGAGAAAATCCTCGAAGGCCGTGGCGGTCAAGGGTTTGCTGAACAAAAAGCCTTGCATGTCGTCACAGGCCAGGGCGCTGAGCAGTCGCCGCTGCGTTTCCGTTTCGACGCCCTCGGCCAGGGTGCGCAATCCGAAACTGCGGGCGATGCTGGTGATCGCGTGAATGATCGACGTCGAACTGTGGTTGTACGGCGTTAGATCGCGGACGAAAGACTGGTCGATCTTGATGCTGTTGATGGGGAAGCGGCGGAGATAGTTCAGCGACGAGTAGCGCGTGCCGAAATCGTCGATGGACACCCGCAGGCCGTTTTGGCGCAATTGCTTGACCAGGTCGATGTTCTTTTCGGCGTCGTTCATCAACAGATTTTCGGTGATCTCGATTTCGAGCGCTTCCGGCGGAACGGCGTGCGTGCCAAGACATCTGCCAAGCCTTTCCGGTAGATCGTTGCGGTCGAACTCCTTGGGCGAGACGTTTACCGCCAGTTGCAAGTGGTTGAATCCCATGCGGCGCCAGTTCGCCAACTGGCGCAGGGCGTGTTCGAGCACCCAGTCGCTGAGGTCGACGATCATGCCGGTTTCCTCGGCCAACGGGATGAAGGCGTCGGGCGTCATCAACCCGTGTCGTGGATGATGCCAGCGCAAAAGCGCCTCCATGCCCAAGGTCAGGCGCCGGTTGTAGCAAATTTGCGGTTGGTAGCGGAGCTCGAATTGGTCACCGCTTTCCAGCGCGCCGCGCAGATCGTTTTCCAGCGTGATGCGCACGGAGTGGCCGTTGTGCATTTGCGAGGTGTATTGGATGAAACCGTTCTTGCCGCGTCCTTTGATCTGATACATCGCGATATCGGCGTTGCGCAACAGCACTTCCGGGGTTTCTCCGTCGTCCGGATACAGCGCGATACCGATGCTGATGGTGGTGAAGAAGTCGACGCCGGCGATCTTGAAGGGTTTCTTGAGCGCTGAAATCATTTTGGCGGCGATGGTCGTGGCGTCTTCGATCGTTGTCAGGTCAGGCAGCAGCACGGTGAATTCATCGCCGCCCTGCCGCGCCAGGGTGTCGCCCGAACGCAGGCAGTTGGCGGCGCGTTGCGCGAAGCATTTCAGCAACTCATCGCCTTCATGGTGGCCATAGGTGTCGTTGACCAGCTTGAAACGGTCGATGTCGATGAACATCACGCCGACCCTTTTGTGCGTTCTTTTTGCCTGGGCGAGCGTCATGCCGAGGCGGTCCTTGAACAGGATGCGGTTTGGCAGACCGGTGAGCAAATCGTGAAAGGCCTGGAAAGCGATGGTTTCTTCGGCCTTCTTGCGATCGGTGATGTCGCGAACGACGCCGGAGGTGCCGAGGAAGTGGGTGGCGCTCGGTCCTTCGCGGGAGGTGTAGATTCCTTGGGCCGAGAGGATGGTGACGATCGAACGGTTCTCGACGTGGCGAGTCCCCGCTGTTTTAGCGAGCAGGCGGATTTCGATGTTGGTGCTGGCGCGGTCGCCGATCCGCCTTTCGTTGAATGCATAACGGGCATGCTCCATGTCGTCCGGGTGGACGATGGCGGCATAGTGTTGACCGACAAGTTCGTCGCTGCTGTAGCCAAGCAGAATCTGGACGCGACAGTTGACGAAAATAAACCGGCCGCTCCTGTCCAGGGTGTAGATGATGTCCGGCGATTGTTCCACCAGGAAGCGATGCAGGCGCTCGGAATGTTCGAGTTGAACAGTCATCAGAGCATGCTCGCGCTCGATTCGGCGCCGACGCAGCACCCGATCCACGGTATCGAGCAGTTCCTGCGGATCGCCTTGCTTGCGAATGAATTCGAGAGCGCCGTGTCGCAGTGCGCGAATGGCGGAATCGATGGAGTCGTCGCCACTGAACACGATCACCGAGGTCGGGATTTTCTTGAGAATCATCCACTCCATGATCCCCAGTCCGTTGACGTCCGGCAGATCGAGGTCGAGGATCACGATATCGACATCGCGATGCTCAAGACGAAGCATTGCTTCGGTGCCGGTGCCGCACTCCATGATCGTTCGCCCCGCGGCGGCCAGCAGGTGGCGGTAGGCGGTCCGGATGCGCTTCTCGTCATCGACGATCAGGATGTGGCTGGAAGATTCGTTAAGTTTTTGAAGTTGCGGGGAAAGATCGACGCTTGGCAAAGCCTTCATCGCTGTTCCTGATTGTTGGCTTGCGAGATCGTGGATGGAGTGCCGGCCGCTGCCGCACGCCGATTCCTTCCGTCCGCCGGTTCACGCATCGGTAGCAGCAGCGAAATGGTTGTTCCCTGGCCGGGCTGGCTACGGCAGGTGACCGGGATGCCGAGCCGCCGCGTCAGGGTGCCGACGATCGACAGACCGAGGCCGCGCGTTCCGCCGTCGCCACGCCCGTCGGCGGCTGGACGATGCAGCACGCTCATCGCGGCGTCGCTCATGCCCGGTCCGTTGTCTTCCATCCGCAATTCCGCATAACGGTTGCCTTGATGAAAGAGGTCGCCGGTCAGCGACAGCCGGATGTTCTGCCCGCGGACGAGGGCCTCCGCGGCGTTTTTCAAAAGATTGAGCAGGATCTGTTTGATGCCGTCGCGATCGCAATTGACCTGGATAGTTTCCGTCGGAAAGACGGTTGCAATAGTGATGCCTCGCGAGTCGAACAGGGCGCCGCGGTAGAGCAGCAACAGTTCGCGAAGCTGATCGCCGATGTCCAGCGTGCCCGGTTCGTCTCGCTCTTGCGGGATCTCGCTCATGCGCTGCACGATGTTGGAAACGCGTTCGATTTCTTCGGCCAGCACCGACAGTTCGCGACGAACATCGGTTTCTTTCGGCAACTTGCCGTCAAGTATCCGCAGATAGCCCTTGAGAATGCCGAGCGGATTGCCGGCTTCATGGACGATGCGCTTGGTCTGACCGGTAAAGCGTGCGGCCACGGCTTCTTCCGTCTGTTCGCGAATCGCCTGCGCTTGGCGTCCGTCGTCCAGGCTGATGCCGGCGATTCGACCGAAATTGGCCAGTGCCGGCTGACGTCGAGAAAGGCGGGCGTGCTGCGTGGCGGTCAGTCCGGCGACGATGAAGCCGACGGTGCGGGTGTTGCCGATCATCGGAATGCACAGTAGGCCGGAGCTGGCGAGCGCCCGGGAAAACTGCTGGTCGGCAAGTGTCGGGCTGATGGGTTGCCGGTCGTAGCTGGTGCACACCTGCTGACTGCGTGCCGCCGTTGCGACAACGCCCGGGAACTGATCCGGGTGCTTGCTGATCTGTGCGAAAAGAGGCAGTTGTCCTGGTACGCCCCGGCCGCTCAGCAGACCGTCGCGCGGGTCGCAGAGCACGATGGTGAGCGAGCCGAGATCAAAAAGGATCCGCGCCGATTCCCGCAGGGCAAGCAACAGTTCGTCCTGATCCTCGATCACGAAAAGATCTTGTTGCAGCGCTTGCAAAAGAGCTTTGTTGCCGACGATCGACGTGAGCCGGGCATAGTGGTCGGGTTCGGCCGCTGTTCGGACGGGGCGAATTCTCGGCAGGCTAGTGGCGCCTCGGGAACTCGCGCCGTCGGTCAGCGCAATGCTCAGGTTCGCCGCCGTCGTCGACAACCGTTGCAAGGCTTCCTCGTGCAGCGTTTTCAACTGGGCGACGCTGATGTCGGGGAATAGCTGCGCGGCGACCGCCGACGATTCGCCGGACCCGTCGTGGGGGTGGATCAGCGCATGCGCCAGCCAAACCATTTGCGGTAGCGCCGTGGCGCTGGCAATTTGATCGGCTGGCAAGTGGTGATAAAGAATCCCGTCGGCAAAGGGCGAATCGAGTTGCCACTGGTCCACCAGCCAAGTGCCGATTTCGCCGTGGTGGGTGCCGAAGTGCCGGGTTTCCTGTTCAGCCAGTGCGTTTTCCTCGCCGCAAGCCGCTAATATTTGCAGATAAGGTTCGCCTAGCGCGGAGATCAGAATCAGTTGTCCGACATCATGCAGCAGGCCCGCCAGATAGGCGTCCCCCGGATCCGGGTAGCCGGATGCCTTGGCGATGCGGCGGGACAGTTCGGCGACAAGCAGCGAGTGTGCCCAATAGGCGGACAGGTCGACCGTGCGCTGCATCGCTCGTTCGTCGAGCAGGCTTTGCACGGACAGCGAGGTGGTGATGGCGCGAATCAGGCGGTTGCCGAGGGACTCCAGGCAGGCTTCAATGGTCCGCAACGGTCTGCCGCGCCGGAGCGCAGGCGTGTTGGCCGCTGTAAAAATCCTGACGCACAATCCTGGGTCAAGTTCGACAAAGCGGGCGATATCGGCAATCGACGTGTTTCCGGCATCGACCATCTGCACCAGGCGCAGAACGATCTGGGGCGGCGACAGGGAGCGCCCGGAGCTTATCGCATCACGGACCGATTCCGGTAAATTATGGTACATGGCGGTGTTCAGTCACGCCGGGTTATTCCCCGCGGTGGCCGGCGAGAAGTAGACATGGCGGGTCAGGATGGGGGTCGGGAGATCGGACGGTGGCCGGCCCGGACGGCGTTTTCCCCTGCGGCATCAAGTCCTTCCTTCACTTCGCGAGAGATGATTTCGAACAGCGCGCGGATAATGAAATTCATGCCGTCGATAATCTCATCCACCGAGATCATCGACGGAATCCGGGCGCCACGGTGTTCGATTTCTCCTCCGATTTGTCGGACATTGACGCCCAGGCGGGAGATGTTTTGCGCCAGGCGTCTCTCGGTCAGCACAAACAGGGTGCTGATGCCGTAGTGACGGGCGAGGGCGATCAGGCACAGATAGATGGCCAGCGCGAGATAGGGCTGGCGCGGTCTTTTTTCGGTGCTGAAGTCTTCTTCGGCGATCGAGAACGGTTTTCCTTGGTCGCTTTGTCGCCGACGGTAATTGCCGATCACCGCCAGACGGGAGATTTCGGCAATACGGCGACGATCGAGTTTCATCGGGTCGATGATCGACCTGTCCAGAGCGGCATCGCAACTGATTTCAAAGGGCAGTCGGGATTGTCGCGGATCGTCCGGGTCGACCAACACCAGGCGGGCGCAACCGACGAATTGCCCAGACGATACCGAGCGTACCAGGCAGTGCAGCGACTGCGCGTCGAAATCGTCGGTCTCCATTCCATTGGATCGCAAGGACTCGAAACTGAGTTCGCGGCAATAGACTTCGTGACGAATGCGAAAATTCTCCGCCCGGAGTTCCTCCGAGAGCGCAGGCACCACGTTGAAGAATCGGCGATAGCCTTGGCTCATCGTCAGTTCCGTCAAGCTCGAAAGAAACATCCTTCATTCCTCTGCAAGTTGAAACTGTCTTGGCGTGTGCTGCCGCCAGAGCAATACGCCTTGCATGGTACTACGAAGTGAGCTTGGCATCTGCTCCTTGCCTTCATGAACAGATGCTCGCGCCGTGTTGGAAAACGGCGCCTGTTGACGATTATCTGTGTGGCTGAGCGGCCGGACGACGTATTTCCGGTTTGACGCGACAAACGAGAATTCCGCCGCCGACTCCGGTCGAGAGACCTTCCACTGGGTCGCTTAATCCAGTTTTTTGAGGTAATCCTTGGTGAAAATCTTATCCGGCAGATCACGCAACTTCATGTTGCCGTATTCGAGTACCGATTGTTCGCCGCCGCGTAGCGCGTCTTCCATCACCAGGCGGGTTGGCCGTTTCTTGCCTTCCATCAGTTTGAAATTCTCGTATTTGCAGGTTTTTAGCAAGCGATTCGACAACGAATAAAATTCGGCCTTGTAAGGCCAGGAATCTTTTTCCCGCACCCAATAAAGGACGCGCTGATAGGTGACGCTACGATCGACGCCGGTCAATTCGAGCACGTGATAATCGTCGTTGGCGATTTTTTCGCTACGCAAAATCTTGGGAACGTAGTCGGCGGCGAAGTTCGCGCGGGCCAGATCGCCATTGGCCACTTGTCCCGTCAACCGCTGCGAGAGGGCGAGACGTATCGGTTGTGAGACGTCGGGCATGAAAATCCATAGATCGCGACCTTTCATCAGCATGATCTGACCCCGCTCGGAGGCGGGTTCGGTGACCATCACCACGCTATTGGTGTTCCCCTTGGCGAGCACGCGGTATTTTCTCACCTCGTTGCTCTGGCTGGCGCCGGTGGTGGTGATTGTGACGTCGACCTGGAAACCGTCGGACGGAAAACGCACCTGATCGGCCTTCTCGACGATGGCCTTGGCTTCGGCTGTTTCGGTCGCCGCAGGCGGCGGGACCTCGGCGGCCGTCGCCGCTGCTGGTGTTAAACAGACGCTGACGCCGACTGCCATGAGTATCAGCGTTGTATTGACAATAGAATGGCGGGTCGTCATGATTTCCATAGCTTGCACCCCAATGTGCTGATCTAAACCGAATTGGTTGAAAGTGCCTTCGAATGAGCGTAGTCCGTATCGAGCACGTTTGTAAGGATTATCTGCTTGGCGAGCAGAAAGTCCAAGCACTCAGAGACATCAATCTATCGTTCGACCCCGGCGTTTTTCTGGCGATCGCCGGTCCTTCCGGCAGTGGCAAAACCACGCTCCTGAATCTGATCGGTTGCATAGACACACCGAGCAGTGGAAAAATTTACATCAACGATCAGGATGTAAGCGGAAGAACGCCGGATCAGCTCGCCGATTTGCGTGCTCGGACGATCGGTTTTATTTTTCAGACCTTCAATTTGTTGCCGGTACTGTCCGCCGCCGAGAATGTCGAATATCCACTGCTGCATCGCAAGGACGTTTCGCCCAAGGAGCGCCAGAAACGTGTCGCGTATTTTCTCGATATCGTTGGTTTGTCGCGTTATGCCGAGCATCGGCCGAATCAGTTGAGCGGCGGTCAGCGCCAGCGCGTGGCCATTGCGCGGGCCTTGGCGATCAGGCCGTCGATTGTGTTGGCCGACGAGCCGACGGCGAATCTCGACCACAAAACGGGCGAGGAGATTCTTCTCTTGATGAAGAAGATCAATCGGGCGTTCAAGACGACCTTCATTTTTTCCACGCATGACAAACGTGTCATCGCCAAGGCCGACCGTCTGGTCCGCGTCGAAGATGGCGCGGTGTCGCTACTGGGCGTGCGTTCGCACAGCAAGTGGTCGCTCGCGCGCCATCGGCCCGTGGAAAAAAGCGTCGAGGGAGAAAATAATGCAGTTCAAGGCTAATGCATCTTGCGGCATTGTCGTATTCGCCATCGTTGGTTTGCCGTTGTCCGCGGTAGCCGATGCGGGAGCGAGTGGGCGAGGCGATTTTCCGACGACTTTTCCCGCCGCCGCAGGTGCGCCGCCGTTACCGATGGCGCCTGTCCTGGCGGCGAAATCGACCGATGCGCTGCCGAAGAGTCGTGATGCGCTGTTCGATGACGACGAGCCAAACAACGATTCCGAACCGCCGCCAGCCACGAAGGAGTCCTTGTTCCTCGACGACCAATCGGTGAAATCCTCGTCGGGCGGGCAGGCGGCGGGCGGTGGCCAAGGTGGAGCCATCAAGGGATTCGTTGAAAATGTCATGGCTTATACCACGTCGCGACCGCGACATTGGTCGGAGATGATGTTTCGTGCGGACCTGACGGCGCAAGGCGATCTCGGTAGCGCGGTGAAATGGAAGATGGGCGCGCGCTTCGATTACGACGCGACATACAGTCTCGCCGATTATTATCCGCGGGCCGTGGCGAATGACCAGCGCTTCAACGTCACATCGCGCGAGAACTATCTCGATATCGGTGCGGGCGACTGGGATTTCCGCCTCGGTCGGCAGCAGGTGGTTTGGGGTGAAATGGTCGGCCTGCTGTTTGGCGATGTGGTTTCCGCCAAGGACATGCGGCAGTTCATTTTGCCCGATTTCGAGATTCTTCGTATCCCGCAATGGGCCGCCAGAGCCGAGTACTTCAAGGACGACTTCCACGCCGAACTGTTATGGATTCCGGTTGCCTCTTACGATGATATCGGCAAACCCGGCTCGCAGTTTTTTAACTACACCTTGCCAGCGCCCGCGGGGGTGGCGACGGTGTTCCGAAACGAAAAGACGCCGTCGCGAAACTTGTCAAATACCAATTACGGGCTGCGGTTATCGGTATTGCGAGACGGCTGGGACGTGGCGGCCTTCGCTTATCGCAGCATGAGCGTCGCGCCGACCTTTTATCGCGAAATCGTTCAATCGCCACAACCGACCGTGGTGTATCAAGCCCAACATGACCGCATCACCCAGTATGGCGCCACGCTGGCGAAGGACCTTGGCTCGGTCGTTTTCAAAGCCGAAGCGGTTTACACCAAGGGGATGAAGTACCAGGTGACCAACCTGAGCGATGCCGATGGTGTGGTGCCGCAGGACACGTTGAACTGGGTGGTCGGTCTGGACTACAACGAGATTGCCGACACCCGGATCAATTTGCAGTTCTTCCAGAGTCATTTCTTCGATCGCCATCCGGATATCATTCAGTCGACGAATGAGAATGGTTACAGCGTATTGTTGAATCGCAAATTCGGCGACAAGGTCGAGGCGCAGGTTTTGTTGATAGCCAGCCTGAATCGGAGCGATTGGATGTTGCGTCCGCGCGCGAGTTGGAATTTCGAAAAAAATTGGCGTTTGGCGTTTGGCGCCGATGTTTTCAAGGGGCCACCGCTGGGCTACTTCGGTCGTTATGACAATAGCGACCGCGTCTATACGGAGTTGCGCTACAGCTTCTGACCGGCTGGCTGGGTGGGGGAATTCGCGATTGCCGATCGGCGGTACCTCGGCGCCAAGATCTGCGCTCGACTATCCGGATAGCCGAATTCGCCGGGTTCCCGCCCTTGCTTTTCTCGCGATCACGTCGGACGCTTTTTTTTTGCTATAATCCACCCCTTTTTCTGGATTCGGAAGAGACTGTCATGGTTGTTATCCGTTTGGCCCGTGGCGGCGCGAAAAAGCGCCCTTTCTACAATATGGTGGTCACCGATTCGCGCTCCCGTCGTGACGGTCGCTTTATCGAGCGCATCGGTTTCTACAATCCCTTGGCCTCCGGTAAGGAGCAGGGCCTACATGTCGCGACCGATCGCCTTGGTTACTGGCAGCAGCAGGGTGCCCGGACCTCGTCCACGGTCGCGCGCTTGCTCAAGCAGTCCGCCAAGGCGGCAGTGTGAGCAGTGTGAGCTTTGCCTGACAGTGGCTTGTCCGCGGTAGCGGATACCGCCGTCGCGGAACTCGCCGCCGAGATTGCCGACATCGTCGTTCTTGGCAAAATCGTCGGGCCGCATGGCATACAGGGCGCGGTGCGCGTCTATCCTTACGCCGACGATCCGTTGAGTTGGGCGCGCTTGCCGTACTGGTGGGTCGGCCAAGAAGGGGCTTCTCCGGCGTCTTGGCGTCGGGTAAAAGTCAACAAGTGCCTCTCGCGAAATGCTTTTCTGGTTGCTCGGCTGGCGTGCGCCGCCGATCGAACGGCGGCGGAGGGCATGCAAGGTCTGCTGGTTGGGGTGCCACGCGAGTGTTTGCCAGAGACTGTCGCCGGCGAGTATTACTGGGGCGATCTATTTGGCCTCGACGTGGTCAATACGCAAGGCCAAGCGCTGGGGCGCGTTCTCGATCTGATCGAGACGCCGGCGAATGCGGTTTTGCGGGTCGGCGACGATGGGGGGGCGGAAAGGCTGCTGCCTTTCGTTGCGGCGACGGTGATTGACGTGGATTTGGCCGCGCGTCGGATTCGTGTCGATTGGGAAGTCGACTGGTGAGCGAACCCAGATGCTGATTGTCTGGTGATGGGCTCGGAGGCCGGGTTGTCGGTGCGGCGGCCATTGGTCGTTGACGTGGTGACCTTGTTTCCCGAGATGTTTGCCGCTGTGACGCAGTCGGGAATCAGTCGCCGGGCCTTGGACGAGGGACGCTGGGATTTGCATTGCTGGAATCCGCGCGATTTCACCACCGACAGGCACCGCACCGTCGACGACCGGCCGTATGGCGGTGGGCCGGGGATGGTGATGATGCCGGGACCGCTGGAAGCGGCGATCAAGGCGGCGAAAGCTCGACAGCTGGCGGCTGGCGTAGCGGTTAGCCGGGTGATTTGCCTCTCGCCGCAAGGCGCGGTGCTGACGCATCGGCGAGTGATGCGGCTGGCGCAGGCGGATGAGGCCATGGTGCTGGTCTGCGGGCGTTATGAAGGAATCGACGAGCGGCTGATCGGACGCTGTGTCGATGAGGAAATTTCGATTGGCGATTTCGTTCTGTCGGGGGGCGAAATTCCGGCGATGGCACTGCTGGACGCGGTTGTCAGGCAGTTGCCCGGTGTATTGAACGATGCCGATTCGGCACAACAGGATTCGTTCGTGGCTGGTTTGCTGGATTGTCCGCACTACACGCGTCCGGAGGAGCACGACGGTTGGCGAGTGCCGGAGGTCCTGCTTTCCGGTCACCACGAGGAAATACGACGCTGGCGTTTGCAGCAGGCGCTGGGTCGAACATGGCGGCGACGTCCCGAGCTATTGGCGGGGCGAACCTTGTCCAAATCGGAAACGCAACTCCTGGTGCAGTTTCAGGAGCAATGCGGTCAGGAAAATAAAGCGTGAATCGCATGAATGGAGTTTATAAGATGAATCTGATCGAGCAACTGGAGCAAGAAGAAGTCGCCCGTCTGGGCAAAGTCATTCCCTCGTTCGCGCCTGGCGACACGGTGGTGGTGCAGGTGAAGGTCAAGGAAGGTACCCGCGAACGTCTGCAGGCATATGAAGGGGTGGTTATCGCCAAGCGAAATCGCGGTCTCAATTCCAGCTTTATCGTCCGCAAGGTTTCGTCCGGAGAAGGTGTCGAGCGTACTTTCCAGACCTATTCGCCGTTAGTGGCGTCGATTGAAGTCAAACGGCGCGGCGATGTGCGCCGGGCCAAGCTTTACTACTTGCGCGAGCGCTCGGGCAAGTCGGCGCGGATCAAGGAAAAGCTGGTTCGCAAGCAGCGCTGAACGCGCCGCGCGGTCAACGAAAAACGGCTTGGCGCCGCAGGCAGCCAAGCCGTTTTTTGGTTGGTTTCAGGCGCCGCCGGACCCCGCCCGCTTGTCGTTCTCGATCAGCGCGTAGGCCGAATGGTTGTGAATGGATTCGAAATTCTCGGATTCCACCACATAGGCATCGATGCGCCGTTCGCTGTTCAGACGCGCCGCCACGTCGCGCACCATGTCTTCGACGAACTTCGGATTATCGTAGGCCCGCTCGGTGACGTATTTCTCGTCCGGGCGCTTAAGCAGGCCGTAAAGCTCGCAGGACGCCTGTTCCTCGACAAATTGCACCAATTCCTCGATCCATAAGTGGTCGTTGATCTTGACGGTGACGGTGACTTGCGAACGCTGATTGTGCGCGCCGCGTTCGGAAATTTCCTTGGAGCACGGGCACAGGCTGGTCACCGGAATGGCGACCTTGATGGTGGAGGCGATTTCGCCATGGCATATTTCACCGATCAGCGTCACGTCGTAGTCCATCAGACTTTGCACGCCGGAGACGGGCGCCGCTTTGTTGATGAAATAGGGGAAGCTCATCTCGATGTGGCCGGTCTTCGCTTCCAGGCGTTCGACCATTTCGCGCAGCATCGCCGGAAAGTTCTCGACGGAAATCTCCCGCTCGTGACTGTTGAGAATTTCCACGAAGCGCGACATGTGCGTGCCCTTGAAATTGTGCGGCAGACCGACATACATGTTGAACATGGCGATGGTGTGCTGCACGCCGCCCGATTTGTCGAGCACTTTTACCGGGTGACGAATCGCCTTGATGCCGACTTTGTTGATGGCGATCCGCCGGGTGTCCGCCGAGCCCTGGACATCGGCCATCGCGGCGGCGGGCGGGCGGGTTTCGGGTGCATTCATTGTTGCTCCTGTGGTTTCTTCGTTAGTCGGCCGCAACGGCCGGCTTGGGTGACATCGGGGTTTTCTCCTGTTGCTCGCGGACGGCGCGGACGATGCCCTCCCGGTCAAGACCGATTTCCGCCAGCAGCCGCGTTTGATCGCCGTGGTCGATGAAACGGTCCGGAATGCCCAGGCGCAGCAGGCGCGCCGGACGACCGATCTCTTCAAGAACCCGCTCGACTTCCGAACCGGCGCCACCGATCACCGCATTCTCTTCGACGCTGACCAACAGGGAATGTTCCGCCGCCAGCGAAACAATCAGTTCCCGGTCGATGGGCTTGACGAAACGCATGTTGGCGACACTGGCATCCAAGGTTTCCGCCGCCGCCAGGGCGGGCGTCAGCATGCTGCCGAACGCGAGCAGCGCCACCTCGCGGCCGCGCCGGCGAATTTCGCCCTTGCCGAGCGGCAGGCCGGTCAGTTGTCGTTCGATCGCGACGCCAGGGCCGGTACCGCGCGGATAGCGCACGGCGCTCGGGCCGTCGAGCCTGAAGGCGGTGGTCAGCATTTTGCGGCACTCGTCCTCGTCGGACGGCGTCATCACCACCATGTTGGGGATGCAGGTCAGGAAGGAGATGTCGAAGGCGCCGTGGTGTGTCGGGCCGTCGGCGCCGACCAGGCCACCGCGATCAAGTGCGAAGACCACCGGCAGATTCTGAAGCGCGACATCGTGCACCAGCTGGTCGTAGGCGCGCTGGAGAAAGGTCGAATAAATGGCCACCACCGGCCGTAGACCTTCGCAGGCCAGACCGGCGGCGAAGGTGACGGCATGCTGCTCGGCGATGCCGACGTCGAAATAGCGGCGCGGGTAGCGTTCGCTGAAGCGCAGCAGGCCGGAGCCTTCGCGCATTGCCGGGGTAATGCCGACCAGCAGCGGGTCGGCCTCGGCCATGTCGCACAGCCAATCGCCGAAAATTTGCGTGTACGAGGGCTTGGCGCCGCTTTGTCCGCTGGCGATGCCGACGTCGGGGTGAAATTTCGATACTCCGTGATAGAGAATGGGATCGACCTCCGCCAGCTTGTAGCCTTGACCCTTCTTGGTGATCACGTGCAGGAATCGCGGCCCCTTGAGGTTCTTGAGGTTCAACAAGGTTGGCACCAGCGACTCCAGGTCGTGGCCGTCTATCGGGCCGATGTAGTTGAAGCCGAGTTCTTCGAACAGTGTTCCCGGAGTCAACATGCCCTTGACGTGCTCCTCGGCGCGTTTGGCGAATTCGCGCAACGACGGAGAAAAATCGAGTATTTTCTCGCCGGCCTTGCGCGCGGCGTTGAAGGTGTTGCCGGAAAAAAGTCGTGCCAGATAGCGGTTGAGCGCGCCGACCGGCGGCGAAATCGACATGTCGTTATCGTTGAGGATCACCAGCATGTCGGTGTCGGCGACGCCACCGTTGTTCAAGGCTTCGAAAGCCTGTCCGGCGGACATCGCGCCGTCGCCGATGATCGCCACCACCTTGCGCATTTCCCCCTTGATCTGGGTCGCCAGGGCCATGCCCAGGGCCGCCGATATCGAGGTCGACGAATGGCCGACGCCAAATGTGTCGTAATTGCTCTCGCCACGCTTCGGAAACCCGGATACGCCGCCATGCATCCGCAGTTTGGCCATGCCGGCGCGGCGGCCGGTGAGTACCTTGTGCGCATAGGTCTGATGCCCGACATCCCACACCAGACGGTCGTGCGGGGTGTCGAAAACGTAGTGCAAGGCGATCGTCAGTTCGACGGTGCCCAGGTTGGAAGACAGGTGCCCGCCGGTCTTGGAGACCGATTCGACCAGGAAGGAACGCAATTCATCGGCCAGTTGCGGCAGTTGCCGGCGGTCGAGCCGACGCACTTGCGCGGGGTCGCTGATGGTGTCGAGCAAAGGGTAACGGGTCATTTATCTGGGTCCTGGGGTGGCACTCGAAAATGATGGCCAGGCGCGGCGACCGGAAAAAGAGTCGAAGCCGTTGATGGTCAAAACTGGCGTTGCGCGATGAACTCGGTTAGCTCGCAAAGCCGCTGGCGACGCTCACCGAAAATCGCCAAGGCGGCCAGCGCCTGATTTTTGAGGTCGGCGGCGAACTCGCGCGCCCGTTCGAGGCTCATGAGGCTGACGTAAGTGGGTTTTTCGGTGGCGGCATCCTTGCCGGCGGTCTTGCCCAGCGTGATCGTGCTGGCGGTGCAATCGAGAATATCGTCGACGACTTGGAACAGCAGGCCGGCGCGCCTGGCGAAGCGGTCGAGCGCTTCCCGTTCGGCGGTGCTCAAGGCACCGCCGCACAAGGCGCCAAGCAGCACGGCGGCGTGAATCAAGGCGCCGGTTTTCAAGGCGTGCATCAGTTCGAGTTCCGGCTGTTCCAGGTGTTTGCCGACCGATTCGAGATCGATCGACTGGCCGCCGGCCATGCCGCGCGAGCCGCTGGCGCGCGCCAGCAGACGCAGCATTTCCACTTGCCGGGCCGCGTCGCCGAAATCCTGGCTGGCCAACAGTTCGAAGGCCAGGGATTGCAGGCTGTCGCCGACCAGCAGGGCGGTCGCCTCGTCGTATTCGACGTGACAAGTGGGGCGGCCGCGCCGCAGCACGTCGTCGTCCATGCACGGGAGATCGTCATGCACCAACGAGTAGCCATGGATCAGTTCCACGGCGCCAGCAACGATTTCCACCCGTTCGGGCGGTGCGGCGGTCAGCTCGCCGGCGGCGAAGGCCAGCAATGGACGTACCCGTTTGCCGCCATTCAGGCTGGCGTATCGCATCGCTTGATGCAAACGGCCCGGGATGGCATCGCCGCTCGGCAAGTACCGGAGCAACGCCGCCTCGACGCGCGTCTGAACGCCAAGCGCCCAGTCGGGGAAAGGCGGGGTCGCGGGTTTGCCAGTGGGCGCGTTGGCGAGGCTCATGGCGCGTCTCCCGTGTCGGGCGCGAAGTCGCGCAAGGTGTCGTTGTCGAGAATCTGGATTTGTTTTTCGGCGTCGTCGAGGCGACGCCGGCAGTGTTTGAGCAATTCGCTGCCGCGACCGTAGGCCGCGAGCGATTCTTCGAGAGGCAGGCGACCGCTTTCCATGCGCTGGACGATCTGTTCGAGTTCGGCAAGCGCCGCCTCGAACTTCATTTCGCCAATGACGGACTCGCCCGTGTGGCCGTCAGTGGGTTCGGGGTTCGGTCTTGACATCGGAAAGGCTCGAATCAAACCGGCGAAAATAGCCTATTAGTGGGTTCGCGGTCAAATGAAAAGGCGAGCAAGACGCACGCGCGGGCAAGCGGTCGACATTTCGCGAGCCCTTGGCGTTCGGGGCCTATCCAGCCGACGCGGCGCGGTTTTCCCGCCGGTACTGGTGCTAAACTGCGGCAACGAACAGGGGGCCGAGGGGAGTCTGCCATGATAGTCATCGAACAACAGCCGAAGCGTGTCGAAGTCACCGTTTATGCGGAGTTTACTCTCGCCGATTACCAGGAATTCGAGCGGGCCGTCAATTTCGCGATCCAGTTCGAGGGGCCGGTCGATCTGTTGTTCGATCTGCGCGAAATGGCTGATTTCACCTTGGATGTCGCTTGGGAGGATATTGTTTTTGCCCGGGCGCATGCCAACGATTTTTCTCGGATTGCTGTCCTGACCGAGAGCCAGTGGGTGGCTTGGAGCGCCTGGTTGGCACAGATCTTCGTCAGCGCCGAGATGCGCATCTTCGACGACGAACTCGATGCGCGCACGTGGTTGCTGGATGGTGACGGTGACGGCGAGGCGGCGGCGTGAGCCAGGCCATTCATTCCACGCTGGTCGACAGCGCGCTGCTCGCGGCGCATTTGGACGATCCAACGTGGCGGATTTTCGATTGCCGCCACCAGTTGACCGATCCGGAAGCCGGTGCGCGAGCATACGCCGCCGGCCACCTGCCCGGCGCTTCTTTCCTGCACCTGGACCGCGATTTGTCCGGGCCGCGAACCGGCCGCAACGGGCGGCACCCCTTGCCGGACCCGTGGCGTCTCGCCGAGCGGCTCGCGGCGGCGGGGGTTTCCAGCACGACTCAAGTGGTTGCGTACGACGACGCCGACGGGATGTTCGCCAGTCGCCTGTGGTGGCTGCTCCGCTGGCTGGGGCATGATCGTGTCGCGGTGCTCGACGGTGGCCTCGGGCGTTGGCTGGCGGAAGGGCGACCGTTGGCCGACGAGCCACCGGATGTCCCCGCCGGGGTGTTGCCAGTCGTGTTGCCAATCGTGCTGCGCGATTGGGTGGTGAGCAGCGAAACCGTGCTCGCCAATCTTGGCAACCCGCGTTTTTGCCTGATCGACGCGCGCAGCCCGGATCGTTTCCGAGGCGAAAACGAAACGCTCGACCCGGTCGCCGGACATATTCCCGGTGCCCGCAACGTTTTTTTCCGTGACAACTTGGGCGCCGAGGGCCGCTTCCTGCCTGCGGCGGATCTGCGCCGCTTGTGGTTGGCGCGGCTTGCCGGGAGCGAGCCTGAACAGGTGGTCTTGTCCTGTGGCTCTGGCGTTACCGCCTGCCATGCCTTGCTGGCAATGGAAGTGGCCGGTCTGCCGGGCGCGCGGCTCTACGCCGGTTCCTGGAGCGAGTGGTGCGGCGATCCGGCGCGGCCGGTGGCCATCGGCCCTGCCTGACGCCTTACGCCAGCAGCAAGGCGGCCGCCGCGTCGCCGATGTCGTCCAGCGACAGCGCGCCGTCCGGCCGGTACCACTGGCTGCTCCAGTTCAGCATGCCGAACAGCAACAGGCGCGAGGTTCGCGCCGAGCCGCGCAGACGGCCGCTGGTTGCCAGTTCGTTCAGCGTCGTTTGCCATGCCTGCTGATAACGATCGGCGGCGGCAGCGATTTCGTCGCGCGCGGCGCTGTCCAGGGACCGCGATTCGAATAGCAGCATCGGCGTGCGGCAGTCGCCTGCCAGCAGATTGTCGAGATGCACGCGAATCATGGTTCGCAAGCGGCGCTCGGGGTCGTCAACCGCCGCGATCGCCGCGTGCAGGCGGCGCGCGCCATTTTCGATGCCGTCGATCATCACCGTTTTCAGCAACTCTTGCTTGCTGCGGAAGTGATAAAAGGGGCTGCCGGAACGCATGCCGGCCGCGTCGGCGATGTCGCGCGTGGTCGTCGCCTCGAAGCCTTTCTCGACGAACAGCCGTGCCGCCACGCGCAACAGTTCCTCGCGACGGTTGGTTTCCAGTGGCGCGCCGGCTTTCTTTTTTTTCGCCGGCATGAATTTCAGAGCGTTGTCGCCAGCCGCGTGCCTTGCTCGATGGCGCGCCTGGCGTCGAGTTCGGTGGCCACGTCGGCGCCGCCGATCAGCGACAACGGCACGTTCGCCGCCCGCAGACCCTCTTCAAGCTCGCGGCGAGACTCCTGACCGGCGCAGACGACGACGTGGTCGACCGGCAGGCAGTGCGGTTGCCCGTCGACGACGATGTGCAGGCCGTCGCCGTCGATGCGCTCGTAGCTGACGCCGGCGAGCATCTGCACCCCGCGTCGTTTGAGCAGCGTTCGCCGTATCCAGCCCGTGGTTTTGGCTAGCCCATCGCCGACCTTGGCCGCTTTGCGCTGCAAGAGCCAAACCTGTCGCGGCGTGTTTACCCGGCTTGGCCGCTTCAGACCGCCGCGTCCGGCGTAGGAAGAATCGATGCCCCAGTCGTCCTGAAAACGCTCTTGCTCGTCGCGTTCGTCCTCGACATGCGTCAGAAACTCCGCGACATCGAAGCCGATGCCACCGGCGCCGACGATGGCCACGCGCTCGCCGGCAACGCGCAAGCCTTCCAGTAAATCAATGTAGGGAATCACCTTTTCGTGTTCGATCCCCGGCAACGACGGTTGTCGCGGCACGATGCCGGTGGCCAGAACGACGTGATCGAAGCGGCCACCGGCCAGATCCGCCAGCTCGCAGAGCTTGCCGAGCACCAGCGTGACGTTGAGGTCGCGCAGGCGGCGACCGAAGTAGCGCAGCGTTTCGTCGAACTCCTCCTTGCCGGGAATCCGGCGCGCCAGCCTGAACTGACCGCCGATTTCCGGCGCGGCATCGAACAGCGTGACATCATGTCCGCGTTCGGCGGCCGTTGCCGCGCAGGCCATTCCGGCCGGGCCGGCGCCGACCACCGCGATGCGCCGTGGGCTGGCGGTTTTCTCGATCGACCACTCGGTTTCCCGGCAGGCCCGCGGGTTCACCAGGCAGGTGCTCGGCCGACCGGCGAAGATTTCGTCGAGACAGGCCTGGTTGCAGGCGATGCAGGTGTTGATGGCGTCGGCCTGTCCGCCGGCGGCCTTGTTGACGAAGTCGGCATCGGCGAGGAAGGGACGCGCCATCGACACCATGTCGGCACAGCCCGTGGCGAGAACTTCCTCGGCCACGGCCGGCGTGTTGATGCGGTTGGTGGTGATCAGCGGAATGCGCACTGCGCCCATCAGCCGTCGGGTCACCCAGGTAAATGCCGCGCGCGGCACCATGGTGGCGATGGTCGGGATGCGCGCCTCGTGCCAGCCGATGCCGGTATTGATCATTGTCGCGCCGGCATTTTCGATCGCCTTGGCCAGGGTGACAATCTCGTCCCAGGTGCTGCCGCCCTCGACGAGATCGAGCATCGACAGCCGGAAGACGATGATGAAATTGGCGCCGGTCGCCGCGCGTACCCGCCGCACCGTTTCGACGGCGAAACGGCAGCGATTTTCGAAATCACCGCCCCAGGCGTCGTCGCGGCAATTGGTCTGCTGGGCGATGAACTGGTTGATCAGATACCCTTCGGAACCCATCACCTCGACCCCGTCGTAGCCGGCGCGTTGCGCCAGGCTGGCGCAACGCGCGTAATCGGCGATCGTCTTCTCGATGTCTTCGGCGCTGAGTTCGCGCGGGCGGACCGGCGAAATCGGTGCCTGCAAGGCCGATGGTGCCACCGCGCCGCGATGATAGGCGTAGCGGCCGGTGTGCAGAATCTGCATCGCGATCTTGCCGCCCGCCCCATGCACCGCGTCGGTGATCAAACGATGCTTGTCCACCTGCGTTTCATTTTCCAGCACCGCCGCGCCGGTCATCACCACTCCGTCCTGATTCGGCGCGATGCCGCCGGTGACGATCAGGCCGACGCCGCCGCGTGCGCGTTCCGCATAAAAAGCCGCCAGACGGGCAAAACCTTTGGGCATCTCTTCAAGACCGGTGTGCATCGAGCCCATCAAAACGCGATTGCGTAACGTGGTGAAACCAAGATCGAGCGGGGCGAGCAAATGCGGGTAAGCACCATGAACCATGTGGAAGTCTCCTACGGCGGCTGAGGGTCGGTATCGATTAACGATTAGGCAAGCAAGCGCTTGTTTGATTGTCGTCGATCGGTTCGGCGCTGGCAAGTCAACCCCTCGCTTCGAGCCTTGCTCCGATCTGGCTGTGCCTGAAAAGACATTGTAAACGACCATTTTTCCCGGATGACTAAACTCCCGGCAGGTCGCCGGTTTCCGGCCAAGCGCGATGCAGGCGCTCGATGTCGGCCGGGCGGTCGATGTCCGGCAGGGGCGGGAATTCCTGCCAGCGCCAGCCGATTTCGCTAAGGCGACTCCGGGTCTGCGCCATGACTTTGGCGCTGCCCCAGTCGATGCCGGAGAACAGGCGTCCGTCTGCCCGGCGCAGACCGATCAGCACGTAGCCGCCGTCTTCCGCCGGCACGAGGCAGGCGGGCCGCGTGCGCAGGGCGGTAGCCGCCTGCCGCAGCAACGGGGCGCTCAACCGTGGGCAATCGCTGCCGATCAGCAGCGTGCCGGCGGGTGTCGGCGATTCGGCCATCGCCGTTCGCATCCTTTGGCCGAGATCACCGTCCGGTTGTTGGCGTAGCCGCACCTGGTCGCCGGCGGCGCAGGCGACGAATTCGGGGTGGGCGGTGTCCGGCGTGCACCACAGGCTGACCGGGCCGAGTCCAGCGGCTCGCGCGGTGGCCACCGCCCGTTGCAGCAGCCAGCCTTGCAGGGCGGCGGCGCCGGCGGCGCCGAGGCGGGGAATCAGGCGGGTCTTGGCCAGTCCGGGAATCGGCGCTTTGGCGAGAATGGCGATGCCTATCGGTTGGGGGGGCGCCGACATGGGTCAGTGGCCGTCCGGCGCGGGGCAGTCCTCCGCCCGGGCGACGAAGCGGAAATCGGCAAAGCCGGCGTGCGCGTCCTCGCCGGTGTTGTCGGTATCGGTGGCCAGGGCCAGCCCGTGCAAGTGGCCGTCGATATCGCCGAAGGCACGTCGGAAGTCTTGCGCCACGTCGCGTCGTTCGTACACCCAGCCGCCAGCCTTGGCGGCGCCGGAGCGCAGCACCAGCATGCGGGCGCGGTCGGTGTAGGCGTTGTCGCGCCAGGTGCCGACCGGTTGCCGGTTGTCCCAGACGTAGTTGATCGCCGCGTCCGGCACGTGCGGGCCGTGAATCGAGCGCGCCAGGCGGAGCTTGGCCCGTGTCGCCAGCGACAGTTGTTCCGGCGGAACCTCGAAAGTCAGATAAACGCGAGCGGCGTAGTCGTCGCCGGCCTTGCGGGTCATGTCGGCGGTGGCGACGGGCGCGTCAACGCGCCATTGCCAGCACAGGATCGGCGTACTCTGTAAATCGACGCGCAGCGGCCGCGCCAGCAGCGCCATGCTGTTCTTCGCCCAGGCTTCGACAGCCATCACGCCGTCCCATTTGCGAAGTTTGTACACGGTGGGCGGCACGCGTCGATCGAGCCGTTCGATTTGCCACGGCGCCGGGATGTCCGCCGCGCCGTTGTCGAAACGGCTAATCCAGAGCGTGTCCGCGATCACCGTCAGCGGCAGGAGGAGGGCGGCGACGGTCAGCCGGTTTGTTTTGCGCATGGTGAGGTTCCGCGTCAGCGTGCGTGGGCGTCGTTTCGCCGCCAGGCGTGAAAGCGCTCCACCCAAGCGAGTAGTTTTTGTGGTGCGTGCGCTTTTTTCCACTGGCCGGCGACGTATTTGTTGGCCTCGGCCAGTGTCGGATAGATGTGGATGGTGCCGAGGATTTTGTTCAGGCCGATACCGTGTTTCATCGCCAGCACGTATTCGGCGATCAGGTCGCCGGCGTGGTCGCCGACGAGAGTGACCCCAAGGAGCTTGTCCCTGCCCGGCACGGTCAGCACCTTGACGAAGCCGTGCGCTTCGCCGTCGGCGATGGCGCGATCGAGGTCGTCGATGCCGTAGGTGGTGACTTCGTGCGGGATGCCGCGCTCGCGGGCTTCACGTTCGTTGAGGCCGACGCGCGCGACTTCAGGCTCGATGAACGTCGCCCAGGGGATCACCGCGTAATCGGCCTTGAATTTCTTGAACGGGTCGAACAAGGCGTTGACCGCCGCGTACCAGGCCTGATGTGCCGCCGTGTGGGTGAATTGGAAGGGGCCGGCAACGTCGCCGGCGGCATAGATGTTGGGATAGCGGGTTTGCAGGAATTCGTTGGTCTCGACCGTTCGGTCCGCCGGAATGCCCAGATCCTCCAGCCCGTAGCCTTGCAGGTTGGCCGTCCGGCCGACGGCGACCAACAACGCGTCGAAGGGAAGACGCACGTCCTGCCCGGCGTGCTCGGCGATCAGGACCTTCTCGCCGTTGTCGATGGTGAATTGCCTGACGCGGTGATCGAGCAACACGGCGACGCCTTCGGCCTGGAAACGCCGCAACACCAGTTCGGATACTTCGGGGTCTTCGCGCGGCAACAGGCGCGGCCCCATTTCGACCTGGGTGACGTCGGCGCCGAGACGGGCGAAGGCCTGTGTCAGTTCCGAGCCGATCGGCCCGCCGCCGAGAACCAGCAGCCGCTTTGGCAACCGGCGCAGATGCCAGACGGTATCCGAAGTCAAATAGCCGACCTCCTCGATACCCGGAATCGGCGGCACGACGGGCCGCGCGCCGGCGGCAATGACGATGCTGCGCGTGCGCAACCGCCGGGTGTCGCCATCAGCCTGGGCAATCGCCACTTCCCATGGCGAAACGAGGGTCGCCGTGCCTTGCCGTACGTCGACGCCGAGTTCGCGATAGCGTTCCGCCGAGTCGTGTGGCGCGATGGCGGCGATCACCGCTTGCACGCGCGCCATGACCTCGGCGAAGTCGAATTCAGCATGTGCCGAGGCGATGCCGAATTCGCGGGCGCGGGCGATGTGCGACAGCAGCTTGGCCGAGCGGATCAGCGCTTTCGACGGCACGCAACCGGTATTCAGGCAATCGCCACCCAGCTGGTGTTTTTCGACCAGCGTGACTTTGGCTTTCACGGCGGCAGCGATGTAGGCGGTGACCAGGCCGGCGCTGCCACCGCCGATCACCACCAGATTGCGGTCGAAAACCTTCGGTTTTTGCCAGCCGGCGTAGACCTTGTTGGCATGCGCTTTGTCGATCAGTTTACGTGCCAGCAGCGGAAAAACGCCGAGCAGCGCGAAAGAGGCGAGAAGACTCGGCGACAAAATACCGGCCAGCGAGTCGAGTCGCGCCAGTTGTGTGCCGGCATTGACATACACCACCGTGCCGGCCAGCATGCCGAGCTGGCTGACGCCGTAGAAGGTTCGCGCCTTCATCGCCGTCAGCCCGAGCAGCAGGTTGACCAGGAAGAACGGAAAAACAGGTACCAGGCGCAGGGTGAACAGATAGAAACCGCCGTCGCGCCGCACGCCCTCATCAACCGCCGCCAGCCGCTGGCCGAAGCGGCGCGCCACCCAATCGCGCAGCAGAAAGCGCGCAATCAGGAAAGCCAGCGTCGCGCCGATGGTCGAGGCGAAGGAAACAATCAGTGTTCCCCAGAGCAGCCCGAAAATGGCGCCGCCGGCCAGCGTCAGCAGCGTTGCGCCGGGCAGGGAAAGCGCGGTGACGGCAACATAGGCGACGAAATAGATGGCGACGCTCAGCAGCGGGCTGTGCGCCCGAAACGCGTCGATGGCCGCTTGTTGAGTCTTCAGCGTCCGCAGATTGACGTATTGCCCCAGATCGAAGGCGAAATACGCGCCCAGCAGCGTGCCCAGGAGAGCGAGTAAGAGCAGTTTTTTGTTGTTCATCGGCCCAGTGCGTCGTCGGTGTGTCGGGATCTCGGGATTTCTGGAAGGCCGGACCCGGCGGATACTGGGCGCGGCTCGGTGCCGTATGACCCGCCTTACCCCGTGTCCATCGTGGCCTCGTGCGTATTGGTCGCCGACTCGTGGTGCTTGCTTACATTTTTTTCCCGCTCGTGACCGAGACAGGCGACGATCTCCGGCAAACTGGCGATTTCCCCATCGGGCGGCGCCAGAAGATGGTCGGCCGCTTTCCCGCAGCGATTCAACCACAGCACATGTAGACCGCGGGCCTTGGCCGCGCTGGCATCCCAGCTGTACGACGACAAAAAACAGATTTTCCGTGGGGGGAACGGAAAATGCCGCGCCGCCAAATCATAAACAGCCGGGTGCGGTTTGAACACCCCGACCGATTCCACCGACAGCACGGCATCGAACAACTCGCCGAAACCGGCGTTGTCCACCGCGGCTCGCAGCATGCGCGGCGTGCCGTTCGAGAGAATCGCCAGCTTCATGCCGACGTTTCGCAGATGGCGAAGGGTTTCGGCGACATCCGGATAGGCGGCGATTTCCAGATAAAAGTCCATCAGACGTTCGTGCAGGCCGTCGCTCTTGATTCCCAGGGTCGCCAGGGAAAAATCCAGTGCATCGCTGGTGACTTGCCAGAAATCGGCATGTTGTCCGGCCAAGCCGCGCAGCCAGGTGTATTGCAATTGTTTGTCGCGCCACAGGTCGGAAAGGGCCTGTTCGCGCTGCCCCAGCAGGTGCCGCGCACCGCGCGCCACGCTACCAACGTCGAAAAGCGTGCCATAGGCATCGAAAACGCACGCCTCGATCCCGAAAAATCTTTGCTGGCTCATCCTGTCCTCCTGTCGGTTCCATGAGTCACGACGCGATATCCGTACGCCGAGCGTTCGAGGCGGTTCCCGCGCAAGATATAATGCGTTCCTTTCGCCGAAGCCCTTGGCCGGTCGGCGTGTCCAACCCAATTCAGCATTCGAGTCGCGAGTCACGTTCATTGTTCCTCCCGTTTTCTCTGCCGTCCTTGCCCGCCATCGGCGAGAAGCGGCAATTTCCCGCTTTCACCGGCTCGGCCGACGCCCTCCTGATCGCGCAGACGGCGCTGAGCATGCGCAAGGACCCGCACCGGCGCCAGCGCCTATTGGCCGTGCTTACCGCCAGCGCCGGCGATGCCCAACGTCTGCTCGACGAAATTCCCTGGTTTGCGAAGTCGCTGCGCGTGCGCTTGTTGCCCGACTGGGAGACGCTGCCTTACGACAGTTTTTCGCCACATCAGGATTTGATCTCGGAGCGGCTGGCGACGCTCCACGCCGTGTCGCGCGGCGAATGCGACGTGTTGCTGGTGCCGGCCGGCACGGCGGTGTATCGGCTGGCGCCGCCCGCCTACCTTGCCGCCTACACTTTCTTTTTCAAGCAGGGTGAAAAACTCGACGCCGAGCGCTTCCGCGCACAATTGACGCTGGCCGGCTATGCGCATGTGACGCAGGTGGTGGCGCCGGGCGAGTATTCGCTGCGCGGCGGGCTGGTCGACCTTTTTCCGATGGGCTCGCCGCTACCGTTCCGTCTCGATCTGTTCGACGACGAAATCGAAAGCATCAAGACCTTCGATGTCGACAGCCAACGCACGCTTTATCCGGTGCCGGAAATCCGCCTGCTGCCGGCGCGCGAATTTCCGCTCGACGACAAAGGGCGGGCGCGTTTTCGCCAGCGTTTCCGCGAAATGTTCGAGGGCGATCCCGGACGCTCGGGGATCTACAAGGACGTCACCAATGGCGTGGCGGCGGCAGGCATCGAATACTGGTTGCCCTTGTTCTTCGACGACACCGCCAGCCTTTTCGATTACCTGCCCGCGGAAACGCTGCTCTGCCTGCATGGCGACGTATCGGCGGCGATCCGCGCGTTCTGGAACGAGGCGCAGTCGCGCCACACCATGCTGTCAGGCGAGCGTTCGCGACCGCTGCTGCCGCCGGCAGAACTTTTTCTGGCCGAGGAGCAATTCTTCGTGGCCGCCAAGGCGTATGCGCGGATAGCCATCAACGCCGGCGACGATGGGCCGGCGCGCGTCTTGCCGGCCCTGGCCATCGACCGCCGCGCCGACGATCCGCTGGGTCGCCTGAAACGCTTTATCGACGAATTTCCCGGCCGGGTGCTGTTGCTCGCCGAAACCGCCGGCCGGCGCGAAACGCTCGCCGGCCTGTTCGCCGAGCATGGCCTGCGGCCTGATGCCTGTGCCGGCTTCGGCGAGTTCGCCGCCGCGTCTGCGCGACTCGCGCTGGTCGTCGCGCCCGTGCATGCGGGCTTTCGGCTCGACGATCTGGCGGTGGTCACCGAAGCCGAACTGTACGCCGAGACCCCGTCGCGTCGCGCCCGGCACGTCGCGCAACGCAAGGCGTCGATCGACAACTGGCTGCGTGACCTCACCGAACTGAAAGTCGGTTCGCCGGTGGTGCATGAACAGCACGGCATCGGCCGATACCAGGGATTGATCCATCTCGATCTCGGCGAAGGCGACATGGAGTTTCTTGAACTTCACTACGCCGGCGAGGCCAAGCTTTATGTGCCGGTGTCGCAGTTGCATGTCATTTCGCGCTATTCCGGCGCCGATCCCGATACGGCGCCCCTGCATGCGCTGGGTTCGCCACAGTGGGAAAAGGCCAAGCGTCGCGCGGCCTTGCAGGCGCGCGACACCGCCGCCGAACTGCTGGCGCTGTACGCCTTGCGCGCGGCCCGGCAAGGACATGCCTGCGAGTTCAAGGCGCAGGATTACGATGCCTTCGCCGATGGCTTCGGCTTCGAGGAATCACGCGATCAGGCGGTGGCCATCGCCGCGGTGATCGAAGACATGAAATCGGGGCGACCGATGGACCGTCTGGTGTGCGGCGATGTCGGTTTCGGCAAGACCGAAGTGGCGCTGCGCGCGGCGTTCTGCGCCGTTGCCGGTGGCCGGCAAGTGGCGGTGCTTTGCCCGACCACCTTGCTCTGCGAACAGCATTTCCAGACCTTCAGCGACCGCTTTGCCGACTGGCCGGTGCGCATCGCCGAACTGTCGCGTTTCAAGACCGCCAAGGAGGCCGGCGAATCGATCCGGGAACTGGCCGACGGCAAGCTCGACATCGTCATCGGCACGCACCGTCTGCTGCAAAAGGATGTCAAATTCAGTCGCCTCGGCCTGGTGGTCATCGACGAGGAGCACCGTTTCGGCGTCCGGCAGAAGGAGGCGCTGAAGGCGCTGCGCGCCGAGGTCGATGTGCTGACGCTGACGGCGACGCCGATTCCGCGCACGCTGGCGATGTCGCTGGAGGCGCTGCGCGATTTCTCGGTGATCGCCACCGCGCCCCAAAAGCGTCTGGCGATCAAGACCTTCGTCAACCTATTTTCCGACGGTATCGTCCGCGAGGCCTTGCTGCGCGAATTCAAGCGTGGCGGGCAGGTGTATTTCCTGCACAACGAAGTCGACACCATCGAAAACATGCGCGAGAAGCTTGCCAAGTTGTTGCCCGAGGCGCGCATCGTCGTCGGCCACGGACAGATGAAGGAACGCGATCTGGAGCGGGTGATGCGCGATTTCACCCAACAGCGCGCCAACCTGTTGCTGTGCACCACGATCATCGAAACCGGGATCGATAATCCACATGCCAACACGATCGTCATCAACCGCGCCGAGAAGTTCGGTCTGGCGCAACTGCATCAGTTGCGCGGCCGGGTCGGCCGCTCGCATCACCAAGCCTACGCCTACCTGCTGACCCACGACGATGCCACGCTGAGCAAGCAGGCACGGCAGCGACTGGAGGCGATCCAGATGATGGACGAACTCGGCGCCGGTTTTTATCTGGCGATGCACGACCTGGAAATCCGTGGCGCCGGCGAAGTGCTGGGCGACAGCCAGTCCGGCGAGATGCAGGAAGTCGGTTTCAACATGTTCACCGAAATGCTCAATCGCGCCGTCGCCGCGCTCAAACAGGGCAAGGAACCCGATCCGGCGGCGCCGCTAGTGATCGCCACCGAAATCAATCTGCATTCTCCGGCCCTGCTGCCCGACGACTACGCGCCGGATGTGCACGAGCGGCTGTCTCTCTATAAACGTCTCGCCGACGCTGCCACCGCCGATGAACTGACGGCCTTGCAGGAAGAACTGGTCGATCGCTTCGGCGATTTACCGCCGCAGGCACGGGCGCTGCTCGAAAGCCACCGCTTGCGTTTGCTCTGCAAGCCGCTCGGAATCAGCAAGGTCGACACGACCAGCGAGCAGATCGCCGTACAGTTTGTCGCGGAACCTCCGATAGATCCGATAAGAATCATCAACCTGATACAAAAAGACCGCCATTGCCGTCTGGCAGGGCAGGATCGACTGATCCTCAAGCGCCATTGCCCAACCCTTGCCGACCGTGTTGCCGCGGTCAAGGATCTTGTCCACCAACTCAGCCACCGGCCGACACCATGACTACTTTCCATCTCGACAACATCAACGTCAGCGCCTTCGATCCCATGCCCTCGCCAGAGGACATTCAGGCCCAATTGCCACTGTCGTCGTCGGCTGGCGACACGGTGACGAGCGGCCGCGAGACCTTGCGCAAGATCATCGACCGTGTCGATCATCGCTTTCTCGTCGTCGTCGGACCCTGTTCGATCCACGATCCGGTTGCCGGCATCGACTACGCGCGCCGCCTGAAGGCACTGGCCGACGAAGTGAGCGAGACGCTTTATCTGGTGATGCGCGTTTATTTCGAAAAACCGCGCACGACCACGGGTTGGAAGGGATATATCAACGACCCGGACATGGACGATTCCTTCCGTGTCGACCAGGGCATGCAAAAGGCGCGCGAGTTCCTGCTGCGGGTTGCCGAGATCGGCCTGCCGGCAGGCACCGAAGCGCTCGACCCGATCAGTCCGCAATACCTGGGCGATCTGATTTCCTGGACGGCCATCGGCGCGCGCACGGCCGAATCGCAGACGCATCGCGAAATGTCGTCGGGCCTCTCCACGCCCGTCGGTTTCAAGAACGGCACCAATGGCGACATGGCCATCGCCGTCAACGCCATCCTTTCGGCATCGCGTCCGCACAGTTTTTTGGGCATCAACAGCCTGGGACGCACGGCCATCGTGCGCACCAACGGCAACCGTTACGGTCATCTGGTTTTGCGTGGCGGCGATGGTCGACCGAATTACGATACGGTGAGCGTGCAGATGGCCGAGAAGGCCTTGAGCAAGGCCGGCTTGCCAAGCAATATCGTCGTCGACTGCTCGCACGCCAACAGCTATAAGAAACCGGAACTTCAGCCCCTGGTGATGGCCGATGTGGTCAATCAGGTTCGCCTGGGCAACCGGTCGATCATCGGGACGATGATCGAATCCAACCTCGTGGTCGGCAACCAGGCGATTCCCGACGATCTTTCGCAACTCAAGTATGGCTGCTCGGTCACCGATGCCTGCGTTGACTGGCCGACCACCGAGAAAATGATTCGCGATGCCGCCGCGTTGTTGCGGGAGGTGTTGCCTGTCAGAAACCGTTGAGCATTCGCATCGCGGTGGAACCGCCGGCTAGCGAGGCAGATTCGGTGCCTCGCTAGAGCCACTACCGTCTTGGCTCAATTCGACTCGCCGGCGTCCTTGCCAGGGCGCGTCGGAAGCGACTTCACGGTCGCCGGTACCGACGTACCGTATTTCTGTTCGAAAGCGTCGGCCGCCTTTTTAACCGAAACGAAGAAATCCTGTCCGCCGATTTCGTCCGACAGCCCGACCTTGGCCAATTCCTCAAGGAAAGGACGCGGCGCGTCGGCGATCTTGACGTCGATGCCTTCGTCGGCGAATTCCCGATGCAATTCGGCAAACCGTTGCGCCGCCGTAATGTCCATGTCGTGGATGGCTTGCGCGTCGATGATCAGCCACTTGATCGGGGGCTGCGCCTCGTCGACCAGCGAGCGCAGGCGCATCATCACATGTCGCGCATTGGCGAAGATCAGTGGCGCGTAAAGCCGATACACCAGCAAGCCGGGCACGCTGACCGCTTCTTCGTCGTCGCGGCAATCGTGAAACTTGCCATCATTCAAGCGCTTGCGCAGCACGGCGTCGTCGGGACGCGAAATCTCGACCAGCACGGCGATCAGCGACAACAGCAGACCGAGGATGATTCCGGGTACCACGCCCGCGATGAGGATGGCGGCGGTGACGCCCATGGCGATGCCGAATTCCACGCGGTCAACCTTGTACATGGCAAACAGCGATGCGGCTTCCAGCATGCCAATGGCGGTGACGATCAGGATCGCGCCGAGCGCCACCTTGGGGAGCAGGGCGATCAGGCCGGTCAGGAAGAACAGGAACAGCAGCAGACCGACCGAGGCTACCAATTGCGCTACCTGCGTCTTGCCGCCTGCGGCATCGACGATCGAGGTTCGGGACTGGCTCGCCGAAACCGGAAAACCCTGCCAGAGGCCGGCAAGAATGTTGGCCGAGCCGAGGGCGACCAGTTCGCGGTTCGGATAGACTTCGTAGCCGTTTTTCTCGGCGAAGGTCTGGGCGAGCAGAATGCCGTCCGAAAACGCCAGAAAGGCAATCGCCACCGCCGCCGGCGCCAGCGCGCCGATGTCGCCCACCCCGAGGGAGGGGATCGATAACCGCGGAATTCCGGAGGGTACCTTGCCGACCAACGCGATGCCGTAGCTGCCGAGATCGAACAGAAAAGTGGCGATAATGGCGACCGTGCAGACCGCCAGGGCTCCCGGTATGCGCGGAAACCAGCGCGCAAGCGCGATCAGCAGCAGAACCAGGGCGACGCCGAAGCCGAAAGTCGGCCAGTGCGTTTCCGGCAGTTTCACGAACACCGCGTGCAGCAACTCGAAAAAGTCCTCGCCCTCGGTCTTGATCCGGAACATCTTGCCCAACTGTGTCGAAATCAATACCAGCGACGCGCCATTCAAATAACCGATGAGCACCGGCCGGGATAGCAGGTCGGCAATCACGCCGAGTTTCAGGCGCGCGGCGAGCAACAGCACCAGACCCGAAAGAACGCCGAGAACCGCCGCCAGCGCCGCCATTCGCGACGGATCGCCGGCCGCCAGCGGCAGAATCGCCGAACCGGCCAGCAGGCCGATGGCGGCGTCCGGGCCGGCGATGACGTGCCGCGAACTGGCGAAAATGGCGTAGCCGATCGACGCCGCCAGCGCGGCATACAGGCCGGCGATCGGCGGTAGATGAACGAGTTCGGCATAGGCGATCACCGAGGGAATCATGACGATGCAAGCGGACAGACCGGCGATCATGTCCTTGCTCAGCCAGGCCAGACGATATTCTTGCAGCGTTGAGATTATCGGCATGCTCGACAACAGATACCTGAAAAAAACGGCAATTCTCATGAGCGTGGCTCCAGTCACAAATGCGCGGCCCGCAAATATACCTCGATATGCCTACAATTCGGCAAGTTATACCCCTGCGACCTTGCTCTCGATAGCTGCTCGCCCGGATTGATGGGAGTGTGCATGTCGATGTTCTAAAACCTGCTCGGATACGACGGCAGGTGAAATTCCCGACAATTTAGGTCGGAAAGTACTCTCGCGGCTAAATACGGTAACGATGGTCGGCACCGCCTGACCTCGTGCGGCCTGAGGATCGTCAAGCGGTATTCAGTAAAAAAACGTCAGCAAAATGTCAGTAAGTCGTGGACCGATCCAGCCACTGAGACTAAACTTACACGTTCCGCGATCGAGTGAACGGACTTCAAGGGGAAAAAAATTGCCATGCAAATCAACGTAGAAACCAAGCCCGTCGCCACCTCGGGCTACGATGCGCGGAAGAAGCGCCTAGTCGAGACGATCGACCGTCTTTATCATCGTGATGCCAAGGCGCCGCTGCAAAAGATGATCGCTCGCATTCACCCTGCGGATATGGCGGCCATTTTCGACGACCTTCCCATTGAGCATGTTACGGATATATTTTATTCAATCCCTGATATGACAATGGCTTCAGATGTCTTTGGTCAGCTGTCGCCGGATTTACGAACCCACATCATCGGCGAGTCGTCGACCGACAAGCTGGCTCGGGTTTTGGAATGTCTGCCGCCTGACGATCTGGCCGACGTGATGGGAAAATTGCCGGAAGAGCAGCGCGAACAGGTCATGTCGCTGCTTGGTCGCGAAAGTAAGGACGAGATCGAGAATCTCCTGCAGTACGATCCAAACAGCGCCGGTGGCATCATGACCACCGACTTTTTCTCGCTTTCGCACACGCTGACGGTCGAAGAGGCTGTGGCCAATATTCGTAGCCGCGAAGACGTCGAGATGGTTTTCTATCTGTACCTAACCGATGAGGCGGGTTGTTTGGTCGGAGTCGTTTCTCTACGGCAATTGTTGTTGAATCGTCCGGACGCGCCATTACATAAAATCATGAACCGGCGTGTCATGAAGGTTACGACGAGTACCGACCAGACCAAAGTGGCGATGTTGGTCGAAAAGTATCGCTTGCTGGCAATGCCGGTGGTCGACGACAACAATGTTCTGGTCGGCATGGTCACCGTTGACGACGTGATTGACGTCATCGAGGAAGAGACCACCCGCGATATCTTGAAAATGGCCGGTACCAGCGAATCGGAGACCATGACTCATTCGGCTTTCAAGATTGCTGGAATTCGTTTGCCGTGGTTGTTGGCGGCGTTTATCGGTGGCCTAGCGGCCACCGCGGTAATTGGTCAATACGAGGAAATACTTGGGCAAGTGCTGGTATTGAGTGCCTTCCTGCCGGTGGTCATGGGGATGGCCGGCAACGTTGGCGTGCAGTCGGCTACCGTTGCCGTGAGGGGTCTGGCGACCGGAGCGATCGATGTTCGCGACACCCTTCCGCTGGTGCTGAAAGAACTTCGTGTCGGTCTCGTGCTCGGGGGGTTTTACGGCTGTATTCTTGCCCTTTATGGCTACTTCGTTCATCACAGCGTGCACCTTGGGCAGGTGGTTGGTCTGACAATTCTCGGCAACATGACCGGAGCGGCCTTGCTAGCGGTGCTGCTGCCGATGATATTCCAACGAATGAAAGTCGATCCAGCCGTTGCCACCGGACCATTCGTCACAACCGCTATCGATATCCTTGGTGTCCTGAACTACTTTATGATTGCCAGCTGGATTTATAACTTGTAATGGGACTTCTCCATCCGTTGGCGGCTGTCAAGGCGATCTCTCTTGATGGCCGCCATTGTTCCCGAACGTTGGCCTGGAATTACTATTTATTTCCAGGGAACCTCTTGGTGCTGGAAGTCGCCAAGCACGGTCGCCAGTTCGGGCAACAGTGACTCGCCTCTCGCCAGCAACCAGGCTTCAATCGCTTGACCTTTCTTGCCTGGAAGCGCCTCGGCGACCAATTGCGTGGCGACAGCCAGATCGTTCAGCGTGCCGAGCAGTTCCTGCAACGCGGTGGCTGAGTGGTGGTAGTTCGGTAACGTTGGGCCGGTGAGGAGGGTGGTGAAGAATTCGAGGGCGTAGCGCAGTTGCTTGAAGGCCACCCGTAAGCGGTGCCTGGCCGCCACATCGCCGGTCACGGCCAATTCGGCTCGTTCATTGACGCGCTTGGCGCGCTTGTTCAGGCAGCGCGGAACGAATTTTTCAAGCTTGCCGGCGTCGCTTTCGGGGAGGGCGAGAACCGCGGCGGTGAAATCGAGCAGTAGGCGCGAGTACTCCGTCGATTTGAGGGTTGCCTTGACAGCACGACGGCAACTCCTGCAGCGCCGCTGGGCATGGCGCGTCAGGCTGTCTATTTCGGCACCAGTCGGGAAAAACTGCCGGAGAGTCGGTAGCGTTTCGGAAAAAAATACGTCCCAATTGCGCGCATCACCCAGGCTGCCGGCGAAATCTTGCCAGCGGGATTCGAAACGCGCGACAAATTCTTCCGGAAGGATCGGTTCCCAAAGTCGAATGGCCGACCGCAAGCGGCGGACGGCCACCCGTGCCTGATGGACGAACTCCGGCTGATCGTTGTCGCAAACGCCTTTTTCATTGCTTTGCAGATGACTGACGCAGGACAAGGCGATCAACCGAAAAGCCTCGATGGTCGACATCCCGGCCGAAATCGGCACCAGCGACGCCTTGACGGCGGCGGTGGGCGCGCCGAGCAGCAGGCGGTAAGCGCGCTCCGACTTGCTGCTGACTTCAGGGTGTAGGGGCACGGTTTCCTGCAACTTTCGCGCGATGTCGAACAGCGCGGTCACTTTCCCGGTATGCAGTTCCAATTCGATTTCACGGATCGGCTCGCGTTGTCCGCACGCGTCTATCCATCCGCGATCAAGCGCCAATTCGACGCGCGTGCCGGCGATGGGCTCCAGCATCCAGGCGTTGCGTCTGAATTGAGTGGTGAACACCGCTTGCAGTTCGTCGCGGGCGGATTCCACGAGTCCACGAATCCGTTGATCGCTGACGTGCGAGAAGTCGAACTGGCCCGCTCGCCGTGAAACCTCCCATTCTCCCCGTTGCGCCAGACCGCCGCTGAGTGCGCCAGACGTTTTTACCGCCAACAGATAGTCTTCGTCCACCTGGCGAAAACGCACCACGATCCGCTCGCGCCGTAGTCGGTTGTCCGGCGTGTCGTAGTAGGTGGTGACCAACAATTGCTTCCGGGGTTCGATGCCATTCAACATTGGGTGCGTTGTTAACGCGTTTGCGGCACGCGCCGACAGTGACAGTTTTATTTCTGTTTCTATAGTCATGATCTCCCCTCTCGTTCAAGCATGAAGCCATGTGTCCTCTAGCGCGATACATCGTGCGCTCCTCGCGGTGAAACAAATCGACGCGTCCAGGCAGGCGAAAACCGGCGTAGATTAGCACAGGCTTTTTTGTGTTTTGCGGTGCGAGAACGCCAGTCTGTCGCCTGGAAAGCGCTGGAGCCATGTCAGGGAGGGAACATTCGGCGCGGATGTCTCGTCGCCGAAAACAAACGCGCGATAGGTCGTGCGAGAACGGTCACGACATCTTCTCGATCAGGTGAGCCTTGAGTTGGGCACGGCCCGACGGGTTGGCCATGGCGATGATCGTGTTTCCCGGTTGGATGACGTGGTCGATCTTGGGGTTGAAAACCCAGGCGCCGTCTTCTTCGCGTAGCGCCAGCAGCACATAGTCCGGGCTTCGCAAGCGCATGTCGCCGACGCGGGTCGGCGGGAAGTTCGCCGGAACCGGCACTTCCTCGACGCGCACGTTCTTGTCCGAGCGGATCATTTCATCAAGGAAGCCGACGACGTGTGGTCGAACCATCGCCGATGCCAAGCGGATGCCACCGGTAAAATCGGGTGAAATCACGGCGTCAGCGCCGGCCTTGCGCATTTTCTCGACATTGCGCATCTCCTGCGCGCGGGCGACGATCCGCAAACTTGGATTGAGTTGTCGGGCGGTGATGATGATCATCAGGTTGCGCGAATCGTCGCCGGTGACCGCGAACAGACCCCTGGCGTCGACGATATCGGCTTCTTCCATCAAGTCGTCGTCGGAGGCGTCGCCTTGGAGGTAGAGCAATCCCGGAAATTTATCGAGATGCTCGTCGAAACGATCTTCCTCGATGTCGATGGCGACGAAGTGACGACCGGTATTTTGTAGTTCGCGTCCGACACTGCGCCCCACGCGACCGAAGCCGCAGATAATGAAATGCTGCCGCAGCTTCTGAATCCGTTTTTCCATTCGTCGTCTCCGCAGGGAATGATCCAGGTCTTTCTCGAGAAAGAACACCGATAGGCTGGTGAACAGGAAGGTCAGCGCACCCAGCCCGGAAATGGCGATGATCCCCGCGAACAGGCGGTCCTCCATCGAATGCAGAGGAATGATCTCGCCGTAACCGACGGTCGAGATGGTGATCAGGGTCATGTAAAGCGCGTCCGACAGATTGGGGTCGTCGGCGATACTGTAGAAACCGTAGGTGCCGATGGCGATCAGCACGACGACGGCGACGACGGCCCAGACGATCCGCACCACGATCCGCTGCAATTGCAGCGTGACCCGCATTTCCGCCGCTTTCGTGCGCGGCGGTTTACGGTTTTCTCGCGCTTGCGAAAAGCTTTCAGACATCGGCAAAAGAAGGGGGCAAGCGGCGTCGCGAAGTCATGAGTGATAAGTTTTCTGGTGGGAAATCGAAACGGCAAGCCGTTGCGTGGTCGGGTTCGGAAACTCGCGAAAGAGTCGCATATCCTTTGGCGATTGTCCACGTTTCACCGGTATTGCCGGCGCGACGATCAGAGGAGTGCGCGTGTGCCGGCGGGCCGACAAATCGCTGGCGAAAGACGGCGAAATGGCTCACGATAGCGTCATCGTGGCGCTCTATTTTTCTTGTTCCCTTTGTCACCTCATTGCCATGCCGAATAAACGTTTCTCGACGCGCCATCTTGGACCACGGGTCGCGCAGCGGATTGCCGAAGAAATCCTCGATCGTGTTGGCGAGATACCGCTCAGCACCGAACCGCGGCGACCGAATCCGGGAATTCGAGCGCGGGTGATCGCGCGTGCGGCCGCGCGTCAGGCGGCCGTCACCGCCGGCGGTCTGACACTGCCGCCCGGTCCACTGGGATGGCTGACGCTGTTGCCGGAACTGCGTTCGCTGTGGCGATTGCAGTCGCAGATGGTGGCGGACGTCGCTAGTTGTCATGGCAAGACGTCGGATCTGGGGGGGGAACAGATGATTTACTGTCTTTTCCGCCATACCGACGTCAAAACCATTCGCGGTCAGCTGGCGCGAATTGGCAGGCAACAGGTCGTCCAGCAAGCTTCCCGCCCCGATTTGCCCGCACTGGCGTTGAAAATCGGCTTTCACATTTCGCAACGCCTGATCGGGAAGGGGATTTCTCGCTGGGTACCGGTGGCTGGCGCCTTCGGCGCCGGTATTTATGCGTATTACGACACGATGCAGGTGGCCAATACCGCCATCGAACTGTTCTCGGAGGTGATCGATATCGAACAAGAGCCGTTCGATATCGATGGTCATTAAGCGAACCGACATGGCGCGGTTTGCGCAACCCCGGTTGACGGACTGGTAGAATGGTCGCCACCGACTCGCGATAGACTCGAAACTTATGCCTAAGGCCACCAGCAAGCACTTGGAAGAATGGGCAAACCCGCGGACGGTCATTCTAACGACAACGCTGTTGCTGGCGGCGTTATGGGTGGTGGTGGCGGTGTCGGCGACAACGGCACGGCAGTACAGCATCGCTACCGCCAGCGATCTGCTGCAACGCATGACTCTCGCTGTCGACGTGCAGACCCGGCAGCACATGCGTCTGTTCGACGCACTGTTCATCGCGTGCGAACACTGGCTGACCGAGAATCCCGGCCGCGATCCGCGCCACGATCCGGGGTTCCACAAATTGGTCGCCGATTTAGGCGTCGGCGCTCGCGACAGGCTCGCCATTCGTCTGCTGGATGAACAAGGCCGGACGGTGGATGTGCTGAATTCGGCCGCTGCTTCGCCGGCAGGCGATGCGGATGCCGGCGAGGCGGCACACCTGGCCGGCGAGGGTATCCATATCGGTAATCCGATCGCGCATCAGGCGCCCGGCGGTCGTCCCGGATTGCCGATCATGCGTGCCTTCAAGCGTCCCTCGCACGGTATTCGCGGACTCGTCGTCGTCGTCGATCTGGCGACACTCACCGGTATTTACGACCAACAACGTCCGCCGACGGGTGGCGCCATCGCCCTCGTCCGGCACGACGGCACCGTGCTGGCACGGGCGCCGGAGGAGGGGGCGCCGCCCGGTCGGACGCTCGCCACGGCGCCGTATTGGAGGCAGCTGGCGTCGCCAGGGCGTGGAGTACTGGTTCTGGATGCGCCCATGGATACCGCCGGTACCGGGGAAATTGTCGCCTATTCGTCGATGGCGGAATATTCCCTGACGGTTCTCGTTTCCGAGGACTACGATCAAGTGCTGGCGCCATGGCGGCGGCAAACCTTGTGGGTGCTGCTGCTGGCGTGCGGTATCACCGCGCCCATGCTGGTCGTCGCGTACCGGTCGCTGCGATTGTTGAAGGCGCTGGCTTTACAGGACGCGCAGTTACATCGTTTGGCGACCAGTGACCCGCTGACCGGCACCGGTAGCCGGCAGCATTTCGTCGAAACCCTGGACGCCGATCTGGCGCGGGTGCGCAGCGGTGACGCGTCGCTGACCGTTCTGCTGTTCGACATCGACTTCTTCAAGCGGCTCAACGATGGCTACGGTCACGCGGTGGGCGATCAAGTGCTGATTTCGTTTGTCGGCGCCGCGAAGAGTTGCCTGCGCGACGAGGATCTCATCGGACGGCTCGGCGCTGGCGAGTTCGCGATCCTGCTTCCGAATACCGGTGTCGACCGGGCCTTGCGGGTTGCCGCGCGCATCCGTGAACAAACCGCCCGGATCGCCATCGCGACCGATGACGGCACGGTCCGGTTCACCAGTAGCACCGGCGTGACCGCCGCGCTGGCGACGGATGCGTCGACGGATGTTTTGCTCAAACGCGCCGGCGTCGCCCTGCACCAGGCCAAGGCAAAGGGTTACGACCGGATCGAGGTGGCATGACGTGAGGCGTGACTTGGGGTACGTGCGTTCTTTCACGTCACGCCTGCTTGCGCTACCTGTGTCTTGCTACCGTCCTTGCCAGGTCGGTTGGCGTTTGCCGATGAACGCATCGATGCCTTCGCCGGCATCGTCGGTCATCATGTTGCAGGCCATGACTTCCGAGGCGTATTGATAAGCGGCCTCCAGTCCCATTTCAAGCTGCTTGTAGAACATCTGCTTGCCCATGCCGATGGCGACCGACGATTTGGCGACAATGGCGCGTGCCAGGGCGTCGACTTCGGCGTCGAGCGCCTCGCCGGTCACCACCCGGTTGAGCAAACCCTGACGCAGTGCTGTTTCCGCATCGATGAAATCGCCGGTCAGCAACATTTCCAGCGCCTGCTTGCGGCCGAGGTTGCGTGACAGACCAACGCCGGGCGTGGCGCAGAACAGGCCGACATTGATGCCCGAGGTGGCGAAACGCGCGTTGTCGGAGGCGACCGCCAGATCGCACATCGAAACCAGTTGACAGCCCGCCGCCGTGGCGATGCCATGCACGCGGGCGATGACCGGTTGCGGCATTTCGTTGATCGTCATCATCATCTTGCCGCAGCGCCGGAAGAGGTCTTGCATGAACGCCTTGTCGTGGTTGGCGCGCATTTCCTTGAGGTCGTGTCCGGCGCAAAATGCCTTGCCGGCGCCGGCGAGCACTACCACGCGGACCTGCCGGTCCGCCGCGATGGTCTGAAGCTGCGCCTGCATGGCGGCGATCATCGCCTGCGACAGGGCGTTGAATTGCCGCGGACGGTTCAGCGTCAGGGTCGCAATGCCGTCGCGATCATTGCGCAGAACATAGGGTTCATCCGTGGGCGTTTCGGTGCTTGAGGTCATGGGAGGATCTCCTGCGGGAGCAAGTTGTTGTCGGACGCCGCGTCCGTCGGTTCGCCAGGGCGGCGGACCGGCGCGCGACGGAGGCGTGCCGCGGAAAACTACTCGATGGCGGCAGACGATTTGGCCTGCTCGCGCAGGACGTACTTTTGAATCTTGCCGGTCGAGGTCTTGGGCAGCGTGCAGATCACCACTCGCTTGGGCACTTTGAAGCGGGCCATGTGCTGGCGGCAAAACTCGATGATCTCCTGCTCGGTGACCGAGGCGCCGTCGCGCAATTCGAGGAAGGCGCAGGGGACTTCACCCCAGGTGGCGTCCGGCGTGGCGACCACCGCCGCAGCGATCACCGCCGGGTGTTTGTAGAGCACATCTTCGACCTCGATCGAGGAGATGTTCTCGCCGCCGGAAATGATCACGTCTTTCGAGCGATCCTTGATCTTGACGTAGCCGTCCTGGTGCATCACCGCCAGGTCGCCGGTGTGGTACCAGCCGCCGGCGAAGGATTCGGCGGTGGCTTTCGGGTTCTTCAGGTAGCCTTTCATCACCAGATTGCCACGGAACATGATCTCGCCCATGGTCTCGCCGTCCCAGGGCACCGGGTCCATATTCGTCGGGTCGAGAACGGTAATGCCTTCCTGTGCGTGGTAACGGACACCTTGCCGGCCGTTCAGGTCGACCTGCTCGGCAAGCGGCAATTTCGACCAATGCTCGTGTTTGGCGCAAACCGCGGCCGGTCCATAAGTTTCGGTCAGTCCGTAAACGTGTGTCAGATCGACGCCGATGTTGGCCATCGCCTCGATCACCGCCGCCGGTGGCGGGGCGGCGGCGATCAGGCCGGCGACCTGATGGGTGATACCGGCCCGCAGGGCGGCGGGTGCATTGGCCATCAGGCTGTGTACGATGGGGGCGCCGCAATAGTGGGTGACACCGTGCGCGCGGATGGCTTCGAAGATCAGTTTGGGATCGACGCGACGCAGACAGACATTGGTACCGGCATTGGCGGCCATGGTCCAGACGAAGCACCAGCCGTTGCAATGGAACATCGGCAGGGTCCACAAGTACACCGAATGCGGCCGCATTCCCCAGCTGACGATATTGCTCATCGAGTTCAGATAGGCGCCGCGATGGTGATAGACCACGCCCTTCGGATTACCGGTCGTTCCCGAGGTGTAATTCAGCGAGATGGCGTCCCATTCGTCGGCCGGGCCGTTCCAGGAAAAATCGGGGCTGCCGGCGGCGATGAAGGTTTCGTAGTCGATCGTTCCCAGCCGTTCGCCGGGGCCGCTGTATTCACTGTCGTCGACATCGATCACCAGAATCTGCCGGGTTAACGCCGCCAGCGCTTTCTTGACGGTGGGGGAATATTCGCGGTCGGTGATCAGCACCTTGGCTTCGCCGTGTTCGAGCATGAAGGCGATGGTTTCGGCGTCCAGGCGTGTGTTCAGCGTATTGAGTACCGCACCGGTAACCGGCACGCCGAAATGGCATTCGACCATTTCCGGCGTGTTGTTGAGCATCGCCGCGACGGTATCGCCAACGCCGATGCCGTGATCGGCCAGCGCCGACGCCAGGCGGCGCGAACGGGTGAAGGTTTCCAGCCATGTGTAGCGGCGCTCACCGTGTATCACCGCCGTGCGCTCCGGGTAAATATACGCGGTGCGGGCGAGGAAGGTCAGCGGCGTCAACGGCGTGTAATTGGCAGTATTTTTGTCGAGATCTTGTTGGTAAATATTTTGCATTCCCTTTATCCCTCCTGTGTGAAATGGGTCTGTTTTATTGATCTGCCACAGCCGCGGTCCGGCAACCAGTCAGCCTGCCATGTTTCTCCTGATCATTCAACCATGCGGCAATTTCCCGGCCGAGTTCCTTGCTGCTCGTGACCAGTGCGGCGACGCCGCCGCGCGCGTCGGCGGTCGCGGCCGGCGTGGCGATGTCGAACGGCTGCGTGGCCAGCCGCCGCTGGCTGGCGTCGAACACCTCGAGAGTGCCGCGCAAGGTGCCGTGACTGCCTTGCGGGCTGTCGAAGAGTTGCGAAAATTCCTGCAACTCGACCCGCAGCAGGCAGCGTGCCGGCGCGTGGCTTCCGCCGGCCGTTATCCCCAGTTGCTGCCGCAGCCGCTGCGCCAGCAGTTGTGCCGGTTCCCCGGCCCAGCGACTGCCGGCGTAGGCGCGCAACCGGAGCGGTGTGTCGTACAGCAGGCGGTATTCGACCGCCGGGGTGTTGACCCAGGGTGGCGCCCGGACTTCGAGGGCGACACCCGTCCAGGGGACGCCGGCGGCCGTGGGCGGCGGCGACAAACCGAAATCGTAGACCTCGGCCGGCGGCGCGTTGCGCCCTCCGACACAAGCGACAAGGCCGCCGACGGCCGACAGCACCAGCAGTTTTCTCATGGCGTTCCCTCGCGGTTGGGCGGATCGATGAAGCCGGCTTCGCCTGGTCCCGGCGCCGGCGCCGGCGGGCCAAAAACGACGCTTTGCGGTGAATCCTCAAGCATTTGCAACACCCGTCCCAACTGGCGGGAATTCGCCGACAGATCGCTGCCCAGAGTGTTCAGGCGAGGGACGAGCGCGCCGGCGCCATTGGGGGAAGGGTCGGCGAGCAGGGTATCCAGCCGGTCGCTGACCGTGCGCAGGCGTGCCGTCAGTTGCCTGATCTCGACCAGCAAGGGCGCGGCTTCGCCAGCCACCTGTTCGGCGCGGGCCAGCGAGGTATTCACGGAGCGGACGGTCGCCGGCGTCAGCAGATGCCGCAGTTGCGCGGCGGCGACGCTGGCGCTGCCGGTGGTGGCTTCGACATTGGTCAGAATATTGGCGAAGCGTTCTCGATTTTCGTCGTCGAAGATTTCATTGGCGTTGGTCAGGAGGTCGCGCGCTTGGCGAAGGGTCGCGCCGCCGGTGTCCGACAGTTCCTGGATCAGCGACGGACTCATGGCGATCCGTGGCGGCTCGCCACCGCCGCCAAGCAGGGCGGCGCCTGGATCGCTGCCAGGCAGCGGCGTGCTGTCGCCGCCGCCTTCTTCGAGCAGGATGTGGGCGATGCCGGTCACGCCTTGGTAGTTGAGTTTCGCGGTCGTGCCGCGGGTGACGGGCACGGCGTTGTCGACAGCGATCCGAATCAGGATGTTGCCGGGGTCTCGCGGGTCGAGGTCGATGGCTTGTACCTTGCCGACGCGAATGCCACGGTAGCGCACCTGACCTTGCAAACCGAGGCCGGTAACATTTTGACGGGTGACCACGATATATTCCTTGACCGATTCGTGCTTGCCACCGAACCACCACAGGGCCAGTGCGGCGGCGCAACCGAGCAGGAGTGCGAACAAGCCGGCCACCAGGGCGTGCGATCGATTCTCCAAGGCTAATGCCCTCCTTGTTCAATGGTTGCCGCCGGGCGGCCGGCGGCAAAAAAGTTATGAATGAACGGATGGTCGACCGCCAATACGTCGGCGGTCGTGCCGTGGGCCACCAGCCGCTGGTCGGCGAGCACCGCCAGCCGGGTGGCCAGGCCGTTGAGGGTGTCGATGTCGTGCGTGACCATCACCACCGTGAAGTGGAGCTCGTGCTGCAATGTATTGATCAGCTTGACGAAATTCGCGCTTCGATCCGGGTCGAGTCCGGCCGTCGGCTCGTCCAGCACCAGCAGTTCGGGTTCGAGAGACAGCGCCCGCGCCAGTGCCACGCGCTTGATCATGCCGCCCGACAGTTCGGCGGGCATCAGTCGGCCGTGCCTCGGTTCGAGTTCGACCATCGCCAGTTTGAGCAGCACCAGATCGTGGATCGTCTCTTCGTCGAGGCAGCGCAGTTCGCGCAACGGGAAGGCGATATTGTCGTGCACCGACAATGCCGAAAACAGGGCGCCTTGCTGGAAAAGCATGCCGAAACGGCGCCGTACCGCCAGCCGGCGCGCTGGGTCGGCGTCGAGGACATCCTGGCCAAACAGTTTGACCGTTCCCTGGCTGGGCGCCAGCAGGCCGACGATCTCGCGCAGCAGCGTGGTCTTTCCGCTTCCCGAACCGCCGACCAGACCGACGATTTGTCCGGCATCGATCCGCAAGTCGATGTCGCGATGCACCACGTTGTCGCCGAATCGGGTCCACACGCCGCGAATTTCTATCGCCGGCACGGTCGTCGTCGCGGCATCGGCGTTCGTGCTCACAAGGGGATGCCGACGCCACGCGTCAGAATGGCGAAAATCGCGTCCACCAGGATGGCGACGGTGATCGAGGTCACCACGGCGGTCGTCGTACGCGACGACAGGCTCTCGGTATTCGGTTCCACGCGCAGACCGAAGTGACAGGCGATGACCGCGATCAACACACCGAAAACCATCCCTTTGCCCAGGCCGATCCATAAATTGGCCACCGGCACCGCGCGTGGCAGCGCCTCGATGAAAAAGCCATACGACAAGTCCATTTGCAGCTTGGCGGCCACCATGCCGCCGACGATGCCGGCCGTCGAGCACCACAGTACCAGCAAGGGGACGGCCACGGTGAGCGCCAGGACTTTCGGCAATACCAGTCGCAAACTGCGCGAAACGCCCATCGTGGCCAGGGCGTCGATTTCCTCCGTGACGCGCATGACCCCGATCTGCGCCGTCATCGCCGAGCCGGAGCGGCCAGCCACCAGCACCGCGACCAGTACCGGTCCCAGTTCGCGGACGATGCTGATGCCGAGCAGATTGACCACGAACACATCGGCGCCGAATGCCTTCAACTGCAACGCCGAGAGGTAGGAGAGAACGATGCCGATCAACACGCCGATCAGTGCGGTGACCGGCAGGGCCTGGGCGCCGCTCCTGTAAAGATTGGCCGAGAATTCGCGCCAGGGAATGTCGCGCGGATGGCGGCTGAGATGTGCCAGATCCAGCAGCATCTGGCCAATCAGCGCGATCATTCCCGACAAATGATTGATCGCCGTGAGGACTTGCCGGCCCAGCCAGAGCACGCCGGCCAGCGGATCCCGGCGGACGACCGGTTCCGGGGCGGTGGGAAGGTTCGCCACCCGCTCCAGCACCCGCCGATGCGTCGGCGAAATCGACAGCGAGGCCGGCCAGCGCCGCCCCCACGCGCGCCAGAGCAGAATCGCCGCCGCGCTGTCGAGCTTGGCGACTGCTTGCAGTTGCCAGTCGGGATCGGCGACCGCCAGTTCCCGCAAACGTTTTTCGAGATCGGCGATGGGTCGTGGCAAGCCGGTCAGCGTCCAGTCGCCGGCAAGCTCGACCCGCGCGCCGCTGGCGTTCTCGACGGCGATAAGGGTCGCCGTCATCCCTGACTCGGCACGAAAAAAAGCCGGCGCGAGCGACGCGAATCGTCCAACGGTGGGTCCGTTACGACTTCTTCACCGGTTCGACGGCAGGCGCGGATTCGCCCGACACGGATTTCAAGCGCACCTTGATACCGATCCGGCGCCAGACCATCGATTCGTCTTCCAGGGCGGCGGCCGTCATCGGGTTGGCGTCCAGCCATTCCACCGGCACGTCGAGCTGAAAACCGACCGGGGACTCGCGGACCGTCAAATTCGGCCAGGGTTGATCCTCGCGCGCCCGATGCAGCAACACCCCCAGGCGCAGGCAAAATACCAGTCGCCAGTTCGGGTCGCCGACCGGCATCGACGCCAGTTTCTGGAGCTTGCCGCGCTGGCCGAGCACCAACAGCGCCAGGCGCGCCTGATCGCGCTTGGAAAAGCCGGGCATGTCGGCGTGGCTCAGAATGTAAGCGCCGTGCTTGTGGAACTCGCTGTGCGCCACCGAAATTCCGATTTCATGCACCGAGACGGCCCAGCGCAGGAAGTGCGCATCGTTTTCATGCTCCGGCAGATCGAGCCTGATCATCTGGCCAAGCAGTGTCAGGGCGGTGCGTTCGACACGCCTGACCTGCGTTTCGTCGGCCTGATAGCGGCGCATGAACTGCGTCACCGTCTCGTCGCGGGTGTCGTGATGCTCGAAACGGCCCAGCAGATCGTAGAGCACGCCCAGCGGCAGGGCGCCGTCGGAATAGGTCATGTGCTCGAGAGACAGTTCCGAAAACACCGAGGTCATGATCGCCACCGCGCCGGGCAGAATCGCCAGCCGGTCGCTACGCATGCCGTCGAGCGTCAACGCTTCCGCCGATCCGGCCCGGATCAGCCGTTGCCGCAGCTTGTCCAGCCCCTCGCGACTGATGCCGGTGACGCCTTCCGGATTGAGGCCGTTCAGTTCGAGGATGTCGGCGACTTCCTGCGCCGAGCCTGACGACCCAACCGCCTCCTGCCAGCCCAGGCGTTCGTAATCGACGGCGATGGCCTCGATTTCGCGCGCCGCCGCCACTTGCGCGGCATACATGCGTTTTTTGTCGACCCGGCCTTCCGGGAAAAAGCGCTGCCGATAGCTGATGCATCCCATGAACAGGGATTCCATCAACAGCGGCTCGGTGCCTTCGCCGACGATGAATTCGGTCGAGCCGCCGCCGATATCGACCACCAGGCGCCGATGGCTGGCGGTGGGCAGCGCATTCGAGGCGCCGATGAAAATCAGGCGCGCTTCCTCGCGGCCACCGATGATTTCGATCGGAAAGCCGAGGGCGGCTTCCGCCTGCGGCAGCACCATGCTGGCATTGCGCGCGACGCGCATGGCGTCGGTCGTTACCGCCCGGACGGTCTCCGGCGCGAATTCGCGCAGCCGTTCGCCGAAAATCCGCAGCGCCTGAACCGCGCGCTGTTGCGAGGCATGGTCGAGAATTCTTTCCCGCGTTAGACCGGAGCCGAGGCGAACCGTCTCTTTCATCGTCTCGAGCGGGTGAATCTGGTTGCCGACGATGCGACCGATTTGCAGGCGGAAGCTGTTGGAGCCCAGGTCGACGCCGGCGATTAATTCGTAACTCATGACTGTTCTTTCGGGGCCGTGTGGCACGAGCCGATTGGCGGGTCGAAAATTCTACCACTCCCGGACAAGGGAGTCCGATTCCCTGTCGCGGGTCCTTGCGCGCGCCGTCACCAGGCCCGGTTGGAAACGGCAAGAGAAAAAACGTTCGATCATCATGCGACGGATCGATGGTTGTAATATGTCCGCCGTAGTTGCCGTGGCCTACCGACCGCTCATTTTCATAGGATAACTCAATGGATACAGTAACCCAGACGACCGAAAACACACCCCTGCACTCACCAAGCGGCTTTCCGCCGGAATTCTTTCTGAATCGCGAGATCGGTCTGCTGGGCTTCAACAAGCGCGTGCTTTACCAGGCCAGGAATCCACGCACGCCGCTGCTCGAACGTTTGCGCTTCCTGTGCATCGTCAGTAGCAATCTCGACGAGTTCTTCGAAATCCGGGTCGCCGGGATCAAGGAACAACTCAAGCTCGGATCGGTGGCGATCACCACCGATGGCAAGACCGCTCGCGAAGTCTATCGGCTGGTCTGCGAGGAAACGCACGCGTTGGTCAAGGAACAGTACACGTTGCTCAACGACGAAATCCTTCCGCTGCTCGCTTCCGAAGGCATCCGTTTCGATAAGCGCGGCGACTGGAACGCCGCGCAGCGCGAGTGGATACGGGATTTCTTCTTCCGGGAAGTGATGCCGGTGATCACTCCGATCGGTCTCGATCCTTCGCACCCTTTCCCGCGGGTGCTCAACAAAAGCCTCAACTTCGCCGTCGAACTGGAAGGCCGCGACGCTTTCGGCCGCAGTTCGGGCGCGGCCATCGTCCAGGCGCCGCGCGTCCTGCCGCGCGTCATCCGCTTGCCGCGCGAACTCGGCGAGTCGGAATATTCTTTCGTTTTCCTGTCGTCGATCCTGCATGAATTCGTGCATGAATTGTTCGCCGGCATGAAGGTTCTCGGCTGCTACCAGTTCCGGGTCACGCGCAACAGCGATCTGTTCGTCGATGAGGAGGAAGTCAAGAACCTGCGCGCCAAGATTCAGGGGGAATTGCCGCAACGCAATTTCGGCGACGCCGTCCGTCTGGAAGTGGCCAACAACTGTTCCGACGCGATGACCGAGTTCCTGCTTGGCCAGTTCAATCTCGGCGAAAGCGATCTCTATCGCGTGGCCGGTCCTGTCAATCTGGCGCGTCTGATGCAGGTGCCGGACTGGGTGTTGCGCAACGATCTGAAATTTCCGCCGTTCACGCCCGGCACGCCGAAGTCCCTACAGAAGTGCCATAGCGTTTTCGACAGCATTCGCGGTGGCGATATCCTGCTTCACCACCCTTACCAGAGCTTCAACCCGGTGATCGAACTGCTCGAACAGGCAGCGGTCGACCCGCAGGTGGTGGCGATCAAAATGACCGTTTATCGCACCGGCACCGATTCGGTGCTGATGCAGTCGCTGCTGCGCGCCGCGCAAAACGGTAAGGAAGTGACCGTGGTGGTCGAATTGATGGCGCGTTTCGACGAGGAAGCCAACATCGGCTGGGCGACTCGCCTGGAGGAAGTCGGCGCGCACGTCGTCTACGGGGTGGTCGGCTACAAGACGCACGCCAAGATGTTGATGATCGTCCGCCGCGAGGAAGGCAAATCCGGCAGCATCCTCCGGCGCTACGTCCATCTCGGCACTGGCAACTACCATCCCAAGACCGCGCGCCTGTATTCGGATTTCGGTCTGCTGACTTGCAACGAGGAAATCGGCATCGACACCAACGAAGTCTTCAAACAACTGACCGGTCTGGGGCGGGCGCAGACGCTGACGCATCTCTGGCAGGCGCCGTTTTCCTTGCAGGCGAACGTTGTCGCCGGGATTCGCGCCGAGGCGGAGGCCGCGCGCGCCGGAAAACGGTCGCGGATCATCGCCAAGATGAATTCGCTGCTTGAACCGGAAACCATCGCGGCGCTCTACGACGCCTCGCGGGCCGGCGTGAAGATCGACCTGATCGTGCGCGGCGTTTGCGGTCTGCGCGCCGGGGTGAAGGACCTCTCCGAAAACATCACCGTGCGCTCGATCATCGGTCGCCAGCTCGAACATCACCGGGTCTTTTACTTCTATGCCGGCGGCGAGGAGAAGGTTTACCTTTCCAGCGCCGACTGGATGGAACGCAACTTCTTTCGCCGCATCGAACTGGCGTTTCCGGTTCTCGACCGCAAACTGAAACGCCGGGTGATTGCCGAAGGCTTGCAGATTTATCTGACCGACAACCAGCAAGCCTGGGAACTCGGGCCGGACGGCACTTACCATCTGCGGCGCGGCTCGCGCGGCAGTGCCCACTCCGCGCAAGGCGAACTGATCGAACTGCTCAAGGCGTGAGCGAGGAACCGGCGGGTGCGCGCCCACCCGCCGGCGCCGCCGAGCCGGCGGGACGTCAGGCGCGACGGGCGCCGACCACGCCGTCGACGGTGTGCAGCAAGGTCAGGGTGCGGTTGAGATGCGGAATGCTGTCGATCTCGGCGGTAAAACTCATGTGCGCGTGGCCTTGTCTGGACTGCGTATTCACCGCGATGACGTTGATTTTCTCGCGGGCCAGAATGTCCGACACATCGCGCAGCAATCCCTGCCGGTCGTGGGCATCGATGACGATGTCCACCGCGAACACGCCGTCGGTGTGTCCGCCCCAACTGGTTTCGATCACCCGTTCAGGAAACAGCGAGCGCATGTTGCCGAAATTGCTACAGTCCGCGCGATGGACCGACACCCCCTTGCCGCGAGTCACGAAGCCGATGATCGGGTCCGGCGGCACCGGTTTGCAGCAGCCGGCCATCTGGGTCAGCAAGCGGCCGACGCCGACGATCAGCACGCCTTTTTCGGCGACGTCGCTGGCCCGGACCCGACGCACCGGCATGTCGCCGAGCACGCGCTCGTCCACCGGCATTTCGGTGCCGCGCACCGCCACTTGCAGCTGGCGGAGGTTCAATTTGGCGCGCGCCACGTCGATGAACAGGTCCTCGCTTTTGGCAAAACCCATGCGTAGCGCCAGATCGTCGAGGTTGACGCTGGTCTGGCCCATCCGTTGCAGTTCGCGGCTGACCACCGCCCGGCCTTCGGCGAGAGTGTCCTCCAGCGCCAGACCGGCGAACCACTGCCGGACTTTCACCCGCGCCCGATGCGTGTTCAGATAACCGAGCGTGGGGTTGAGCCAGTCGCGCGAAGGGCCGCCATGCTTGGCGAGGATGATTTCAACGCGCTGTCCGGTGGCCAAGGGCGTGTTCAGCGGCGACAGCACGCCGTCGATCTTGGCGCCACGGCAGCGGTGGCCGATGTCGGTGTGCACCCGATAAGCGAAGTCGACCGGGGTCGCGCCGCGCGGCAGGTCGACGACGCGTCCCTGCGGCGTCAGGATGTAGACCGTCTCGTCGAAAGCCGCCTGTTTATAGTGCTTGACCCAGTCGGAGGAATCGGCGACTTCGTCGCGCCAGGTCAATAGTTGCCGCAGCCAGGCGATTTTCTCGTCGTAGCGGTCTTCCGGCGTCGCCTTGCTGCCTTCCTTGTAGCGCCAGTGCGCGGCGACGCCCAGTTCCGCGTGGTGGTGCATGGCGCGCGTTCGAATCTGGACCTCCAGCGCCCGCCCGTCCGGGCAATGCACGGCGGTATGCAGCGAGCGGTAGTCGTTCCCTTTCGGGTTCGAGATGTAGTCGTCGAACTCCTTTGAAATCGGCGACCAGATGTGATGCACGATGCCCAGCGCGGTGTAGCAATCCTTGATCTCGTCGACGATCACGCGCAGCGCGCGCACGTCGTAAACTTCTGAAAAACCGACATCTTTCTTGCGCATCTTGTTCCAGATGCTGTAGATGTGTTTCGGCCGGCCATAAACCTCGGCGTTGACGATGCCGACGGTGGACAGTTCCGCTTTCAGGCGCTTGACCGCTTCGGCGATGAACTGCTCGCGTTCGGTGCGCTTCTCGTCGAGCTGCTGCGCGATCTGCCTGTAGATCGCCGGATGCAGGAAACGGAAGGACAGATCCTCGAGTTCCCATTTCAGTTCCCAGACGCCCAGTCGGTTGGCGAGTGGCGAATACAGTTCCAGGGTCTCGCGCGCGACCTGCACTCGCAGATCGTCGGGTTCGTCGGCGTAATAGCGCAAGGTCTGCGTGCGCGACGCCAGACGCAGCAACACCACGCGGATGTCCTCGACCATGGCCAGCAGCATCTTGCGCAGCACTTCGACCTGCGATTTCATTTCCTGCGGGTTCTTGTCGCTGCTTTCGGCGGAGTGCGCGACGAAATTGCGGGTGATCGGCCGCACCCGGCTCAGGCGCGAAATGCCGTCGACCAGATGGACGACCGCGTGGCCGAAATGCTTTTCGATGTGCGCCAGCCCTTGGTCGCGTAGCGCCGGCACGGCAAACAAAAGCGCTGCCAGACGGCAATCGGCATCGAGCTTGAGACCGGCGACGATCAGGGCCATTCCAAGCGCATGACCCCAGACGCTTTCGCCGCTGCCGAGCGGTTTGTCGCCGTAGACTTCGCGGACCAAATCGGCCGCCTGGCGCAGCCGGTCGGCCTCGGCCTGGGGAAGACCTTCGGCGAGGGTTTGCAGCGAGTGTTCCAAGTCGCTTTGCGCGGCGACTGAATGAATAACGGAGACCATGCGTCTGATTATAAGTGGTCGTTCGCGCATCGCATGCATAATGCGTCCTTATGTGTTTATACGTGGTCCGTTGATTTGCGCTCCCCGATTGTCGCCCGCCTCCATCACCCGTATTTGCTGCTGGTGCTGACCACCTTGTTCTGGTCGGGCAACATGGTCCTTGGCCGTGCCATTCGCGACCAGGTGCCGCCGCTGTCGCTGGCCTTCTGGCGCTGGACGATTGCCCTGGCGCTGACCTTGCCGCTGGCCTTGCCGCATCTGCGCGCGCAGTGGCCCTTGCTCCGGCGGGGTTGGCCGGCCATCGTCGTTCTCGGGTTGCTCGGCGTCGGCGGTTACAACACCCTGGCGTATATCGGCCTCAACCACACGCCGGCCACCAATGCCGTGCTGCTCAATTCGTTCATCCCCGTCGCCACCATCGCCCTGTCGTGGGCGTTTCTCGACAAGCGCCTGCGCGGCATCGAGTGGCTCGGGGTGCTGCTCTCCTTGTTGGGCGTGACGACGATTGTCTGTCGCGGCGACCTGCATGCGCTGGCCTCCTTGAGTCCGAACGTTGGCGATCTGTGGATGCTGGGCGCGGTGTTCACCTGGGCGTTTTACACCATCGGCCTGCAATGGCGACCGGCCGGCATCGATCCGATGCTGTTGCTCGCCGCCTTCACCGTCGTCGGCCTGCTCGCCCTGGCCCCGGCCTACGCCTGGGAAATCGCACAAGGCAAGCGCATCGTCGTCTCGGCCGGCTCGCTGGCCGGGATTGTCTACACCGGTTTGTTCCCCGGATTTCTGGGTTACGTGTTCTACAACCGCGCGGTGGCCGATGTCGGTGCCAGCAAAGCCAGCCTGTTCCTGCATCTGATGCCGGTTTTCGGGACCCTGCTGTCGGCGATTTTTCTCGCTGAAATCCCGCATGGCTATCACTACGCTGGAATGGGGTTGATTTTCGCCGGCATCTATCTGACCACGGCCAAACGGCCGGGAGCGAAAACGCCATGATCGGCAAGTGGTTCGACCGGTTGCGCGGCGGTCGCCCGCCGGTGCCCGATGACTTGTGGCAGGAGACGCTGTCGGCGCTGCCGTTTCTCGATGCCCTCACCCGCGAAGAGCAGTGCCGCTTGCGTGGCCTGGTCGAGGATTTTCTTGCCGACAAGGAGTTCGCCGCCGCCGGTGGCCTTGAACTCAGCGACGCGATCTGCGTGTCGATCGCCGCGCAGGGCTGCCTGCCGATCCTCAACCTCGGTCTGGACTACTATCGCGGCTGGGTGGGGGTGATCGTCTATGCCGACGAATTCATCATTCCGCGCTGCGTCGAGGACGAGTTCGGCGTGGTGCATGAGTATCGCGAAGTGGCGTCCGGCGAAGCCTGGGACGGCGGGCCGCTGCTGATTTCCTGGTCGGATGCGCGGATGGCTGGCCAGGGGTACAACGTGGTGATTCACGAGTTCGCCCACAAACTGGACATGCTGTCCGGCGAGCCGAACGGCATCCCGCCGCTGCCGGCGGAGATCTCGCGCGCCGATTGGCAAAACGTTCTGCTCGCGGCCTTCGACGATTTCCGCGCGCTGGCGGATGCCGCCGAGGCGGCCGGCGAAGAGACTTTTTTCGATCCTTACGCCGCGGAAAACCCCGGAGAATTCTTCGCGGTGATGAGCGAGGCGTTTTTCGAGACCCCGGCCGAACTGCTCGCCGACTACCCCGCGCTATACGCCAAGCTGGCGATGTTCTACCGGCAGGACCCGGCGACCAGAAAGTGGCCGGCTCCCGGCGAGCGGCGATAGAATCGTTTCCCCACCGCCCGGCCGGCTTCCAACCTGGTTCTCAACCCGGCTCCCCGGTGTCCAGCCGTGCCAGAAAACGGACGATTGCCTCGCACACCGCCTCCGGCTGGTCGCGGTGCGGCGAATGGCCGCAATTGGCCAGCTTCAGTAGCTCGACCTCCGCCGCGCCATCGGCGATGCACTCGATCTGCCGCATCGTCGCGTACTCGTCGTCCTCGCCCTGAATCGCCAACACCGGGCAACGGATCGACGGCAGGCAGGCGGTGATGTCCCACGTGCGATAGGCCGGCGCCAGCCAGACGTCGTGCCAGGCGTGGAACACCGCGTCCGGGTCGCGGTGGTGACGGCCCAGTTTTTGTCGCCAGTCGCCGCTGGCGTAAGAGATGCCGGCACGACGGATACCGTCGAGCGCCTTGTCCTCGACGAACTCGTGCGGCGCCAGCACCACCGCCCCGGCAACCTGTTCCGGGAACGCCGCCGCGTGTAGCAGGGCGATTGAACCGCCGTCGCTATGGCCGATCAACAGCGGTCGCTCGATGGCCAGCGCGGCCAGCAGCGTCGGCAGGCGCTCCGCTTCCTCGTGCAAGTAACGCGGCGTGCGCGGCGCCGGCAACGGGCTGGACCATCCGTGCCCCTGCCGGGACCACTGGAACACCCGGCAGCCGGTCGCCGCCGCCACCCGCGCCGGGAAATCGCGCCACATGGCGACGCTGCCCAGCCCTTCGTGGAGAAAGACCAGGCTCGGTCGTCCGCCGTGCCGCGCCGGCAGATCGTCGTATTCGAGCGTGGCGCCGTCGATGGTGACGAAGGCCATCTTCAGCGCCCGCGCAGGAAATCGCGCACGATGTCGATCTGCCCGGCATCGAGGAACATCGGCGCGTGTCCGACGGCGTCGATTTCGACGATCCGCGGGCGCGGACCGCGTGCCGCCATCTCGTGCAGCGTCTCCCGGGTCAGCAAATCCGACTCCGCCCCGCGAATCACCAGCGTCGGGCAGCGAATGCGATCATAGATCGGCCACAGGTCGACGTCGCCATCGCGCATCCGTTGCCGGAACGGCTCGCCGATACCCGGGTCGTAACGCATTTCCAGGCGTCCGTCGGCGGCCTGCCGCAGGCTGGACTCGGTCAGGTGACGCCACTGCGCGTCGGTCAGGGGCCCGAACGGCTTGCTGACCACCCGCAGATAATTCTCCGCGTCCTGATGGCTGTCGAATCTCGGCGCCCGTCCCAGATGCTCGCCGATACGCCGCAGCGACGCCGCTGGAATCAGCGGGCCGACATCGTTGAGCACCAGACGGGTAATCGGCGATTCCGGCTGGCTGGCGATCCACATCCCGATCAGGCCACCCATCGACGTTCCCAGCCAGTGGATGGTGTCCACGTCGATGCGCGCCAGCAGCACCATCATGTCCGCCACGTACTGCGGATAATCGTAGCCCAAGGGATCGGTCAGCCAGTCGCTGCGGCCGCGCCCGACCACATCCGGGCAAATCACCCGGTACTCCCCGGCCATCGCCCGCGCCAGATCGTCGAAATCGCGGCGGTTGCGGGCCATGCCATGCACACAGAACAGCACGTTCGGGTTCTCCGGATCGCCCCACTCGCCATACACCACGCGATGCAGGCCGGTGGGCGACGCGCAACGCACGTCGCGCTCGACAACAACCGCCGCCTCGCCGCCAGGCCGGCGCGACGGATCGGGAATGACACTCATCGGGGATTCCTTTCAAAAAAGTCCAGGCCGCGCCTGTTGTCTGGTCGCGCCTTGTCTCGCACCGTTTTTCTGGTGGTTTTATGCGGCCTTTTCAGCATGGACGGCAAGGCCAGCACCCGTTCCGAACGGCGGCGCCGCAGATGAGCGACGATCTCCTTGGCGACATGTGCTTTGAAGCGTTGCATGTCGCGGGTCAAATCCGGCGCCGCGGCGATCAGGTGCGGATGGTTTTCCAGGATCACATAACCGTGGAGTTGAAAGTTGCTGTCGCGTTGCAAAAAGCGCCATCTGTCGAGCACGATGTTCACGACCCGCGGCCGCGCGAATAACGACAGCCAGTGATTGGCCGTCGCGGTCAGGAAATGGGGGGCCTTGCTTTGCAAGACCCGGTAACGGCTGCGCGGCATGGTGTGGAGGGCGTCGAGAAAAGGGACAGGAGGCCGGACGTTATCATGGCGGCGATGTTTCAGGGAGCACTCGGTTCGGCTTTCCGGTTTTTTCTGTTTCCCGAGGTGGACCTTGGGGGAACAGAAAAACTCGCCGACCACGCTCGCTCCCGAGGACGCGGTGAGCGAGGTTTCCATCAAGGCGCTCGGGAAAAGCCATCAGCGGCTTTTCGCCTGGTGGCTGTCTGTCGATAGCTGCGCGCGGATCGATCCAGAATCGAGCGTGGCCGAGCTTGCCTAGCGTTTAGATTACAGTGAATCGACCGTCAAGAGACCTCACCGAGTTGCAGGAAGCGCTGACCCAGCATCCCCGGTATGAGGAGATTCTTCGGCTCGTCATCCCGATCTGCCGAAAGAACGCGCCGCCCGATGCGGCGGCGTGCTCCGATCTGATGTTGCGCACCGATCTGGAAAAGTCGTGGCAAATCGTCGCCCAGTGGCGGAGGGATCTGGCGGGTGAAGGCGGCGGACACCTTGCCGCCGTGGCGTGGCCCAAGCCGTAGAGAAAGAGTGGAACGATCCAGTCGCAGCCCAGGGCGGCGGGGCTCGAATCGACTCCCGGTGTCCTTGAGAGACGTGAAGGCGCCGCTGTGCGATCATTCGCCACCACCCGCTGATCCGCCGAGACCGCCATGCCGACGACCGATGCTTCCGCCGAATCGTTTCCCGAAATCCGCGATGCCGTGCGCGACTTGTGCGCGCGTTTTCCCGCCGCGTATTTTCGCGCCATCGACGCGCAGCGCGCGTATCCGGAGGCCTTTGTCGACGCGCTGACCCGCGCCGGCTGGCTGGCGGCCCTGATTCCGAAGGCGTATGGCGGTTCCGGTCTCGGCCTGACCGAGGCGTCGGTGATTCTGGAGGAAATCAATCGCCGCGGTGGCAATTCCGCCGTCTGTCACGGCCAGATGTACAACATGGGCACCTTGCTGCGGCACGGTTCGCCGGCGCAAAAGGCGGCCTACCTGCCGAAAATCGCCGCCGGCGAATTGCGCCTGCAATCGATGGGCGTCACCGAGCCGACCACCGGCAGCGACACCACCCGGATCAAGACCAGCGCCGTCCGGCGGGGCGACCGCTATGTGGTCAACGGTCAGAAAGTGTGGATTTCGCGGGTCCGGCACTCGGATCTGATGATCCTGCTGGCGCGCACCACGCCGCTGGCCGAGGTGACGGGAAAATCGGCGGGGCTGTCGGCGTTCATCGTCGATCTGCGGCAGGCGCTCGGCAACGGCCTGAGCGCGCGGCCGATTCCGAACATGGTCAATCACGAAACCAGCGAGCTGTTTTTCGATAATCTGGAAATTCCCGCCGAGAACCTGATCGGCGAGGAGGGGCAGGGCTTCCGCTACCTTCTCGACGGCCTCAACGCCGAGCGGGCGCTGATCGCCGCCGAGTGCATCGGCGACGGCTACTGGTTCATCGACACGATTTGCGCCTACGTCGGGGAGCGCGAGGTTTTCGGCCGTCCGATCGGGAAGAACCAGGGCGTGCAGTTTCCGATCGCCGAAGCCCATATCGAGGTCGAAGCCGCCAATCTGATGCGTTACGATGCCTGCCGCCGGTTCGACGCCGGGCAGCCCTGCGGTCCGCAGGCCAACATGGCCAAGTATCTGGCGGCCAAGGCCTCGTGGGAAGCGGCCAATGCCTGCCTCCAGTTTCACGGCGGCTTCGGTTTCGCCTGCGAGTACGACATCGAGCGCAAGTTTCGCGAAACGCGCCTCTATCAGGTGGCGCCGATTTCCACCAACCTGATTCTCGCCTACGTCGCCGAGCATGTGCTCGGACTGCCGCGATCCTACTGAAACCCCGCGCATGAACGATTCTTCCCGCCCGCTCGACGGCGTCACCGTGCTGGCCCTGGAGCACGCCATCGCCGCGCCTTTCTGCACCCGCCAACTGGCCGATCTCGGCGCGCGCGTGATCAAGGTCGAGCGTCCCGGCGGCGGCGATTTCGCCCGCGCCTACGACGAGCGGGTCCGCGGGCTGGCGTCGCATTTCGTGTGGACCAACCGCGGCAAGGAAAGCCTGACGCTCGATCTCAAACACCCGGAAGCGGCCACCGTCCTGGAGCGCCTGCTCGCCGATTGCGACGTGCTGGTGCAGAATCTGGCGCCTGGCGCGGCCGCGCGTCTCGGCCTGTCCTTCGAAACGCTGCACGCCCGCCATCGGCGCCTGATCGTCTGCGATATTTCCGGCTACGGCGATTCGGGTCCTTACCGCGACAAGAAGGCCTACGATCTGCTGATCCAGAGCGAGGCCGGCTTCCTGTCGGTCAGCGGTCTGGCCGACGAGCCGGCGAAGGCCGGTTGCTCGATCGCCGACATTGCGGCCGGCATGTACGCCTACAGCGGCATTCTGGCCGCCTTGCTGCAACGCGCCCGCACCGGCGAAGGCGCGCGCGTCGAGGTGTCGATGCTCGAATGCATGGCCGAATGGATGGGCTACCCGCTGTATTACGCCTTCGACGGCGCGCCGCCGCCACCGCGCTCCGGCGCCGCGCACGCGACGATTTATCCCTATGGCCCGTTTGCCGCCGGCGATGGCAAGGTGGTGATGCTCGGCCTGCAAAACGAGCGCGAATGGGCGGTTTTCTGCGAACAGGTGCTGCGGCGACCGGAACTGATCGATGACCCGCGCTACGCCTCGACATCGAAACGCAGCGCCGCCCGGGACGAGGTCAAGGCGCTGATCGAGCACGTCTTCGCCACGCTCGGTGTCGAGCAGGTGATCGCCCGTCTCGACGCCGCCGGGATCGCCAACGCCCGCATGAACGACATGCATGATCTCTGGCGACACCCGCAACTGCGCGCCCGGGGGCGCTGGGCGACGGTCGACAGTCCGGTTGGCCGCTTGCCGGCCCTGCTGCCGCCAGCCCTGCCGAGCACGGCCACGGCGCGGATGGCGCCGATTCCCGCCGTCGGTGAGCATACCCAGGCCATTCTTGCCCGCATCGGCTATTCGCCTGATGACATCGCCCGCCTCCGCGCCGCGCGGGCCGTGTGACGCGCTCGGGAACGCCCGCCGCTAGCGGGTGAACGTCGCTTGCACCCGCTTCGAGCGCAACATATAGGGAATCCAGATGATCGCCGCGATAACGGAGCGGCCCAGTTCCTTGACCGTTTCCGGGTCGAAGACCGTCTCGCTCGGGCTGACCACCGTGATACCCCAGGCATCGAGAAATTGAAAAGCGATGGTGAACGTCAACACACCGATATACATTCGCGGGAAATTCCGCTTTCTGGTGAAAAAGCGCGTGGCGATCCACACCCAGGCCACGACCAGGCCGGCATTCACGATCATCTCGATCAGCAGATAAGGCATCCACAGCGGGTGATAGGCCGCTCCGCCGGGGGTTGTCAACGCCAGCCAGGAACCGTCGGCGAAGAGTTTCAAATAGGTCGGCAACACCTCGGCGACGATGCGCAGCGGCGAGACGACGACGCCCAGTCCGACCAGCAGCAGCCAGCCCCGGATTCCCGCCAAACGCTCGGTTTCCGGCTCATGGGCGTGTGCCACCGGAGCGGTCGGCGGCGAAAAGGGATTGTTCTCGTTCATTGGCGGCGCTTTCGGGAAAGATGAAATCGGGTTTGGCAAAAAGTCTCGTTCGGGGGCGAATCGCCGCCGCGGTTCCGGAGGATTATGACGCCAATCGCCGAGCGTTTGCCGTCTTTGGCGCGCGGGTTCGGGGAAAAACTGGCCGCGCCAGTGGATCGTGTCCGTCCAAACTGCCTTTTTTCAGCCCATCGTTCCGCGCCGACACAAACGCGACGCCTGTTTCTTCGCCGAAAAAAAACGACCTTGCGATGAACGATGCGCGTTTTTCAGCCGGGCTCGCCAGTGAGCAGGCGAATGCCATCCGTGGCAACTTTTTGTCCATTGCTTTCGTTGTCCGGTTTTGAAAGCGTGCGCGCAGGGATGTTGCTAACGTTTGATCCGAGCGGGTCCCACCTTTCCGGTGGAGAGGCCCGTTCAAACAAAGGGTCAAAGCGCACTCTTGAGCCGCAACTCCTTGCGGACGACAAGCTTGAGCCCGGACCAGACCTCGGTGACCGCGCAGACCTTCACGTCGACGAACCCAAGCGGCAGAGCCACCTCGCGAATGACATCCTCGGTGACCGTGGTAGGCACTTTGGAGGCCTTCTTTGGCCAGGATACCCAAATTACCGCTTCCGGATTGAGCGCCTTGCGGAGGCGAGCGAGCTCAGCCGCAAGCCGTTCACGCTCGGTGACAAACAAGTGGACCAAGTTCGTGCTCGCGCCAAGTTCAGCAGTGACCTGAAGTCCGTCGGGTACCGCTCCGACGATCGACAGGTAGTCGCTTGGTCCGTGGAGGACAGCGAGCCGCGTGGTCTCGGAAAAGCCGAGCTTCTTGGGCAATGGAGTTCCGGAGTAGCCAACTGGCATGGCGGTTCCTTTGCGGCCTAACGTAAAGCAAACCGACGCCAAAAATGCACAGCATTTTTGGCGTCCGAGTCGAGCGCCATGTTAGATTTATTCAGCACCGCTTAACTCTAGTAATTTATTTTTGAAATTCTTTGCTCTTATATGAATCGGTTCGCCTTTGTCCTTAAGTCGGCGGGGAGGACTGGTTATTTCAAGTTGCTCTAACCTGGACTTTATTGACATACGCGCATAAAAAATCCTCCATCGCTGGGCGTTAATTTGCGAGGCAAACCAGACCATTTCATTAAACGTCATGTTGAATTTCGGCAAGAGTATTCTTACGGCGCTTCCGCCATTGCCGCGAGCCATGAAAGGCCATGGCTGGACATACGCTTGCCCGAACGCTGTTACTGTTATTCCGCCAGAATAAAATAGTTCTTCATCGTCCTTGTCAACTAAGCGCACTATGCTGTTTGTTTGATCGCCGCTGGAAATATATGGGACTTCACCCTCTGGGTAGTTTTTTTCTCCACTTGATCGCCCATTAACAACCTCGAAAAAATGGGATACAGATGCAGTTTCGCCAAGGCTAAAGCTAGGCAAAGAACTCCAGTCTTCCATAAACTCCGGCAAAACAACGTCGGCCAATTCAGGCATTGCTGTTATTGCTCTGTAGATTGCTAGTTTTACATCGTCCTCATATTTCTGTAGCTTGTCCTCTGATTGAATTGGTTGCGGAAGCCATTGTTGCGGGCTCCACTCGTTTCCATCAAGTATGAATTTTGAAGATGTTACAGAAACATTATCTCCGGTAACTTGCTTGCCTAACAGAAACAAAGAGAACGCACTTGCTGTTGCGTAAAGCTGGCTTCCCTCAATTGATACGCGACGCCCTTTTAGTTTTTCAAATCCATCATTCCAGATTCGAGCCATAAAAACGCGACTATTGGCATCTTGTGGTATGTGTGCTTTTGCAATGAGAATTGAAGTTGGTGCGGCAGTTGGGTAGAAAAGGTCGTCCGGGAGGCTAATCATGCCTAAAACGGTATGGTTCCGTGTGAATTCACGTCTCCATACAGCATTATCATCGTCAGCAAATATCCCTGCTTTGACAACCACAGCCAGAAGACCATCTGGCTCCAAAGCGTCCATAGAGGCGGTAATGAAATCTCTTTCAGGTTCTCCGGCTTGGGAGAACGGCGGATTCAAAAAGGCTTTAGTACACGAATCAGCTACTGCTGTTTTGGCCGCATGGTCAAAACAGCTAATGTTTTCCAAATGACTTTTTCCGTCACCTCTAAAAAACATATTTAGAGTGGCCAGCGCCCAAATTGTTGGGTTTGTATCAAAGCCAAAGAGTGCTCGCTTTACTTTCTGAATTGCTTTAGGGCCATGAGCGCCAGACATCATCCTATCGAATGCCGCAACTAAGAACCCCCCTGTTCCACATGCCAAATCTACAACTTTATCTGTGGACTTTGCATCTATTAACTCAGCACAAAACTTTGTTATATGCCTTGGCGTAAAAACAATGCCAAGTGCGTTGTTGTCGTAGCCATACCGTAGAAATGCCTCGTAAAATAGGCCAAGAAAGTCAGTGTCGGTTTGTAAAACAGAACGAATATTGAGGCCGCGAAGCAAGTGGACGACTTTCGCAATATGCGGGCGAAGTCTGTCATAGTCTGCTCCAAACAACCGCAAAGATTCTGATAGGCGAACTTTTTTATCTGCATCCAAGTCAACTGATTCGTCGATTGCTTGATTAAGCAAACTATTGATGCTTTCTAATGCTCGATGCTCTAGAAAATCTATATTCCCTTGATACATTGCAAGAGTTAACGCGCCAATTACTTTTGGTCTTAATGGGGCTTCGACTTTCGCCAGCCGGAGAATTTTGCTTAACTCAATGGCGGCATCAATGAATTCACCAACGCTGGGTACATCTACCACTGTTGTTGCGTCATTTGCCTGTAACGCGGACTCGACCTCTCTTTTTGAGGGTATTGTTGTTATCTCGTAGCCTTTTGATTTAAGTGGTATCCACGAATTTCCCTTAAGAAACCGGACTTCTACAGCAAAGCCCTGGCTTTCCTCGCCAGCAGCGCCAACCGCGACTTTGATTTCGTATTTTGATTTCTTGTTAATTGTATTTGCATATTCAACAGCCTCGTTTATTGCTGCTTCTATTTTGTCGGCACTATTTTTGGCTTCAATAACGACAGCAGGAAGGCCGCCGATTGAGAATAGAAAATCTGGTCTATCTAATCCAAGCCCTATGTTGCCAAAATAATCAACTATTTCCTGCTCTTCAAGACAGTTACCGCCTTTGCTTGGGTGTGATGTATTCCAGCCTCTTTTCTCTGCTTGCTCTCTGATGTAGTAGCGTGCTCGGCTTTCAGCTCTTTTCTTTGCCATGTGGGTGCTCGGCTATTTGAGGATGGGGTTGTAAATCTAACGTAAAGGTCACCGGACGCTGCGCGGCTTAAATCGCGCAGCGTCCGGCGGACCGTCATGTTATGCCACGCTATATTCCACTGGCGGTTCAAGTGGGACGTATTGGACTTGGCTTTCTTCGCGGCGGCGCATGGATGTAGCCATGAAGTTGGTTACTGGCGCTTCAACGACTGGATTTCTATTTTTTTCTTTTTTGCCGACATGATAGAAATGCTCCCGTGTAAGAACGTGATGCTCTGATCACAAGCCTTTCACATATTCATTTTCTCGGTAGTCATTGCGGTGCCAAGTCGACAAAATGAATTTTCCGGCAAAGCCCGAGAGCCGGTCAAAAAGCTCTCGTTCGTGACCATCATCCCACCCGTTGTAATAATCGACATGCCGTTCAATGCACGGCGGGTCGCGGTAAATTATGTCGTTCGGTGAAGCGTCTTGTATCGTCTTATTGAAATCTTGGCATTTGAAAGTGAATTCTTTTGCCTTGATGATCTTACTGACCCACGCAACCTGATTGACGATTTTAGTTACATAAGTCTGGGCAAATCGTTGGGGTTTTCTACAAAACGGAATATTGAAGCCGCCTTTTCTATTGAAGCGGATCATACCATTGAACCCTGCGCGATTGACGAACAAAAAATCGAGAGGGGAATGTTCTGCGTTAAATCTTTCCCTGACGAAGTAGTAGTGATCTTCGCCTTTTGACAACAGCACTTCCCCTTCGCGAGTAAGAAATTCCTTGACCAATTCAGGCGTTATTTTGCCTGTCGCTATGCCGGCGTAGAAATTAACCGGGTGTGGGTTTGAGTCACACGAGACGGCGGACGGCGCGCCGTGGCGCGACATTGAAAGCCACGGCGCCAGTACCCCCGAATGGTTCAATCCATGTGTCGCTGAAGTCGCTCGGAAGTATGCTTTGTATCCAAGGGACGAGCTTTGTCTTTATGCCCTGTGATTTGATCGGCGGCACACCAACTTTCATGGTCATTCTTCGCCGTTCCTTTTACTTTGACCGTCCATTGGCCATCGTCACTGCTGACGTGACCTCGTAGGTCGGTGACGAAGTGTTCCAGTTTTCGTGCGAATTTTTTTTTCAGTCATCTGATTGCAGCCGCACCAAGAGCCAGGCGGTCATGTTACAGGTGACGCCATCGGACAGGAAACGCATGATGGCATGCGAGGCATAACGTGCGGCATGACCGAAAAACAAGAAGCGGGGCATTAGCCCCGCTTCTTGCTTGCCCGTGTTGATGCGTTTGTTAGGCTTTATTTCGCCGCGAAAACGCGATTCCTGCAAAGCCAAGCCCAAAAAGAGCAAGAGTAGCTGGTTCTGGAACTTTGGAAGATGACAGGGATGCCTTAAACCAGACATCGTCCACGCCATATGTCTTGTCCCAAGTACTCGTTGTCAGCAAGGAAAAATCATTTCCATTGTTGTAATAAACAAAGGTGCCACCCGTCAGGGCATCTGTGCCGAATGTTCCGCTATAAGGCATATTGACAGTACTTTGGATGCCATCAAACAACCCGGATGCACTCAGGAAAGCAACGTAAGTTTTCCCCACTTCCAAGGTAATGCCTCCGGTCGAAAAGGAAAACTCTGTTGGTGTGTCAGAGGGGGAACCAGTGAATTGCTGGTCAGCACTGGTGAACAAAGACGCACCCGTAGCCCGGCTCCCGTTCCACTCATACAGATAACCTCTGAAATCAACAGGATTTGCAGCAGGAGCCGTTAAATATAGTGAAAAAGAGTTGAGAATATTATCGCCAGTAATAGTAAACGTTTGTCCGTAAGTTGCTGTGTTATCCTCTCCGAAAGGATACCAACTGCTTTCTAGAGGAGCAGTAGTATCAATCACCGTTGCATTCGCACTAATGGACAGTGCTGTAAAGAGAGCATAAAAGACATAATTAAACAATTTCATTCGAATTCCCCGGTTGGATTATGAGGTTCCCTCGGTTTTTCGTCTGCCAAAGGGTAAGTTTCATGCTATCAGTTTTTCCTGATGCTGCTCTCTGATCCAGTTTTCCAGGAACTGAATCGGCGATTTGTAACCGAGGGTCGAATGCTGC
>Ga0209608_1000139_pt1 | contig 77453 bp, 83 predicted proteins | sample AD_UKC130_MetaG_FD_184428 | JGI IMG/M metagenome (GOLD analysis project Ga0209608, IMG submission 184428) | Active sludge microbial communities of municipal wastewater-treating anaerobic digesters from Canada - AD_UKC130_MetaG (SPAdes) (version 2) | ecosystem: Engineered > Bioreactor > Anaerobic...
CATGTCATGTTAGATAGGGCACGTGTGCCACATTAATCGCCAAGCGAAACTTGTACGCCAAAACCCTGTCTGGTGTCTATCGCAGGCTCTGAGAGTACCACCTTCTAAGCCCAGTGGGCTGCCCAGAAGAAACATATGGTTTATCGACTGAAACAGGCTTTAACACCGCTGGAATTTCAGTTAGGCGACAACCATTACTCACTTTCACAGGGTGGCCTTATTCGATCGGAATACTCACTATGATCATGGTATCTATTTGCCTGGTTTCAACCTGACAAGTTCTAACAACGACCAACCAGATTTCTAGGTTAAGTTTTAGATTCTGCAATACCTCTATATACGTCGAGCCCGGTCTTAGCTGCAGAATTTTTGCTAATCACTTGCTAATGAACTCCCCACAAAGGGGCATAATTTGACGGACTGGGCAACATGCCAAAAAAGAAAAGTGCCAGCTAGATGGATATGCTGACACTTGGCAGTACTAGGTGGAAAACGCCCCCAAGACACCCACCTTCGGCACCACAAGAGAAACAGACCCCGGCTTAACGGGGTCTGAACTTGAAGGAGATTTGACTAAAAGTAGGCAAAAATTACGGTCCAGTGACACTTGATTAGCCGTTGAGATAATCAATAACCTCTTTTTTTGAGACAAATTGCCCATTTCTTGTGCTGCAGGCCTGATTTCCTCTTCCCCAATTCCCCACCCAATAAACATATACATCACGCATCTGGCCTTGCAAATGCTTCACCAAAGCGCGAAGCTTTTCTTCGGACGCCTTATCGGCATCCACATTTAGCAGCTCATACATAATCCCTTTTTCTTCGGGCATCTTATTCACCTCCATGTTATCCCTCTTTTCAGTCACTGCCTTTCAAAAAAGGAAAGGCCCCGTTAGGAGCCCTCCTTATTAACTTACCACTTAAGATCTTATCCAAGAAGTTGCAATACACTCTGAGGTGCCATATTAGCTTGAGCCAGCATAGCGGTTGCAGCTTGTTGGAGAATGTTGTTCTTGGTGAATGCCATAATCTCTTCAGCCATGTCTAGGTCACGAATACGGGACTCAGCGGCTTGGAGGTTCTCAGCAGATGTGCCGAGGTTAGCAATGGTGTGCTCTAAACGGTTCTGATATGCACCAAGTTTAGACCTTTCAGCGGAGACTGTTTCAAGTGCGTTGTTAATGGTAGTAATTGCTGAATTTGCTGTTCCCTGAGTAGAAACATCCACTCCTCCAACTTTAAACTCGGTGACATCTCCCTTAAATGTCGCGAGAACAGTACCCGACAAGTCCGACACTGTCTTTTCAGTACCATTCCACGTGCCAATTTTATTTCCACTTCCGTCAAGAACATCTGTCCCACTAATTGTGTAGGTACCAGCTTGTAGTCCATCGTTATCCACATATGCTTTAGCTGCAGCTTCACCATCAGTTATTCTTACAGTTCCCTGATCGACAACTTCGGTGAACTTAAATATATCCTTATCCGCCATGTCTTTCCAGGTTAAACCGTCTTCACTTTGTCCAACTTGAATCCCATCACTATTGATTAATTCAAAGCCATCCTCTGAATTTCCTGTAATAGTGTAAGTGCCATCTGCTATGAGAGCTACATCACCGTCTTTTTCAACATCAGCAGTGACTTCAACGGAAGCCTTACCAGCAACTCCCAACTCAAAACCTCTCATATCTTCAACAGAAATCTTTAGATTCTGACTCTCATTAGCTCCTATGTGGAATGTTCCACTAAAGGTACCATTAAGAAGCTTTTGTGTGTTGAACTCAGTGTCATCTCCAATACGAGACAATTCTTGAGAAAGCTGATCGATTTCTTTTTGAATCTCTGCTCTGTCTGCTGGAGTATTTGTATCAGTGGAAGCTTGAACAGCCAGCTCCCGCATTCTTTGCAGAATAGCATGGGTTTCATTGAGCGCACCTTCAGCAGTTTGAATGAGGCTAATGCCGTCTTGAGCATTTCTCTGAGCCTGCTTCAGACCACGAATCTGACCTCTCATTTTTTCAGAGATAGCCAAGCCTGCTGCATCGTCGCCAGCACGGTTGATTCTCATACCGCTGGAGAGTCTCTCCATTGATTTGCTGGAGTTGGTTTGATTGATAGCCAACTGCCTTTTGCTGTCCCAGGGGTGTGACAGGGGACGGTGACCTGTCACATGGCCTTGACTGTGTAAGAATACCCGCATCGACAAACTGGCTTTCTTGATCAAGAGGGGTTTACTTGGTGTGTGCCATGTGACAGGTCACCGTCCCCTGTCACACCCTGTCACACCTCCCGCTTACAGCTGCTTCTTGTTAAACACCATGACTGCGGCGTAAAGGAGAACAACCACACCTGCTGCACAGACTCCAAGCGCAGGGTAAAGTACAGTTGGCTGGATGCTCTGTGCAACCAAATCCATGCACTTTGCCACAAGCGAAAACGGACTATACTTCTGTACAGCCGGCGCAATATTCAAGAGGGTGAGAATGACCACTACCACGCCGGTTATGATCAAACTTCCGTAATTGCTCTTCACAAGTGTGGCAGCAAACAAAAGCGCTGCCAAAAGAAATGCTCCGTACAGCCACAGGCAAAACACTGAAAACAGTAGATTGGCCGAGCGGCCGTCGGGAAAGATATAAACCGTATAGGCCCAAGTCACAATAAACGATATAAGCAGGCTCACGCTCCACAACATCAGCATCGAAGCGTATTTAGCCAGCACCACTGCCCGGCGTAGAAGGCCCTTGGTAAGCAAGATAACCAGAGTACCTTTTGATAGTTCCGATGCTAAAACACCGCTGAATACCAATAAAGTCACGGTTATGCCCATCTGCGTAACATTTTTATAGAACTGTGCCCATGAATCCAGCGACGAAGGTTCGGGAAGCGTGACTACAACACCCTCGGGCATGTATTTAGCCAGCAGATCAGGGGTCAGCTTCGCTGTAAGGGGGTTCATGATCCCGAGAATCAGGAACACCAGCAGCATAATCAACAACTTGTATGTTCTCTGATACTCCAGCAGTTCTTTTTTGAAGAACACCAGATAATTCTTCACTGGACCACCTCCGTAAACAAATCCTCCAATGTCGGCTCCATCGCTTCGAACCTCTCCGGTGCAATCTGCATCTGGGACAATAGGTCGATCAATGTTTGGCCATCTATAGCTTGCTCTTCGATGGTGATCGCCAGTGTACTGTTATCCTGTTTGAGCTTGATCATTGGCGAGCGAAGCTGTTCGCACGCAGCAAACCTCGCTGCATCATCCAGATTGGAAAACTTGATGCTGTAGCTGTTCCGGCGATATTGTTTCTGGATGTCGCTGATTGTCCCGGACAGGACAAGCTTGCCTTGATCAAGCACGGCTATGTGGTCGCAGATTCGCTCCACATCGGAGAGGATGTGCGTTGAAAAAACAACCGTTGTTTTCCCCTTGACTGCTGCAAGGATATCCAGGATTTGCTTGCGCCCGATAGGATCAAGAGCCGATGTGGGTTCGTCGCAAATCAAGAGTTTTGGTTCATTGAGCAAAGCTTGAGCAATGCCCAAACGCTGCTTCATCCCTCTGGAAAACCCACCAATTCGGCGGTTGACCCCCTTTAGCCCAACCAAGTCCAGGAGTTCCTCGCTCCTCTCCTTGATTTGGCCTGCTGAGAGCCCCGTTATCTCGCCGCAAAGTTTCAGATACTCCTTTGGCCGCATATATCCGTAAAATTCGGGCACATCGGGAAGGAAACCGATGTGGCGGTTGGTCTTGGTCTCGCCGTAGACGACTTGCTCGCCGCACACGGTTACTGAACCGCTGTCTGGTTTGAGAAGGCCGAGGACGATCTTCATCGTGGTGGTTTTGCCCGCGCCGTTTTTGCCAACAAAGCCGAAAATGGAATGTTCGGGCACGGACATATCGAGACCGTTCAACACTTTGTAATTGCCGAAACTCATATGCAGCTGCTTAATCTCCAAGATGCTCATTCGTCAGCACCTCGGCCAAAGATAAAATAGGCCACCGGACCGATAAATCCGACAAACACTACAACCAGGATCCACAAAAACCGCGATCCAAATCGGTAGTTTGAATGCCGCAGCACATTTAACAAAGCGATAATCATCAGAGCGAACTGCGCAATAATCAGCGGCACCAGGAACACCCAATACTCCTTTAACATTTCCATACACTTCACCTCGGCTTTTGTTTGTTATGTTCGTGGGCGTTGGGTGTGACTAAGGTGTGACAGGGGACGGTGACCTGTCACACTGTCACACTTGTCACCTTCGCAACCATGCTTTTAAACCGTGGGTTCGCTGCGAACCTTTCGAAATGCGGGTTTTTTGTTAAAGCATCAACCAGCCCGCCTTTGATTACTGTCTCACTTTGCGGTGGTCTAACACCTAGATCAAGATCCGAGAACCACTCCCGCACTTTGTCAAAGAATTGGTCACCTGAAAACTCCAAGGGAAATATATTCGATGTCACCAAATCCACAAACTTCTGCAGCAGTTCCAGCGCCTGGTCATCAGCGCCAAGCACAGCATATCCCTGCGCACCGGTAAGATAAATACCGATAACAATTGCGGGATGCAGCTTCTCAACTTCGAACAGATCAATCAAACCGAGCGTTCGGTTAATGATCTGATCAAACTTGGTACGGTTATCAGTATTGAGCATCAAGTAGTTTGGAATGTCGCCCAGAATCCCCATCAAATGCCGGAAAATGCCCACCTGCGTGGTTTCTTTGGCTTTTTCTACATCACCGAGATAATAATAGGCGGAAGCTAAAATCACTTCCTCGCCAAGAACCGGGTCGTTGACATCCTGCACCAATTCGACCACACCAGCTGGATTACCCAGTTCGAGCTCACATAATGCTTCGATCATTACCGCTTGCCTGACCATGGAAACATCTTGGCATTCGGTTCTAATCTTGGCGCAGAGATCCTTAACCGTTTTCATGATTTCAATTTGCGTTTCTTCTGATTCAGCCAGGTGCGTGTGGTTTATGAACAACACACACATCTGCAGCAGCAGTGGATGGCACGCATAGTATTTCCTTATAATCTCACGGCATTGATCCATCACTTCTTTGAACGGCCTTACACCGAACTTGGCTGAGAGGCTGTGGTACAGCTTGCGTATATCTTCTTTGGTCATCCAGGGCTCATAGCCAATTAATTCGTCTATGCTGATATTAAAAAAAGCAGCCAGCTGAGGCAAAAGGGTGATATCCGGATAGCTCTGGCCGGTTTCCCACTTCGACACAGACGCTTTGGACACACCCATAAATTGAGCGAGCTGCTCTTGTGTTATTCCCTTAGCCTTTCGCCCGTTAACGATTGCCCGCGCTATGTTGATCTCTTTCATGAGCTTCACCTATGTTTATTATACAGGCATGAAAGAGATTTCACAATGGAGTGCCAGTTGACTTTGGTTGACAAAGTAAACCGTCAGGAAACAAGGCGGTGTTACAATGTATGAAGGGTGTGCCAGGGGACGGTGACCTGTCACGTGCCCAATACGTGACAGGTCACCGTCCCCTGGCACTCAAATTAACCATCGCAGGAACGTCGGGCTTCGGTGCCTCTTTCACACCTTCTCTAATCAAAGACAAAGATTTCCTCGATTGGCGCACGGACAGCTCGTGCGATGTCAATGGCCAGCTTGAGCGATGGATTGTACTTCCCGGCCTCAAGGCGGATAATCGTTTCCCTACGCACATTCACTTTGCGGGCTAGTTCTTCCTGTGTCAAGTCGGCTAGCTGCCGGTATCTCTTGAGGTTGCAGGTAAACTTCGCCATAGGATCACTTCTCTTCCAATTGGTAAAGCTTTGCGGCATAAGCGATTATAACTGCTGCGAAGGCGATTGCGATACCGAATACGAGTAATTCGCGGATCTGGGAGAAAAACACCGACGTAATAAACAATACCACCAACACTAGCACAGCCAGGTCGGCAGCAAATGCCTTTGCCCGCTGGACATTTTCAAAATACCGTTCATCGGGGATAGACACATTTAGTTTCGCAATCCAGAAATAAGCAAAGAAGGCAAAAAAGGCAAAACCGCAAAGATCTGCCGCATTCCCGGTCATGAAATACCGAAAACCGGTAAAGCCCAAAAAACCGATGAAACCAAGATATTTGTCGGCATTCTTTTTCATGCTGAACCTCCTCGTCGATGTGATATATATATCACCTTTAGTGACAATTATATCACATCCGGCGGCCTAATGCAAGGAGTGTGAAAGGTGACAGGGGACGGTGACCTGTCACGTGCTGTGCCACGTGACAGTTCACCGTCCCCTGTCACACCCCTGCCATACCCTTACTCAAACCTAAACCAGCCAAAGTCAAAGTGCGACCCGGGCATAAAGATGAACGTGACCGTCTGTTTGCCCGTCATCGGCTCCAACTCAAAGTTGAGCTCCTGATATTCCTTGGAAGCTGGGAACTCGATGATCTGCCTTCGCTCTCCTTCGGATCCGCTGAACTGCACATGAATCGAATTGTCCCCGTGAGGAGCCCGGCCATATACCACCAGCTTGCGCGTGCCGGCATCACCGAAGTCCAGATCGGCAAATACGATGGAAACGTTGTTTCCGATACCGGTGATCGCATCATCCTCGACAGTATAGTCGTCACCGTAAATTTGGTCGTATTCCACGATCCGGTTCAACGCGAAGGCCCGCGGCGACGCCGCAAACTCAAAGCCCTTGATGTGCATCCGATCATAAACGACAAAGTACAGATCATGCACTCCCCGCAGGCGCCGCTCCAACCGATAGGTCTCCGGCTGATACACATTCCACTTCATAGGCTTGTGATAGATCAAATCACCGAGCAAGCGGCTGCCTTCAGCCTCAGGCAATCCAGACCAAACCTCTATCCTCTGCGGCTCGTTGGTCATGGCAAAAATTGAGATAGTGATAGTATCTGAGCCGTCTGTCCCAAAATCCACATTTTTAAAGCCGATTACTGACCGTGTCAGCCGCCCGGTGGCCACACCCTGCTCATTGCCGCTGCCTATCACGCCATCAGCAAAGTCGTACAAACCGGCGCTAACAAACTGATACGGATTGACAGCCAGCGCACCCAATCCTCTCGCCGTAAACTCAAGCTCTGAGATAAGCCTGGGTTTGCCTGTGCCGTTTTTGGACATGCTCCTCACCCGGAATTGACCATCGGCAAGCGCCCTGATCGTCACCCGATGCCCTTCGGCGGCCACTTCAGCGATGGGCACTGGAATCTTCAGGTCGTTCACCACCTGCCACTCCAACTCCTGATATGACGTATTCTCCGGGTAAAGAACAGCTTCCACTACCACTACTGGCTTCTCCTTGGTGAGCACCCGCTCCGGAGAACTGCCGTCCAGCCCAACACACCGCAGCTCAATCTTGCGCACCGGGATTTCATCATACCCACCAGTCACGCAGGGCATAACCCGGTTTTCCATCAGAGCAGAAACCCCCGCCTTTTCGCTATCATCAGCAGGCACAGCATCAAACTCGACGCTTTCTGTGGGCAGCCCCTTGGAAGCCACTTCCATGCGGATTCTCCCCGGCTCAAGCTTCGCGGCGACAACCGCCATTAACTTGCCGTTAAACAACCTGCGGCTCAAGCCTTTGTACTGATCAAAGTCCGTACTGTCGCCGTTGTCCAAACCGATCAACCGGCCGGCACCGGTAACCTTGACCTCCATCCGGTTCGCGGCATTCTCCACCACATTGCCGTCCTCATCCTCGACAGCAATCTCCACAAAAATCAAGTCGACTCCATTGGCCTTCAACCGGTACTTGTCCGGCTTCAGGCGGATCCGCCGCGCCTCCCCGAACGATCTTCTTTCGTGGACAGCGATAACATTGCCGTCTTCGTCATAGGCAATCGCTTTGAGCACTCCAGGCTCATACGGCACTTTCCACCAGCCCACTAGCTCTGTGCCGTGCTGGTGGTCAATATCGAAGGTGCCGACAGTCGCTCCATTTAGCTGAAGCTCTATCTTCGGCGCATTGGAGCAGACCCGGACATCGACGACCTGACCCGGATTGAAATCCCAATAGGGGAAGATATGGATCATGGGACGAGTCCTGTAATCCGTCCAGGCCGCCTGGTAGATGTAATACGAATCCTTGGGAAAAGTCGCCGTATCGATCTGCCCGAAGTAGCAGCTTTTCGTGTGATAGGGTGTCGGCTCGCCGATGTAGTCGAACCCGGACCACAAAAACTGTCCCAGGGAAAACGGCGCATCCCGCTCGGCGATTATGCACGACTCCGCCGACCGCGCGCCCCAGCTCACCGAGCTGTTGCCCAAAGCTGAGCACTGTTCATCATCGTCAGTCAAGACTGCCTGTTCAAACGGAAATTTGTAAACACCGCGGCTCTGCACCACTGAACTCGTCTCACTGCCGAAAATCACCCAGTCGGGATACTTCCGGTGATGCTCGTGGTACAGCTTTTCGGCGTAGTTGTAGCCGGCGATTTTGAGAATGTCGGCGCATTTCTGCGCGTTTTCCCACCACATATAGTTGGATCCGATTGTGATCGGCGCATTCGCCTTGGGATCATGCTCCCGCACCAGGTCCCGGAGCATCCGGGTCAATTCTTGCCCGCGGCTGTCAACATGGGTGTCGTAGATTTCGTTGCCGATACTCCACAACAGCAAACTTGGATGATTGCGGTCCCTTCTCACCCAGCTCCGCACGTCTCGCTGCACCCATTCCGGGAAAAACCTGGCATAGTCATACTTGGTCTTGCGCCGCTCCCACATATCAAAGGCTTCATTAACGATAAAAAAGCCCATTTCATCGGCTAGGTCCATCAAGTCCGGCGCCGGTGGGTTGTGAGCGGTGCGGATCGCATTGACACCCATTTCCTTCAATATTTTGAACCGCCGTGCCAAAGCCACTCGGTTAAACGCCGCCCCCAAAGCCCCCAGGTCATGATGCTCGCATACACCGTTCAGTTTCATCTTTTGACCGTTGACGATCAAACCGTTGTCGGGATCGAGGACTATTTCCCGAAACCCGATGTTTTGCGCGACTGTTTCCACAATGCGGCCATCTTCCACAAGCCGCAGTTTGGTCACGAGCCGGTAAAGATACGGGCTGTCCGGGCTCCACCGCTGCAGATCGGCCACCTCGATAACCTGGGAATCCAGCTTTGAACACACCTTCTGTTCAGCTGTGAGATCGTCAGCGCCAATGATGTGGCTCGATGCGGCAACCACCTGTTCCTGATCATAAATGGTGTGGATCAACTCAACATCGGCAGACAAGCACAGTTCCGTATCGATTTCCACCCGCCACCGGCCCTGCTCCGGCTTAATGGATACGTAAATCCCGTCCGTTTCGACGAAGCTCGCGCCTCTAAGCTTCAGCCACACATTGCGGTAGATCCCCGCCCCTGAGTACCAGCGGCTGTTAGGCGCCTGGTGGACCACTTTGACCAGAATCTGGTTCTCGCCCGGAACCAAAGCATCGGTAATCTCATGTTCGAAAGAAGTATAACCGTACTTCCATTCGCCGGCCAGTTTCCCGTTCACATACACTGAAGAATCCATGTATACGCCTTCAAAATAAAGCAGGACATGTTCTGGTATCTCGGGTAAAACCAGCTTTCTGCGGTACCAGCCGATGCTGTCTTCGTAGAGGTTCGTTGTATCCCAAATCAGCCAATCATGAGGAAGATCCACAGGCTGGAAATCGAGCCCTGCCGGATCATTGACCTCCAGGCTGCTTTTGGCAAACTCCCAACCATCATTGAAAAGCAGTTTCTGATTCATCCTTCCACCCCTCCCTGCCTGTCGGCAGCTGATCACTGTTCGGCCATCTCGACGGCGCCTTTCAACCCAATAGCTTCCGCTGCCGTACGCATACCCTGGATTGTTTCATGAATCAGTTCGTTCATTTCTATGCCCAACATCTGGCAGCCTTTCTCTATCACATCACGGTCGACACCGGCGGCAAAGTTTTTCTGCTTATATTTCTTAACCACCGACTTCACTTCCAGATCCAGCACACTCCGGGAAGGGCGCATCAAGCAAACAGCGTTGATCAAACCGGTAAGCTCGTCAATTGCATACAAGACCTTTTCCATGCGGTGGATCGGCTCCACATCGCAGCAGATGCCGTACCCATGGCTGCAGACGGCATGGATGTATTCTTCATCGATACCCCGCTCACGCATGATTTCGGCTGTTTTCTGGCAGTGCTGTTCCGGAAACTGCTCATAGTCCAAATCATGAAGCAGCCCTATCACACCCCATTTTTCCTCGTCTTCGCCGTAAAGGCGGGCGAAGTGGCGCATCACTGCCTCTACAGCCAATGCGTGCTTCAATAATGCATCTGATTGATTGTATTCAGTTAGAAGTTCCCAGGCCTGCTCCCGGGTTAGCGGTGCTGCCATCTCTATTCCTCCTGACATTGTTGTGGTATTGTGGAAGATGCATTGGTGATGCATTATTGTTTGGTATTCGCATCCAGCATAGGAAACTCCTTCAGTGCCTGGATATCCCAAACCTTATTGCCACACTGCTTAGGCTTAGATCCACCGTATAATTTCTGGAAAAAACTGATTTTCCCCCTTGCCTTTTGCGAAGTTTTATGCTATATTCTAAATTAACAGAATTATACTTGCGATAGGAGTGGTGAGGTTGGATGTTCGTCTTCGGTTCAGAATCCTTTATTACCTCCTGATCGTATTCTTCATAGCGATTTACCTAATCGCTATATGGTGCATGGTTTCTGACAGGGTGCATTTTAGCGTGACATTATCGCTTTTTCTGACTCTTCATGTTGTGATTACCTCAATTGGCTGGCGGTTACCGATAATCCAAGCACGAGCTGGGATATTCCAGACTCTGACAGAAGGCCCCATTCACGAGATCACTACCGAGCTTCTGCGCAAAGCAGAGCTGAAACTCAAACAGATTCACGTGTTCATACAGCCTGCTAAGAGCTTTAACGCGATGGTAAACGGTTATCGGGATTATTTCTACATCATCGTGACCAAGCCCTTGCTTGAGACACTGTCCAATGAGGAACTAAGGGCGATCTTAGCTCATGAGATAGCGCATATCAAGCATAAGGACGGTGTAAAAAGATTGTTTGATCTTTGGATGCTCATAATCCTCCCGATGGGCCTGCTTACCACAGCCAACGTGTTACCAAAAGATTCTCTTTCCAGTAATCTCATCGGGACCATTGGTATCGTCAGCTTTGTTGTGTTGTTGCTTCGCTGGTTATCCAACACTAGAAAAGGCGAATACGCTGCAGACCGCTATGCGGCCGAGCTGATCGGTGACAAAGAAGCCCTGATTCGCGCACTGACAGTTCTAAATGAGAAGTCCCGGTATAAGCCTGAATTTGCGGTATACAGACGGCCTCTCTTGACGCATCCTGATCTGAACTCACGCATTGCCAACCTACGTAAAGCTTAAAAAGGATATCCGGGGATCCTTTTATGAATAAAGGAAAGGAGGTGGGTGTTCATGGCCGAGCTCAGCAATCTGACTACCCTTGATGATGTTCAGTTGTTGGCGATTAACGGTGGTTTGGAACCTGATAAAATCGCATCCGGTCTAGGTGCAATCGCATCAGCCACATCCATAGCAGTACACCTAGGCGGAGCATCGATTTTCAGTATGAGCGTAGGATCTCTCTTGGCTTGCGGCCCCGTTGGATGGGCTATCGCAGGGGCAGTAGTCGTTGGATCTTTTGTCGGCGGTTACTTAATCGGAGATGGGCTAAGATAACCCCCTATCGCAGATATCGGTAGCACACTACACCCGTCAAAAGACTGCCAGCCCGGACTGGCAGTCTAAATTTCAGAATCTTCCGTATTATATATTTTCGCTGCAATAAGATTACAGAATGATCGATACCTGGTCCCTGTCCATCCGGGCGATACACTCTTTAATCTTGCCCCCCAAATATGCATCCTCCAACGCAGCATTGCGCACCTGCCGCAGCAGATCAATTCCGCGCCGGAAAGCAAAAACCAAATCGCCTTCATCAATAGCCGCCGCATCCATCAAAGTGGAGAAACTCTCTCCATGCGACCAGCGGTAGGCCAAGAGCGCGATATGGTCGTTGAAGGTGACGGTGGAGTAGCCCAAGAACCGTTCTTCCATCTTGGCCAACTGAAACACAAACTTGTAGGCAGGCGCGAAATTGAGTCTATGACGGATCTTCACTTCGTTGCGGCGCGGCTCATAGCTGATGGCAACCGCCAGGGCATTCAGCTCTTCCACAGAGTACTTATGGAACCACCCATCCATGAACAGTTCGGTGATCAACAGCTCATGACCGTGGATTTGACTGGCAAACTCACCAGCCGCTGTCAGCTGGTTGCCGTTGAGATAGCCCAAGGCCTCAAGCAGCGCTTTCTTGGATTGAAACTCCTGGTAATACCTTCCCTGGGGATCAATCTGCTGCTCCCGCTTCAGCAAAGCCTGGTAGCGGTTTTTCAGCTTGCGGTACTTCTTCTGATCGCGCAAGCACTTGCGCTGTTCTTCTCTGGAACACTCTTTCAAGGACATTTGACTGAGTTTATCCTGGATAATCGCTATTTCCTGCCGCAGCTTCCGCTTCGATCGCGGATTCTTGGTCTTGCGCAGAATAGCCTGGAGCCGTTTTTTGTTCCGGACCAGCCGCTCATACTCCACAGGGCATGATTGGCTGTCTAAGTGTTCGCAGAATTTGTCCAGCTCCGCTTTTAACTCATCGATCTGCTGCCGCAGAAAACTCCTGGTGTCCAAAGCTTGGTATGTGGCGAAATTCTGCCCCAGGATGCGGTAAATGTGCTGCTCATCATAGTTTTTGATCAAATTCAGAACAGAGTTGTATGTCAGGTTGAACTGGCTTTGCAGCGGCTCAATCTCAGACTCTTTCATACTCGGCAGTTCCTGCAGGTCGAAGTACTGGAAGTCCACTACAGTGAACACAAAGCCTTCCGTATCGATCCCCCGCCTGCCTGCGCGCCCAGCCATTTGATAGTATTCACGGTTGGAAATGGTGCGGAACGACTGGCCGTCCCATTTGGTGCTGGAGTCAAAACAAACAGTGCGGCAGGGGAAGTTCAAACCCACTGCGAACGTTTCTGTACAGTACAAAACCTTGATCAAGCGGTGGGTGAACAGGTCTTCCACCACATCTTTCAAAGCCGGCAGCATCCCGGCGTGATGATAACCGATTCCCTGCAGCAGAAGACTGCGCAAAGTACTCCAGCGGTCGCTCAGGATCGGGGGATAGCGCTCTGTCACTTCTTCGATCAACGCTTCCACCCGCCTGCGTTCCTTCGGCGTCAGGAAGTTGTGTTCCCAGCCAAGCTCCACCGCGTTGAGTTCTGCTTTTTTGCGGCTGAAGGTGAAAAAGAGACAGGGCAGGTAGTCATCCTTGATCGCTTTGATCAAATCCACATGTGTGGTCTTGGGCACAGCCCGAGGATCGAGAGATTTTAGCCTGCCGCTTATTTTCTTATACTGCTTCTGGAACTGATTCACCGGCACCATGCCCAAACTTTGTTCATAGATAAAGTGGCGGAGAGGCACCGCCCGTTCAAAGTAAGTCACCACTTTAATATCCTGCTGTTTGATCTCGCTGATCCACGATGCCAGCTGAGTCACATTTGGAATTGTGGCGCTCAAGCCCAGAAACCGCATCGAATCCGGCATAAAAATCAGGCTTTCTTCCCAGACACTGCCCCGCTCGGGATCGTCGATGTAATGGATCTCATCGAAGATGACATAGCGGACATCAGCCACCCGCTCCGGCGATTCCTGGAGGAGATTCCGGAAGATCTCGGTGGTCATAATCAGAATTGAAGCATCGGGATTCACAACTATATCGCCAGTCAAAATACCGACTGCTTCTTCCCCGAGAAGCGCCTTGAACTCCTTGAACTTCTGATTGCTCAACGCTTTGATCGGGGCGGTGTAGATCACCCGGCCATGTTCCCTGTACACTTTTTCGATCAGATAATCAGCGATCAATGTCTTGCCGGTGCCGGTGGGAGCCGCCACGAGTACGGAAAAGCCCTGGTCGATGTGCTCGATCGCTTCCTGCTGAAACGGGTCCAAGACAAAGCCCCGGTAATTCCTTTGTGTGCCCTCAATAATCAACTGGATCCTCCTTATGATCCGGACTGCAAGCAGTAACTAACAGTTGCACGATTTGACAGCTGCAAGTGACACTTCGGCGGCATAGGCGCTGGAAGATACGGTATCGCCCATTCCCACAGTGCTGACAGGATTCGGGATCACGTGTGCCGGGACAACCAGCACCCAATGATCATCCATCTCCATGATGCCGGTATCCAGCATCTCGTCGGTTGCCGGCAGGCCTAGGCGCTTGGCTTCGCTGGCAAACGCTTTCAGCTGTTCCAGCCCAATCTCACTCAGCGGGTAATCCGCCATCCGGGCAACATCCTCCAGCGGCACTGCCCCGCCCTGCATCGCCTTGACACCGTTCACTGCCGAGGCGAACAGGCAAGCCTGCCTTACTACTGCGGGATCCACGTCATACGGCTTCATCAGCACAACTACATAATAACCAAGGTTGTGGAGTTGAATGCGGGATACTTTCAACTCCCGGGCAATCTGCAGTACGCCTTGGTACAGGCTGAATGCCCGTTCTTTTTTTACTATCTCCGCCACCAAATCTGGATGGCCCAGCTCGTCCAAGAGCCGGCGGATCTCGTTTTCATTGATACCAAAGCTGGTGAACAGCGGTGCGATTTCCCTCATCAAAATCACTTCATCCGCCGCATTGGGCATGGGCACGTATTCCAGATGAAGCTTGAGATTAGGATTCCCAGATTTCAAGCGTTTAAGGTCATTGACGCTGAGATCAATGTATTCTGCCAGAGTCTCAGCCCGGCCCTCAATCCTCCCGTGGTGATAGCCTGCCATGAAGGCTAGATCAACACTTTGCCCGACTTCGGCCAAGTGTGCCTCTATCACCGGATCGAAGCCCATGGCTGCTTTGGGGTTGCGGGTACCGAGGATGACCCGGTTGGCTCTCGGTGAGATGATTTCCTGATCGCCAAACTTAAAGATCGTCCCTTTGGGGTATTCGAAAATATAGTTGAGCTTGGTCCACTGATCATTGACAGCTGTCCTGATCGGAATCCAAGCGAATTTGCCGTTGACCTTGGGATAAAACACCCTCTCGTCAAAGTGCGCTGCCTGCTTCGGGGATAGGACCGGGCAGTATACGCAGCTGGTCGCGCCCAACGCTGCCATTTGATTGGCGATGATTCCTGCCTGGCCGCCCATAGCTTCGGCCCGCTCGGGAAAGACCTGGTTGAACCAGTCGGAAAGGCTGGAATCCATCACACCATAGTATGACTTCCCAACCTTGATGCATTCTTGAAGCAAGGCCATGAATTCCACATTGGTCTTGATCGGCCACACAGCGGTGGGATTCTCAGGTGCGTTTACCAGAACCTGTGGTTCCCGCTCAATGATCTTAGCGATCGTTGCTGCGTTGAGTTTGATCACAACATCGACATTGGCGTTAAATCCGGCCAGCACCCGACAGTTGAGCTTGGTTTTCACCGCTTGTTTCAGTAGCTCTTTCCACATTAAATGCCTCTCCTCCATCGAACATGGTTTACATTCATATATTACAGATTATCCACAATTATCCTGCCGGTATATGCAACATATGCAGCAACTGGCGTCAATCCCGGGATGGCTTGAATCTTTAACCGTAAACCTGCCAAAGATGGAGTCTTCGCCTCATCTCAACAACAATTCCATTTCCATCTCGTCTCTGATCGGTATCCCGTCAACACCCACAAGCGGGATCTCCGGTTTCAGCTTTCTTGATTCGGCAATGGCGTTCCGGTATACGGCGACCAAAGTAAAACCCCGTTTTTGGTAAAACCGGAGCGCAGGTGTGTTGTCATTGGTTGTTATAAGCCAAACACGCCCGCATCCATGCAGCCTAGCAATTCTCTTCACCGAATCGATTAATGCCGAGCCTATCCCCACTCTCTCAGTGAAGCTCGCCAAAAGCACTATTTCGCAGTCGTTATCCCTAATGTTATACAATATGATACCAACAGGTTTCTTGTTTTTCTCCGCAATGAAGCCCGGAACTTCAGCGGCTTCATGTATGGTATTTCTGGTCACAATTTTCTCCGAACCCCAGTTCTCCCTCATATAGGGTATAATCCATGCTTTATCTTCCTGGGTCTTCTCTCTTATCTGATAATCCAATCATATCACCAGCTTTCTGTGATATGTGTAGTCACGCTTATAGTTTTTTACTAAGGAAACTTTCATTACAGATACTGATGGTAACAAACTTGCCTTTGTGGAAAACAGCCCAGTTATTGAAGACACAATGTACTTGGCTTGATACCGTCAAACGACAAGACCAGAAGCTCATATTCGTTATCAATCGGATCTACAGTTTCAAAGCCAAGTTTTCGTATAAACTTCTTATCGGAAAAAAGTTTTTTCACATGGTGGAAAAACCAAATCTAGTGTTCACAAGAGCAGCGTGGTCTCCTTTTACCAAGTTGTTGTTTTCGCGATTGTTCTAATCCCCATCCTATAGCACCATTGCTTGTCTCTTCTATTTATTCTTGTCAAACACCTGCACCATAATCAGCACCGGTATCAATTTCCCCCCAAGTGTTGTAAATCATGGCGAAAAGGTGTATACTTATCAATACAGTTATAAATTTAAAGGGGGTGCCTTTCTTGAGCTCGCTTCAAGAGAGAGTGCAGAAAGTCATAGACTTGATCCGTCCCCAAATCCAAGGCGACGGTGGCGATGTAGAGCTGGTCAGCATTGATGACAACAACGTTGTGACAGTCCGCCTCAAAGGCGCGTGCGTAGGCTGCCCAATGTCCCAGATGACTCTGAAAGCCGGCATTGAGCGCATTATTAAACAACAGGTACCTGAGGTTACCTCTGTCGAAGCAGCCAACTAACTGATGCATAAGGGCAGGCCGTCATGCCTGCCCTTTGTCTTGCAAACTCTTTGTCTGACCAGGGAGAGATTGCCGTGGATAAGTTCTTCGCCAAAGCCTACAGCTTAGGGTTGGACGCAGTCGCCGTCACCCACCCGGCTCCGTTTGCCGAGTCCCTGCCGGCGCTGGCCAAACTTCAGGAACAAAAACTCTATCCCGATTTCGCAGGGCAGGATCTGCAGCTCCGCACCCACCCTCAGGCACTGCTGCCCAGCGTCAAATCCATCATCAGTACGGCCATTGCCTACAAATCCGTGCCGCCTCGGGTGGAGCCCCAGTCCGGGCTTTTGTCCCGCTATGCCTGGGGCAGCGACTACCACAGGGTGTTCACTGAGAGGCTCACCGCCCTAGCCCGCTGGATGCAGGCCCATCTCAGTGTAAATGAATACCTGATCTGCGTCGACACCAAACCCACCATCGACCGGGCGATCTTCCTCCGTGCCGGGCTTGGCTGGCTGGGCAAAAACTGCTGCGTCTATCTGCCGGATTACGGCTCCTGGATCTTTCTCGGCAGCATTCTCGTGGATGTGGAACTGCCGGCCACCAATGCCACTCCAATGGCATCCCGCTGCGGCGACTGCGAACTCTGCGTCAAAGCCTGCCCCACCAATGCCCTCTTCGCACCGGGCAGAATCAATCCCTATATCTGCATCTCATACCTGACCCAAATGCAGGGCTTCATTCCCCGGCAGCTGCGGGAAAAGATTGGGATCCGCCTCTGGGGCTGCGACATCTGCCAGGAGGTATGCCCATATAACCAGCAGGCCAAACCTTCCCCCCACTCTTGCTTCATGCCGCAGGAAGGGCCGAGTGTTCCAGTCATTCCTTTGCTGAACATCACCAGCACCGAATTTAAACAAAGATTCGGGCGGACGCCAATCGGCTGGCGCGGCAAAGGCATCCTCCAGCGCAACGCCGCCGTCATCTGCGGTAACCTCCGCCTTGAAGAAGCGGTTACTGAACTGGCCCGTGCCATCAAGGACCCGAAGCCGGCAGTCCGGGGCACAGCTGCTTGGGCCTTAGGCAGAATTGGCGGCAAAAAAGCCAGGGAAACCCTGGCTGAAGCTCTCACCCTGGAAAATGACCCCCAGGTGTTGACCGAAATCAATGAAGCCCTGGCCTAGACTTAAGCATTCCGCAGCCAGGCCGCATACCCCTGCTCCTTCAGGATCCGGACCGCGGCGGCTGCCGCCCCCGGCTTGGCAAACCCCAGCCTTAAGGAGCCACCTTCACCTTCCCGCACTCTGAGGATTTCTATGTCGTCGATGTTAATGCTTGCTCCGCCCAAAATGGCCGCCACTTCCCCGATTGTCCCCGGCCGGTCGGGAATGGTGACAATCACCTCATCCAGGAACGGCCAATACCCTTTCATCTTGGCCGGAATCTGATCCCGCACAGCCTTGGCCTTTGCCAGCTGATCCACAAACTCCTGCTCCCGGTCTCCAGCCAGCGCCTGCCGCATGGCGGCAAGGTAGCCCACAAAGTGATCAATCATGGTAATAATCTGCTCCTTGTTGCTGAAGCAGATTTCCCGCCACAAGGCTGGGTCTCCTGAGGCTATCCTGGTCGTATCCTTGAATCCTCCCGCCGCCAAAGCAAGTGTCACCGGATACTCTACATCGACGGCAGCGGCCGCCTGCACCAAGGCAGCCGCCGCCAAATGGGGCAAGTGGCTGATGGCTGCCACAACCAGGTCGTGCGTTTGGGGATCCAAAAACAGCGGCTTGGCACCAATCCCTTTCACTAATTCCTCCATCGCTGCCAAAGCCTGAGGAGCAGTCTTTTCCGTGGGTGTGAGAATGTAGTAGGCGTTTTCAAAGAGATACGGATCGGCCCTTCTCACTCCGCCAGCTTCCGCACCCGCCATCGGATGGCCGCCTACAAACATGCTTCTGCCTGCCATCATCCGCTCGGCATGTGATATGAACTCGCCCTTGGTGCTGCCTACATCTGTGATCAGCGCCTGCGGCGCAAGCAGCGGGCTGATCTTTTCCAAAATCTCCAAATTGGCGCTGATCGGCGCCGCCAAAATCACCAGATCCCCATCTTCGACCGCTGTATACTCTGTATCCCACATGTCTACGGCGCCCAAATCCTGAGCCAGCGCCAGGCTTTGGGTGTCCAGGTCAATCCCAATCACCTGTTTTGCCAGACGATGTTTGCGGATAGCCATCCCCAGCGACCCGCCGATCAATCCCACGCCGATAATCACAACTTGTTCAAAAACTCCACCCATCCGGAATCGCCTCCCCGGCACTCAAGTTGCACGCTACAGCCTTATATTTGACCAGACTATCGCCTGTTCCTGCCTGCTGTCCAATGCTACCGTCAATTGCGATCGGCCGCCGCGTCCGGCCTAAATGAGTGGAATTTGTGATCGTTTTGTCTATTCCGAAAGGATAATCGCTTTTTTAAACGAATACATATGACAAAAAGTGATTTTTTCACTCTCCGGCATTGAATCCTTACGGCAGCGTTGTTTGATTCTCCTTCATACCTCGGCCTTATATGTTCATTCACCAATAACATCAAGAGGAGGTCAAACATATGAAGGCATTCGTGATGCGCAGGATTGGTGAAGTGGGGTTCATGGAAAAGGATAAGCCGGCCTGCGGTCCAAATGATGCTGTCGTGCGGGCTACAAGGGGGCTGGTGTGCACATCGGACGTGCATACAGTCGCCGGCGCCATTGGTGAGCGGACGAATCTCACCCTTGGCCATGAAGCCGTGGGAATTGTGGCAGAAGTTGGCAGCGAAGTCAAACTGTTCAAACCAGGAGACCGAGTCTGCGTTGGCGCCATCACCCCCATCTGGGGTTCCGATGCGGCGCAGCGCGGATTCCCGTCCCAATCCGGACAGGCATTGGGAGGTTGGATGTACGCCAATGTCAAGGATGGGACATTCGCCGAGTATTTCCATGTCAACGAAGCCGATGCCAACATGGCCTTGATTCCCGATGGCATTTCAGATGACGCAGCTGTTTACTGCACCGACATGATGTCCACCGGATTCGCAGGCGCGGAAAACGCCAACATCCCTCTGGGCGGCACTGTGGCGGTTTTCGCCCAAGGCCCTGTCGGCTTGATGGCCACGGCGGGGGCGCGAATGCTTGGAGCAGGGCTGATCATTGCCGTCGAAGCCGACCCCAAGCGCCAGGAGCTGTCCCGTTATTACGGCGCAGATGTGATTGTGGACTTCACCAAAGAAGACCCTGTGAAAAAGATCATGGAGCTTACAGACGGCCAGGGAGTCGACTCGGCCATTGAAGCCCTGGGAGCGGATATCACGTTCCAACAGGCAGTAAAGGTCACCAAACCCGGAGGCACTGTATCCAACATCGGCTATCACGGCAGCGGTGAGTTTGTCCATATCCCCCGCCTCGAATGGGGTGTGGGCATGGCCAACATCACCATTGTCACCGATTTGTGCCCCGGCGGCCGTGTCCGCATGGAGCGAATGCTGAGGCTTCTGCAAAACAAACGAATCGACCCGACCCGCCTCACCACCCATATTTTCCCCTTTGATGAGGTGGACAAAGCCTTCGAATTGATGAAGACCAAAGCGGACAACATCATCAAACCGCTTATTGTATTCTCATGATCATGAATGATGCAGCTTTATGCCTGATCCCGCCTCCCGGCAGGATCGGGCTTTCTTTTCGCAGGCGCTCTATCTTGGCATTCATGCGCAAATGTGTTATCTTTAATTATGAATAATGGCATTTTTGGGAGGTGAAGCTGTGGAGGAAAAACTGGAAGTTCTCGATGCACAGTCTCGTCATATCGGCAGAAAATGCCCCCGCTGCGAGCAGGAATTTGCAGCCGGCGATGAAGTGGTGGAATGCCCCCGCTGTCACCTGGTCCATCACGCTGACTGCTGGAAAGAAAACGGCGGCTGTGCCCGGAGAGGATGCCCCCAAGTGGCCAAAACGGTTGTGGGCGAACGCCGCGCCGGTGACGGCCCTCCGCCGCCGATCGACCCCAAACACCTGATGATCGCGGTGGGAGTGATCATCGCTCTGATTATTGTTACTATCATCTGGCCGAAGCCGTCGGATCCTGCGGCCGGGCGTATCAAGATCACAGTTTTGGTGGAGGCTTCGTTCGAAGAACAGAAACAGCTTAATCAGATTATCGGCGATTTCAATTCCACCAATGATGAAATCTACATCGAGCTGCAGACATCAAGCCTTAGCGTGATCGAAAACCAGCTGTTCGTGCGCATGGCGGCAGGGGAGGCACCGGACATCTTTTCTCTTCCCTATGACCGCTTTGAGCGGATCCAGGAGGAATTGGGCGCCATGTATCCTCTTGGCGACGCCACCAACCGGTTCTACGGTGTCCAACACCCCTCGCAGCTCCGTGTGCTAAGTATTTTTGTGCATACCAAACATCCTGACGCGGCTGTGGCCGTACTGCGCCACCTGCTCCAGGAAATGCCGCGCCGGGATTTGACCGAGTTAAAGGAGCAGGCCCATATCATTGATCCGGAGCGGATGATGGACATCGACACATTTTTAAGCCTACCTTACTAGGCAAGGCTGGTTCCCGAACCTCCACTGCGATCATAGACTGTAGTGTCAGCCCTGTCAGTGGAGTGAAAAACGGTGATAGAACCAAGAAACAGAAATCCGCACAAGATCTATGATTATCAATACGAGTATTACGGTTACAACTACGATTTTGATCAGTACCGCCCAAGCAAAAAGGCGGAGCGCAAACAGCTAACACTGCCAAAACCTCTTAAACCACAACAAAAGCCGGGATAAACCCGGCTTATTGTTATTCAGCTATCTGCTGGCAAGCCCCTGCTTGATCGCTTCCCTTGCCAGCTGATCACAGCGGTTGTTCCAGTAGTTGTCGGCATGGCCTTCAACTTTAATCCACTCTATATCGTGCTGCCCCGCCAACTCCAGCAGCTGCTCCCACAGATCCCGGTTGCTCACCGGCTGATTGCGGGCATTCTTCCAGCCCCGCTTCCTCCAGCCGTCAATCCATCTTAAGGTGAAGGCGTTTATCAGATACGCACTGTCGGAATACAGCTTAACCCGGCAGCCGGTTTTAAGCCGCCTCAACCCTTCGATGGGGGCAGTCAGTTCCATGCGCTGGTTAGTGGTGTGTTCAGCATACCCGCTGAATTCCTTCACATGCTGGCGGGCCTTGTCGGTGTAAATCAAGACAGCCGCCCAGCCTCCCGGCCCAGGGTTGTGGGAACAGGCGCCGTCGGTATAGATTTCCACCAAAGGGCGCACCTATATCACCCCTAATCGAAACTCACCACCGGCGGTTCATCCGCTCCCGGCCTGGCTTCAAAGAACGGCCGCTCTGTCTTGCCGAACATGCTGGCCACGATCACAGTGGGGAACTGCTTGATCTTCACGTTCCACGCGGCCACTGCGTCATTGTACCGGCGCCGTTCCTGGAACAACTTGTTCTCGCTCGCCGACAGCTCATCCATCAGGGCGGTGAAATGGGTGTTCGCTTTCAAATCAGGATATGCCTCACTCACAGCAAGCAGCTGCGCCAGAGCTCTGTCCATGAATTGGTTGGCTTCCATCATCTCCGCCGGGGTGTTGGCCGACAACATCCGCGAACGGGCATCGGCAATCTCTGTGAACACTTTCTCTTCATGTGTCATATATCCCTTGGCGGTCGCCACCAGGTTTGGAATCAAATCCATGCGGCGCTGCATCGCGTTCTCCACTTCCGCCCAAGCCGCATCCACCGCGGTTTCCATGCTTACCAGCGAATTATAGGTGGAGATGACCGCGCCTGCCGCTGCCGCCAAAATGGCCAGCAGGACCACAACAACGATCAGCGCTATGACACCTGCGCTCATTCCTCTTTTCTTCATTTCTGCGCTCACTTGTTTTTCCTCCTCCATCTAGAATCTGCGGGTGGCGCCGCCGCCACCGCTGCGCCCGCCGCCGAAACCGCCAAACCCTCCACCGGATCTGCCTCCACCGGATCTGCCTCCTCCAGATCGGCCGCCGGACTTGCCTCCGCCAATACGGGGAATCCCCGGGGGCATGATGATCGGCGGCTGAGGCGGCTGGTTTCCCGAGCCCTTGTTGGGCGCGGACGAATTCCGGGCCATTATCATCCAGATAACGATGACAACTATAAGAGCGATCACGAATGACGGCAGCCTGTCGCCGTCATCGTCCGCTTTTCTTTCTAATGTGAACGATTCTCCTGCCAATGCCTCCTGATACGCCTTGGCCGCCTCAACCATCGCCGTGTCCCAATCACTTCTGCGCAGATGCGGTATGACGTATTCATCAAGAATGCGGCCGACTTTTCCGGCAGGCAAAACGGTTTCAATGCCGTAGCCCGTCTCCACCCTGATTTCCCGTGTGTCGATCACCAAAAGAATCAAAATCCCGCTGTCGTCCGGGCCTCCGATCCCCCAAGCGGCAAACAGGTCAACAGCATAGTCCTCCAAATACTGTCCGCCTATATCGGAAAACGTTACAACCGCCAGCTCAATCCCCTGATTCTCGGCCAAAGCCTCGGCGATGGCCGTGATTTGGGCTTCACTGCTGCTGCTGATCACATTGGCGAAATCGTTGACATAGCCCACCGGCTCAGGGAAAGCCGCCGCGGCGGCCGCCGAGAAGGCCAGGATAATCACAAACACGAACAACCACTTGGCTTTGCCGATGTCAAACCGCTCCCTTCTTGACTGCAGTTCGACTCTATTATACTACTGTCACAGCTCAACCGCCAGCATATTTTCATTAAAGCTGCTCCACAGGCACCTGCCGGTAGACTTCTCCGGCCAGTTCCCACTGAAATTGGTCGGCAGTGAGATCCTGCACCGTCCGGTAGATGTGTTCTGCCTTTTCTGTTTGGACATCCACGACAAAAGTGACTTCCGCCGCATATAAGGTGTCGTGGATAAGCACACCGCCGTTGGCCAGCTCGTTCTGGACTTTGCCCATCAATGGATACCCGACCGTCAATCTAATCCTGTGATGCGGCACACAGCGGACAATACCCGCCGATTTCAACGCCTCGGCGGCGGCGCTTCCGTAAGCCCGGATCAAACCGCCTCGCCCCAGCAGGATGCCGCCGAAGTATCGGGTGACCACTACCACCACATTGGTCAGGTTCATCGCTTTAATTGCCTCCAAGGTAGGCAGCCCGGAACTGCCGCTCGGTTCTCCGTCGTCGTAGCATTTCTGCTGTTCAGCGTTGATGCCGACAATGTAGGCGTACACATTGTGCGTGGCATCCCAGTGTTTCTTGCTGATCTCCTGAATAAACTGTTCCGCCGCGGAAACAGAATCAACTGGGCAAGCGCGCCCGATGAATCTCGATTTGCGCTCCACCAACACTATTTCACTGGTTTTGGCCACTGTTAAGTATTCACTTAACAAACCAACTCACCTCATTGCCCAAAAAAAGGCCTCGTTACCATAACCACACCGGGCAGGGAGCGAGGCCTTCATGTTCGCGGTTGTTTTCAAGCGCGCTGCTGCGAGCGGATTTGCTCAAATCCGTTCGGATAACGCTTTCGCAGTTTGGCGATATTCTGCTCGGCTATGTCCCCCAGGGAAAGGCCGGCCGCCTCTGCCACATTCGCCAGGTACCAGAGGACATCGCCCAGCTCTTCGCTCACTTTGGCCGGATCAAGCTGATGGCCGTGGAAGACGACTTTCTTGAGATAGTCGCACACTTCGCCCGCTTCTCCTGCCAATCCCATGCCGAGATTGGCCAAAATGTACCGGGCTTCGATCTTTGTGTTCAATGTCCGCTTAGCCGCTTCCTGGTACTGATCAAACTGGTTCAATCCCATCACTCCTGTTCCGCTAGTCCTGCCAACGCCTCCGGTACTCGGAAAATGCCGATGCGGTTCAATGGCCAATAAGACCAGATGGCTCTGCCGATAATGTTTTTCCGGGGCACAAAGCCGACGCGGGGATCACGGCTGTCCAGGCTGTCATTGCGGTTGTCACCCAATACAAAATAGTGCCCTTCGGGGACAATGTGCGGACTGAAACCCCGGATGGTCGGCTCCAGAATATAGTCCTCCACAATCACTTGGCCGTTGACATAGACTTTTCCGCTGGTAATAGCCACTGTGTCTCCGGGAACGGCTATGATCCGTTTGATGAATTCCTCCTTGGGATTCGTTGGATACCTAAAGACCACAATGTCGCCGTGCCTGGGTTCGCGGAACCGGTAGGTAAGCTTATCCACCAACAAACGCTGGTTATTCTCCAGGGTGGGCAGCATCGATGTGCCCTCCACCACAAAAGACTGAGCGATAAAGACAATAATGAAGGCAGTAAGGATTACAGCTCCGACAATCGATTCGACCCATTCCCGCAGCGGCGATTTCGTTCTCTTTACTTTCATGTCCCCTCACCTCTTACGACAATTTCCACAGCCGGCAAACGAATTCCTGCCAACCTCATCCGAGGTAAAAGCAGGAACAAGCCAATAAATTAGAAATCCCACAAACATCTTTCGCAGATTTGTTTGTATTGCTGTACTTTGATCTGAAACAGTTTTTCGTCGCCCATCTGCAGCGCCTGATCGATTTCGTCCTTCAGGACAACTCCGGAAAGGAGCAGTTCCACCTGCTCCCGGATCAACTGGGCGATCTCCGATTCCATGGCGCACTCAGCCTTGAATTCGGCCACGATTTGCCTGTACCATTCGGGGACCTCGCCTGCGAACCGGAACTCCACATAGAGGATTCCGTTGAATTTGCGGAGCACCTCAACCGCCTGCACCGGATCAGTTATCCAAATCGCTCTGTTCTTCCGCTTCTGCTTCACCAACCGCCCGTTGATGATGGAAACTTCATCGCGCTCCACCGCTCCCAGTTCCAGTTCAAAAGGCAACCCCTCCACTCCTGCCTGCGCGATCATCATTGTGTCCGGCAAATATGCCCGTGTATTGACGATGCGGATTTTGTTCAAGAGCTCTGTGTTTTCCAGCAGATACTCCAGCAGGTACTTGCTCATGCGATGCTTGAGCGGGGTTTTGCTGAACCTGCGAATTGCATCACCGACATCCACCAATCATCACCCCTACTCTGGAAGCAGATTGACAATATAAATATATGGCTGACGGCAAAGCTAGATGCCTGTTAGACAGTAATAATCAATCCGTCGTAGGCTAGCGACACAGCTGGCGGCAGCTGCCGGTTTGTCTGCTCATGGTCCAGAAGATGGGTGATGTGAGTGAAATATGTCTGCCGCGGCTTAAGTCTGGCGACAAGCTTCAAGGCGGCATCCACGTGCATATGACTTGGATGAGGCTCGTGGCGGATCACCCCCAGGATCAGCACCTTTAAGCCCCGAAGCAGCTCCAGCGAGGCCTCAGGCAGCCGGCTGCAGTCGGTAATGTAGGCCAGATCACCGACGCGGTACCCATAAATCGGCAGATTGCCGTGGTACACCGGAATCGGGGTCACCGCAACCCCCTCCACTTGAAAAGGGCCGTCGACAACGATTGGCGTGACCAATGGCTTTCCGCCGCCTTCCTGAGTTCTGCGGAAGACATAGCCGAACACCTGCAGCATTTCGGCAATGGTGTCGTAATTGCCGTAAAATGGTACCGCCTTGCCCGAACGCTGGCTGAAAATGCGCAGATCATCAAAGCCGAAAACATGATCCGCATGGCAGTGAGTGTACAGCACCGCGTCGATCTGCTTAATCCCAGCCCGCAGGGCTTGAAGGCGAAATTCGGTGGCAGTGTCGATCAAAATGTGCAGACCGCCGGTTTCCACCAAAATCGATGATCTGGTGCGGTGGTTGCGAGGGTCCATGCTGCGGCAGACTGCGCAATCGCATCCGATGACCGGAACGCCGTGGGATGTCCCGGTTCCCAGAAAAGTTACTTTCACGTTGATCCCCCTAATATTTGCCACTTGACGCGAACGTATGTTCTGTATTACAATAGACACACGATCATATGTTCGCAAGAGGTGATTCTGATGATCGTCTACTGCGCCGTCGAACATGCGGGCGGTAAAGAAAAAATCTGCGAACAGCTGCTGCAGTTCTGCCGCGGCTGGACTGACCAGATTGAAATGGAAACGCCTTGTGCCTGGTACTGCCGCCTGCCGGATCACTTCATTCCCGCCGAATTGGGCGCCCAATTCTTGGCACAGCTGCAGGCCCATCGGCTGACGGGAGTATGGGGCGCCGGCGCCACCAAGCTGATTGCCAGGCTCGCCGCCCTCACCCGGCCAAACACTGCCGTCCCTGCTGCTGACAGCCGGGCTTTTCTGGCCGATCTGCCCATCACTCTGCTTGACAGCTTGTTCGCGCTGCCGGAGGTGCTGCAGCTGCAGCGCCTTGGGATCAACACCTTTCAAGCCTTGGCCCAGGTCCCTTTGGGTGCTCTGCAGCTTCAGTTCGGCAATACTGCCGAAACCCTGGCGAAACTTGCCCGCGGTTTGGATCTTGAGCCTTTTGTTCCAGATCAGCCGGTTGTCGTCTGTTGGGAATTTGACTTCTTGACCGATCCGGAAATCTCCGCGCCTGTCAGCCGCCCCCAACTGGATCTGTTTTTGGCCAAAGGCCTGGCCGAAATCGAGCAGCAGCTCCATTCCGCCCGGCTCCTCGCCGCCAGAATCCGCCTGGAATGGCGGCATGGGCGATCCGGTTCCGGCACGGTCCGCAAATTTGACCCTCCGGCCGCGTCCGCAGATGTGCTTTACCGATCCCTGCTCACAGTCCTGCCGGACCATCCTGTCGAATCGATGCGGATCACCGGCCTGGACTTTGCGCCGCAGTCACCTAAACAATTAGACATCTTCGGGCAAAACCCTACCCGCAGAAAGCTCGAGTCGCTAAAAGCCCAACTGGGTGCCGGTTTGATCCAACTGCAGCTTTCCCGCCGCGAAAAAATCCTGGCATTGTGGGAGAAATCCCATCTCTAAGATCATCAACGGCGCGATTACCGTCAAAACCACCGGACAGCTGCCCTGCATGTTTGTCTATCATAAACCATATCAAATCGAGTCCATCAAAGATCGCTGGCGGGAAGCGGGGCAGTGGTGGCTGGGGGAACAAGAACTCCATGTTTATCAGGTGATCGCCGCCGGCACCCTGTTTGAGCTTCATTATTATCCGGCCCAGTCCCGCTGGATTCTCCACAAAATCCATGACTGACAGCATTGATCCGTAGGTGGTTTATATGTTCGCCCATTTGCATGTCCATTCCGTTTATTCCTTCCTTGACGGCGCCGCATCCGTCGGCGCATACCTGCAAAAAGCCGCCGAGTTCGGCATGACGGCCATGGCCCTGACCGATCACAACTGCCTCAGCGGCGCGGTGGAATTTCATAAAACCGCCCTCGAACTCGGCATCAAACCGATCCAGGGCGTGGAAATCACCCTCGAAGGCGGGTATCACCTCACTTTGCTGGCCCAGAACAATGCGGGCTACCAAAACATCTGCCAGCTCCTGACCGCCGCCTTTCAGGCAGATCGCAAGCAGCCGGTTGTCACCTGGGAAAAACTGGCCGCCTACCATCAAGGGTTGCTGGCGCTCACCGGCTGCCGCCGCTCGGCCCTCTGGCGGGCTTTGCTCTGCAATCAATATCAGGCGGCCCTCAAACACCTGCAGCGGCTGATCTCCATTTTCGGCAGAGAAAATGTCTATCTGGAAATGATCAACACTTTTTTGCCCAAAACCGGTTCCGTCCTCAAGGCAATCGCCCAATTGAGCGAACACGCCAAAGTGCCCATGGTCGCCACCAACAACGTCCATTATCTGGAGAAAACCGGGTTCGCCCTTCACGATCTCCTGGTCTGCACCCGCACCCAGACCCGGCTCGCGGACATCCACCCTGAACGGCCCTTGAATGGGGAGAACTACTTCGCGCCGCCCGAGGAAATGGCTTTCCGGTTTCAGCAGTACCCGCAGGCGCTTGCCGCAGCGGAAGAAATCGCCGAACGCTGCGAGGTGTCGCTGCCTTTGGGCCGCAACCTCTTCCCCCGGTTCCAGATTCCGGCAGGGTTCAGTTCGGCAAAGCAGCTTTTGCACCACCTGGTATGGCAGGGAGCCCAAGAGCGGTACGGGAACATCACGCCGGAGATCCGGGAGCGGCTGGAACACGAGTTAAGCATCATCGAGCAGTTGGATGTGATCGATTATTTCCTCGTGGTCTGGGATATCGTCGCATACGCCCGCCGGCACCGGATCCGCCACGCGGGCCGGGGCTCGGCCGCCGATTCCGCCGTCGCCTACTGCCTGGGGATCACCAATGTCGATTCCATCGGGCGCAATCTCCTCTTTGAACGGTTCTTGAGCCTTGAGCAGGCCCGCAAGCCCGATATCGACGTCGATTTCGACGCTGCCAAACGGGATCAGATCGCCGAATATGTCTACCAAAAATACGGCAAAGGCCATGTGGCCTCTGTCTGCACCTTTGTAACATACCATGCCCGTTCTGCCCTCAGGGATCTGGCCAAAGCCTTTGGGTTCAGCGAGGAAGAAATCAAGCGGCTGAACCGCCATATCCCCCACTACGTACCGGCCGACGGGATCCGCAAAGTCCTTGCCGTGCTGCCGGAACTGAAAAACCACCCGCTCAAGCAAAAGCAATATACTGCGCTGCTGGACTTGTGCGAACAGCTGACCAATGTGCCGCGGCATATGGGGACGCACTTGGGGGGAATGGTAGTCAGCGGGCCGCTTCTGACCACCGTAACACCGCTGCAGCCTTCCGCCAAAGGCGTGTTGATCACCCAGTTTGACAAAGACACTATTGAAAATCTGGGCCTGATCAAGCTTGATTTGCTCTCCCTCAGGACTTTGTCGGCTGTCCATGCTGTGGATACTGCCCTGCAGGCCAAGGGCGGTTTCAGTTATGATCAAATTCCTTTGGACGATCCGGCAACCTACAAGCTGCTGAACCACGGCGACACTGTCGGGGTGTTCCAATTGGAAAGCCCGGCCCAGCGCAGTCTGCAGTCACGGCTTTTAGCGGACAACATCGAGGATATTGTGGCCAGCGTGGCTTTGATCCGCCCCGGCCCCATCAAGGGCGACATGGTTGAACCGTTCATCGCCCGCCGCCATGGATTGGAACCGATCAGCTACATTCACCCAAAATTGGAGCCGATCTTGAAGGGTACTTACGGTGTGGTGCTCTACCAGGAACAGGTAATCGAAATTGCCACGGAAATCGCTGGCTTCACTCCGGGAGAAGCGGACCACCTGCGCCGGGTGATGTCCAAATACCGCTCACAAAAAGAGATGGATCAGATCGGCGAGCTGTTCATTGCCAAAGCGACTGCCAATGGGATCAGCAGAGAAGTCGCCGAGACCATCTTTTCGTACATCGTCGGGTATGCGGGCTACGGCTTCTGCGAGGCCCATGCCGCCGCTTTTGCCGATACCGCCTACAAGACCGCCTATTTGCTCAAGCATTATCCGGCCCAGTTTTACGCCGCCATCCTGAACAATCAGCCTATGGGGTTTTACCCGCCGAACACCATTTGTGTGGAAGCCCGCCGCCGGGGAATCACCATCCTGCCGCTGGACATCAATCAAAGCGAGGCGGATTTCACCGCTGACGACACTTCCATCCGGATTGGTTTGAAGCAGGTAAAGAGCATGGAGGCCAGGTTCATGGAGGAAATCCTGAGTCAGCGCCGCAGCAGGCCTTTCGCCTCCCTGGCCGATTTTGTCTACCGCACCAGCTTAAGCAAGGATGTGATCGAAAACCTGATCCTTGCCGGCGCCTTTGACCGGCTTAATCCCAACCGCCGCTCCCTGATCTGGCAGCTGCCCCATTATCTCAGCCGCCGCCAGGGAAGCCTGTTTTTCCTGGAGGAAGAACCGGCGCAGCCTGTCTCCGATTTCACTCCCTGGCAGCGCTGGCTCAATGAGTTCCGCGTGTTGGGCTTGTCCGGCACCACCCATGTGATGGACTTTTTCCGGCTGCGCCTGCAAAAACAGCGGTTTGTCACCAGCCGCGACATCGCCGGCTTGGCCGAGGGTGCCAAAATCAAGATCGCCGGGCTGGTGATCCGGCCTCACCGGCCGCCGACCCGGAGCGGCAAAATAGTTGTTTTTCTCACCTTGGAGGACGAATTTGGTCTGATTGATGTCACTGTCTTTGAAAACATCTACCACCGCTATGGGGAAAAGCTGTTCAAAAACCCCTTGCTGAGCATTGAAGGCACTGTGGCCCGCCGCGGCGGCAACGAAGCGGGTATTGTCGCCAACCGGATTCAACCCCTCACCCAGGCTCAAGCCTGGTAATCTTCTCTTCCGCGCCGTTTTCGGCGTTGATATAGATCAAAAACTGGTCTGGCCCCTGTTTTACCCGAAATTCATATGTAAGTTTTTGCTCGAAGTTCGGATCAAGAATCACCGCTGGGCGCTGCTCCAAAATCTCCGCTGTCTCGATCACAAACGCCCGGGCTTGTTCCGGGCTCAATACCGGCGTGGCCTTCCTGATATAGGCGAAAGCTTGGTAGGCCAGGCCTTGGTAGCCCACGATCTCACCGTTGTCGGCAGCCACCTGGACCTTAAGTTGCCGCGGGTAGACGAGCACTCCCTCTTCCACCACGACAAAGCTGCACATCAGCCGGTTCAAGTTCCAATCGGTGTCCACCAGCTCCACTTCGGGGAACCCCCGCTCTTGGAGGAACTGCACTGCATAGGCGGCCATCTCTCCTTCAGTAAGCTGCCGTTTTTGCACAATCCTGGGGTTGATCATCCACAACACATGGCCGCCATCTTTGGCGATCTCGATGGTGATGGGGTCTTTTCCCCCAGCTGCGGCGGTGACTGTATAGGTCGGGAACTCACCCTCTGTTAGATTGGTGACGGCCAGTTCCCTGCCGGCGGCCTGTTCGGGCATAAAGGCTTTGGCCGCGGCCACCGCTTCCGCTTCCGAAATCGGCTCTCCCGTAGGCAGCGGTGCCTTCAGGCGCTTGATCTCGCTGGGAAAATCCGAATCATAGAACCGATCCATGCCGTCCTCGATCATCAACAGCGCCTGCATCAAAGGTTGTTGCTCACCGAAAGCAGTCTCGGCAGGCGACAAGAGCGATGCGTACATGAAACCGCCCCGGACAGTCCAGCTGGTTTTGTGCTCTCCGAGAGCCAACTGAGCCTGCAGCTCATTGTTGACATACCTTACCTGCTCATATAGCTGGGAGAGTTCATTCCGCACTGCATTTAACGGCTTGGTTTCATGCATGCCCTGGGCTGCTTCCACTGCGACTGCCTGAACCCTGGCCAGCAGGTTCTCAATTCGAGCCAGATTCAAGCCGTGAATCGGCAGCTGCCCTAGATTAGCCTGGGCAGCGTAGACCAGGCGCAGCACATTTGCCAGCCCACCAAACTGCTGTGTGGGTGAATTGGCCACCAAAAGCTTGCTCAACTCCGTCTCCATACCGTCGATATGCACCGCCAACTCTCTAAAGGCGCGCCTGTAGCCCGCTTCCAACTGCAGACGGTAAGCCCGGTTGGCATAATACTGGCTGCCGGCCGCGGCGGCCAGGATGACTATGAGCGTGAAAATCACTGGCGTCTTGATTCTCTGCACTTTGCTACCTACCCCTAACTTGTGAAGATATGCCGCCCGATTTTCTTGACCACCGGCCGTGTTCTGATCCACCTGTTCCGCGTCTTGGCTGGATTGTAGAAATATAAAGCTCCGTTGGTGGGATCCACGCCGTGGAGGGCATCATAAGCTGCCTGCAGCGAAACCTCATCCGCCTTCTGGTTGATCGTCCCGTTGGCCACCACCTGAAACGCCAGCGGCTCGTAAATCACACCGGCAATTGTGTTGGGAAACTCCGGATGCTCGACCCGGTTGAGGATCACCGCCGCCACTGCCACCTTGCCTTCATAAGGCTCGCCTTTTGCCTCGGCATGGACTGCCCGGGCCAGCAAATCCAGTTCATTGTCCTTGATCGTCAGCCGCGGCGTTTTTTCAGGTTCAGACTCAGGTGTTTTGTCTTCCGGGACTTGGACTTGATTGATCCATTGGATGACCACCAGTGAAGCGGCGGCCAAACACAGCACCGCATAGATGAGGTACACTCTTTGAAGCCGCATCGCGCCTTAATGCCCCCTTTCACCTAGATCCAGTCATAGCTTATCCAGAACACTGCACTTGTATCTACTCCTTCTGACTGAAAACTGTTTTGCCGCAAATACTAAACCCGAGGTGATGGCTGATGCTTGCATGGTTGAAACGTTACCGTCTTACAATACTGGCTTTGTTCCTGCTGATGCTGCTTCCGTTCGCGGTTGTTTTCATCAAAGGGTATTTCACGATCCGTGCTTTTGATATCGGCAGGCCGATGCAGACGGCTGTGGTGTTTGATCGGGAGGGCAGATTCATCGGTGCTCTTGGTGAAACGGGGCGCTATGTGACTATCGGTGCCATTCCTCAGGACCTGGCCGACGCAGTTGTGGCAGTGGAAGACTTCCGGTTTTACAAACACTCTGGAGTCGACATCATTGGGATTGCCAGGGCGCTTGTGGCCAATCTCCGCGCCGGCGAAACAGTGCAGGGGGGAAGCACCATCACTCAGCAAGTGGCCAAAAACCTGTTCCTTACTCCCCGGCGCACTTTGAAGCGCAAATTCGAAGAACTGGCCTTGGCCTTGCTCCTGGAAGCCAGGTTTTCCAAGGAGCAGATTTTGGAGCTCTATTTAAACTCCTCTTACTTTGGCGAAGGGGCATATGGAGTGGAAAGCGCTGCCCGGACGTATTTCGGCAAGGCTGTATCTGAACTGACTCTGGACGAAAGCGCCACGCTTGCCGGGCTGCTCCAAGCGCCCTCGGCCTATTCACCTTACAAATACCCGGAGCGGGCCCTGAACCGGCGCCGCATCGTGCTTGACCGCATGGTGGAGCTAGGCTATTTGAACCAAGCCGAGGCCGACCGGGCCGCTTCGGCCGGCTTGGAGTTGGCCAAACGCGCTGGTGGGCTCGCCCGCTATTTTCTGGACTGGGTCAGCCAGATTCTCATCGAACGATTCGGCGAAACCACTGTCTTCGGCGGAGGGCTCCGGGTTCACACATCTCTTAATCTGGAAATGCAGAAGATAGCCGAAACACTGTTCGCGGATCAGGAGCACCAAGGGGCCCTTGTGGCCATCGATCCCCGGGATGGGACTGTGTTGGCTTTGGTCGGCGGGAGGAATTATATCGAGAGCCCGTTCAACCGGGCGGTCGATGCCAAACGCCAGCCGGGCTCGGTATTCAAACCGATCGTCTATGCCGCGGCCATCAAACAAGGCTGGCAGGTCAACTCCATCGTGGAAGACATCCCTCGGGAATACAGCGGCTACAAACCGGAAAACTACGAAGAAGCCTATTGGGGCCCTGTCACCATGAAGCACGCCATCGCTCTTTCGCTGAACAACGCGGCGGTGTGGACCCTGAATGAAATCGGTATCTCGAGCGTGTTCAGCTTCGCCGAAGCAGTGGGGATCAAGCTTCCCCCCCCAGGACCGGAACCGGCATTGGCTTTGGGAGGGCTGACCGAAGGAGTGAGCCCGCTGCAGATGACTGCCGCCTTTGTCCCTTTCGCCAACGGCGGCGCCTATTTCACGCCAAGCCCGATCCTCAGAGTGATCAACCAGGACGGAGACGTACTCTTTGACTTCGAACCGGACAAGAATCAGGTTTTGTCGCCGCAGCAGGCCTATCTCATGTGCGATATGCTTCAGGCTGTGATGGAATACGGCACCGGCCAAGCTGTGCCCGTAGAGCGCCCTTCGGCCGCCAAATCCGGAACTACCAACAACCAGAGGGATCTCTGGTTTGTAGGCTTCACCCCTGATCTGGCGGTGGGGGTGTTCATCGGTAATGACGACAATTCACCAATCGCCGGTTTCGGCGGTTCCACAGCCGGACCGATTTGGGCCGAATTCATCAATCAGGCTCTGGCCGACAAACCGCCCCGTCCGTTCCCGGTCCCCTCCTTGATTGTGGACGATGTGCAGATCGACATTTTCACCGGCCTGCTCGCCAATGATCAGTGTGAATGGACCGAATTCGACGCTTTCATCAAAGGAACAGAGCCCACCAGGCAGGCCCCCTGCGCCATCAGGTTCGCGCCGCAGCCTAGGATCAGTGTCCCCATTCCCGAACTACCGCCGGCGGAAGAACAGCCGCCCATGCCTGAAGAACCCGAACCCGAACCTGAGCCTGAGCCGGAACCTGAACCGGAACCTAAACCTGAACCTGAACCCGAGCCCAAGCCGGAACCTGAGCCGGAAAAGCCCCAACCGGGACCGCAGCCGCCGTTATCACCGGAGGAACCTCCGGTCCAGCCTCAACCTCCACCGGCCGAACCGCCGAACAACGCAGCGCCAATTCAGCCACTGCCTCCAGTGGGCGGCCGCAATAACGCCGGCAACAATGAAAAAACCCCGCAACCATAATGGTCCGGGGAGTTTTGCAATCGATCTAGCGTTTGGAGAATTGAGGCGCTTTCCGTGCCTTCTTCAGGCCGTATTTCCTTCTTTCTTTCATCCGTGGATCCCGCGTCAGGTATCCCGCTTTCTTCAGCTGCGACCTTAACTCTGGATCTATTTCCAGCAGCGCCCTGGCGATACCGTGCCGGATGGCACCCGCTTGGCCGCTGGAACCGCCGCCGTGGACGGTGGCGACCACGTCATATTTGCCTTCCATGTTAGTCAACACCAACGGCTGCAAGACAATGGTACGCAAGACCGCTCTGCCGAAATAGTCTTCTATGTCACGTCCGTTGATCATCACCTTGCCGGTCCCCGGCAAGAGCCGTACGCGGGCAACCGATGTCTTTCTGCGGCCGGTGCCGTAATTGGTTTCCTGCCTTGCCACTGCACTCATGGTTAGCCCCCTCTCTTAAATGTCTAGTTTCTCAGGCTTTTGAGCACTGTGTGGATGCTCATCGCCGGCGTACACCTTCAATTTCTTGAACATCTTCCGACCAAGGCGGTTGTGCGGCAGCATCCCCCACACAGCCAATTTCAACACTCTTTCCGGCCTACCGCTGCTGAGCAGCTCGGCGGCAGTGCGCACCTTCAACCCACCGGGATACCCACTGTGGCGGTAATACTTCTTATCTTGAAGCTTTTTGCCAGTCAAGTGGATTTTCTCGGCGTTGACCACGATGACATAATCGCCAGTATCCACATGTGGTGTGTAAATTGGTTTATGTTTTCCGCGCAGTATTGAAGCGATCTGCGTTGCCAGCCGGCCCAAGGTCTTGCCGTCAGCGTCGATCACATACCATTTTCTCTCGACACTCTCTTTAGCTGCCATATACGTTTTCACGATCTTCCCCCCTTGCATGGTTGCTGCATGGACCTGTATGCTCACCTGATTGGAGTAGTTGTACGGGGCTGGGACAACCTTCCAATTAGGAGATTACCGAAAACAACACACTTAATTTTACTGAAAAACCGCGTCTCTGTCAAGCATCATCCCAATCCAGCCGGGTGCTCATACCACACCCGCTCCAGGAACAACCCAGACGCCGGCGCCGTAACACCGGCACAGTCCCGGTTCTTCGAGGCGATAACGGCAGGGATGTCGGCTGCACGCCGTTTGCCGAGGCCTATTTCCACCAGTGTCCCCACCATGTTGCGGACCATCTTGTAAAGAAACCCGTCCGCTGTGAAGCGCAGATCAAGGCCCCCTTCCACATCAGCCTGTCCATAGCGGAACAACGTCCGCACTGTCGATTTGACACTGCTGCCGCTGGCGGTGAAAGCTGCGAAATCATGGGTCCCTTCCAAAAGCTTTCCCGCTTCCAGCATCGCTTCACGGTTCAAAGGCCGCCTGATCCACCAGCAGTAGTGCCGTTCGAAAACCGGCGCTGATGCTCCTTGGCGGATCCGGTACAGGTAAGTCTTGGCGACGGCGCTGTACTGGGCATGAAAATGATCAGGGACGATTTCACAAGACTTGACACGGATATCCGGCGGCAGCAGGCTGTTGAGAGCTAAAGGCAGCCTGTCCACGGGCACCGTCAAGCCGCTGCGGAAGCTGACTACCTGCGCTAAGGCATGCACGCCGGCATCGGTCCGCCCGGCGGAAATCACTTTCACCGGTTCCTTGGCCAGCTTGGCCAGTGCTGATTCCAGCACTTCCTGGATCGTGATGCCGTTGTTCTGAATCTGAAAGCCGTTGTATGCCGTCCCGTCATACTCCAGGATCAGCTTGTAATTGGCCATGGCCATCACCCTAGAAACAGAACCCGACCAAGATCACCAGTCCTGCGACCAAAATCAAGGCTGCCGCGTCCCGGCGGGTGAACTTCAGCACCCGGAACCTGGTCCGGCCTTCTCCCCCGCGGTAACCGCGGGCTTCCATGGCGACCGCCAGCTCGTCGGCCCGGCGAAAAGCACTGACAAACAAGGGAATCAGGATCGGGATCAGGCTCTTTGCCCGGTGAAAGATATTGCCCGACTCAAAATCCGCGCCCCGGGCCATCTGAGCCTTCATGATCTTCTCCGTTTCTTCCACCAGTGTCGGGATAAACCTCAAGGCTATCGTCATCATCATCGCCAGTTCATGAGCAGGGACACCCACTGCCCTGAACGGCTTGAGCAGGCTCTCAATTCCGTCTGTCAGCAAAATCGGCGATGTAGTCAGGGTCAGCAATGACGAACCAATGATCAAGAGAATCAGACGGGACACCATCATCAATCCGCGGATCAATCCTTCATACGTCAGCTTCAAAAACCAGATCTGCAGAATCACTCTGCCCTCAGTCATGAAAAAGTGCAAACACAAAGTCAGAACGATGATGAACATCAGCGGCCTGATGCCCCTCAAGACAAACTTCACCGGTATCCGGGAAAGAAGGACGATCACAAAGAGCATCAGCGCGCCAAGAGCATATCCCGTGAAAGTTTCCACCAGGAACAAGAGAGCAATGAACAAGAATGTGGCCAGGATCTTGGTTCTGGGATCGAGTTGGTGAACGATGGATTCGCCGGGTATATATTGTCCAATGGTAATGTTTTTCATCATTGCCATGTCACATCGTCTCCAATAACTTTACAATCTCTTCTTCGACGGCTTCGATCGTATAGTGATCCGGATCCACAGCAAAGCCCTGTTTTTTCAGCACCTGCAGCAGCCTGGTCACCTGAGGGACACCTAGGCCGATAGCCTCCAGGTATTCAGCCTGCCTGAAGACTACTTCTGGTGTGCCTTCCAAGACAATCTCCCCGTGAGCCATCACCACCAGCCGCTGGGCCAGCCGGGCCACATCCTCCATGCTGTGGCTGACCAGGATAATCGTCTTGTGCTCCCGCTGATGCAGATGGGCTACCAATGAAAGCACCTCGTCCCGGCCTTTGGGATCCAAACCGGCGGTGGGTTCATCGAGAATCAAAGTCTGCGGCTGCATGGCCAATACCCCGGCAATGGCCACTTTCCGCTTCTGCCCACCCGACAGTTCGAACGGCGATCGTTCCTTCAGGCTCAAATCCAAGCCTACCAAAGCCAGCGCCTGATCCACCCGGTCATTTAACTCCGCGTCGGGCACACCCATGTTCTTGGGTCCGAATGCCACATCCTCAAACACCGTTTCTCCGAACAGCTGGTATTCAGGGTACTGGAATACCATGCCCACTTTCTGACGGATGCTTCTTAGGCTGACCCCTTTGCTGAAGATATCCACACCGTCGATATATATCTTGCCTGACGTCGGTTTCAGCAAGCCGTTGAAATGCTGCACCAAAGTGGACTTGCCCGATCCGGTATGGCCGATCAAGCCCACAAATTCACCATCCTCTATCGTCAGGGTCACATTCCGCAGCGCTTCCTGCTCCATGGGCTGGCCGGCATTATATGTGTATGATAGATTCTCTACCCGAATTGGCATAGCACATTCACCATCTCTTCAATGGTCAGGATGTTGTTGGGGATCTGGTCGAAACCACGCTGGCGCAGGCGGTTGGCCAAGGAAGTAATCTCAGGGACATCCAAACGCAGTTTGGCAAGGGTTTCCACTTTGGAAAAGACTTCCCGGGGCGTCCCGGTCATGACAATCCTGCCCTCTTCCATCACGATTACCCGATCCGCCAGAATCGCTTCCTCCATGGCATGAGTGATCAAGACAATGGTAATCTTTTCCTCCCGGTTCAGCTTGATTACGGTCTGCATCACTTCCCGCCGGCCTACAGGGTCCAGCATGGCTGTGGGTTCATCAAGGACAACACAGCGAGGGCGCATGGCGATCATGCCGGCAATGGCCACCCGCTGTTTTTGTCCACCGGAAAGCTGGTGCGGCGAATGCAAGCGGTAGTCGCTCATGCCGACCACTGCGAGCGCTTCATCAACCCGCCGGTGAATTTCGGGAGTGGGCACACCCAAGTTTTCTGGGCCAAAGGCCACGTCTTCTTCAACCGTGGTGGCCACCAACTGATTGTCTGGGTTTTGAAACACCATGCCCACCATCTGCCTGATTTCCCACAATCGCTCGGCGTTCTGGGTATCAATGCCGGCTATGTACACCTTGCCGCTGGTGGGCACCAGCAGTGCGTTCATATGCTTGGCCAAAGTGGACTTGCCCGATCCGTTGTGGCCGAGCACAGCGACAAACTCACCGTCATCAATGTCCAGATTGATGTCAGCCAGTGCTTCCAGTTCATGTTCCGCATCCGAACTATAGGAAAAACTTACATCGACAAATCGGATCAATGCGTCCACGGCAATCACTCCATCAAACAACAAAAAATAACAGAGAACGCAGAGGCAACCACCTCTGCGACCTGCAACCAGCCTCGATACTCCGCCAGCAAGCAGCGGCCACTATACCCATTCAATAATGGCCATTGGAGCTGCATCACCACGGCGCGGGCCAGTCTTGAGAATCCGGGTATATCCACCGCTGCGCTCTGCGTACTTGGGAGCTATATCGCTAAACAGTTTCTGAACTGCCTCAGGTTCCATCAGAAAAGCAGCTGCCTGTCGCCGAGCATGCAAATCGCCACGTTTACCGAGGGTAACCATTTTATCCGCCAAGGGCTTGACAGCTTTTGCTTTTGCCTCTGTTGTCTCGATCCGCCCATGCAGCACCAGCGCAGTCACCAAACTCCTGAGCAGTGCCCGCCTGTGGCTGGAAGAGCGGCCTAGTTTTCTCTCTCTCACATTCGTTCACCTACCTTATTCATCTGATTCCCGTAACGACAGCCCTAAAGCCCCGAGCTTGTCCTTGACTTCCTGGAGGGATTTCTTGCCAAGATTGCGGACTTTCATCATGTCCTCTTCGGTTTTGCGGGTCAGCTCTCCAATGGTGTTGATACCGGCCCGCTTCAGGCAATTGTAAGAACGAACTGACAGATCCAACTCTTCGATAGTCATTTCCATGAGCCGATCAATGGCTTCCTCTTCTTTCTCGACCATGATCTCCATGGAGCTGCCGGCGTCGGTAAGATCATTGAACAGCTTCAGATGTTCAATCAAAATCTTGGATGCCAGGCTCAGCGCCTCATCCGGTGCGATCGTCTTGTCGGTCCAGATATCCAAGGTCAGCTTGTCGTAGTCGGTAACCTGTCCGACCCGGGTATGATCGACCTGGAAATTGACCTTGGTTACGGGCGTGAAAATAGAGTCCACCGGAATAATGCCTATGGGGTGGTCCGGCATTTTGTTGCGCTCGGCCGGGACATAGCCTCTACCCTTTGACACGGTGATTTCCATGTTCAAGCTGCTGTCTTTTTCCAGAGTCGCGATATACAGATCAGGGTTGAGGATTTCCACGCTGGCATCGGCGATAATGTCCCGGGCGTAAACCGGGCCCGGCCCTTTCGCTTCGACGCGGATCACTACCGGCTCATCGGAATACAGCTTGACCAGAAGCTTCTTCAAGTTGAGAACAATGTCAACTGTATCCTCGACCACGCCGGGCAGAGTGGAGAACTCGTGCAGCACACCTTCAATCCGCACCGATGTCACTGCCGTGCCGGGAAGAGACGATAGCAAAACCCGGCGCAGGCTGTTGCCCAAGGTTATTCCGTAACCTCTTTCCAGAGGTTCAACCACAAAACGGCCGTAGTCCTCCGTCAATTCCACCGGCTCAATTCTTGGTTTTTCAATCTCGATCATTTCCTTACGCACCCTCCTTCTCGAATGCACGTGATCAGGCCACACAAGGGCTCGAACCTTCTGAGGGTAAGGGGGAGGTTATTATCTTGAATAATACTCTACGACCAAGTGCTCTTCGACAGGGACATCGATTTGTGCCCTGGTAGGAACAGCCTTGACCCGCCCCTCCAGTTTCTCAGGATCAAATTCCAACCATTCCGGCAGCGCCCGCTCAGATGCCGCCTCCACATTCATCTTCACCAAATCAAGGTTCCGTGAAGACTCTCTGACGGTAACGACATCGCCGGCTTTGACTTCATACGATGGAATGTCAACCTTGTGGCCGTTCACACTGATATGCCCATGCATGACCAGCTGCCGTGCTTGAGGCCTGGATGCGCCGATTCCAAGGCGGAATACGATGTTGTCTAAACGCATTTCCAAAGCTTGGAGCAAAATCTCGCCGGTAATACCCCGCTTCCGGGAAGCGTCGCGGTAGTAATTCTCCATCTGCCGCTCCGAAACGCCGTAAATCCGGCGCAGCCTTTGTTTCATTCTCAACTGCAGTCCATATTCAGACAGCTTCTTCCTTGCCTGCCCGTGCTGGCCTGGCGCATAGGCCCGGCGCTGGACAGGGCATTTGTCTGTATAACACTTGTCGCCTTTAAGGTAAAGCTTTTCTCCTTCGCGTCTGCACAGGCGACATACTGGTCCTGTATACCTCATTCAATTCACCTCCTGAACCAAATCAGACTCTTCTCCGCTTCGGCGGACGGCATCCGTTGTGAGGAATCGGGGTGACGTCCTTGATTATATTGACATCTATACCTGCACTCTGCAGCGACCGGATGGCAGCTTCTCTGCCTGCGCCGGGGCCTTTGACGAAAACCTTGACCTCACGCATGCCGTGCTCCATGGCAGCTTTAGCCGCCGCTTCCGCAGCCATGCCCGCCGCAAAAGGAGTGCCTTTTCGCGATCCTTTGAAGCCCATGTTTCCTGCGCTCGACCAGGCGATCACATTGCCTTGGTTGTCGGTGATGCTGACAATGGTATTGTTGAACGTGGAACGGATGTGGGCGATACCGCTTTGAATGTTCTTCCGTTCACGCCTTTTGGTCCGTTGTGTCTTGCTACGGGGCCTTGCCATTAACTAATTCCTCCCTTCTCTACCTCTTCTTGGCAGCCACACGTCTAGGGCCTTTTCTGGTCCGGGCATTGGTCTTGGTCCGTTGGCCGCGGACAGGCAAACCCCTCCTGTGGCGCAGGCCGCGATAACAGCCGATATCCCGCAGCCTTTTGATATTCATGTTTATCTCACGTCGCAAGTCACCTTCCACCACAAACTGGTTCTCAATGACTTCGCGCAGCCTGTTCGCTTCATCCTCAGTCAAATCGCCAACACGTGTATCGGGGTCGATCCCGCAGATAGCCAAGATCTTTTGGGAGGTAGAGCGCCCAATACCGAAAATATAGGTCAACCCTATTTCCACCCGTTTCTCACGAGGCAAATCCACTCCAGCAATACGTGCCACTAGCTAAACACCCCCTTCTGGTCTATCCTTGTTTCTGCTTGTGCCTAGGGTCTTGACAAATAACCATAACCTTACCCTTACGGCGGATCACTTTACACTTCTCACACATCGGCTTAACCGAAGGTCTAACCTTCATCACAATCCCCCTTTGGTCGCCCTATTTTTTCCGATAGACAATTCTGCCGCGAGTCAGATCATAAGGCGACAACTCCACGGTTACTTTGTCACCGGGCAGAATTCGGATGAAGTTCATACGCATCTTCCCGGAGATGTGAGCCAATACCTTATGACCGTTTTCCAATTCTACACGAAACATTGCGTTCGGCAATGGTTCGACAACAGTGCCTTCAACTTCGATCACATCATCCTTTGCCATTACCAGACGAAACCTCCTCTTGCTCCTCCGGTGTATCAGTAAACGATTGGATTGCCAACCTTAACTGTTCATTGGTGAGCTTCCTTTTCTGCTGTAACGCCTGGGTGATCTCAGCGGCTATCTGACGATGTGCCACCAAATGGCGAATGTTTTTCTTTTTGGGTTGGGTCACTTTTCTGGACGCCCCATCGGCAACCAGTACGTATTTGTCGTCCAACACACCAATGACAATATACTTTTTGCCAGCATCCCGCCCTGCTTTCGACGAAACTAACTGGCCGATCTCCAGACCCACATTATCCCCCCTACGACGCTGCAGTCAGAATTTCAGGCCCATCACCCGTCACAACAATCGTGTGTTCAAAATGGGCTGCCCAGCTTCCATCAACAGTCACCGTCGTCCAATTGTCGGGCAAGATCCGCACATGGTAATTTCCGGCGGTGACCATCGGCTCAATGGCCAAGGTCATCCCGGCCTTAAGGCGCGGGCCCCGCCCCGGCGGCCCAAAGTTGGGAATCTGCGGCGCTTCGTGCATCTTGCGCCCGATTCCGTGCCCGACAAAATCCCGGACGACAGAAAAGCCGCTGCTCTCCACAAATGTCTGCACTTGATGGGAGATATCCGATATTCGATTGCCAACCAGCGCCTTGGCAATACCAAGATACAGCGATTCTTTCGTGACAGTCAAAAGCCTTTGGGCCTCTTGGCTTATTTTTCCAACCGGATAAGTCCAGGCCGAATCGCCGCAAAAACCGTCTACAAACGCACCGATATCAACGCTGAGAATCCAGCCTTCCTCCAGTGGAACATCGTTGGGTATCCCGTGCACCACCACTTCATTGATTGACGCGCAAATGGTGGCAGGATATCCATTGTACCCCTTGAACGCAGGTACCGCGTTTTGCGACCGAAAGAAATCCTCCACCAACCGGTCAAGCTGCCTGGTTGTCACCCCAGGGCGGACGTGCTCCGCCACAATCTGATGGGCCTGAGCCACTACACGGCCGGCTTTCTGCATGGCTGCGATCTCAGGGTCAGACTTGATAACGATCACCCTTGTTCACCAGCCTTTTGGGCGTACAATGCAGCGACGGCTGTGGCTAGATCAGCGAAAACGCCGTCGATATCCTGTTCACCATTAATGCCGGTCAACCTCCCTGACTGGGCATAGTAGTGGACCACCGGATGAGTTTGTTCCATATATACCTGGATGCGGTGCTTCGCGACTTCGACATTGTCATCGGGGCGCTGATACAAGGGCCCACCGCATTTGTCGCAGACGCCCTTAACTTTCTCAGGGCTGTGTTCGATACTGTAGATCTGCCCGCAGCTGCGGCAAACCCGCCGGTTGGTAATCCGAGACACCGCCTCGTCAGCGGATATCCTGATGTCAAACGCCCGATCCAGGGCTTGAGAATCCCGTTTGAGCATCTCATCCAGGTGTTTCGCCTGTTTGACAGTACGAGGGAAACCATCGAGAATCCAGCCGTTCCGGCAATCATCTTCCATGATCCTCTGCCGCAGAATTTCCATCATATATTCATCCGGTATCAAGTTTCCCTTGGCGATGTAGGAATTGACGATCGCGCCAAGTTCCAAACCTGAATTGACTACTGAACGAATCAGGCTGCCTGTCGAAATGTGGGGAATGCTATATTTCTCGGCTAATCGTTCACCCTGAGTGCCTTTGCCTGCTCCAGGCAAACCGAGCAATACCAGACGCAATGCCCCAGCCTCCTAACTAACTGAGAAAACCTTCATAGTGCCTGAGCAGCAGATGTGACTCGATTTGCTTCATCGTGTCCAAAGCCACACCCACCATGATGATCATGCCGGTTCCCCCAAGACTCAAAATATTCTGCGGAATACGCGTGACTGCCGAAATGACGAAAGGCATCACGGCGATGATTGCCAGGAAAACCGCGCCGGGCAGTGTGATCCTGGCCAACACTCTTTCCATATACTCTGCTGTCGGCCTACCCGGGCGCAAACCGGGAACGAACCCCCCGTTTTTCTTCATGTTGTCTGCTATTTCCTGCGGATTGAAAGTCACCGCTGTATAGAAATAGGTAAAAAAGATAATCATTCCTACATAGAGGATGATGTAGCCGATACTGCCGTACCCGATCCACCGCTCCAGCGCGCCGACCGCAGGTATGAACTGTGCCAGCGTCAGCGGGAATGTCAGGATAGACGAGGCGAAAATCACCGGAATGACACCCGCCTGGTTCACCCGGAGCGGAATATGGGTTGACTGGCCGCCGTACATGCGCCGCCCAACCACCCGCTTGGCGTATTGGACAGGAATCCGCCGCTGCCCTTCAGTAACCAGGACGATGCCTGCGATCAACAACACGGTGACAACCACATAGACGAGCACACCGATGATGTTGATGGCTCCAGCCCGCAGGGCAAGGACAACATTGCGGACATTGGATGGGATCTCAGCGACAATTCCGATGAAGATCAGCATAGAGATGCCGTTACCGATCCCCTTCTCCGAAATCTTCTCACCCAGCCACATCAGGAAACTGGTCCCTGCCACCAAGCTGACAATAATCAAGAATGGGGTCAGCGGGTTCTGGTTGGTGACCACACCCCAGTTCCTGGCCATCATCGTGGTGGCAAAGGCCTGAATCAGCGCCAAGACTACCGTCCCGTAACGGGTGAACTTGGCTGAGACTTTTTGATCTTCCTTGATCATCTGCTCCAGTTTCGGAATGACCAGCGCCAGCAGTTGGATGATAATCGACGCCGTGATATACGGGCCGACACCCATGGAGAAAAGGGTGAACCGGCTCAATGCCCCACCGGTGAACAAGTCCATCAGGCCGAAAATATTGCCGCTGTCCAACCCCAGCTGTTCAGCCAATCCCGCTGCATCAACGCCGGGCACCGGCACGTAGGCTCCGATGCGCGCTACTCCCAAAAGGATAGCCGTATAGATTATCTTGCGCCGCAGATCTGGAATCCGCCATGCGTTTCTTAGTGCTCCCAGCAATTAGATCACCTCAACCTTACCGCCGGCCTTTTCAATCTTGGCAGCAGCCGATTTTGAAAAACCATGGGCTCTAACTGTCAAAGCATGCTTTAACTCACCGTTGCCGAGAATCTTGACTCCATCGTACATTTGCTTTACCAACCCAGATTCCCTCAGAAGCTCGGGAGTAATCACACTGTCAGGAGCAAAGCGGTTAAGGTCCTCAATGTTCACTTCTGCATAGACTCTCCGGAATACAGCGTTGGAAAAGCCGCGTTTAGGCAGACGCCGCTGCAAAGGTGTCTGGCCGCCTTCGAAATGAGGGCCCTTACCTCCGCCTGAGCGTGCCTTTTGTCCTTTATGGCCTTTTCCGGCAGTCTTGCCCAAACCTGAACCGATGCCTCTGCCGACCCGCTTCGGGCTGGTCTTGCTGCCGGGTGCTGGTTTTAGTTCATGGATCCGCACACCTACACCTCCTTGCCCTAATTGACTTCCTCAACTTCGACTAAATGCTTCACCTTAAAGACCATCCCCCGGATGCAGGGGTTGTCTTCTTTGATCACTGTCTGATTTAGCTTGCGCAGCCCCAGGGCTTTGATCGTATCCTTTTGATCTTGTGTGTAACCGATTGCGCTCTTTTTCCATGTGATCTTCAGTTTTGCCACACCAACCGCCTCCTAACCTAAGATTTCCGATGGATCAAGACCGCGGAGACGGGCAACCTGCTCGATAGTTTTCAAAGACTGCAAGCCTTTTACCGTCGCACGCACCACATTAATCGGATTGGATGAACCAAGGGACTTGGTCAAAATATCTCTGACTCCGGCCAGTTCCAACACGGCCCGCACCGGCCCGCCGGCAATCACACCTGTACCTTCGGAGGCGGGTTTCAACAACACGCGGGCTCCGCCGAATCTCTCATTCACTTCATGAGGTATGGTCGTACCCACCAATGGGACTTGAATCAAGTTCTTCTTGGCATCATCCACCGCTTTGCGGATCGCGTCTGCGACTTCTTTGGCTTTTCCAAGGCCAGCACCGACTATGCCGTTGCCATCTCCTACCACAACCAGTGCGCTGAATGATATATTTCGGCCACCTTTGACAGTCTTCGACACTCTATTGATGGCTACCAGCCGCTCTTGCAGTTCCAACCCTGTGGGATCAATTCGATTAGCCAAACTCATTTCCCCCCTTGCCGGTTAAAATTCTAATCCACCTTCGCGGGCGCCATCTGCCAAGGCTGCGATCCTGCCGTGATAGATATTGCCGCCGCGATCATATACTACTTTGGTAATGCCTTTTTCCAGTGCTCTCTTGGCAATCAGCAGTCCGACTTCCTTGGCAGCCTCTTTGTTCTTCGTGCTGGTCAATTTGTTTCTCAGCTCCGGCTCAATGCTGGAAGCTGCAACCAGAGTCCTGCCTTCTGTATCGTCAATAATCTGTGCGTACATATGATTCAGGCTGCGGTATACACTTAAACGCGGTCTTTCCGGCGTTCCGAAGACTTTCTTTCTCATCCGGAGATGACGCCGTTCGCGTGCTTCACGCCGAGTTAACTTGGCCACAGAACTCACCACCTCTAAAACGATTTGCCAGATATTTCACCAGTTTATCTGCCTGCCTTGCCGGCTTTGCCTGCTTTGCGGATTACCCGCTCGCCTTCGTAACGGATTCCCTTGCCCAAATATGGCTCTGGAGGCCTTACTTTACGAATATTGGCTGCCAGCTGGCCCACAAGTTCTTTGTCAATGCCTCTCACCGTAATTCTGTTTGGAGCCGGCACATCTATTTCCATACCTGCTTCCGGTACAATTTCCACTGGATGAGAATATCCGATTGACAGAACCAGTTTGTTTCCTTGTTTTTGTGCGCGATATCCAACGCCCACGATTTCCAGATTGCGTTCAAACCCCTTGGTGACACCCTCGATCATATTGGCGATCAGAGTCCGGGTAAGGCCATGCAGGGAACGATGCTCTTTTTCGTCCGAAGGCCTGGTGACTCTAATTTCTCCGTTCTCCACCGTGATGTTCATGTCTGGGTGAAGTTCCTTGACCAGTGTGCCTTTTGGGCCCTTTACAGTCAGTTGGTGGTCCGACTGGGTGACTTCGACGCCTGCTGGAATCTTCACGGGCTGCTTACCGATGCGTGACATCCTTTTCCCCCCTTACCATACGTAGCAGATCACTTCTCCGCCAATATTGCTCTTACGGGCAACTCTGTCTGACATAATCCCTTGAGAAGTGGACAAAATCGCTATCCCCAAGCCACCAAGGACGCGAGGTATCTGATCTTTAGTGGCGTATACCCGCAGACCGGGTTTGCTGATCCTTTTAATGCCAGTAATAATCCGTTCCTTGTTCGGGCCGTACTTCATATAAATCCGCAGTGTCTTTCTGCCGCCTTCTTCGAGGACTTTATAGTCCCGAATATACCCCTCTTCTTTGAGAATCCGGGCCAGCTCACACTTCATTTTTGATGCCGGTATGTCCACCGACTCGTGCTTGACCGAATTCGCATTTCTAATTCGAGTGAGCATATCCGCAATAGGGTCAGTCAAAACCATACAGGAACCTCCTTTCAACCTCTGGTGAACATTGATCACCAGCTAGCCTTGGTAACTCCGGGAATCTGGCCTTCGTTCGCTAATTTCCGGAAACAAACACGACACATTTGGAAACGTCTCATATAACCCCGGGGACGCCCGCACAAACGACAGCGGTTCACCCTGCGCACATCATACTTGGGAGTCCTCTGGGCTCTGATGATCATCGACTTCTTTGCCACCGTACCTCTCCTTTCATTCTCTGAACGGTACACCCATCAGCTTCAACAGTTCATATGCCTCTTCGTCAGTCTTGGCAGTGGTTGCAACCGTAATCTCCACGCCGCGGATCTTGTCTACCTTGTCATAGTCGATTTCCGGGAAAATCAGCTGTTCTCTGATTCCCAGGCTGTAATTTCCCCTGCCGTCGAAAGACTTGGAAGAAACACCCCGGAAGTCCCGCACCCGCGGTAATGCGACGTTCACCAGGCGGTCAAAGAACTCATACATCCGATCGCCCCGCAAAGTCACTTTGCATCCGATCGGCATGCCGGCGCGGAGCTTGAAGGCGGCAATGGATTTCTTGGCCCTGGTGATGATGGCCTTCTGTCCTGTGATTGCCTCCAAGTCACGTACGGCAAAGTCTAAAGTCTTGGGATCGGCCACAGCTTCGCCAACCCCGATATTGACAACAATCTTTTCCAGTTTGGGAACCTGCATCACGTTTGCGTACTTGAAACGCTCAATGAGGGCAGGCACCACTTCGTTTTTATATTTCTCCTTCAAACGTGGCATCCACTACTCCCCCTTTCCCTGGATCTCAACCTAATCGATCGCCTTGCTGCAATGTCTGCATTTGCGTGTCACTTTTCCGTTTTCATCCCGCTCTCTTACCGGGCGGGTCGCTTTACGGCAGCTCGGGCACACCAATTGGACGTTGGAAGCGTCAATCGGGCCTGGGCGTTCAATGATACCACCCTGAGGATTAGATTGAGTAGGACGAGTGTGTTTCTTTTGGATATTGATGCCTTCAACGATCACCTTGCCGGTCTTGGGGTAAACCTGCAGCACTCGGCCGCGTTTGCCCCGGTCGTTACCGGTAAGAATCTCTACCTGATCACCGCTTTTGACGTGAACCTTGGTCATCCCTCATCCTCCTTTCCAACTACAAAACCTCAGGGGCCAGAGATACGATTTTCATGAAATTCTTCTCCCGCAGTTCCCTGGCCACTGGGCCAAAGATCCGGGTGCCTTTGGGATTACTCTGATCACTCAAAATTACTGCCGCGTTTTCATCAAACCGAATTATCGATCCATCCCGGCGCCTAATCTCCTTCTTTGTCCTGACGATCACAGCCCGGACAACGTCGCCTTTCTTGACCATTCCGCCGGGGCTGGCCTGCTTCACACTGGCAACGATCACATCGCCGACTCTCGCGTAGCGAGTTCTGGTGCCGCCGAGTATACCGATGCACATTAGTTCTTTCGCGCCTGTATTGTCTGCGACTTTCAACCGCGATTGTTTTTGGATCACAATAGCCCCTCCTTCCCTTTCTAGATTCTAGGGCGCTTAGCGAGCCTTCTCAATGATTTCCGCCACCCGCCACCGCTTGTCTTTGCTTAACGGACGGGTTTCCATAATCTTTACCAGGTCGCCGACTTTGCACTCATTGTTTTCGTCATGGGCTTTGAACTTGACAGTCTTCCGGACCGTCTTGCCGTACAATGGATGGCGCACATCCCGGTTGACGGCTACGACTACCGTCTTATCCATTTTATCGCTAACGACAACGCCGACGCGAGTTTTTCTCGATCCTCTCACAATCTCCATGCGTGTTCCTCCATTCCTTACGAGGCTTATGCCCTTTTGTTCTGGCGCGTTCTCTCTGTGATGACGGTTTTGACGCGCGCAATGTCCTTCCTTACCGCCCGCACACGCATTGGGTTCTCCAACTGACCGGTCGCCAGCTGAAACCGAAGGTTAAAAAGCTCTTCCTTGAGTTCTGCCAGCTTCTGATCCAACTCTTCGAAAGACAAATCACGCAGTTCCTTAGCCTTCATGTGCATCACCACCCGCAACAGTCCTACTCACAAACTTGCACTTGATCGGCAGCTTGTGAGCTGCAAGTCTCATCGCTTCACGCGCCACATCTTCAGGCACTCCTGCGATTTCAAACATCACTCGTCCCGGTTTCACCACGGCAACCCACATTTCAGGTGAACCTTTTCCGGAACCCATCCGGGTTTCAGCAGGTTTCTTAGTCACAGGTTTGTCAGGGAAAATCCTGATCCAGACTTTTCCGCCGCGTCTGATTGAACGAGTCATTGCCACACGTGCCGCTTCGATTTGTGTATTGGTAATCCAGCCGGGTTCCATGGCCTGCAGCCCATACTCGCCGAAATCAACCGTGGAGCCGCGGGTAGCCTTGCCGGTCATCCGGCCCCGGTGGACCCTGCGGTACTTAACACGCTTTGGTATCAGCATCCTATTCGCTCCCTTCAGCCTGCTTCTTCACTTTTCGTTCAGGCAATACTTCACCCTTGTAGATCCAGACTTTAACTCCCAGCTGACCGAAGGTGGTTTTGGCCTCGGCAAAACCGTAGTCGATATCTGCTCTCAACGTGTGCAATGGCACATTCCCCTCTGTGTGCCACTCAGTCCGGGCGATTTCCGCTCCGGCAATCCGGCCCGAAACCATGACCTTGATACCTTTGGCTCCAAGCCTCAGGGAACGCTGCTGCGCCTGGCGCATCGCCCGGCGGAACGAAACACGTCTTTCCAGTTGGAAAGCGATATTCTCAGCCACCAGCTGGGCGTCCAATTCCGGGTGCTTGATCTCAACAATATTTATCTGGTACTGTTTGCCGTATTTCTGCTCCAGATCCTTGCGCAGTTTATCGACTTCGGCGCCGCCTTTGCCAATAATCATGCCAGGCCGTCCAGTATGAATGCTGATCTTGCAGCGGTTTGCCGCTCGCTCGATCTCAATCCTGGAAACACCGGCCAGATAAAAGCGCTGCTTGATCAGTTTGCGGATTTCCAGGTCCTCATGGAGCAGTTCCGCGTAACTGCGTTTATTGGCGTACCATCTGCCGTTCCAGTCTTTGATGACCCCAAGCCTAAAACCCAACGGGTTTACTTTCTGACCCACGCATCTACTCCTCCTTTTCCTTTACTACCACAGTGACATGGCAAGTACGCTTCAGGATTTGATCAGCCATTCCTCTTGCCCGCGGCCTCATCCGTTTCCATATGGTGCCTTGATCGACATAGCATTCAGCCACATACAGCTGATCCGGATCCATGCCGTGGTTGTTCTCCGCGTTGGCCACTGCGCTTTTGAGCACCTTTTCCACCACGGTGGACGCTCTCCGCGGTGTGAGCTGCAGAATAGCCAATGCCTCGCCGATGTCTTTATTGCGAATCAAATCCACAACCTGCCGCGCCTTTCTGGGCGACATGCGGACAAAACGTGCTACAGCTTTCGCGCTCGGTCTTGCATCCATCTTCTATCCCCCCATCCATCCTATTTGCCCGATGACTTCTCGCTGCCGGCATGGCCGCGGAAGGTCCGGGTGGGAGCAAATTCACCCAGTTTGTGGCCTACCATTTCCTCGGTGATATAGATCGGAATGTGTTTTCTACCGTCATGAACCGCGATGGTATGGCCAACCATGTCCGGAAATATGGTCGAACGACGAGACCAGGTCTTGATTACCTTTTTCTCGCCGGCTTCATTCATTTTGCGAATCTTTGCCAACAGATGCTCATCGGCAAAGGGTCCTTTCTTCAATGATCTGCCCATGGTTACACCTCCTCATGGAGAATCAGGTTATTTTGCCCGGCGCCGTACAATCAATCGATCACTGGCCTTCTTCTTCCTGGTCTTGGTCCCCAGGGTCGGTTTACCCCACGGAGTCACAGGAGACGGCCTTCCAACCGGAGCTTTGCCTTCTCCACCGCCGTGCGGGTGATCCACCGGGTTCATGGCCACGCCGCGCACATGCGGCCGCTTACCCAGGTGACGGCTCCTGCCGGCTTTACCGACGACAATGTTCTCATGCTCCAAGTTGCCTACCTGGCCGATCGTCGCCCGGCAGTTCTGATGCACCATGCGGAATTCACCTGACGGCAGCCGCAGGGTCACGTAACTGCCTTCCTTGGCCATGATCTGCGCCGATGTTCCTGCCGAACGGGCCAACTGCCCGCCCTTGCCGGGCTGCAGCTCGATGTTGTGCACGACCGTACCCGCAGGGATATTCGCCAGCGGCAGAGCATTGCCTACCTTGATGTCTGCATCCGGGCCCGACTCGACCATCTGGCCTACTTGCAGGCCGGCGGGGGCGATAATATAGCGTTTTTCCCCATCGAGATAATGCAGAAGCGCTATTCTGGCTGTGCGGTTTGGATCGTACTCAATCGCCGCAACCTTGGCAGGCACTCCGTCTTTGTCCCGCTTAAAGTCGATGATGCGGTACTTGCGTTTATGCCCGCCGCCCCGGTGCCTCATGGTGATCCGCCCGTACATGTTGCGTCCACCGGATTTGTTCAGAGCAACCGTCAAAGACTTCTCAGGCTTTTTCTTGGTAATCTCTTCAAATGTGGATACTGTCATCCCACGGCGGCCCGGAGTGGTCGGTTTGTATTTCTTAACAGCCATGATTTCCGTCCCTCCCTATAGTCCTTCAAAAACATCGATACTATGGCCGGGAACCAGGGTTACGACAGCCTTCTTGTAATCGGAAGTCCTGCCTACGCTGCGGCCCTGCCGCCGTAATTTGCCCGGTACACGCATAGTATTCACCTTGTCGACCTTGACTTTGAAAACTTCTTCCACCGCTTGTTTAATCTGTGTTTTGTTGGCTCTCATGTCCACAATGAATGTATATTTGTTCTGTGAGAGCAAGTCGGTGCTTTTTTCCGTAACCACTGGCCGAATCAGGACATCACGCGCATCCATTATGCAAGCACCTCCTCCAACCTCGCGAGGGCATCTTTGGTGAAGATGACCCGATCATGGTTGAGTACATCATATACGTTCAAACCAGTGCTTTTCCGCAAAAGTGCCTTGGGAATATTGCGGGTCGCAAGTTCAATATTGGCGTCCCAGTCGCCAATCACGATCAAAGGTTTCTTGTCAGCGTTGAGCGCTTTCAGCACCTTGACCATCAGTTTGGTTTTCGGTTCCTCAATGTTCAATTCATCCAACACAATCAGTTCGCCGTCGCGCACCTTGGCCGACAATGCCGACTTCAGAGCCATCCGCCGCGCTTTCTTCGGCAGGCTGAAGGAATAATCCCGGGGCTGAGGCCCGAACACCACACCTCCACCTACCCACAAAGGAGAACGGATACTCCCCACGCGCGCCCTGCCCGTCCCTTTCTGACGCCAGGGCTTGCGGCCGCCGCCTCTTACCATCCCGCGGCTCTTTGTGGCGGCAGTCCCTTGTCGGCGGTTGGCCAGGTGGCTGAGCACGGCCTGATGCATCAGAGCCTCATTAATTGTGACTCCGAAGATGGCATCATTCAATTCAATATCGCCTATCTGAACGCCTTCCATGTTGTATACGGCCACTTTCGGCATGATTGCAGCCTCCTCTCTTGCAATACTCTGGATTACTGTTTCACGCTGCTGCTAATTGTAAGCAAACTGCCTTTTACACCGGGGACAGACCCGTGAACCAACATCAGGTTCCGCTCCGGATCCACCTTGACAACTTCCAGACATTGCACAGTCCGCTGTGCTCCGCCCATTCTCCCGGCCATCTTGCGTCCCGGGAATATTCTCGACGGCTGTCTGGAGTTCAGCGACCCAACCTGGCGGTGGTACTTGGAGCCGTGAGCCATAGGCCCTCTGTGGAACCCGTGGCGCTTGATCGGGCCTTGGTAGCCTTTCCCTTTAGTTACGCCTGTCACATCCACCTTTTCGCCTTCACTGAATATGTCAACCCTCACTTGATCGCCAACATTGAGAGATGCCAGTTCATCAGCTCTATCTAAACGGAACTCCTTTAGATATCTCAGTGGTTTAACATTAGCCTTGGCAAAATGCCCCTTCAGCGGTTTGTTGAAAAGTTTTTCCCGTTTTTCGCCGAAACCCAGCTGCACTGCCTCATAACCGTCAGTCTCAGTTGTTTTCTTCTGGACTACAGTGCAGGGGCCCGCTTCGATCACAGTGACGGGAATGAGCTCGCCTTGTTCGTTGAAAATCTGAGTCATACCCAATTTCTTGCCCAAAATCCCTTTGGCCATTCTGACACCCCCTAAAATCGTAGCATAATGATTCCGCCAGGCTTAATTTTGCAGTTTGATCTCAATATCGACTCCAGCAGGCAAATCCAAGCGCATCAAGGCATCAACCGTTTTGGGGTTCGGTTCAAGGATATCGATCAAACGCTTGTGGGTGCGCATTTCAAACTGCTCCCTAGAATCCTTGTGAATGTGAACCGAACGCAAAACGGTGAAGACGCTTTTGTCTGTCGGTAAGGGGATTGGCCCGGAAACAGTTGCTCCAGTCCGTCTTGCTGTCTCTACAATCTTTTCAGCAGAACTGTCCAGAATCTTGTGGTCGAATGCCTTCAAGCGAATCCTTACTCTTTGCTTAGCCATTGGTTTTCCTCCCTTTCGTCCGATTGGCAGACATGCTCCGCAGAAATTCCCCAGGCTGCGGGCTTCGCCTCCTGGCAACCTCCTGCATCATCGCCAGCCTAAACAGCAAAAACTAACATTGAAAGAGTGACCCGGCGACCGGGTCACCTCTTCAATCTACTTCAAAACCTTGGTCACAACACCAGCGCCAACTGTGCGGCCGCCTTCGCGGATAGCGAAACGCAGGCCCTCTTCCATGGCGATCGGGGTGATCAGCTTTACGCTCATCCGGATGTTGTCGCCAGGCATGACCATCTCCACGCCCTCAGGCAGCTGGATGACGCCGGTCACGTCTGTTGTCCGGAAATAGAACTGCGGACGGTAGTTGCTGAAGAACGCTGTGTGACGGCCGCCCTCTTCCTTGGTCAGAATGTACACTTCACACTCAAACTCTGTGTGCGGTGTGATTGTACCCGGTGCAGCCAACACCTGGCCTCTTTCCACCTGGTCGCGGTCAATGCCCCGCAGAAGCACACCAATGTTGTCCCCGGCTTCCGCCTGGTCCAAAAGCTTCCGGAACATCTCGACGCCTGTGGCGACTGTCTCGATGGTCTCATCAGTCAAACCAACAATCTGAACCTTGTCGTTGACCTTGATGGTTCCACGCTCCACCCTGCCGGTCACAACCGTGCCGCGGCCGGTGATGGTGAACACGTCTTCGATCGGCATCAGGAACGGTTTGTCCTTGTCGCGCTGAGGTGTCGGGATGTACTCGTCCACTGCATCCAACAGTGTTTGCAGTTTGGCGCACCATTCTCCGGGCGCTCCCTTCTCCAGCTCTTCCAGAGCCTTCAGGCCGCTGCCGGACACCACAGGAATCTCGTCGCCGGGGAAACCGTACTCGTTCAACAGATCCCGGACTTCCATCTCCACCAGTTCCATCAGCTCAGGATCATCAACCATGTCGGCCTTGTTCAGCCATACCACGATTGACGGCACACCTACCTGGCGGGCAAGCAGAATGTGCTCGCGGGTCTGGGGCATCGGGCCGTCGGCTGCCGAAACAACCAAAATCGCGCCGTCCATCTGTGCCGCGCCGGTGATCATGTTCTTCACGTAGTCGGCGTGGCCGGGGCAGTCGACGTGGGCATAGTGCCGCTTGTCGGTCTCATATTCCACGTGGGATGTGTTGATGGTGATTCCCCGTTCCCGCTCCTCAGGAGCGTTGTCGATTTCCTCGAACTTCTTGGCCGACGCCAAACCCTTTTGCGAAAGATAAAGCGTAATCGCCGCGGTAGTGGTAGTCTTACCGTGGTCTACGTGGCCGATGGTCCCCACATTTACGTGTGGTTTAGTTCTTTCAAACTTTTGCTTTGCCATTGTTCTCCCCCTTAAATCGTAAAGTTTTTATTGGTTGGTTAATGTTTCACCAATACTGGTGGGTACTGGTTCATAGTGTGAAAAATGCATGCTGTATGTGGCTCTGCCCTGGGTCGCGCTGCGCAGGTCCGTGGCATAGCCAAACATCTCCGACAGCGGCACGAACGAACGCACAACCTGGGCGTTCCCTCTTGCCTCTATGCCCTCGATCTTGCCGCGGCGGGCATTCAGGTCGCCGATCACATCGCCCAGGTACTCCTCGGGAGTGGTGACCTCGACTTTCATAATCGGCTCAAGCAGCACCGGCTCCGCTTTGCGGGCCCCCTCCTTGAAACCGATGGAACCTGCCACCTTGAAGGCCATCTCTGACGAGTCCACTTCGTGGTAGGAACCGTCAACCAGTATCACCCGGACATCCACCATCGGGTAGCCGGCGATCACACCGCCGAGCATAGCTTCTTTAACCCCTTCTTCAACCGCCGGGATGTACTCCTTCGGCACAACACCCCCGACAATCTTGTTGACGAATTCAAAGCCCGAGCCCTGCTCCATAGGTTCCAGTTCCAACACCACGTGCCCGTACTGGCCGCGCCCACCGCTTTGGCGGATAAACCTGCCTTCGGTCTTGACAGGTTTCGTGATGGTTTCCCTATAGGCAACCTGCGGCTTGCCGATATTGGCTTCCACCTTGAACTCCCGCAGCAGGCGGTCGACAATAATCTCCAAATGCAGTTCTCCCATGCCGGAGATGATTGTTTGGCCGGTTTCCTCATCGGTATGCACCCGGAATGTCGGGTCCTCTTCGGCCAGTCTCTGCAGAGCGATTCCCAGTTTGTCCTGATCCGCCTTGGTCTTCGGCTCAACCGCCTGATTGATCACAGGCTCCGGAAAGTCGACTTGTTCGAGGATTATCGGCGCAGCTTCGGTGCACAATGTGTCTCCGGTCGCCGCATCCCGCAGGCCGACCACAGCGACAATGTCTCCGGACCAGCATTCTTTGATCTCTTCGCGATGGTTGGCGTGCATCCGCAAGATCCGAGCCACCCGTTCCATCTTGCGCTTCGACGCGTTGTACACATAGGAGCCTGCTTTCATTGATCCAGAATAGACTCTCACATAAACGAGTTTGCCTACATATGGATCCGCCATCACTTTGAACGCCAGCCCCGCCAACGGGCTCTCATCATTTAGGCTGCGCTCTTCCTCGGCGTTGGTGTTTGGATTTGTGCCGACAACCGGCGGCAGATCCGCTGGCGACGGCAGATAATCCACGATTGCATCCAAAAGCAGCTGTACACCTTTATTCTTGAAGGAAGAACCGCACAATACCGGAATGAGCTTCACCGCGAGCACACCGCGGCGGATGGCCTTTTTGATCTCTTCACCGCTGACAGGCTCGCCCTCGATGTACTTCCGCATTATTTCTTCGTCGATCTCGGCCAGCGCTTCCAACAAGTTTTCTCTTGCCGCAGCCGCGGTTTCCGCCAACTCTTCGGGAATATCCGCCTCTTCGTCTTTGGTGCCCAAATCGTCAGTGTAGATATGGGCTTTCATGGTAATCAGGTCTACCATTCCACGGAATGAATCTTCCTCACCAATAGGCCACTGCACTGCGACCGCGTTGGCGCCAAGCCTCTCCCTCATCATCTGGATCACTCTTGGGAAATCGGCGCCTACCCGGTCCATCTTGTTTACATATGCGATCCGCGGAACGCTGTATTTGTCTGCCTGACGCCACACAGTCTCTGATTGAGGCTCTACTCCACCCACAGAACAGAATACCGCAACTGCGCCGTCAAGAACTCTCAAAGAACGTTCTACTTCTACAGTGAAGTCCACGTGGCCGGGCGTATCGATAATGTTGATACAATGACCCCGCCAATAGGTGGTTGTGGAAGCCGAAGTGATAGTAATCCCCCGCTCCCGCTCCTGCACCATCCAGTCCATAGTGGCGGCACCATCATGTACTTCGCCAATTTTGTGTACCTTACCGGTGTAAAAGAGGATTCTTTCAGTGGTAGTAGTCTTTCCTGCGTCGATGTGTGCCATGATCCCGATATTCCGTGTTTGTTCTATCGTATACTCTCTACCCACTTCATTTTCCCCCTAGGCCTCGCGCCTGATTTACCACCGGTAATGGGCAAAGGCTTTATTAGCTTCTGCCATCCGGTGCGTATCTTCTCTCTTCTTGACTGCCGAACCCTGATTGTTCGCCGCGTCCATAATTTCGGCGGCCAGCCTCTCAACCATGGTATACTCGCCGCGTGCCCGGGCGTACGATACCAACCAGCGGATAGCCAACGCAACCCGGCGTTCAGAACGGACCTCGACCGGCACCTGATAAGTGGCGCCTCCAACGCGGCGCGGCCTTACTTCCAAAACAGGCATGACGTTTTCCATGGCTTGGTCAAGAACATCCAGCGGGTCTTTCCCGGTCTTTTCCCTAATCCGTTCCAATGCTCCGTACATGATCGATTCCGCCAATGACCGCTTGCCGTCCCACATAATCACGTTGATGAATTTGGAGACTAGTTTGCTGTTATGAATCGGGTCCGGTAATACATCCCTTTTCGGAACTGTTCCTCTTCTTGGCATAGATCCTATTTCACCCCTTTACTCTGGTGGTCACACGACAAATCCCTTTACTTCGGGCGCTTGGCGCCGTACTTGGAACGGCCCTGGCGCCGTTCATCGACTCCGGAAGCATCCAATGTGCCCCGAATGATATGATAACGCACTCCAGGCAAGTCTTTGACTCTTCCGCCGCGAATCAGAACGACACTGTGCTCCTGCAGATTATGGCCTTCTCCAGGAATATAGCAGGTGACTTCCATACCGTTGGTCAACCTCACCCTGGCGATCTTGCGTAGAGCAGAATTCGGTTTTTTCGGAGAAGTGGTCGAAACCCTGGTGCAAACACCGCGCTTTTGCGGGTTGTTCGCCCCATACTCAACAGTACCTCTGAGTGTATTTTGCGTATACCGCAAAGCCGGTGCTACGCTCTTTTCTCTCTGACTGGTACGTCCCTTTCTGATCAGCTGGTTGATTGTTGGCACAACTTTAACCTCCCTTCACCAAAACTTACTCCTTGAGCAAGCATGCTACTGCCGCTCCCACATCAATCCCACAAGCACGCCCCAATTCGGCCATTGTATCGACATAGACAACCTCGACTCCCAACCGTTCACAGTTCTCTTTAACTGGATTGGTCACATGGGTGTCCGCATCTTTGGCGATATACACGAGTCCAGCTCTGCCAGCTTCCAATGCCTTCAACGTCTGTTTCGTACCCACAACTTTGTGGGCCCGCATCAGTTTAGCAGGCATTCCAGTCTCTCCTTTTCCCCTGACCTTTACTGAAACATCCCGCAGGATGGGCATCCTGCGGGCTCACACTTCGATATTCTATCACCTGTTGATTGTCTTGTCAATACACATCGGTGACTTTGCCTCACTCCAGCACTGGGTTCTCACTTAATTCAACAGCGCTGGGTTGGGCCTCCTCGCCGCCCTCATCGGCAGGTTGGACCAGTTCCTCTTCACCTGCTGGCGCGTTTAACGCTTCGCTCGCTTCACCGTCGGCAATGTCTCCGCTCTCGGGCTGCCCGTCTTGGGCATCCGCAAGTTCCCCGGCTTCGGCTGCCGCTTCAGCCTGGCTTTGATCTTCGACCACGATTTGAATGTTGCTGTAGCGCGACATTCCTGTCCCGGCAGGGATCAGCTTGCCGATGATCACGTTTTCTTTCAATCCCAACAGGCGGTCAGTCCTGCCTTTGATGGAAGCGTCCGTCAATACCCTGGTGGTCTCCTGGAAGGATGCAGCCGACAGGAAACTGTCAGTGGCGAGCGCCGCCTTGGTAATCCCCAGGAGAGCGGGCTTGGCGGTGGCCGGTTCGCCGCCTCCGGCGATCACCCGCGCGTTCTCTTCCTCAAATTCAAAGGCGTCCACCAGACTGCCCGGCAGCATCCGGGTGTCGCCGCTGTTGTCGATCTTGACCTTGCGCAGCATCTGGCGCACGATCACTTCAATGTGTTTGTCATTGATGAAAACACCTTGGGAACGGTAGACTTCCTGCACTTCCTGGACAAGGTACTGCTGCACACCTGCTACTCCCTTGACTGCCAGGATGTCGTGGGGGTTCACCGAACCCTCAGTCAGGCGGTCTCCCGCTTCCACCTTGGCGCCGTCCCTGACCCTGAGGCGCGCGCCGTAAGGTATATTGTAAGCCTTGCTTTCTTCATCGTTGGTGACAACCACCTTACGGCTGCCTTTGCTTTCCACAACCTCCACCGTGCCGTCGATTTCCGAGATCACGGCCTGGCCTTTGGGTTTGCGGGCCTCAAAGAGCTCCTCCACCCGGGGCAGGCCTGCTGTGATGTCGTCTCCGGCAACGCCCCCAGTGTGGAATGTCCGCATGGTCAGCTGAGTGCCTGGTTCTCCGATGGATTGGGCCGCGATGATACCCACCGCTTCTCCCACATCCACCATTTCGCCGGTCGCCAGATTGCGCCCGTAGCATTTGACGCAGACCCCGTAGCGGGTGCGGCAGCGGAGGACAGAACGGATCTTCACCTTTTCGACTCCCGCCGCCTCGATCGCCTTCGCCTGGCGGTCGGTGATCATCTCGTCCGCGCGGACAATCACTTCGCCCGTGGAGGGATCAACCACGTCTTCCATGGCCACCCGGCCGGCAATCCGTTCGCTCAAGGACTCGATGACGTCTTCCATCTCTCCTGAGATCTCCTTGATGGCGCCGACATAAATGCCCTCGTCTGTCCCGCAGTCGTTCTCCCGGACAATCACATCCTGGCTCACATCCACCAGGCGCCTGGTGAGATAACCAGAGTCGGCTGTGCGCAGAGCTGTGTCGGCCAAGCCTTTGCGGGTACCGTGGCTGGAGATGAAGTATTCAAGCACGGTCAAGCCTTCCCGGAAATTGGCTTTGATCGGAATTTCGATTGTCTTCCCGGTCGGGTCAGCCACCAGGCCCCGCATCCCGGCAAGCTGGTTAATCTGGGACCAGTTACCCCTGGCGCCGGAAATGGCCATCATGTAAACCGGGTTGAACTTGCTGAAGTTGTCCAGCATTGCCTGAGTGACCTCTTCTTTAGTGCGGGTCCAGATATCGCAGATCCGCTGGTACCGCTCCTCGGCTGTGAGCAGGCCTCTCCGGTGCTGCATTTCAATGATGTCTACCTCTTTTTCGGCTTGAACCACCAGCTCGTGCTTAGCCGGCGGTACGACGATATCATCGATGGACACGGTGGTTCCAGATTTGGTGCTGTAATGGTAGCCCAAGGCTTTGATCCGGTCCAGGATCTCGGCGCAGTGTTCCAAATCGACTGTGTTGTAAAGATCCTCGACAATCGTGCCCAATGTGGATTTATCCACTTCGGCGTCATAGTATTCCATCCCCTCCGGCAGGACAGAATTGAAGATCAGCCTGCCGAGGGTGGTATTGATCCGCTTGCCTTCGTGCCGCACCAAAATCCGAGCATGCAGGTCGATCTGGCCGGCGTGGTAGGCCATCTCCGCTTCTTCCATCGAGCCGAAGAACTGGCCTTCTCCTTGGGCGCCCGGTTTTTCCACAGTCAGGTAGTAAATCCCAATGACCATGTCCTGGGTCGGTGTGACGATCGGCCGGCCGCTGGACGGTACCAGAATGTTGTTGGTGGACATCATCAACAGCCGCGCTTCGGCCTGCGCCTCGGCGGACAGAGGCACGTGGACAGCCATCTGGTCTCCGTCGAAGTCCGCGTTGTAGGCGGTGCAGACCAACGGATGAATCTGAATAGCCCGGCCTTCCACCAAAACCGGTTCGAAAGCCTGGATGCCCAGGCGGTGCAGCGTTGGAGCCCGGTTCAAAAGGACCGGATGTTCCTTGATCACATCCTCCACCACGTCCCAGACTTCCGGCCTGGAGCGTTCCACCATCCGCTTGGCACTTTTGATGTTGTGGGCCAAGCCGCGTTCGACCAGCTCTTTCATGACAAAGGGCTTGAACAGTTCCAATGCCATCTCTTTCGGCAGGCCGCACTGGTGCATCCTCAGGTATGGGCCGACCACGATTACCGAACGGCCGGAATAGTCCACCCGCTTGCCAAGCAGATTCTGACGGAACCTGCCCTGCTTGCCTTTGAGCATGTCACTTAAGGATTTCAAAGGCCGGTTGCCGGGCCCGGTGACAGGACGGCCGCGGCGGCCGTTGTCGATCAGAGCGTCGACAGCTTCCTGAAGCATTCTCTTTTCGTTCCGGACGATGATATCGGGAGCGCCCAGCTCCAACAACCTTTTCAACCGGTTGTTGCGGTTGATCACTCTGCGGTACAGGTCATTCAGGTCAGATGTGGCAAAGCGCCCGCCGTCCAGCTGGACCATGGGCCTCAGCTCAGGAGGGATCACCGGAATCACTTCCAGGATCATCCACTCAGGCCGGTTGCCTGAGGCGCGGAAAGCCTCGACCACTTCCAGCCTGCGCACGGCGCGGATCCGGCGCTGCCCTGTTGAATTCCTAATTTCCGCCCGCAGTTCGTCGCTGAGTTTTTCCAAGTCGATTTCTTCCAAAAGCCGTTTGATGGCCTCGGCACCCATTCCGGCAGTGAACTTACTGCCGTATTTTTCCCGGTATTCCCGGTATTCACCGTCGCTGAGGAGCTGCATCTTGGACAGCGGTGTTTCGCCGGGATCCAATACCACATATGAAGCAAAGTATAAGATCTTTTCCAGGGTGCGGGGCGACATGTCCAGAATCAAGCCCATCCGGCTCGGGATTCCCTTGAAAAACCAAATGTGGGACACGGGAGCCGCGAGCTCGATATGGCCCATCCGCTCCCTGCGGACCTTGGCGCGAGTCACTTCCACGCCGCAGCGGTCGCACACGATACCTTTGTACCTTACTCTTTTGTACTTGCCGCAGTGGCATTCCCAGTCCCGAGTGGGGCCAAAGATCTTTTCACAAAACAGGCCTTCCCGCTCCGGTTTCAATGTGCGGTAGTTGATCGTTTCAGGCTTCTTCACCTCGCCGCTGGACCAGGCGCGAATCTGTTCGGGCGATGCTAAACCGATGCGAATTCGATCAAAATTGTTGACATCCAGCAAGGGCTGTCCCTCCTTTTTGTCCTGCAGCCGACTTACACCATGTTAGAAATCATCGCTGTCTTCTTCGTCATCAAATTCCTCAAAATCGTCGAGATCGTCAAGTTCTGAATCAAGATCCGAATCCAGCTCCACATCCAGGTCAATGTCAAGGCTTTCCTCGTCCAGTTCTGTGTCATCCACGTCCGCGAGCGTCTCTTCACTTTCCCCATCTTCCAGTTCCATCTCTTCGATCTCCATTTCGTCCAGTTCTTCATCACTTTCATCGAGCTCGAGGCCTGGCTCCTGGTCATCCTCTTCCCGCCTGGCTTTCTTGGTTCTGATCGGCGGTTCGTCCGCCGGGACGCTCAAGCCCAGATCCTTGGCCATTTCGCTGATGTCTTCTTCGGTTTCCTTGATCTCGATCTCCTGTTCTTCCTCGCTCAGCACTCTCACATCCAGGCACAGGCTCTGGAGCTCCTTGATCAGGACCTTGAAAGACTCGGGGACGCCTGGTTCCGGAATGTTCTCACCTTTGACGATTGCTTCGTAAGTCTTGACTCTTCCCACAACATCGTCAGACTTGACGGTCAAAATCTCCTGCAGGGTATAGGCTGCCCCATACGCTTCCAGTGCCCAGACTTCCATCTCGCCAAAGCGCTGGCCGCCGAATTGGGCTTTTCCGCCCAGCGGCTGCTGGGTCACGAGAGAATACGGTCCAGTGGAACGGGCATGAATTTTGTCGTCCACCAAGTGGGCCAGCTTGATCATGTAGATCACGCCGACAGTCACCGGATTGTCAAAAGGCTCGCCGGTACGGCCATCGAACAAAACGGTCTTGCCGTTACGGGCCATCCCCGCCTTTTCCATCGTATCCATGACTTCGATTTCCGTCGCACCGTCAAACACGGGAGTGGCCACATGCCATCCCAAAAGCTTCGCGGCCATGCCCAAGTGGGTCTCGAGAATCTGGCCAATGTTCATCCGCGAGGGCACTCCCAGCGGGTTCAACACAATCTGCACCGGAGTCCCGTCAGGCAGGAAGGGCATATCCTCCCTGGGCAGGATCCGGGAAATGACTCCTTTGTTGCCGTGGCGCCCGGCCATCTTGTCGCCGATGGAAATCTTGCGCTTTTGAGCCACGTAAACCCGGACCAGCCGGTTGACACCGGGTGAAAGCTCGTCGCCGTTGTCCCTGGAGAAAACCTTGACATCCACAACAATGCCGCCTTCCCCGTGAGGGACCCGCAGCGAAGTGTCCCGCACCTCCCGGGCTTTTTCCCCAAAAATAGCCCTGAGCAGGCGTTCCTCCGCGGTGAGCTCGGTTTCGCCCTTGGGGGTCACCTTGCCGACCAGGATGTCTCCAGGCTTGACTTCGGCGCCGATGCGGATTATACCCCGCTCGTCCAAGTCTTTGAGGCTGTCTTCGCCAACATTGGAGATATCACGGGTGATTTCCTCCGGGCCCAGTTTGGTGTCCCTGGCCTGGGCTTCGTATTCCTCAATGTGGATTGAGGAGAATGTGTCATCCCGCACCAGCTCTTCGCTGATCAGTATGGCATCTTCGAAGTTGAAACCTTCCCAAGGCATGAAAGCCACCAGGACATTGCGGCCCAAAGCCAGCTCGCCGTGATCGGTGGATGGCCCGTCGGCCAGGACAGCACCTTCCTCCACCCGCTGCCCGGCCCGGACAATCGGTTTCTGGTTGATGCAGGTACCTTGGTTGGAACGTTCAAACTTCCGCAGTTTATAGGTGTAAAGTCTCCCGTCGTCGCCTCTAACGTCGATGCGGGAACCCGAGACAAACTCCACAATCCCCGGAGTCTTGCTGAGTATGACCGCTCCGGAGTCAACCGCCGCTTTGTACTCCATCCCGGTTCCCACCAGGGGGGCTTCCGACTGCAAAAGCGGCACTGCCTGGCGCTGCATGTTGGCGCCCATCAGGGCCCGGGCCGCATCGTCGTTTTCCAGGAAAGGAATCAAGGCCGTGGCGATACTGACGATTTGCTTGGGCGAAACATCCACAAAGTCCACCATGTTGGCCGGCACAATCTTAATCTCGTCCCGATCCCTGACAGTCACCCGCTCGTTGATAAAGCGGCCTTTGTCATCGGTGGGCTCGTTGGCTTGGGCGATGATGTAGTTGTCTTCTTCGTCGGCTGTCAAGTATGCGATCTCATCCAGCACCTTGCCGTCTTCCACTCGGCGGTAGGGAGTTTCGATAAAGCCATACTCATTAATGCGGGCATAAGTGCACAGCGACCCAATCAAGCCAATGTTGGGCCCTTCCGGTGTCTCGATAGGGCACATTCTGCCGTAGTGGGAATGGTGTACGTCCCGGACTTCGAAACCAGCCCGCTCACGCGAAAGCCCGCCCGGACCCAAAGCGCTCAGCCGCCGTTTGTGCGTCAGCTCCGCCAGAGGATTGGTCTGATCCATAAACTGGGACAGCTGGCTGGAGCCGAAGAACTCCTTGATCGCCGCAACCACAGGGCGGATATTGATCAGCGCCGCGGGCGTGATGATATCCACGTCCTGGATGGTCATCCGCTCCCTGACCACCCGCTCCATACGGCTGAGCCCAATCCGAAACTGGTTCTGCAAGAGCTCGCCCACGGATTTCAGCCGGCGGTTGCCCAAATGGTCGATGTCATCGGTGAAGCCGACGCCGTAAGGCAGATTGGCCAAATAATTGATTGTGGCGAGAATGTCATCTTTAAGCACTGTCTTCTCGCTTTCATCCGGTTGGCCGTTGCTGAGGATCTTTAGTTCGTCCCCTTCTTTGGTTTTGATCACGACTGATTGGACGTTGGCGCTGTGAATGGCCGTGGCCAGCTTGCGGTCAAGCCTGGTGTCAGCCTCCGCCAAGATCTCGCCTGTCTCAGGATGGACTACCGGCTCGGCAGTCACCCGGTTGACCAGGCGCTCGATCAGCCTGAGCTTCTTATTGATCTTGTATCTTCCCACTCCGCCCAGATCGTAGCGCTTCGGTTCATAAAAGAGAGTCTCAAACAAGCTTCTGGCGCTTTCTTCGGTAGGCGGCTCTCCGGGGCGCAGCCTTTTGTAGATTTCGATCAGCGCCTCCGCTTCTGATTCGGTGTTGTCACGTTCCAAAGTGGCTTTGATCGCCTCCGCGCCGTGGTAAAGGTCGAGAATCCTGGTATTTGTCCCAACGCCCAAAGCACGGATCAGCACAGTGGCCGGTATCTTCCGGGTCCGATCGATCCGCACCGTGATCACATTGTTGGAATCCATCTCAAATTCCAGCCATGCGCCGCGGTTAGGGATAATGCTGGCAGTATACAGAGGTTTTCCAGAGGTGTCGGTGGTAAAATCGAAATACACACCAGGTGAGCGCACCAATTGGCTGACTACGACCCGCTCCGCCCCGTTGATAATGAAGGTCCCTGTTTCGGTCATCAGCGGGAAATCTCCCATAAAGACTTCCTGTTCTTTGACCTCTCCGGTCTCTTTGTTGATGAGGCGCACTCTCACCTTCAGGGGTGCAGAGTAGGTCACGTCCCGTTCTTTGCACTGATCAACATCCCACTTGGGTTCTCCCAGGGTATAGTCGAGGAACTCAAGAACCAAATTGCCGGTGAAATCCTGGATTGGTGAGATGTCGCGGAACATCTCCAGCAGGCCTTCCTTAAGAAACCAATCGAATGATTTCCTTTGAATTTCGATTAGGTTAGGCACTTCCATGACTTCTTTGAGCTTACCGTAGCTGACACGCTCTCTTCGACCTTGTTGAACGGCGACTGCCAATGGCTTTCACCTCTCCTTTTGGTTTACTACCAACATGATTAATAGCAAGTAAAAGCAAGGGACTTTCCCTCGCTTGCTGTTCCAAGGACACTGATCTATTCTTTGTATTCACAGAAGGGGCTATACATTATTTTCCTCCAAAAAATATTCCCCGCCGGCAGGAATAACGTGGAAGCATGTTGTATTAAAATATGTAGTAAGCGATAATCCCCCACCATAACGTCAATACTAAGTTATCATAACACGATGCTTGTTTCTTGTCAAGCAGTGTTTTTGGTGTCCTGAATTCCATTAATCAAAAAACGTCTTCTTAACCCGAATTAAGAAGACGTTTTTGTTTCTTTTCGCCGTTACTTGAGTTCGACAGTGGCTCCAGCTTCTTCGAGCTTGGCCTTGACTTCCTCGGCCTCTTGCTTGCCGATGCCTTCTTTGATTGGCTTGGGAGCGCTGTCAACCAAGTCTTTGGCTTCCTTCAAGCCGAGACTGGTCAGTTCGCGGACAACTTTGATCACGTTGATCTTCTTTTCTCCCGCCGATACGAGGATGACGTCAAACGAAGTCTTTTCCTCTTCAGCCGGTGCGGCGCCAGCGCCGGCGGCCGGCATTGCCATGGCCACCGGTGCGGCGGCTGACACGCCGAACTTCTCCTCCAAAGCCTTCACCAATTCAGCCAGTTCCAACACGGTCATGTTTTCTATGGCCTGCAAAATGTCTTCCTTAGTCATTGATTATTTCCTCCTTAAATTCTTTATTAGATGAACTCTAAACTGCGCTACGCGCCTGCCGCTTCCTTCTGCTTACGCACAGCGTCCAAGGCGTAAACCAAATTGCGGATTGTCCCTTGGAGTACGTTGACCAGGCCGGAAATTGGAGCCTGCATACCCCTGAGCACCTGGCTGAGCAGCTCCTCCCGGGATGGGAGATCAGCCAGGGCTTTGACACCTGCGACATCCAACACCTTGCCTTCCAACAGCCCGCCTTTGAGTTCTAAAGCGGGATTGGTTTTGGCAAACTCGCTTAACACCTTTGCGGGGGCAACCGGGTCGTCATAGCCGAACGCGATGGCTGTCGGCCCTACCAGCAAAGAGATCAACCCTTCGTATCCAACTTCTTTGGCGGCTATGGCCGTCAAAGTGTTCTTGAGAACCTTGAACTCGACCCCGGCTTCTCTCAGCTTCCGCCTTAATTCTGTGGCCTGCGCCACTGTCAAGCCTCTGTAGTCGGCGAGAATAATCCCCTGAGCCTTGCTCAGTCGATCCTTGATTTCCTCAACTACGGCGACTTTCTCTGGTCTTGGCACCTTTTCACCTCCTACCACCTGATCCAACAAAAAAGATCTCCTCAGACAGTTGGAGATCTCAAACAGGCATGATCCACGGGCTTAATCAAGCCCATGCTGACCCGCTCTCGACCTCGGTTGGCAAGCGAACCGCTTCTTAAGCCTTAATGGCACCAACTGTCTTTGGTCAAGCGTCTTTGATTTTTTCGCACTTCTACACAACTTACCTCAGCTGCGACACCACATCTTGGGGATTGATCCGGATCCCTGGGCCCATGGTCGCCGATACGGCCACTTTGCGCAGGTACGTCCCTTTGGCGGCAGCCGGCTTGGCTCTGACCACCGCTCCCAACAGCGCCAGGAAATTCTCCCGCAGCTTGTCTTGCTCAAACGATACCTTGCCGATGGGCACATGAATGCCCGCTTCCTTGTTGACCCGGAACTCAACCTTACCGGCCTTCGCGTCCCGGACTGCGTCAGCGACTTCGAAGGTCACTGTCCCCGTCTTCGGGTTGGGCATCAGTCCCCTGGGGCCCAAAACCCGTCCCAGTTTGCCTACGACACCCATCATGTCGGGAGTGGCAATGGCGACATCGAAGTCAAGCCAGCCGCCTTGGATCTTTTCCACAAGCTCTTCCGCTCCGACATGATCCGCGCCGGCTTCCTGAGCCTCCTTGGCTTTCTCGCCTTTGGCGAAAACCAAGACGGTCACATCACGGCCGGTGCCGTGGGGCAGAACTACCGTGCCACGGACCTGCTGATCCGCATGTCTGGGATCGACACCGATTTTCAAAGCAACTTCGACTGTCTCGTCGAACTTTGCCGAGGCACATTTCTTCACAAGCTCAAGCGCTTCGTCCACCGAATACAGGTGGGTCTTATCCACAAGTTTGGCAACCTCTTGATAACGCTTGCCGTGTTTAGCCATGTTGATATCCTCCTTTGTGGTCCTAACGGAATGATCCTCCCACAATACTGCACTGTTTAATCTTCAACGACAATGCCCATGCTGCGGGCGGTACCTTCGATCATCCGCATGGCGGACTCAAGGTTGGCAGCATTCAGGTCGGGCATCTTCAACTCAGCAATCTCCCGGATTTTGTCCCGCTTAATCGTGCCGACCTTGCTGCGGTTCGGTTCTCCCGAAGCCTTTTCCAGGTTCATGGCCTTCTTCAACAGGACAGAGGCCGGTGGAGTCTTCACCACGAATGAGAAGGACCTGTCTTCATAAACGGTAACCACAACCGAAACAATCATGCCGGCCTGGCTTGAGGTCCTTTCATTGAAGGCTTTGCAGAATTCCATAATCGCAATACCATGCTGACCAAGTGCCGGCCCTACCGGAGGCGCAGGAGTAGCCTTTCCTGCAGGAACCTGTAGTTTGACGATGGCACTGACCTTTTTTGCCATGGAGCATGCACCCCCTTATCTAAATGTGGTAATGGCGGACTGTGCAGTCCTCCCACTGACAGCAGCGCTTTAGAGTTTCGCAATTTGGTCGAAGTCCAACTCAACAGGAGTTTCACGCCCAAACATCGATACTCGGACTGTTAGTTTACCTTTGTCCGGATTCACGGCCTCAACTTCACCGGAGAAATTGACAAATGGTCCCGAAATAACCTTGACTGACTCGCCCACTTCAAACTTCATTCTCGGGCGCGGTTCGTCCAGACCCATAGTGTGCAGGATTTGGTTGATCTCTTCCTGCGTCAGGGGGACTGGCTTGACACCGGAACCTACAAAACCAGTTACTCCAGGAGTGTTTCTTACAACGTACCAGGAATCGTCGGTGACGATCATTTCTACCAAGACATACCCAGGGAACACTTTTTTCGGGACAATCCTCTTCTTGCCGTCCTTGTAATCGACAATCTCTTCCACAGGGACGACAATGCGGAAGATCTTGTCCTCCATTCCCATGGATGCGATGCGTTTTTCCAGGTTTGCTTTAACTTTGTTTTCGTATCCAGAGTAGGTGTGGATCACATACCACTGTTTCTCCGCCGCCAGATTCTCGCTCATCGCTGAGAGGGCCTATACGGCCCTTACCCCCCTATACGGTCTAGTAAAGTCAGGATATTGGATACCACAACGTCAACAATACCTATGAAAACGGCTACAAACAGTACGACGAAAAGCACGATTCCTGTGTTGTTGGTCAACTCTTTACGGTTTGGCCATGCTACTTTGCGTAACTCCGATCTGACTTCCCGGAAGTATCTGCCAATCCGCAGCCAGATGCTTGGTTTCGATTTCTTAGCCACAGCTGACAAATCGTGTCACATCCTTTTCCCTTAGCGGGTTTCTCTGTGAATTGTATGCGTCTTGCAGGTATTGCAGTATTTTTTCAACTCAATGCGATCAGGATCATTGCGCCTGTTCTTGTTGGTGCGGTAGTTCCTGTTCTTGCACTGAGTACATTCCAGAGTTATGCCAACTCGCATAGCCGCCACCTCCGCATTGTCGAAATACCTTTAGAACTTAGCACATTTTCGTCTGGCTGTCAAGAGCAGACCCTTGCGCGGCTTTTCGCTACTTCAAAACCTTGGTCACAACACCAGCGCCAACTGTGCGGCCGCCTTCGCGGATAGCGAAACGCAGGCCCTCTTCCATGGCGATCGGGGTGATCAGCTTTACGCTCATCCGGATGTTGTCGCCAGGCATGACCATCTCCACGCCCTCAGGCAGCTGGATGACGCCGGTCACGTCTGTTGTCCGGAAATAGAACTGCGGACGGTAGTTGCTGAAGAACGCTGTGTGACGGCCGCCCTCTTCCTTGGTCAGAATGTACACTTCACACTCAAACTCTGTGTGCGGTGTGATTGTACCCGGTGCAGCCAACACCTGGCCTCTTTCCACCTGGTCGCGGTCAATGCCCCGCAGAAGCACACCAATGTTGTCCCCGGCTTCCGCCTGGTCCAAAAGCTTCCGGAACATCTCGACGCCTGTGGCGACTGTCTCGATGGTCTCATCAGTCAAACCAACAATCTGAACCTTGTCGTTGACCTTGATGGTTCCACGCTCCACCCTGCCGGTCACAACCGTGCCGCGGCCGGTGATGGTGAACACGTCTTCGATCGGCATCAGGAACGGTTTGTCCTTGTCGCGCTGAGGTGTCGGGATGTACTCGTCCACTGCATCCAACAGTGTTTGCAGTTTGGCGCACCATTCTCCGGGCGCTCCCTTCTCCAGCTCTTCCAGAGCCTTCAGGCCGCTGCCGGACACCACAGGAATCTCGTCGCCGGGGAAACCGTACTCGTTCAACAGATCCCGGACTTCCATCTCCACCAGTTCCATCAGCTCAGGATCATCAACCATGTCGGCCTTGTTCAGCCATACCACGATTGACGGCACACCTACCTGGCGGGCAAGCAGAATGTGCTCGCGGGTCTGGGGCATCGGGCCGTCGGCTGCCGAAACAACCAAAATCGCGCCGTCCATCTGTGCCGCGCCGGTGATCATGTTCTTCACGTAGTCGGCGTGGCCGGGGCAGTCGACGTGGGCATAGTGCCGCTTGTCGGTCTCATATTCCACGTGGGATGTGTTGATGGTGATTCCCCGTTCCCGCTCCTCAGGAGCGTTGTCGATTTCCTCGAACTTCTTGGCCGACGCCAAACCCTTTTGCGAAAGATAAAGCGTAATCGCCGCGGTAGTGGTAGTCTTACCGTGGTCTACGTGGCCGATGGTCCCCACATTTACGTGTGGTTTAGTTCTTTCAAACTTTTGCTTTGCCATTGTTCTCCCCCTTAAATCGTAAAGTTTTTATTGGTTGGTTAATGTTTCACCAATACTGGTGGGTACTGGTTCATAGTGTGAAAAATGCATGCTGTATGTGGCTCTGCCCTGGGTCGCGCTGCGCAGGTCCGTGGCATAGCCAAACATCTCCGACAGCGGCACGAACGAACGCACAACCTGGGCGTTCCCTCTTGCCTCTATGCCCTCGATCTTGCCGCGGCGGGCATTCAGGTCGCCGATCACATCGCCCAGGTACTCCTCGGGAGTGGTGACCTCGACTTTCATAATCGGCTCAAGCAGCACCGGCTCCGCTTTGCGGGCCCCCTCCTTGAAACCGATGGAACCTGCCACCTTGAAGGCCATCTCTGACGAGTCCACTTCGTGGTAGGAACCGTCAACCAGTATCACCCGGACATCCACCATCGGGTAGCCGGCGATCACACCGCCGAGCATAGCTTCTTTAACCCCTTCTTCAACCGCCGGGATGTACTCCTTCGGCACAACACCCCCGACAATCTTGTTGACGAATTCAAAGCCCGAGCCCTGCTCCATAGGTTCCAGTTCCAACACCACGTGCCCGTACTGGCCGCGCCCACCGCTTTGGCGGATAAACCTGCCTTCGGTCTTGACAGGTTTCGTGATGGTTTCCCTATAGGCAACCTGCGGCTTGCCGATATTGGCTTCCACCTTGAACTCCCGCAGCAGGCGGTCGACAATAATCTCCAAATGCAGTTCTCCCATGCCGGAGATGATTGTTTGGCCGGTTTCCTCATCGGTATGCACCCGGAATGTCGGGTCCTCTTCGGCCAGTCTCTGCAGAGCGATTCCCAGTTTGTCCTGATCCGCCTTGGTCTTCGGCTCAACCGCCTGATTGATCACAGGCTCCGGAAAGTCGACTTGTTCGAGGATTATCGGCGCAGCTTCGGTGCACAATGTGTCTCCGGTCGCCGCATCCCGCAGGCCGACCACAGCGACAATGTCTCCGGACCAGCATTCTTTGATCTCTTCGCGATGGTTGGCGTGCATCCGCAAGATCCGAGCCACCCGTTCCATCTTGCGCTTCGACGCGTTGTACACATAGGAGCCTGCTTTCATTGATCCAGAATAGACTCTCACATAAACGAGTTTGCCTACATATGGATCCGCCATCACTTTGAACGCCAGCCCCGCCAACGGGCTCTCATCATTTAGGCTGCGCTCTTCCTCGGCGTTGGTGTTTGGATTTGTGCCGACAACCGGCGGCAGATCCGCTGGCGACGGCAGATAATCCACGATTGCATCCAAAAGCAGCTGTACACCTTTATTCTTGAAGGAAGAACCGCACAATACCGGAATGAGCTTCACCGCGAGCACACCGCGGCGGATGGCCTTTTTGATCTCTTCACCGCTGACAGGCTCGCCCTCGATGTACTTCCGCATTATTTCTTCGTCGATCTCGGCCAGCGCTTCCAACAAGTTTTCTCTTGCCGCAGCCGCGGTTTCCGCCAACTCTTCGGGAATATCCGCCTCTTCGTCTTTGGTGCCCAAATCGTCAGTGTAGATATGGGCTTTCATGGTAATCAGGTCTACCATTCCACGGAATGAATCTTCCTCACCAATAGGCCACTGCACTGCGACCGCGTTGGCGCCAAGCCTCTCCCTCATCATCTGGATCACTCTTGGGAAATCGGCGCCTACCCGGTCCATCTTGTTTACATATGCGATCCGCGGAACGCTGTATTTGTCTGCCTGACGCCACACAGTCTCTGATTGAGGCTCTACTCCACCCACAGAACAGAATACCGCAACTGCGCCGTCAAGAACTCTCAAAGAACGTTCTACTTCTACAGTGAAGTCCACGTGGCCGGGCGTATCGATAATGTTGATACAATGACCCCGCCAATAGGTGGTTGTGGAAGCCGAAGTGATAGTAATCCCCCGCTCCCGCTCCTGCACCATCCAGTCCATAGTGGCGGCACCATCATGTACTTCGCCAATTTTGTGTACCTTACCGGTGTAAAAGAGGATTCTTTCAGTGGTAGTAGTCTTTCCTGCGTCGATGTGTGCCATGATCCCGATATTCCGTGTTTGTTCTATCGTATACTCTCTACCCACTTCATTTTCCCCCTAGGCCTCGCGCCTGATTTACCACCGGTAATGGGCAAAGGCTTTATTAGCTTCTGCCATCCGGTGCGTATCTTCTCTCTTCTTGACTGCCGAACCCTGATTGTTCGCCGCGTCCATAATTTCGGCGGCCAGCCTCTCAACCATGGTATACTCGCCGCGTGCCCGGGCGTACGATACCAACCAGCGGATAGCCAACGCAACCCGGCGTTCAGAACGGACCTCGACCGGCACCTGATAAGTGGCGCCTCCAACGCGGCGCGGCCTTACTTCCAAAACAGGCATGACGTTTTCCATGGCTTGGTCAAGAACATCCAGCGGGTCTTTCCCGGTCTTTTCCCTAATCCGTTCCAATGCTCCGTACATGATCGATTCCGCCAATGACCGCTTGCCGTCCCACATAATCACGTTGATGAATTTGGAGACTAGTTTGCTGTTATGAATCGGGTCCGGTAATACATCCCTTTTCGGAACTGTTCCTCTTCTTGGCATAGATCCTATTTCACCCCTTTACTCTGGTGGTCACACGACAAATCCCTTTACTTCGGGCGCTTGGCGCCGTACTTGGAACGGCCCTGGCGCCGTTCATCGACTCCGGAAGCATCCAATGTGCCCCGAATGATATGATAACGCACTCCAGGCAAGTCTTTGACTCTTCCGCCGCGAATCAGAACGACACTGTGCTCCTGCAGATTATGGCCTTCTCCAGGAATATAGCAGGTGACTTCCATACCGTTGGTCAACCTCACCCTGGCGATCTTGCGTAGAGCAGAATTCGGTTTTTTCGGAGAAGTGGTCGAAACCCTGGTGCAAACACCGCGCTTTTGCGGGTTGTTCGCCCCATACTCAACAGTACCTCTGAGTGTATTTTGCGTATACCGCAAAGCCGGTGCTACGCTCTTTTCTCTCTGACTGGTACGTCCCTTTCTGATCAGCTGGTTGATTGTTGGCACAACTTTAACCTCCCTTCACCAAAACTTACTCCTTGAGCAAGCATGCTACTGCCGCTCCCACATCAATCCCACAAGCACGCCCCAATTCGGCCATTGTATCGACATAGACAACCTCGACTCCCAACCGTTCACAGTTCTCTTTAACTGGATTGGTCACATGGGTGTCCGCATCTTTGGCGATATACACGAGTCCAGCTCTGCCAGCTTCCAATGCCTTCAACGTCTGTTTCGTACCCACAACTTTGTGGGCCCGCATCAGTTTAGCAGGCATTCCAGTCTCTCCTTTTCCCCTGACCTTTACTGAAACATCCCGCAGGATGGGCATCCTGCGGGCTCACACTTCGATATTCTATCACCTGTTGATTGTCTTGTCAATACACATCGGTGACTTTGCCTCACTCCAGCACTGGGTTCTCACTTAATTCAACAGCGCTGGGTTGGGCCTCCTCGCCGCCCTCATCGGCAGGTTGGACCAGTTCCTCTTCACCTGCTGGCGCGTTTAACGCTTCGCTCGCTTCACCGTCGGCAATGTCTCCGCTCTCGGGCTGCCCGTCTTGGGCATCCGCAAGTTCCCCGGCTTCGGCTGCCGCTTCAGCCTGGCTTTGATCTTCGACCACGATTTGAATGTTGCTGTAGCGCGACATTCCTGTCCCGGCAGGGATCAGCTTGCCGATGATCACGTTTTCTTTCAATCCCAACAGGCGGTCAGTCCTGCCTTTGATGGAAGCGTCCGTCAATACCCTGGTGGTCTCCTGGAAGGATGCAGCCGACAGGAAACTGTCAGTGGCGAGCGCCGCCTTGGTAATCCCCAGGAGAGCGGGCTTGGCGGTGGCCGGTTCGCCGCCTCCGGCGATCACCCGCGCGTTCTCTTCCTCAAATTCAAAGGCGTCCACCAGACTGCCCGGCAGCATCCGGGTGTCGCCGCTGTTGTCGATCTTGACCTTGCGCAGCATCTGGCGCACGATCACTTCAATGTGTTTGTCATTGATGAAAACACCTTGGGAACGGTAGACTTCCTGCACTTCCTGGACAAGGTACTGCTGCACACCTGCTACTCCCTTGACTGCCAGGATGTCGTGGGGGTTCACCGAACCCTCAGTCAGGCGGTCTCCCGCTTCCACCTTGGCGCCGTCCCTGACCCTGAGGCGCGCGCCGTAAGGTATATTGTAAGCCTTGCTTTCTTCATCGTTGGTGACAACCACCTTACGGCTGCCTTTGCTTTCCACAACCTCCACCGTGCCGTCGATTTCCGAGATCACGGCCTGGCCTTTGGGTTTGCGGGCCTCAAAGAGCTCCTCCACCCGGGGCAGGCCTGCTGTGATGTCGTCTCCGGCAACGCCCCCAGTGTGGAATGTCCGCATGGTCAGCTGAGTGCCTGGTTCTCCGATGGATTGGGCCGCGATGATACCCACCGCTTCTCCCACATCCACCATTTCGCCGGTCGCCAGATTGCGCCCGTAGCATTTGACGCAGACCCCGTAGCGGGTGCGGCAGCGGAGGACAGAACGGATCTTCACCTTTTCGACTCCCGCCGCCTCGATCGCCTTCGCCTGGCGGTCGGTGATCATCTCGTCCGCGCGGACAATCACTTCGCCCGTGGAGGGATCAACCACGTCTTCCATGGCCACCCGGCCGGCAATCCGTTCGCTCAAGGACTCGATGACGTCTTCCATCTCTCCTGAGATCTCCTTGATGGCGCCGACATAAATGCCCTCGTCTGTCCCGCAGTCGTTCTCCCGGACAATCACATCCTGGCTCACATCCACCAGGCGCCTGGTGAGATAACCAGAGTCGGCTGTGCGCAGAGCTGTGTCGGCCAAGCCTTTGCGGGTACCGTGGCTGGAGATGAAGTATTCAAGCACGGTCAAGCCTTCCCGGAAATTGGCTTTGATCGGAATTTCGATTGTCTTCCCGGTCGGGTCAGCCACCAGGCCCCGCATCCCGGCAAGCTGGTTAATCTGGGACCAGTTACCCCTGGCGCCGGAAATGGCCATCATGTAAACCGGGTTGAACTTGCTGAAGTTGTCCAGCATTGCCTGAGTGACCTCTTCTTTAGTGCGGGTCCAGATATCGCAGATCCGCTGGTACCGCTCCTCGGCTGTGAGCAGGCCTCTCCGGTGCTGCATTTC